>Ga0206129_10000010_pt1 | contig 336461 bp, 283 predicted proteins | sample Helgoland_Spring_8_FD_148616 | JGI IMG/M metagenome (GOLD analysis project Ga0206129, IMG submission 148616) | Pelagic subsurface seawater microbial communities from Kabeltonne, Helgoland, North Sea - Helgoland_Spring_Bloom_20160502_2 | ecosystem: Environmental > Aquatic > Marine > Epipelagic...
CTTCCTAGCTTAGCTGATGCCCAGCAGTGGAAAAGATACCGTAAGCAAGTGATTGGAGGAGTTGGGGTGACTAGTTTCTTAGGAGATCTAGGAGGAGGTCCAGGTGGCAATCCTGCAAATGATTTTCGTGATCCATTCGAACCTGATAGAAACGATTTAGTTGGCGAAATAAGAGGCAATCCAGACAACAATGATTCATTTATGACTGTCATGATAAGTGTTTCAAGAAAAATCGTTAAGCGCCGTCGAAGCCGACCAAAATTTTAATACTAATCTCTAGTTTTCCACGTTACACGTAAATGATAAGAAGGTTTAGTCTCTCATTATTTTTTGTCTTATTTTTTTCAGCGATTGGTTTTTCTCAGAAAACAGCCGAAGTGGGAATTCTTGTCGGCAGGTCCTATTATCTTGGCGAACTAAATCCAAGAACACATTGGGGAAATGGAGTTGGAAGCCTGACATTGGGTGGAATATTTCGGTACAATCTAAATGATCGCTATTCACTAAAGGGTGCCGTCATTAGAACTACATTAACTGCCAGCGATGAATGGGAAAGTTTCCAATTCAATAATCAACGCTTAGCATCGTTTGAAAATACAATCACAGAATTTGCAGGAGACGTTGAGTTCAATTTTCTACCTTACAAAATGGGAGATAAGCGGCATTTTTTTAGTCCTTATTTGTTTGTTGGGTTGAGCTACTTTCTAAATGATGTTTCAACAACTGTAGAAGGTTTTGACCCGGCTCCAATAAGTCAAGAAAGTGGAGGTAGGTTCGCGATACCATTTGGTACTGGAGTAAAGCTAAGTTTAGGTCAAAAGTGGGCTTTTTCTATGGAGTGGGGCTTTCGAAAAACGGGTTATGATTTCATCGATGGTCTTGGAAATAGAGTGAACGACGTTTTCGAAAGCGGTAAAACCTATGACAATGATTGGTTTGTAGTAAGTGGATTTATGTTAACTTACAAAATTACCAGAGAGGGGCCTTGTCCTGTTTATAATTTTTAAACTCCTTTTAAAATTCGCATATTTGCGGCCCTGAAAACTGTTAGTAAATGCCTATCCCATCTCATTTTAATTCCGAAAATGTTCCTCAGCACATTGCCATAATTATGGATGGGAATGGACGTTGGGCCAAACAAAATGGGAAAGCAAGAGTATTTGGTCATAAAAGTGGGGTCAAATCTGTACGAAGCGTTTCAGAAGGTGCTGCAGAAGCGGGGGTAAAGTATCTAACTCTCTACGCCTTCTCTACAGAGAATTGGAACCGGCCAAAAGCTGAAGTTACAGCATTAATGCAACTATTAGTTTCAACGATTTCTCGAGAAACAAAAACACTCAATAAAAACAATATAAGATTAGCTGCAATAGGCGACTTGGGCTCCCTGCCGGGAAATTGTCAGTCAGAACTTAAAAAAGCCATTGAAAACACCTCTTCAAATACCGGGATGACCTTAGTTTTAGCACTTAGTTACAGCTCACGATGGGAAATTCTAGCTGCTATTAAATCGCTGTTAAATGATGTTAAATCAGGGACATTAGACGCAGCCACATTAAACGAGACAGTTTTCAATAATTACCTTTGCACCAAAAATATACCAGACCCAGAGTTAATTATTAGAACAAGTGGGGAACACAGAATAAGTAATTTCTTGCTGTGGCAGGCTGCATATTCCGAATTTTACTTTACTGATATTTTGTGGCCCGACTTTAGAAAAGAGAACCTTTGGGATGCTGTCACTGATTTCCAAAATAGAGAAAGAAGATTTGGCAAAACTAGTGAACAACTAAAATGAGATATTTAAAATCAATCTTTCCTTTCTTGTGTATCTTATTTGTTAGTAATGTCTCAGGGCAAATAACAGTGGACCCTTCTTTAGAAATCCTTGATTACAACTCGCCAAGAACATATGAAATTGGCGAGATAACTGTTTCCGGTACTCAAAACTTAGACCATAGCGCTTTAATTGCTATAGCAGGCCTAGAGGTCGGCCAAGAAATTGAAGTACCCGGTGATATAATTTCGAGTGCCGTCACCAATCTTTGGAAGCAGCAACTTTTTACCGATGTAAAAATCTCTGCAACAAAAGTCCAAGGCGAGTTGATCTTTCTGAATTTACATGTAGAAGAAAGACCTAGATTATCAAAGTATAGGTTTAAAGGTGTAAAAAAAGGAAAACAAGAAAGTTTGCGAGACGAGATTAATCTGACTCGTGGCAAAGTGATAACTGCCAACCTTATTAATAATACGAAGCAAGAAATTAAAGAGTACTTTGTTGATAAGGGCTATTTTAATACTGAAGTAGAGATAACAGAGGAAGATGACTCTACACTTCGAAACACCAAAGTATTAACTATTAACATCGACCAAAACCAACGGGTGAAGATTGAAAATATCCGAATTGAAGGGAATGAACTCTTCACGGATAAAAAAATACGGAGATACTTAAAAAACACGAAAAAAGCGAGAATATACGGTTTGTTTAAGCCCTCAAAATACATCAAAAGTAACTTTGAAAAGGACAAACGAGGAATTATAGCAAAATATAATGCTCAAGGCTATCGGGATGCTAAAATCTACTTTGACACCCTTTATAAAATATCAGACAACCGGATTATGATAGAGATGAAAATCTCTGAAGGGAAAAAGTATTATTTTGGGAATCTAAAGTGGATTGGTAATACTAAATATTCAAATTCAGAACTAGATAGAATTTTAGGTATTGAAAGGGGAGATTTATTTAATCAAGACCTATTTGACCAACGAATTTACCAAGACCCTAATGGACGAGATATTAGCTCATTGTACCTTGATGATGGATACCTGTTCTTTCAGCCAAGTGTTGTGGAAACTGAAGTTAGAGGTGACACCATTGACTTTGAAATTCGTTTGCGAGAAGGACAACAGGCTAGAATTAATGAAGTTCGGATTATTGGAAATACAAAAACCAATGACCACGTAATCCGCAGAGAGCTTAGAACAAATCCCGGAGATCTGTTTAGCCGAGCTGACATCATAAGATCACAACGAGAGTTAATGCAGTTAGGTTATTTTAACCAAGAGCGAATGGGGATTAACCCAATTCCCGACCAAGAGAGCGGTACTGTAGACATTGAATATACTGTTGAAGAGCAACCCTCTGATCAAATTGAACTTTCCGGTGGATGGGGTGGCGGCCGAATTGTTGGTAGCCTAGGTGTTACATTTAACAATTTCAGTGCTAAGAATATGTTCAAGAAAGATGCTTGGAGACCTTTACCTGCAGGAGATGGCCAAAGACTGAGTGTTAGGGCTCAGACCAATGGTGAATTCTTCCAATCATACAATATTTCATTCACTGAACCTTGGTTAGGGGGCAAAAAGCCAAATAGCCTCAATGTTACAGGTTACTTCTCAAGACAGACTAATGGAGCAATTAGAACAATTACAAACCCTGTAAGTGGAGAACAAGTAGACAACCCTAACCGACAAGCTTTAGGTATTTGGGGAGTTTCCGTTGGATTGGGACAACGATTACAATGGCCAGATGATTTCTTTACCTTATACAACGAAGTAAGTTATCAGTATTATGATCTACAAAACTGGGGTAACTTCATCTTCCGCTCTGGTTTTGCACACAATTTAAGTTTTAAAACAAACCTTTCAAGAAATTCTATTGACGCTCCAATTTACACCACTAGAGGAGCTCAAACTACTTTATCAATTCAATTAACACCCCCTTATTCTCTCTTTGATAGCAAGGATAACTATGATGAATTGGATAACCAAGAACGTTATAAATTTATTGAATTCCACAAGTGGAAATTTAACTCCTCTTGGTTCACTCCTTTAGCAGGTAATGAACGAAAATTAGTCTTGAACACAAAAGTTGGATTTGGGTACTTAGGAGAATACAATGATAGGCTAGGTCAGTCTCCATTTGAAAGATTTTATTTAGGTGGGGATGGATTAAGTGGTTTCAACCTAGACGGTAGTGAAATAATTGCTCAACGAGGGTATGATGATAGAACACTTTCTCCTGAAACAGGAGCAACTGTTGTATCCAAATACACCATGGAAGTTCGTTATCCGTTTACTTTAAACCCGAGTGCAACTATATATGGATTAGTATTCGCGGAAGCAGGTAATTCATGGTTAAATATAGAAGAATTTAATCCTTTTGAAGTTAAAAGGGCTGCAGGTGTAGGTGTAAGAATATTTATGCCATTCTTTGGTTTACTTGGCCTAGATTGGGGATATCGATTTGATGATGTTCCAGGAAGAGTTGATCCAAACAGTAGAACAGAATTTCACTTTTCCATTGGTGGAAACATTGGAGGTTGGTAATTATATAAAACTGAATTACAATGAAAAAGATATTTTTTTTAAGTTTGGTACTCTTTTTGTCTATAGCTAGTCAAGCGCAGAAATTCGCATACATTGACACGGAGTATATTCTTAGTAAAGTACCAGAATATCAAGAAGCCCAAAAACAATTAGATGCACTCTCGGAACAATGGCAGAAACAGGTAGAAAAAAGATACGAAGCAATTGAGAAAATGTACAAAGACTTGCAAGCAGAAGAAATTCTGCTAACAGAAAGCATGAAAAATAAACGGCAGGAAGAAATAATAACAAAAGAACAAGAAGCGAGAGATTTTCAGAAAAAGAAATTTGGAATTGATGGAGAATTATTTAAGAAACGTAAAGAATTAATTAAACCAATACAGGAAAAAATTTATAAAGCAGTACAAGAAACAGCAAATGTTGGTAAGTACTCTGTAATATTTGACAAAGCTAGTGATGCAACTATGGTATATTCTAACCCAAAATATGATAAAAGTGACGATATACTAAGAAGAATGGGAATAAAGCCCGAAGGCGATTCAAAATAAATCAACAATTAAAACAACAAACAAAAACAATCAACTATGAAAAAGATGAAAAACATAATTTTAGTAGCCGCTACACTTTTGAGTAGTGCAGTTTTCGGTCAAAAATTAGGACATATTAACTCAAACGAATTATTATTGGCAATGCCTGAGCGAGCTGCTGTTGAAGCAAATATTAAAAAAACAGCTCAAGATTTAGAATCTAAATTAGCCGCTCTAACAAAAGAGTACCAATCTCAAGTACAAACGTACCAAGCGCAAGAAGCTGCCATGACAGACGCTATTAAGCAAGACAAAATAAAAGAAATAACCAACTTAGAAGAACGAATTGGAGAGTTTCAACAATCTGCTCAAAAAGACTTGCAAGCTCAAGAAGAAAAGCTTTTAAGACCAATTATTGATAAAGCGAAGAAAGCGATTGAAGATGTGGCGAAGGAAAATGGCTTCACTTACATCTTTGATTCTGGTGTTGGAGTGTTGTTATACCAAAAAGACTCTGACGACATTATGCCTTTGGTAAAAAAGAAACTTGGTTTAATTTAATACCTGTAAAATATCTACTTTAGAAGCCACGCTATAGCGTGGCTTTTTTATGCAAAAAAAAAATCAAAATATCGACAGTTCTAAGCCAATAGGAGTATTTGATTCTGGCATTGGAGGGACCTCCATATGGAATGAAATCAATCAGTTACTTCCTTCAGAGAATAGCATCTACTTGGCAGATAGCAAGCACGCTCCCTATGGAATTCGGTCAAAAGACGAAATTATAAAGTTAAGTGATAAAAACACGGCCTTATTACTAAAGAAAGGCTGTAAAATTATTGTCGTAGCATGCAATACCGCTACAACAAACGCTATTGACTATTTGAGAAAAAAATTTGATGTCCCATTTATTGGAATTGAACCTGCGATAAAGCCTGCTTCATTAAAGACTGCAAGTAAAGTAATCGGAATTTTGGCCACGAAAGGTACGTTAAGCAGCTCGTTATTTCAAGAAACCACTAACTTATACAACCAGGGAATTGAAATAATTGAGCAAGAAGGCACCGGTATTGTAGAGCTTATTGAAAATGGAAAGTTAGACTCAACGGAAATGGTGCTTTTATTGAAAAGCTACGTTTTACCCATGGTTGAGAAAGGTATCGATCACCTTGTGTTAGGCTGTTCACATTACCCTTATTTAATTCCTAACTTGAGAAAAATTTTACCAGAAAATATTACCATTATCGATTCGGGTTATGCTGTGGCCAAACAAACCAAGGCGGTGTTAACTCAATTTGATTTACTTAATAAAAATTCTGCCGCAGGGAAACACCAATTTTATACTAACGGCACCGTAGAAGTATTGAAATTAATTCTCGAAAATAGATTTACTGTATTAGCAAAGGATTTTTAATAGCTTGTACCAAACTCCATCAAATAGGTCTTAATAAATTCATCAAGTCCACCATTCATAACGCCATCAACATTTGATGTCTCATGACCTGTTCGCACATCTTTCACCATCTTGTAGGGATGCATTACATAATTTCGAATTTGAGATCCCCATTCAATCTTCTTCTTATCCGCCTCTATTTCCGCTCTCTTTTCTAGTTTTTTCCGCATCTCCATTTCAAAAAGTTGCGACTTCAACAGTTGCATTGCCTTGTCTTTGTTGCCTAATTGCGAGCGGGTTTCAGTATTATTAATAATAATTCCCGTTGGTTTATGCGTCAATCGAACACCGGTTTCTACCTTGTTCACATTCTGCCCCCCTGCTCCTCCGGAACGAAACGTATCCCAAGTTATATCGGACGGATTTACATCAATTTCAATGGTGTCATCTACTAATGGATAAACATAAACTGATGCAAAAGATGTATGTCGTTTTGCATTCGAATCGAATGGCGAAATACGAACCAAGCGATGTACGCCATTCTCCCCCTTCAAATACCCAAAGGCAAAGTCCCCTTCGATTTCCAGACTTACCGTTTTAATTCCTGCAACATCCCCATATTGTAAATCGAGCTCTTTTACCTTCATGTCATTCTTTTCCGCCCACATTAAGTACATGCGCATTAACATGGAGGCCCAATCGCAGCTTTCAGTGCCACCTGCTCCAGATGTGATTTGAAGCACAGCACTCAGCGAATCTTCTTCAGCACTTAGCATATTTTTAAACTCTAGGTCATCCAGAGCAATCACGGCCTTGTTGTACGAGGCTTCAACTTCTTTAGCAGTTGCTGCTTCTTCTTTATAAAAATCAAACAAGACTTCAGTATCTTCAACAGCAGTTTTTACCGCCTTGTAACCATCCGTCCAAATTTTCTTGTTGCGGATTTGCTTTAACAACTTTTCAGCAGATTTTGGATCATTCCAAAACTCCGGTAGTTGAGTTCGCTGCTCTTCCTCACCAATTTCAATTAATAAATCATCAATATTTAAATAGCCTTTGAGAGCTTCAGTTCTTTGTTGAATGGATTTTAATTGATCTTGTGTTATCATAGTATTTAAGAAAGAAATTCAAAGTTAAACTTTCAGCCTTGGATTTAAAGGAATAGTTCACAATTAACCCCTAATTTTATCAAACCATGTCGGCAAACCCTTCCATCCAAGATATTTTAAAAACCTATTGGGGATTTGACCAGTTTCGCCCCAAACAGGAAGAAATAATTCTATCCATTCTGGATGAAAAAGACACACTAGCCCTTTTGCCAACAGGTGGGGGTAAGTCAATTTGCTTTCAAATTCCATCCCTCGCGAAAGATGGAATATGCTTGGTAATTTCTCCACTTATTGCCTTAATGCAAGATCAAGTGCAAAACTTAAAAGTAAAAGGAATTAAGGCTCTTATGATTCATTCTGCAATGAGTAAGAGAGAAATAGACATCACGCTCGACAATGCTGCTTATGGCGGTTATAAGTTTTTATACGTATCGCCTGAGCGATTGGAAACTGAGCTTTTTCAAGCCAGACTAAAGAAAATGGCGATCAATTTGGTAGCCATTGACGAAGCACACTGTATTTCGCAATGGGGATACGATTTTCGACCAGCCTACTTGAATATTGCCGCTTTAAAAGAAAAATTAAACAGCGTTCCTTTTATTGCTTTAACTGCTACTGCAACACCAACAGTGGTTCAAGACATTCAAGAAAAATTGTTATTTACTAAGCACAATGTTATTCAAAAAAGTTTCTTACGAAAAAACTTGGCCTACATCGTACGTAAAACAGAGAACACAACCGCAACTATGTTTAAAGTAATTGATGGAGTAGGCGGATCTGGAATTGTATATACTGCTACTAGAAAACGAACAAAGGAAATTGCCAACACATTATTGCAACATGGCCTAAAAGCAGATTACTATCACGCTGGATTATCTTCTGACGAGCGACAGCGTAAACAGCAAGATTGGGTTTCTAATAAGACACAAATTATTGTATCCACTAATGCTTTTGGAATGGGGATAGACAAACCAGACGTGCGGTTTGTCATTCATGCGGACTTGCCTAGTTCATTAGAGGCCTATTTCCAAGAGGCGGGAAGAGCAGGGAGAGATGAACGAAAAGCTTTTGCTGTTCTTCTACTCAGTCCTTCTATGACAGGTGATTTAAAACAAAAAACAGAGTTGGAGTTCCCAGAGATTGAATTCATTAAAAAATGTTACCTAAGCCTATCTAACTACTTTCAAATTCCAATTCACGGTGGTCTTGATCAAAGCTATGATTTTGACATTCGAGATTTTTGTAACAAGTATAAACTTAATATTTCAAGCACGTATCGAGCACTACATTTCATAGAAAAAGAAGGATTAATTAGCTTATCAGAAAATTTTTCTACGCATAGCAAGGTAAATATAATCCTAACAAAACAAGACTTTTACAAATTTCAAGTCTCTCATAAAACGTATGATTTCTTCTTAAAAACACTACTCAGAACCTATGGTGGTTTAATGGAAGGCTATGTTTCTATTAATGAAAGTGAACTTGCCGGAAACTTAAAAAGCAACAAAAACAAGGTAATTGAAACATTACATCGACTTCAGAAACTTGAGGTAATTGATTATATACCGAAGGGATTACTTCCAAAAATTACTTATACAAAGCAAAGGGTAGATCATGTTCACATTAGTAAGGTACATTATGAAGATCGAAAAAAAATAACCTTCGAACAAGTTAACTCGGTAATTCAATATGCAGAGAATGAGTCGATTTGCAGAAGTAATGCGCTTCTTAAGTATTTTGGTGAAAAAATTAATTCAAGTTGCGGAGCATGCGACGTATGTCTCAGTAAAAAGAAAGCAAATGATTCGGTCGATTCCAAGTTCTTAGAAATTTCCCTAATTAAAAAAATGAAAGAAGGCCCTAAAAAAGTAGATGAGCTTTTACATGGTAGTAAACATCAAAAAGAGCTGGTTCAATTACTCGATTTCTTAACTGAAAGTGGAAAACTAAAATTTGATGGATTGTTTTACTCCTTAAACTAATCCAACATATCACCAAATTCTTGCTCACTTAGAATCGTTACACCTAAACTCTCCGCCTTTTCCTTTTTAGCCGGGCCCATTTTATAGCCTGCTACTAAATAGTCAGTCTTCTTAGAAATAGAACCAACATTCTTTCCTCCGTAATCTTCAATTGTTTTCTTCAATTCATTTCGAGAATAGTTCTCAAAAACTCCTGACACCACAAATGTTTTACCTTCAAAAATAGTGGATACTTGGGTACTCTCAGTTTCTACTATTTCAAACTGCAATCCGTAAGATTTAAGCCGATTAATCAACTCCCGATGCTCTTCCTTCTGCAAAAAGAAATACAGACTTTCGGCTATCTTCTCCCCAATTTCATCCACAGCCGTCATTTCCTCCAACGAAGCATTTAAGATTGCATTCATATTTTTAAAATGCTTTGCCAACTTTTTTGAAACGGTCTCGCCAACATATCTTATACCTAGCGCAAACAATACTCTTTCAAAAGGTATTTGCTTTGAATTCTCAATCCCTTGTAATAAATTAGAAACGGACTTTTGAGCCATTCGGTCTAACTTGAGTACGTCTTGTTCTTGCAGAGTGTATAGGTCAGCGTAATTTTGAATTAACCCTCCCTCAAATAGTTGCTCAATAGTTTCTTCCCCAAGACCATCAATATCCATCGCTTTTCTAGAAATAAAGTGGGTCATTTTTCCCTTAATTTGGGTAGGACAACCGGTTTCGTTAGGGCAATAATGCTTTGCTTCGCCTTCAACTCTGATTAACTCAGTAGCACACTCTGGGCACTGGGAGATATATTCAGTCGGTTGGGAGTTTGGAGGGCGTTGGCTCAAGTTTACCCCCACCACTTTTGGTATAATCTCTCCTCCCTTTTCCACTTGAACTAAATCACCTTCTCGAATATCCAACTTTGCAATTTGATCTGCATTGTGAAGTGAGGCTCTTTTAACTGTGGTTCCTGCCAATAAAATTGGCTCTAAGTTAGCTACGGGGGTGATTGCTCCAGTTCTTCCTACTTGATAAGTGATTTCATTTAATCGAGTTTCAACCTGCTCAGCTTTAAATTTATAAGCAATTGCCCAACGTGGACTCTTTGCTGTGTAGCCTAACTCTTCTTGCAAATAATAATCATTTACTTTAATAACGATACCGTCAATTTCAAAGTTTAGCTTATTTCGTCCGCTACTCCAGTAATCGATAAATTCAAATATTTCCTCAATGGATTGATAAGTAGCAAACAGTTTCTCACTCTTCTTAGGCACCTTAAAACCCCAACTTGCTGCTGTACTCAAATTCTCTTCGTGACTTTTAAATGGAAGGTTTTCTCCCAAAACATAGTACAAATAACAATCTAGCTTTCGAGAAGCAACTAATTTTGAATCTTGCATTTTAAGTGTTCCAGAAGCAGCGTTCCTAGGGTTCGCTAACCGATCTTCTCCAATATCCTCTCTACTTTCATTCAAGGCTTTAAATACGGAAAGAGGGTAAAATATTTCACCCCGTATTTCAAAATCATCTGGATAGTCTCCTGCTAATTTTAAGGGCACAGACCGAATAGTTTTCACATTCTCTGTTATGTCATCTCCCTTACTACCGTCTCCCCTAGTCACCGCTCTGTGTAACTGACCATTCTTATATTGAATCCCGATTGCAACCCCATCGTACTTTAATTCGCAGGTATATTCTACTTTTTTGCCGGCAAGTTTTTGCACTCGTTGGTCAAAATCGATTAACTCTTCCCGGTTGTAACTATTGCTTAAAGAAAGCATTGGATAGCGATGCACTACCGTTTCAAATTTTTTGGTAATTGCCCCTCCTACTCGTTTTGTCGGGGAGTTTTCTTCGGCAAATTGAGGAAACTCATTCTCCAACTTTTGCAACTCTTCCAACAGCTGATCAAACTCATAATCTGATATTTCAGGAGTATCACTCATATAATAAGCATGGTTGTGCTTACGAATTAGCTCACTCAATTCTACTATTCTTTCTTGTGCCTGAAAAACATCCATGTCCCTTCTAGATTTAGACTAAAATTATTAATTCAATTGCATTTATGTTATTTTTAAATGATAATATACCAACATGAAATTCACTGAGAAATACAGCCGACTTTTTCAATTATTATTGCCTTCCCCGTTAAGTATTGCTTTACTATTGAGCTTAATAGCAATTGTAGTTTCCTATATTTTTACAGCTAAACCAGTATCACTTGAGCAGAACTATTTAATAACTCTTTTAGAATATTGGGAACGAGGATTATGGAACGAAAGCTTAATGGTTTTCGCTCTACAAATGATGTTAATGCTAGTGCTCGGTCATATACTTGCAATGTCTCCTTTCGTTGACAAGTTCATCGATAAAATAAGCGTCTTTGCAACATCTAATGCTAAGGCAGCTGCCTTGGTTTGCTTCTCCACAATGTCGGTAGCATTCTTCAATTGGGGTTTAGGTTTAATTTTTGGTGCTATTATCGCCCGCAAAATTGGAGAAAAAGCCCAACGGGAAGGTTTTGAACTAAACTACCCGTTAATTGGGGCTGCGGGTTATTCTTGTCTCATGGTCTGGCATGGTGGTATTTCTGGGTCTTCTACAACTAAGGTGGCTGAGCAAGGTCATTTAGCTTCTTTGATGGATGGCATTTTACCAAAAGAGCAACTGATGAGTTTACCGGCAACTATTCCATTCTCAGAGACGGTTTTTTCACCAATGAATCTTTTTGCAAGTGCAGCAGTATTAATTGTTATTCCCCTATTGATGTACCTTATTGGAAAACGCAGTTCAGGAACTAACTTGGATCGATTGGACACAAGTCAGGTTGAAGTGAACCAAGAAAAAACAACAATAGGTGCTGAAAAAATTGACTATTCCACTTTCACAACAAAAATAGTTGGATCAATCATTTTAATTTACCTAGGCTTTAGAATTGCACAATCAACTGAAATGTTAAGCTTTACCTTCATTACTCCCAATTTCATCAACTTAAGCCTACTCGGTCTAGGGTTTTTCTTCCATAAAAACATTGTAGGGTTTTTAAAAGCAACAGATCATGCGATAGGCGGAGCTTCGGGAATACTTATTCAATTTCCATTATATTTTGGCATCATGGGAATCATGAAGGAGTCGGGATTGATTCACCTCGTTTCTGACTTTTTTGTATCGAACTCAACAGCAACAAGTTTTCCAATATTTACCTTATTCAGTGCAGGGCTAGTCAACGTATTCGTGCCTAGCGGCGGAGGTCAGTGGGCAATTCAAGGGCCAATCATTATACAAGCAACTGAAAGTTTACAAACTTCGCTACCGAAAAGTATTATGGCATTAGCTTACGGAGACCAATTGACCAATATGTTACAGCCGTTTTGGGCATTGCCGCTGTTAGGAATTACCAAGTTGAGTGCGAAAGAAATTTTACCCTATACACTTTTAATGATGATGGTAGCTGGGACCATTTACGTCGGAGTCCTTCTCCTCTTTTAAACGCCTACTTGCTTTACATTTTTAGTATCGAAAGCATCTCGCAAGCCATTTCCTAAAAGAACAAATGAGAGCACCAACAAACAGATTGCTACACCAGGATAAATCGCCAAATAAGTATCTCCTGTAATAATATATCCTTTGTGCTCAGCAATCATTTTACCCCAAGTTGCCTGTGGTGGTTGAGCGCCCAAGCCCAAAAAACTTAAGCCGGCTTCAATTAATATAGCCGCTGCAAAGTTTGATGCTGAAATAACAATAATCGGCCCTGTTACGTTGGGTAAAATATGTCTAACAATAATTCTAGCATCTGTAAACCCAAATGACTTTCCTGCTTCTACGAACTCCATTTGCTTGGTGCTCATTACCTGACCTCGAACCACTCTAGCTACTTCAACCCACATGGTGAGTCCAACGGCAACAAAAACTTGCCAAAACCCTTTCCCTAAGGCCAGGGTCATGGCAATAACTAACAATAAGGTTGGTATTGACCATATTACATTAATGAACCACACAATTATATCATCTACAACCCCGCCATAATAGGCTGCTACTGCTCCAAAACTAATCCCGATAAATAAAGAAATAAGAATTGAAATAAACCCCACTGTAAACGATATCCAAGTGCCTCCCATCAATCGGCTCAACATATCTCGTCCATATCGGTCTGTTCCCAGCCAATACGTTTTTCTTGTGATAATCTCTGATTCTATAAATGACTCAAATTCTAATGAGTTAAAACGAAGTAATTCCCCTTGATTAGAATCATCTCCAGTGTACTTTTCAACCTCAATTTCATTCCTATTAATAGAATAGTTAGCAACCGGAATCTCTATATAATCAGGCGGAAACCCATAAATAAACTCTTGAAAGAAGGACGGGGACGACTGTTGAGGGTTCGGTAATAAAAGCATCTGAACTGTGAACCCAGGTGACTTTCGAGCCAATTCTAAGTGCTGAATGTTCGCCTTAGGAGAAGAATCTGGACGAAGTATTGGGCCTGAAATTGCAACAAACAAAAACGCTCCAATTACAAAAAGACCAATTACTGCAATCTTATTTTGCAATAATTTGTTCCAGGCTAATCGAATTGGGGACTGGTTTTGCTTTCTCAAACTGCTTAGATTTTACGCCCTTTCCATTGTGGCCGATAAAACAAAGATAGCAAAGCAATTCCTACAGAGTAGAGCGGATATAAAATTGATAAAATAAATGTCCACTTTACCATCGATAATGGTCGAAGAAAAAATGGTAGCTGCTGCACAAGCAGCAAATCAAGCACCCACTTAAACATAAAACAACCAATTAAAAACTTCAGTGAATACAATTGCAATAAAGTTCCTGTAAACACCCATAAAATAGACAAGTTTGCTGCAAATATTATTGTTCCAAGCTTCACAGTATCTCGGTCTTTGTAATTTTTAGACTTTGAAGCCCACCTAATTCGTTGCTCAAAAAATGAAGTATAACTCGTTTTAGCAGGAGTATCAACTACTGAAGACTCTTTCTCCGAAAACACGATACAACTCTTGTCAAACTTTCTTTTTAAAGCATGAAGTAAAAAAACATCATCCCCTGTGTTAATTTTTAAGTTGTTTGTATATGCCTCGCTTTCTTCAAAGGCCCCTTTGCTAAAAGCGTAGTTCGCACCATTTGAAAGAATAGCGCGTTCCCTTCGACAGGTTAGTAGAGTAATAGCCATTAGAGTGCTGAACTCTATCTTTTGCAGCTTCTTAAACCATCCTGAAGAACCACTTAATCGCACTGCGCCCAAAACCATCTGAACTTCTTTATTGACAAATGGCCGAATCATAGTTATTGCCCAATTAGGAGGTAAATCACAGTCTGCATCAGTACAAAGAATTAACTCATGGCTTGCCTGTTGAACCCCTAAGCAAACTCCGGCTTTTTTACCGAATTCCCCTTCTAAGTAAAGATGCCGTAACGTTAGACTAGAAAGTTTAACAAGCTCCTGAATCAATTCAAAGCTTCCATCAGTTGAGTGATCATTTACTAGAATTAATTCCAATTTAGCCTTGTCAATTGACTGACTTTCCACCCCTTTGATTAATCGTTCTAAATTATTTTTCTCATTACGATAAACGACAATTAATGATACTGGCTCATGTGCGGCGTTAATTTCAACCTCGCGCTCGGGTTTCTTCGCTAAAATTAACCACCCCATCATAATTGCATACAACAAGAAGATAAATCCGATCATACGTTCTCAGGATTAATGATTGGGAACAGCTTGAATGACTTTAAAAAATATAAACCAACCATTGCCGGAAAAAGCAAATTAATAACCCAAAGTAAGGAAGAAGCAATCAAACCAAACTCTCCTCCATTTACGACACTTTGAAAGACAAAAAAACTTACCGACCCTCTTACTAGTAAACCCGACAACCAACCGGTTGGAATAACAGCGGTGCAAAGAAAAACAAATGCAATAGAGCTAAATGTTGTAACTAAATCTATCTCAGGGATAAAGCAGCGAACTAACAACACATACTGAATAGAAAAAACGAAGTATCGCAACATGCTTAACATTAAAACCTTAGTCCTAAGGTCATGAGAAATCTCAAAATCTATCTTTTGATTGTATTTTAATAAGAACGTTTTAAGAAAACCAAATCGGAATTTTGTTCTAAAATAAAACCAAGAACAAACCCCAATCAATACAAAGATCAAAAATAACAACGGTAAGCGGTGCATAGGAAAGCTTAACTGTTCACTTATTTTTGATAGACCCAGCAAGCCGAAAACAACAGTTGTAAGGTATTGACTCATTGACAAAAAACCGTTATAATAGATCGCTTGACTCCGCTTATCCTTATCGATATTTATCATTCTACCTCCATAATCTCCTACCCCGTTTGGAGTTATGATGGACAAGGTTACACCTGTTAGCACAGACTTTATGGCCGCTGCCCAAGACAAAGTTTGCGTATTGATTAGCGCCCATTTCCACTTTAGGGCTTCTATCCCCCAATTCACGGGAACAAGCGCTACAACTGTCATAAAAATTAGAAAATTTGATATGATGACCCCAGAAAGACTTTCCCAATCTAAAATGTTTACCTTAGAAAGGAATGCTAGCTTTAGGTAGTAGATGCACAAGAATACAATAATTATAGTAACCAGAGTATTACCTATTTTATATAGCTTTGCCTTTTCCAATGAGCGCTAAAGTTAAAGAAGTAGAAAAGATTATTTTGGGTATCGATCCAGGTACTTCAATCATGGGTTATGGAATTATTTCTGTCTTCAAAGGCGAAATAAAATTACTAGCGATGGGCGTAATTCAGTTGGCTAAATTAGGAGATCACGCACTTAGGCTACAAAGGATTTTTGAACGAACTGTTACACTAATTGACGAATTCAAGGTTGACGAAATGGCCATTGAGGCGCCTTTCTATGGAAAGAATGCTCAGTCGATGCTAAAGTTGGGAAGAGCCCAAGGGGTTGCAATGGCAGCTTCTATGACTAGAGAGGTGCCTGCAACTGAATACATGCCAACCAAGGTTAAGAAAGCAATTACAGGCAAAGGAGCTGCCTCCAAACAACAGGTTGCTGCCATGGTGAAATCTATCACGCAATACAAAGAAGACCCCAATTATTTAGATGCTACTGATGCATTAGCAGTCGCAATTTGTCACCATTTTCAAGGAAATGCAATTGTGGGAAATAAAAAATCTTACTCGGGTTGGGGTTCTTTCTTAAAAGACAATCCTGGAAGAAAGGCTTAAGAATTAATCTTGTTTGCTATTTCTCGCAGCATTTCCATGGATACATCCATTTTTGGTGCGGCAAAATTAATATCGTTAACGTTATTTATTGGAACTAGGTGAATATGAGCGTGAGCTACTTCCAATCCAATTACCGCAATACCAATTCGTTTACAGTCTACTTTCTCCTTTATTTTTTTAGCAACAACTTGGGCGAACTTCCACATTTCTGCGTATTCGTCGCTTTCCATATCAAATATATAATTTGTTTCTTTTTTTGGAATGACCAGCGTGTGACCTAATACTAGTGGCTGAATGTCTAGAAATGCCAAGAAACTATCATTCTCTGCAATCTTGAAACTAGGAATGTCTCCGTCAATTATTTTTGAGAATATTGTTGCCATTATCTGCTAATATCAATCACTTTAAACTTCATTGAGCCTGACGGAACTATAACTTCTGCAACATCTCCCACCTTCTTCCCAAGTAAACCTTTCGCAATTGGAGATTCGACTGAAATTCTTTTTTCAGCCATATTTGCTTCTTTTTCTGAAACGATGGTATATTGCATTTCTGATCCGTTAGCTAAATTCTTGATTTTTACTTTAGACAATATTAGAACCTTCGTTGTGTCCAACTCTGACTCATCTACAACTCTCGAATTTGCAACAAGAGTCTCCAGTTTGCTAATCTTCAGTTCCAATAAACCTTGAGCTTCTTTAGCCGCGTCATATTCTGCATTTTCAGATAAGTCCCCCTTATCTCTAGCTTCAGCAATTTGCGCAGAAATAGATGGTCGTTCAACTTTCCTTAAGTGATTCAATTCATCAATCACCTTTTGTAAACCTTCCTCCGTGAAATAACTTATTTGACTCATTTCGTATTTACTAAGTATATATAATTCAAAAAGAGAACCCCTTTCGAAGTTCTCTTTATCAAATGTAAGATTTTTTTAAAATTTAGAATGTCAGCCTTAATCCAATGGCGTGGGTTCCATCAAAAGTTCTTGTAAATCGGTATGAATAATCTAGACCAATAGTAGAACCTGTTTTATTTGTTGGAATTTCAAGAGTAGCACCCATGGTTGGACCTACAGACGTTGTTCTAGACTCTACTTCATCAGTAGCATCAGTTTCGAATACGTAACCGGCTCTAACCATAAATTTGTTTTGGAATGCATATTCTCCACCTACGCGTATTTGGTCCTTTGTAAAAGAGTTAGAAGTAAATGTACCACTTGCAGTTACTCTATGTTCAGCCATGAATGAACCGTCTTCATTTTCCTCAACTTCCGTTAAAAAGAAATCATAAGAAGCTCCAATGTTTACTAGAGAAGGTAATTCAAAATCACTTGTTCTTCTCTGGAACGTAAGTGTCTGATCCGTATTAAGCTTATCTGCTTGAATTGACAAACCGTTACCACGATAACTTGTAGTTGGTCCTACATTTCTAAGCGTTATGCCGAATTTAAATGCATCGTACTTTGCTGTTTTATAACTCACTCCCGCATCAATTGAAACGCCGCTAGCGTTTACATCTGCAGTGGACTCCGTAATGATACGAACAACTAAACCCCCACTAATACTATTGGAAAATTGCTTCGAATAAGCGAATCCAATGTTCAAATAATTTGGTTCATAATTTCCTATTCCACCATCCGGTAAATCAGCAGTGGTAATTTGAATTTCACCAAAACTCATTCTAGTCACGGTTAACCCCATTACACCGGCATCTCCCAATTTTTTGGCAAACCCGAAACTCAACAAATTAATGTCTGTACCACTTAACCAGCTAGTGTTAGAAAACAACACCTCAGTATTTTTCGTGAAAGCTAAACCAGCAATATTCAAGTTCATAGCTTCCAAACCTCTTGCGCTAGCAGTGTTTGCGCCACCCCAACCTGAACTTCTTGCCCATGGATTTATCAACAACTCAGAAGCTCCGGCTTCACCCGCTCTGTCCTCGTTTCCAGAAAAAGCATCGAATGAAATAAATGCCAACGCCAAGGCTAATGTGTAAGTTATATTTTTCATATTCATTTTTTAGAAATTGTTAAAATCAGCTGGTCTAATTGTACCGAACCATTTCAATATTCGCTCTCCTACATTAGGGACCTCAATATGGATGATGTATACACCACTGGCGATTGGAACTCCCACCTGGTTTGTTAAATCCCAATCTAAATATTTATCAGGACTTGCCTTAAAATATCTCCTTATTAAAGTTCCGTTTGTATTGTAGATAGTTATGGTACAATTCTCAGGTAGGTTTGTGAACTTAACCGTTTTATCGAGTTGGTCGAACTCATAACCACTTTGAGAGTAATATGGATTAGGAACAACATTCACTTCTTCTAGTGCACTCTTAAGCAATGAAGTTTGACTTTTTAATGTTCCTTTACCAGTTGTGCTAAATTTATAAACGGGAACACCTTCATTTTCAAGTGCCAAATTAGAAGAAGTGTTTCCTGTTCTGATACTGGACTGATTAGCAACAAAAGGCTTACTAACGTTCACATCTATACGAACATCACTTGATAACAAGGTCTCTCCAAATTGCAACAACGGCACAGACACCCAAGAACAACTCTGCCATCCTAGCCTAGTCCTTAAACCATTCAGCCCGCTACCTTGAAGGCTTAAAAGATCTCGAGCCTGTTCTCCATAGTCATAAACTGGCATGTTTGCATTGAATCGAGAGTATAGAACAGAATCACGTTCATTACCCTCAGTTTCTCTGAAGATATAAATAAAGTGCTTTCCTCCCCATATCTGATTAATAAACTGTGGATCAATTCCCTCAATAACTGTAGAAGTAGGATTCCACAACATATCATCTCCATTATTGAAGCTATACCTGGTATCTTCTCCAAAAGCCATATTCAAACGATCTCCTGTTTCCTTATTTATCACATAACCTGGGAACCAACCCATACCGAAAGCGTTGATAAATGCTGCATCATCCTCTAAAGTGTCCCCCATCGCTCTTAATGTATCTGTAATTTCAGCTATTGTCAAATTACCAAGTCCTGCTGTATCAACTGGGTTACCATCCTTATCTACAGATAGTTTTGTAACTTTAACTTGGTTCTTATTATGAAGATTTACCGTTGGATTATTTGGGTCAGCTAAACCATCGTCCTTCGTCTCAATTACAGGACACCTCGTCCATTTTGATTTGTCATTTGTTATTACTAATTGGATGGACATCAGTTTATTCAAAGGCGAACCCTCAACATCAGCTTTTCCCCTTGCAGGTGCATTTAAAGCAGCAGGGTCACCCAAACCTAACTCATACCTTACCAATCGATAAGGAGCGATGGTACCATCCAAAATGCTTTCATAGTTTTGATCTGGATCAATAAAGTTTCCAGAAACAGCATAATCAAAGAAAAATCCTGAAGGAGACTGCTCTCCTGTTCCGGATAAAATCCAGTTAAATGGGCCTTCCAAATCATTATCAGGAATACCCGATAACCACTGGCGCTCAGGATCTCCATATTCAATGGATGCTGAAATAAATCCGTTATCAGTCCCTTCAATTCTTGAGCCTGGTTCTATGCCATTGGTTATTGTAATGGCCAGTCCCCAATTTGGGCTTAATAAAAGTTGTTGATTTAAAAACCCTATTGACTTATCAGAGTATACAGTATCTATTCCACCTTCTCTCCAAATTCTCCAATAGGTATTATCTGTTACTCGCAGGTTATCTAAACTATCGATAAATTGAACGTAGTAGTTCCCATCTACAATATTAAGTGGGTCAACAACACTAACACTAAATGGACCTTCTCCGAGTACATAGTCAATTTCATTCACTGTACTATCTTCTGAGTCCCATGCTTTATCTTGTAATATATTTTCAACAGACTCACGCGAAATTCTTAAGGCATTCCCGCCGTTTCCGGCTCCTTGCAGTCTTGTAATTTCTATACCTTCTCCGAAACTTGAGTTCACAATTGTCCCTCCATTTTCGAATTTCGGTGGTGCAGGTATTGCTGTAAACGTAGCAACTTCACCGCCGGTTGCAGACCTTCTACTTCTTATGTATGGAGTTGTTTGCCCATCAAACGCGCCCGACAACGGAAGAGTTGTGTCGTTTAAGTCTGGCGCAACACCCTGTATATATGGTTTAAACTCATTATACCCATAAGCTATCGCTATGTAATAATATGTCTTATAATTGATTAAGGCTGCATCGCCAACAGCAAAGGCATCTTGATTAATAGAAAAGCTTCTTTGAATTCCTTCATTCTCTGCTATCACCATTCTTTCAGGAATGTTTGCATTCAATCCTCGATCGAATGTAAAGTTCGTTAAACTAGCCACGTTATCCTTTACATCACATTGGAATACCAATCTTACTTTACTCAAGTCTCCTATATCATTAATAGATATTCCCGGTCCAGCCGCTTGATAAACTTGATACCCTTGGAATCTATACCTATCATCTAAAAATACAGGGTTTGTTAGGTTAGCTAAATATTCTGGAGTCACAATATTAGGATTTCTTTCTTCATAATTCTCTCCAGCATTATTAGAAACATCAGGGTTTGAAAGATAGAAAATGAGTTCTTTATCCAATTCTTGAACAGTGACGTCAGGAGCGTCGGGTCCGTTTAATACTTGGAAACAATTATCAAACAAGGCTTGAGCCTTATCATCAGCAGTAAACATATCCTCAACAGACGCTAAACGTCCACCGTTTTGAGCTTGAGCAAATACTACTCCTACCGTAATATCATTTACATTTCCTGGTCTCAAAGTAAATGGTCCTGCTGACTGTAAAAATCTTCTATCTCCCACGGCATTTTGAGGCTCGCCTCCACCAGGATTATCTTCTGACCAATTTGTGTTCGTTGGAATTGTTGTAAATCCATTTTCATCTGTTGTTCCCCAATGTAATGGGTCACTTGTTCCGGGGAACATGAAGTCAGTTGGGATATCTTCAACACCAGCTGTGTTAAAACCATTTCCACCATGACGCATTCTTCTACCATTTTTCCAAATCCCTCTCATATAGTTGTAATAATGAACAGCTAATTCAGGATCTCCGTTTGGAGCCGTTCCAATGTTATAATATACAAAACGTCTCATTCCAAACCTTTCGTTATCTGGAACTAAGTCCGGCTCTCTTGCATTTGGATCGAAATAACCCAACCCATTGAGTGCTTCTCCTGGACCAATGCCTACAGCATTGTTAATACCGTCCGCATCTTGATAAGGTCCTTCGAAAAAATCAATTCCGATTGATGGAGGATTGGCTCCATAGCCAGTTTGGCCACCTTGTCCAATGTCATCCTCAACACCATTAAAAGCATACCCTAAACCTCTAGCTACGTCACAACCAACATAGTCATCAGAAGAAAGTCCTACATCAGGATCTACAAAACTTGCAAAGAAAGTATTAGTTAAAGTAAAAGTTGAACGGTTAATCAACTCAAAGTTATAAAACGTCATGTTGTTGATTTCATCGTTTGTTGCAAAAGCAAATGCTTGACCGTGAATCTCCATTCCAATAGAAGGTGCATTAGATTCAGTATGAAGATTACCTTTGTCATTAAAAATCCACCAATACGTCTGGTCTCCAAACAATGGACGTCTTCCACTAATTGATCGATCTTCCCTATTTTCTCTACAATCTACATCACCTACTAAATCATAAAAAGGATAATCTCCTAATTCAGGCTCGTATGATTCATCACCAGCTACATTCATATATGGAGCAAGTCTAAAATCTTGATCTACGCCCGGAGTTACATCACCGTTACCAGGCCATTCTAAAATAGCTGTAGGAATTTGATAGTCAGGAAAATCTTCTAAAGCAGTTCCTTTAATTACTGCCTGATTGTAAGCATTAAATAGCGCTACCTCTGCTCTAGTCAATTCGAAAAAGCGATCATATTCATCACAGGTAACATCGTTGATTTCAGCAGTACCTACAACGTCAAGTGGTCCTGTATAATAATCTACTCCTTGACCAAATTTACTAACTGCAGCTTTTAACTGCCCATTAACATCTGTACCTGCTAACCATAGACCACCTGCGTATATAGAAAAACTATTAGAACCCTTAGGAACCTCGTAATCAGCAACACCGTTTGCTCTATCTTGCCACCAAATACCCCCTGCCTCTACTCGAGTACGGACATTGTTGAATTCAAGAAATATTATTCTACTCGCAGGAGCGCAACCAGCCGCTGTATTAACTTGCTGTCTTGGCTTCTTCTTGTCTTTTTCAGCACTCGCTCCAAAAGCGATCATTGGCGCCAAAAGACCCATCAAAATTGAAATTTTTAACTTTCTCATAATCTATCTCTTTTAAAAACCTTAGAAACTTAATTGAGCTCCTAATCTAATTCTTCTTGGCAATTCGAAATTACCTGGGTTCTGCAATCGTAAGCTATATTGATCTCTAAATGCTTGCTCATTTACTTCTTGTCTAATTTCATTCTGAAACTGAGCAGCATTTAAGTACCCATCATCGTCAGCATTTCCCGTAAAACCGTAAACACGCTGTATGTTTTGAGCATTTAACACGTTCAATACTTGCAGATATACATTTAAGTTCGATTGCTTTTTACCCTGTTTCCAAGCTTCTTTATTCGCTTCGGTATCTGCTCCCCAATTAATGTCAAAAGATTTATCTAATCTAGCATCAACTCGAACGGTCCATGGCAAACGTGAACCATTTATATCTCCCTCAACAGGTTGTGGCGTTCGAGAACCCGTGAGCAATTCATTTGCTCCAGCTAAAGACCTTTGAGTAAACGGTTGACCTGAACCAGCTATAAACACAACGTTAAGTCCTGTATTTTGAAGAATATTTTTTCCACCAACTCTAGGGCCATTGTATCCCGTTCCACTACCATATCTGTAATCTAAGGTAGATACTATCTGATGACGTTGATCATAACTGTATGGGAAAATTGTTCTTAGGTTTGGTTGATTTGAATTAACTAAATTCAAGGCAGTTGTTGAACCTGAACCTGTCCCTTCAGCAAATTGAATAGTATAATTCAACCTTAATGATAGGTTCTTTGTTCTTCTCATTTCGTAATTAACGGTAAACCCTTTAACCGTTCCAAAGTCCAAATTATCATAAGTCAAATAATCTTCTGGAAACGCACCAATTAATCTTCTAACTTGAATCTCATCTCTTTGTTCTCTGTAGAAAGAAGACAATGTTAATGCAGAACTACTACCTACTTTTTGCTTGAAACCAATTTCATAAGAAATAGTTTTAGATGGCTTCAAGTTTGGATTGTTTATAATTCTGTTGTGATTCGTAATGTAAATCAAATCTAGTGGCTCTAAACCGTTCTCCCCGGAAGGACGTCTAGTCAAGATATCATAGTTAGCGAAAAATGTAGCTTCATCAGAAATTGGGAATGAAAATGAGATTCTTGGCATTAATGTATACTGTGGTTCGTAATCTTCAAAAGACTCTGTATTCATATCTGCGGATGTTGAAGTTCTAGAAGGATCAACTAACCATGGTGCGATGCTAGAACCAGCTTGCAAAACAGATGGGTCATTTAAAAGCACACCTTGCGCATTAAAGAATTCATTTGTTTCAGGGTTTCTATAACCAACAATTCCGTTTGAATTAGGATTCTCGATATCATTAACATACACAATAAAGTTATCCTGTATATTACTTGGGGTTTCTCCTAAACCTTGGCTTTTAGCGTAAGCTACATCTCTGGTTGGAAATAGTGAGAACGGATCCTTCAATATAGGTTGATTTGCATCAAATCGATCTAAACGAACACCTATTCTAAATATCAAGTCATCAAAGGCAAATTTATCCTCAATGTAACCCGCAATATAAACCGGCTGATAAGCTGGAACTGGTCTTGTTTTAAACCCTAACTCATTCTCTTCATTGAAGAAATCGTTTAGAGAAGGAGAAGAATTTAACTTCTTTCCTTTGTAATCGTATCCTCTGTAAAGTAAGTTAATGTTATTTGCAGGATTTATTAATTGGTCCGCTGCAAAATAAGTCATGTTATAAAGATCAATATCGTATGAATCAAAATCAATAAAATCAATACCACTTGGATCTAAGCCTAAGGCGTTTCTCATGTTATATGCAAAGTAACTCCTATTTGCTTCATCGTATCTTCTCTCAAAAGTAACGGTAGGATCAATTGGATTTGGGGACGCATAATCGATTGAGTAGTTATTTGAATCAATCTGTAAAATGTGACTGTTCACTGAAAGCCGTCCTAAATCCCATAAATCTCTTGGATTCATCTGATAAAAACGCTCTATTCTCTGCTCGTATTCAAACCCTAAAACAATTGCATGGTCACCTATATCAGCTGAACCTCTACCACTTAGTCTTATTTGATCATTTTCTAACTTACTATAACCATTGCTCACAGCGCCTGCGGAAGTCCAAAGATTATAGACATTACCAATAACTGTTCCTCCATTAATAATTCCACCATTTCCCTCTACTGCAACTGCTGTTGCATACCTAAGATCTCCTGGCTGAAAAAAGTCGTAATAATTACTAGTATAGTTCGCTAGAATTGGATTGATGTTTGAAGCTGTATAGTCGTAAGAAATAGGGTTATCAAAGGCTGTTAAAAATCTACCTCTGTATTCTGTCCCATTATCCAATGTTACTGGGTTGAAGTTGTTATCAGAATATGACAGCGCAGTATTTGCAGTAAACCTGCCTAAATATCCATATTTAAAGAAGTCACTCCCGTGGTTTCTATCCTCAGTTAATCTGTTTGCTCTAGAGAAATCAGCTTGTATAGAAAAAAATGCATTCTTAATTAAAGACTTATCTTCCTGTTTAGTGTTTGCATCTTCCTTCGCATTCTCAAATCTTTGAACATACCTTCCGTAGAACCTAAAATCCGTAGCTAATGATTGAGTATTATTCTCATAGTTGAATAATGAAAAGGCTCTATTCCAATTGTTGCCTTTAGCATAATTGTAGGTACCTCCAAAAGAAAGAGAACTTAAGTCGGTTAACTTAACATCAAACTTCCCATTAACCGCAAGACTTAAATTATCATCGTTCAGCCTGAAGTCTATTTCTTCAAAATCATCTCTTGTTAGAAATTGTGCCCTTTGAACTACTCCATTATTCCCTTCTTGAAAAATAAGCGGGTTGTTTCTTATTTCTTGCTCAACATTATCCTTTGGTTTGTAGATTGGTGTAACACTTTGCCCACTCAAAGCATGTCTAATTTCACCAGTTACTAAGAAGCCAAATGGCGAGGTTACTTCTCCATCTTTATTTTTTTTCTTAATAATTGGCCCTCCTAATGCAAATCCAAATAAGTTGTAGCCCCATTTATCTAAACCAAAAGAAGTTGTTTCCCCTGTCTTAAATCCTGATGACAATACCTCAGCACTTCCGAAGTATTCCGTAAAAGCACCTCTAGTTGTTACAGTTGTTACAGCACCTGTTACATCACCATATTGCGCCGATATTCCACCGGTCTTTACAGAAACCTCTTCAATAGCCGACTTCGGTAAACTTGTTGATCCGATAATTTTTATACCATCAACAAAGGTAATAGAGCTACCTGAACGTTGTCCTCTAACATTATTAGCTCCTGAACCATTATCTCTTGCTGTAATACCATTACCCGCAGCTTTTGTAATATCTGCAACACTACGAACAGCCATTTGAGTAATTTCTTTTCTACCTACACTTCGAGCAATTTCTGTCTGATCTACCTCAATTATAGGTTCAGCATAAACTTGAACCTCCTCAATATTCACACCCTTAGATAATTCAGCATCTAGTTTTTTTAACTTTCCTGAAGTTACAGTAATACCTGATTTTCTACTAGGAGTAAACCCGACGTAAGAAAACTGAACATCATATGTCCCAGGTGGAATTGGCTTTAAGGTAAACACCCCATCAAAATCAGTAGTAGTTACCAATATTTGCTCTGTTCCTCTTAACAGTACCACATTCGCAAATGGCACCGGCTCACCGTTGGCTTTTTCAATCACAGTACCTTTAATGGTTCCTGATCCTACTTGGGCATTTACAGTGGTCGCAAATCCCAAAGCTATCGCTAGCGTGAAAAGTAATTTTCTTAGCATAATAGAAATTTTATGTTATCGTTTCGTTGTAAAAAACTACAGGGCCGTAAAGATATACATTTAATAAAAAGAATAACAAATTTTAACAGTGGCTTTATACCGACTTTTTAATGCTTTATCATTCATGAATTTATCACCTCCTAAACCATCTTTTTACAAAGAATTCCTTTTTATTATCGTTGTTTCTTTTCGATTTTCTCCTCGTTTTTTTCATTCTTTTTTGAACTGCCTTTGTTTGCATTTCAATATGCGCTCTTCTCTTTGCATCTTCTTGCTTGCGCGCTTCCTTTTTTTTTGCTTCTTTATCTTTTTCTAATTGCTCGCTTCTCCTTTCTACTGTTTTTTCAACTCTTTTCTGAGATTGAGCTTGTGAATTCATAACCATGACACACAGAAAAAACAAAACGACGCCTCGGATAATATTTTTTTTCATCTTTCGTTTATTTTGACCCTAATATTGTAGTTAAGTTTTGAAAAAATTAAAGATGATGAAAATAACGATACTTCCTGTAAAGAACCAACTACTTTTTGTCGTATTCATAACTCTTCTCTTCTTTCCTGCCTGCAATTCCGATGAGGCCACTAATATTCCCTTGGTTCAAGTAAATTTTCAATACAACATCAATTTACCAGAATACATAGAACTTCAAACTATCGGAGGGTCAGTGGAAGTTTTTGGAGGCTCAAGGGGAATTATTCTTTATCGAGTGTCATCTGACGAAATAAAAGCGTACGATAGACATTGCACGTTTGAACCTTCTAATACGTGCGGGTTAGTGTCAGTTGATCAAAATCGTTTTACAGCTACTGACAACTGTTGTGGGTCAAGTTTCCTATTGAGCACAGGCGCCGTTTCCAAACCTCCTGCAATCCTTCCATTAAAAGAATATACTGCAAACTTTAACGACCCCATCTTAACCGTAACTAACTAAAAAAGGCTACTGCATTTCTGCAATAGCCTTTTACTTTATTAATGAGCTTGGATTAATACCTGTAATACTCTGGCTTATATGGCCCTTCAACAGTTACTCCAATATATTCTGCTTGGTCTTGTCTTAACTCTTCTAACTCAACCCCAATTTTAGATAAGTGAAGTTTAGCAACTTTTTCATCTAAATGTTTTGGCAAAGTGTAAACTTTATTTTCATAGTTATCACTATTCTTCCAAAGTTCAATTTGAGCTAATGTCTGGTTTGTAAAAGAGTTTGACATTACAAAAGAAGGGTGGCCAGTAGCACAACCTAAATTCACCAATCTACCTTGCGCTAATAATATGATGTCTTTCCCCGCTAATCTGTACTTGTCAACTTGTGGCTTAATTTCAACTTTTTCAGCTCCTGATTTATCTAAGAAAGAAACATCAATTTCATTATCAAAGTGTCCAATGTTACATACGATAACTTTGTCCTTCATTTTTCTGAAATGTGCCTCAGAAATAATATCCTTGTTTCCTGTAGCAGTAACAACAATATCAACTTCTTCAACAGCATTAATCATTTTCTTCACTTCAAAACCGTCCATTGCAGCTTGTAGTGCACAAATTGGATCTACCTCAGTAACGATAACTCTTGCTCCTGCTCCTTTCAAAGATGCCGCAGAACCTTTACCAACGTCTCCGTAACCTGCTACTACAGCAACTTTTCCTGCCATCATAATATCAGTTGCTCTTCTTATCGAATCAACTAATGATTCTTTACAACCATATTTGTTATCAAATTTTGATTTTGTCACTGAATCATTTACATTGATTGCAGGCATTACTAAAGTGCCATTTTTCTCTCTCTCATATAGTCTATGAACACCTGTAGTGGTTTCCTCTGATAATCCTCTGATGCCATCAACTAATTCAGGGTAATTATCAAATACCATGTTAGTCAAGTCGCCACCATCGTCTAAAATCATGTTAAGAGGCTTTCTATCTTCACCAAAGAAAACAGTTTGCTCAATACACCAATCAAATTCTTCGTCAGTCATGCCTTTCCAAGCATATACCGGAACACCTGCAGCAGCAATCGCAGCAGCAGCTTGATCTTGCGTAGAGAAAATATTACATGATGACCATGTAACCTCTGCCCCAAGAGCTGTTAATGTTTCAATTAAAACTGCAGTTTGAATAGTCATGTGAAGACAACCTGCAATTCGAGCACCTTTTAGAGGCTGCTCGTTTTTATACTCTTCTCTTAACGACATTAAACCAGGCATTTCTGCTTCTGCCAATTCAATTTCTTTTCTACCCCATTCTGCTAAAGATATGTCTTTAACTTTATACGGTAAGTATTCTACACTTGTACTCATGTTTTATTTTTTTACTTTTCGGATGGCAAATTTACCAAATTAAATAATGTTATTTTCGTATTAAACAGTTATATAAAAGATATGTTTGAAAGCTTTCAAATATCTCCTTCAAATTCTATTCATACAGCAGCCGTTGAATACGATAGAATGGAAGAAATGTTTCATTTTCTTGTTAAAAAGGGATTAGATATGAGTCATTTACAAAACATCAGCAATGACAAGAGAAAAGCAGAGTGGCTGTTCATTCGCGAAATCATTTGTAAAACCATGCCGGCAAAGGAAGATATCATTTACGATGAACATCGAAAGCCAACTTTTAAACTTTCCGATTCATTTTTAAGCATCTCTCATTCGAATGAGAGGGTAGCGATTTCTATTGACGAAAAATATGAAACCGGAGTAGATTTGCAATTTATAACTGATAAGATTGTGCGGATAAAGTCTAAATTTTTGAATGAGACAGAACAAAGACTTACCGAACAAAATCCGACTGAGCTAACTTGCTACTGGAGCATTAAGGAGGCCTTATTTAAAATTTATGGAAAAAAGGATGCTTTTTTGAAAGAGAACTTTGAAGTGCAAGCGTTCAAATTTGACGGAAGCATGGGTTCTGCAATTGGAATCACAAGAACCAGAGAAAAGGAAAAGGTTCAACAAATGGAATTTAGAAAGCTGGGGAATTATGTGATGGCTTACAGTGTGAATTATTAATATTGTAGCAGAAAATAAACCGTGGAGAAACCAATCTACCAATCTTTAAAGACTCAGCAAAAAGAAGGCAATAAAATGATTGCTTTACTAATTGATCCTGACAAAGTAGATGAAGCAAGTTTAGAAAGCATACTAGCAAAGGCAAAAGAGGCCGTGGTTGATCTTATTTTAGTTGGAGGGAGTTTATTGACCGATGGTGATTTGGAAAAAACCATTCAATCAATAAAATCTCAGAGCACATTACCAATCATTTTATTTCCTGGAAGCGTCTCCCAAATATCTACCCAAGCCGACGGAATCTTATACCTCTCTCTATTATCCAGTAGAAATGCAGAGATGATTATAGGGCAACAAATCACAGCTGCTCCGTATTTGAGAAAAACAAACTTAGAGGTTATATCAACGGCCTATCTTTTAGTTGATTCGGGGAAGCAGACGACTGCATCGTACATGAGTAATTCTAATCCCATACCTGCGAATAAACCTGAAATTGCTGCGAGTACAGCTTTGGCAGGTACTTATTTTGGAATGGACATAATTTACTTAGACGGAGGAAGTGGAGCAGAGAAACCGGTACCAGCTGAAATGATTTCTAAAGTTAAAGATTACACGGAGCAACTATTGTTCGTTGGTGGTGGTGTTAATACCATTAAGAAAGCCAAAGATGCTTTTACAGCCGGAGCGGATATCGTTGTGGTGGGCAATAGAATCGAAGAGGACCCTAACTTTTTGATTGAGCTAGGAAACCTGAAGAACTCGCTTAACAACTAATTATATGCTCGGTGTTTGGCAAAAATTGCTAGCAGAACTTGAGGTATTTAATACGTTGGAAGTTATTGCAGTTGCTACCGCATTGATATATATATACTTAGCCTCGAAAGGAAACCGTTGGTGCTTTTTGTACGGATTAATTAGCTCTGCTATTTACGTGTACATTACCTTCAAGCTCAACTTTTATTTTGATGTTGCCATTAATGCTTACTACGTAATTATGTCATTCTACGGCTGGTTCGCGTGGTCTAGTCAAACCAATACTTCGACTATTGTAGTAAAGCAAACGTCTCCAAAAAGGTTAGTTTTCACTATTGCCGGAGGCGCAATTACAATTTTAACCGCTGCAACCATGGCAGATTTTTATACTTCAGCAGAATTAGCGTACTTCGATGCCTTCACTACAGTATTTGCAATTATTGCTACATATATGGTGGTTAAATGTCAAATTGAAAACTGGTTAATATGGATTGTAGTTGATGCTGTAGCTGCAGGAATGTATCTATACAAGGAGCTTTATTTTACAGCATTGCTATTTGTAATTTACACTGTCGTTGCGATTTTTGGATATTTAAAATGGAAAAAACTATTACCCAAATAAAAATAGCTGTTGTTGGCCCTGAGTCTTCGGGAAAGACAACCCTGTGCAAGCAATTGTGTGAAACGCTAAATTGCGAATGGGTTCCTGAATTTGCTAGGACACACCTCAACGAAAATGCCAGTTACAATCGGCATGATTTAGACTTTATGCTGAAACAGCAGTTACTGTCTGAAAACACGTATAACCATCCTATTTTGATTTGTGATGGAGATCCTATTTCATTCAAAGTTTGGTCACAATATAAGTTTGGTTCAACTAGCGAGTACATTGAACAAATGATTTTAGATTCAGACTACAATCATTACCTGCTCCTACGACCTGATTTACCATATGAAGATGACCCGTTGAGGGAGAATAGTTCTTTAAAAAATAGGCTAGAGCTATTTGCACTTTTCAAAAAGGAGCTCAATAAATTCAATCTAAAGCACTCAATTATAAGCGGTTCAAATGAAATTAGATTAAATGTTGCACTAAATTCACTGCGACAGCAAAAAATAATATAGCTTTGTAAAAAATTACACACAGGGGTGCCGAAAGGCTGAGATTATACCCGTTGAACCTGATTTCGATAATGCGAGCGAAGGGAGTAAGTGAATTTATCATTTCCACAACGGATTTTCAGTTTTTGTGCATTTCATAATAAAAATATGAAAATGAAAAAGCTGTTTACCATTCTCTTTTTAACCATTCCTTTTTTTACTCAAGCACAAGATGAAGTGCAAGGGAAAGTAGTTGATAAAAAGACCAACAATGTTTTAATTGGAGCAAACGTTTACGTGGAAGGTGGATTTGATGCAGCGTATACCAATGAGGAAGGTGAATTTAGCCTGAAAAGGGTAAATGCAAAAAGAGTGTCTTTGATTGTTTCATATATCGGCTACAAAACAGACACTATATTGGTTGATATTTCTAGTAAAGAACCACTCACTTTTTACCTAACACCATTTAGTTATCAGTCAGACGAGGTTTTAGTGAGTAGTACCAGAGTTGCAGGCAATGCACCGGCAACCAAAACCAATGTATCAAAAGAGGCTATTGCAAAAAACAATTTAGGGCAAGATCTACCCTATCTACTGCAGCAAACCCCATCAGTTGTTACCTCTTCTGACGTTGGAACGGGAATAGGATATACTGGTATAAGAATAAGAGGTAGTGATGCTAGTAGAACCAATGTTACCATAAACGGCGTACCACTGAATGACCCAGAATCTCATGGTGTTTTTTGGGTAAATATGCCGGACTTCGCTTCTTCTTTAAACTCCGTTCAAATACAAAGAGGAGTTGGTTCCTCAACCAATGGTGCCGGAGCTTTTGGCGCAACTATTAACTTGGAAACAAAACTACTCAGCACTGAAGCCTATGGAGAAATATCTAATTCAGTTGGGTTTTTAGAGACCAATGAGGAATTCGGAAAGTTGGAATACAACAATAGAAAACACACTGTTCAATTTGGAAGTGGGTTGATTAATAACAAGTTTGCCTTTGAGGGTCGGTTGTCAAACATTCAGTCTGAAGGCTACATAGATCGCGCTACTGCCGACTTAAAATCATACTTCTTATCTGGCACGTATTACGGCAAAAAAACAGTTCTAAAAGCCATTACGTTTGGTGGAAAAGAAGTCACTTACCAATCTTGGAATGGGACGCCAGAAGCTAGAATAAATAATGACAGAGAAGGGATGTTGGCAAGTGCGGCTAACAACGGTCTTAGCCCATCCCAAACTGAGAATTTGTTGAATTCTGGAAGAACCTACAACCTTTATGAATACGAGAATCAAGTAGACAATTACAATCAAGACCACTACCAGTTGCACATGGCCCATGAGTTTAATAGCAAGCTAACAGCAAAAGCTGCATTGCATTACACCAAAGGATATGGCTATTTTGAAGAATTTAAAGAAGGGGAAGACTTATCCGACTATGGGTTGCAAGAGGTGACTGTTGGAAATGGAACAGTAGAGTCCACAGATTTAATTCGAAGGAGGTGGTTGGATAATGATTTTTATGGCATGACCTACTCTTTAAATTATGACGCAACTAAAAAGCTGAATTTTGATTTTGGTGGAGCCATTAACAATTATGAAGGAGACCATTTTGGTGAAGTTATTTGGGCTGAATTCGCATCTGATGGTTCCCCTACCGAAAATTATTACAGCAGTGAATCGCAAAAGTTAGATGGCAACTTTTATCTTAAAACCAACTATCTAGTTAACAAAAAGGTTAGTTTAATGGCGGATCTTCAGCTAAGGAGAATTAATTATACAGCGAAGGGCAACGACAACGATTTAAGAGAGATTAAAATCAACGAAAACTACACCTTTTTTAATCCAAAAGTTGGGGCGAACTATAAAATTGACGCAAATTGGAATACCTACATTTTCGCCGGAATCGGAAATCGAGAACCAAATCGATCAGATTTTATAGACCAAGCACCAAACACACCTAAAAAAGATGCTAATAAGGCTGAAAAAATGTACAATATTGAATTAGGATCCGAGTACAAAACCAATAGATATAGTTTATCAGCTAACCTATACTACATGTACTACATTGACCAACTAGTTGCAACAGGCCAATTAAACGATGTAGGCTCACCTCTTCGTCAAAATGTAGACCGAAGCTATAGGAGAGGGATAGAATTACAAGCAGGAGTTAAGGTTATCGAAAATCTAACTTGGAATGTTACTGCTACTATCAGTGAAAATAAAATCGAAAAGTACAATGAGTTACTTTACGCATATGATGAGAACTTTGGTTTAGACTCAATCTACTCGTTTGAATTAGAGGATACTGACATAGCTTTTTCTCCAAACGTTATTGTTACAAGTGAATTATCTTATCAGCCTACAGAAGGTATAGAAATTGCTTTGCTTTCTAGATACATTGGCAGTCAATATTTAGACAATACTCAATTTGAAGGTCGACAGTTAGATGCCTATTTTATAAATGATTTAAGGTTTCAAGCTGTGGCACCTCAAAAGTTGTTCAAAGAATTGAAGTTACAGGTTTTGGTAAACAACATTCTAGGAGAACAGTATTCGTCAAATGGCTACACTTACTCTTATGTTTATGGAACAAAGGTGACCGAAAATTTTGTTTACCCGCAAGCTTTGAGAAATTACATGATAGGATTGAACCTAAAGTTTTAGAAGACCAGAAGTGCTGCTTATATTTGAAATTCAATAAAAATTTTAAGCATGAAGTACCTCCCTATTGATTCTCAATTATTTGTCAAAAACAGAAAAAAGTTGATGGAGCTGATGATGCCCGGCTCTTTGGCAATTTTTAACGCAAATGATATTTTTCCTACAAATGCCGACGGTACAATGGCATTTAGACAAAACAATGATTTGTTCTATTTGAGCGGGGTTGACCAAGAGGAATCCATATTGATGCTATTTCCAGATGCACCGAATGAAAAGCACCGGGAAGTATTATTCCTAAAAGAGACAAATGAAGAAATCGCAATTTGGGAAGGAGAAAAACTGACAAAAGAAACTGCCTTCAAAACATCAGGAATTAAAACTGTTTTTTGGCTAAAGGATTTTCATAAAACTCTAAGGACTTTAATGTATGAAGCCGAAACAATTTACCTAAACGATAACGAACACCTTCGAGCTGACACAACTGTCCAAACAAGGGATGACCGTTTTAGAAAATGGTGCAGAGAAAAGTATCCGTTGCACAACTATGAGCGCGTAGCTCCAATTTTGCACAGCCTCAGAGCCGTAAAAGAACCTGAAGAAATTGAAATGATGCAAACGGCATGCAACATAACGGGAAAAGCAGTAAACAGAGTATTACAATTCATTAAGCCCGGAGTGATGGAGTATGAAATTGAAGCAGAATTGATGCATGAATTTCTGCGCAATCGGTCTAGAGGATTTGCATACACCCCGATTATTGCTTCAGGGTTTAGTGCCTGTGTTTTGCACTACATTGAAAATAACCAAGAGTGTAAAGAAGGAGATGTTATATTAATGGACATTGGTGCGGAATACGGAAACTACGCATCCGACTTAACCAGATCTATCCCAGTCAGTGGAAAATTTACAGCGCGCCAGCGAGAAGTGTACGAGTCTGTATTGAACGTATTTAAGAAAGCAAAAGCTATTTTAAGACCAGGGATTATAATAGCAGATTATCATGCAAGAGTTGGAGAGTACATGACGGAGGAGTTGATTAAGTTAGGTTTACTAACTGAAAAAGATGTTGAAAACCAAAACCCGGATTGGCCTGCTTATAAAAAGTTTTTCATGCACGGAACTTCTCATTACATTGGATTAGATGTTCACGATGTGGGGAACTATTACTCACCGGTTGAAGCAGGCAGTGTATTTACTATTGAACCCGGAATTTACATTCGGGAAGAAAACCTAGGAATTCGCTTAGAGAATGATTTCTATATTGGTGAAGATGAAACCATAGACTTGATGGCTCACATTCCTTTGGAGGCTGATGACATAGAGGCTGCAATGAAATCATAAAATGCTTGGCACTTTTGTTTTCCGCAGTGCGAAAATTGCGTATTCAGTTAAAGGCAAGGGCCGTACTATTTTATTAATTCATGGATTCTTAGGAGCTAAGGAAATTTGGCTAGATTTAGAGAGTCGACTGGCTAAAAACTTTAAAGTGGTTAGCATTGATTTACCGGGTCACGGACAATCTGACTGCATCGGATACGTTCACAATATGGAGTTATTGGCCGAATGTTGTAAAAGCTTACTGAATCATTTGTCAATAAGAAAAGCAATTGTTGTTGGTCATTCATTAGGCGGATATGTTTCTTTGGCCTTTGGCGAAAAGTTTCCTGACTCAGTATTAGGCTTAATGTTAGTAAACTCTACTGCAAAAGGTGATTCTGATAATAGAATAAAGTCTCGAAACCAATTGATACGGATGGTCAAGAAAGACCGTTTAAAATTATTAGGCTCTTTGGTTCCTAGCTTTTTTAATATAAAAGGTCGAAAAACTACATGGCAAATTAAGCGTTACTTAAAAATGGCACAAAATTGCAGCGAACAATCCATAATTGCTGCAGCAGAAGGAATGAAAAATAGAAAAGAAAGAGAGATTGTTTTAAAATTTGCACCGTACCCTTATCACTACATTATTGGTGCCCGCGATTCAATTCTAGACTCTAGTCAATTAATTAAGGAAACGAAAATAGGCAGCAACGGCTCTTATTCGCTGTTAGAAGATGTTAGCCACATGAGTCTTGTAGAGAGAAAAGAAGAAGTTTTTAGAGCTATAAAATCGTTTTCGAAGCGTTGAGTCGTGCTATTAATTTTGAAATTTTATTTTTTAAACTAAAAAAGAGGATAAACGTTAAATTTGTAAAAAACCATGGCTGATTTCTGCGAATCCATTCATTCATTTAAACGAAACCCGACGAGAGAAGTAACCATTGGTAATAAAGCAATTGGCGGCAATCATCCGATTTTGATACAGTCGATGACAACCACCGACACGATGGATACAGAGGGTACAGTCAATCAATCAATAAGAATGATTGAAGCAGGATGTGAACTGGTTCGGATCACGGCACCAAGTAAAAAAGAAGCAGAAAACCTTCAAGCAATAAAACATTCACTTCGAGCCAAAGGATACACTACTCCGTTAGTCGCAGACATTCACTTTACCCCTAATGCAGCTGAGATTGCTGCAAAAATTGTTGAAAAAGTAAGGGTGAATCCGGGAAATTACGCGGACAAAAAAAAGTTTGAAGAAATTGACTATACAGACGATAGCTACCAAGAAGAGCTTGAACGCATTGAGAAAAAATTTACCCCATTAGTAATACTTTGCAAAGAAAATGATGTTGCCATGCGCATCGGAACCAATCATGGATCTCTGTCAGATCGTATTCTCAGTAGATATGGAGATACTCCCCTAGGAATGGTAGAATCTGCAATGGAGTTTTTGAGAATTTGTATTAAGAACGACTTTCACAACATCGTGCTTTCTATGAAAGCAAGTAATACCTTGGTAATGGTTCAAGCGTATCGGTTGTTAGTCAAGACCATGAAAGAAAATAACATGGACTACCCACTACATCTTGGTGTAACGGAGGCCGGCGATGGAGAAGACGGTAGAATAAAGTCCGCTGTTGGAATTGGAACTCTATTACAGGACGGATTAGGCGATACCATTCGAGTGTCTTTAACGGAGGAGCCTGAGTTCGAAATTCCAGTAGCAGAAAAATTAGTTGACGCATTCGCAGAGTTGAAGGGGCACAGTGTAATTCCTGAAATGGATAACTCCCCTATCGACTTCTATAATTATAATAAACGGAAAACAACAGAGGTTGTTAATGTTGGGGCAAGTCATGTTCCTGTAGTTGTAGGAGATTTAAGCCAATTAGAAGAATTAAAACCAAGTCACTTTTTCGCTTTCGGTTACAATTATTCGGTACCATTAGACAAGTGGAATATTGCTGACCAAGCTGTTGACTACTTGTTCATAGGAAACAATACCACGAATTTTGAAATACCCGGCACACTTGGACTTATTCAAAATATAGAAAGTTGGAACGCAAAAGAAAGACACTATCCTTTAATTGGCTCAAACCAAATAGATTCTATAGATAAAATTAATTTCAAGCTCATCTTCGTAAAAGTTGATGCCGCTGAGATTATTGATAATAAAAACTTGCTAATTCAACTATCTGAAGCAAAAAACATTGCATTGGTGTTAACCAGCAACAATATTAATGCGATGGTAGAATTAAGGAGGGCTGTAATGGAACTGATGCAAGCTAATATTGAAACTCCAATTCTATTCCAAAGAGAATATGCAGATATAGATGCCGAAAGCTTTCAGCTAAAAAGCGCTGCAGAAATTGGAGCCTTATTTATTGATGGCATTGGAGACGGCATATGGATTAAGGCAGCTAATTGCGGTGGTAATAAATTAATTACTTCCACTGCTTTTGGCATTTTACAAGCTACTAGAACAAGAATATCTAAAACTGAATACATCTCCTGCCCTTCTTGCGGCAGAACGTTATTTGATTTGCAAGAAACTACGGCTAAAATTCGAGCGGTAACCTCTCACTTAAAAGGTGTCAAAATAGGGATAATGGGTTGCATTGTAAATGGTCCAGGAGAAATGGCCGATGCTGATTACGGGTATGTGGGAACAGGACCGGGAAAGATAACTTTATACAAAGAAAAAGAGGTAGTTCAAAAAAATGTGCCAGAGGCACAAGCGGTGGAAGCGTTAATTGATTTAATAAAAGAACACGGAGACTGGGTTGTGGCGAAGGCATAAAAAAGGCCATGCGATGCACGGCCTTTTTTTTATATTATTCACTTAGTTAATCCAACTCAACCTTATTTATTATTTCAAAGCTCAAATGCTTTTCTAAAATATTGTGGTATTCCTTAGTTGCAGTGAATCCAAAGCCGCTCTCAAAGAATTCATTGATCGCAGTATCCCAGTCAGTAGAATTTGGTAGCACAAATCCGAAAACTTCATCCGTTTTATTTGCAATAGCATGCATTTTAACGTAATGCTCTGTGTTTGATTTTAAATACTTCCAAAATGATATTACATCTACATAGCCGTAGTATTTAGCACTCTCCTTTATTTTCATAGGAATTTCAATAGCGTCATTTACATAAACATACTCGCGGTAAGTACTGTCATTTTGATACATTTCGTCTAAATGAGTTTGATGAATACTTCCTTTAATTGTCACTGGCGCTAAACTCATAACATCATTTCTTAAATTTTCCTCATTCCTTGCAGTAGGTACCGATCCATCAGTTATAAGAACAGACACATTTTTCAAATAAGGAGCCGAAAATTTCACTTCCTTCGCACGAGTATCAGTTATCGTGACGGAACCTAGCCCGATTGTATTAACCGGAGCAGCTCTCATTTCGTTGTAAAAGGTATTGAATTCGTTAAACGCCATAAAATTTAAAGTTAACTCAATTCCCTTTTCTACTTTCAACCAGTTTACAAAAGATTTCATGATATCAACTTCGATTCCTTCCAAAACCCCTTTATCATTTTTATACGCATATGGTTCATTATCGAAATAATAAACATTCATTTCAGATTTTTTATCCACTACTGCTTGCTCAAAGCGCTGAGCAGAAAGCACTGTACCATAAAGTAATAAAACAATACTGAGTGTAAATTTTAGTTTGTTATAATTCATCGTTTTAATTTTTTTGCAAAAGTAACTCTTTAATTCTCATCTAAGTTACTTTAATGGGCTTGTGGTAAAAAGTCAGTTATAAATCCATTAACTTTAGGGCAAAATTGTAACCAATGAAAAAGCCACTTTTATACTTTATTTCCACGGCATTAGTACTTTTAAGCGCTTGTAACCAGGACAAAATTGACAACCTGAACAAAGAAAATTCAGAACTTTCTAAACTAACGCAAACTCAGGAAGAATCGATTGAGGATATGCTAGGTTCATTCAATCAAATTCAGGAGAATTTGATTGAAATTAAAAAACGTCAAGGTATTATCCGAGTAGAAGCGAGTGGAGAAAACACTGGAAATATTGCAGACAATATAAGCTCTGACATAGAAACAATTAGCCAGTTAATGAAACAAAATGAAGAGATGATTGCAAACCTTAACGGAAAGCTAAGAAAATCTAACATAAAAATGACTCAGTTCGAAAGACTTATCAAAAATTTAAATGGACAAGTTGAAAATAAAAACCTGGAAATAGAGTCTCTCAATAAGCAACTCACTGATAAAAAGATATTAATCGGGCAGCTCTATTTTAAAAATGATTCGTTGGCGTATGAGAACGAAGTCACGGAGAAGAAATTAGAAAATACCATCGATGCTATGAATGAAGTTTTTTACGCTTACGGAACTTTTAAAGAGCTAAAGGAAAAAAATGTACTCACAAAAGAAGGGGGATTTTTAGGAATTGGTCAAAATAAAGAACTTAAGGACAATTTCAACCAAGACTATTTCTCAAAAGTAGACAAGCGGCTCCAAAAATCATTTTTACTTTATGCTAAGAAGGCAAAATTAATCACAACTCATCCGCCTGAATCTTACGAAATTATGGGCGCTGAAGGTGCAGCCGATAGTCTGGTGATTAAAGACGTAGATGCATTCTGGAATGCAAGTAAGTATTTAGTAATAGTAGTAGATTAAAGCTTGGACTAATTCCTAGTCGCTAAGGTGCTGAGTTACTAAGTAGGCCATTAATCCTACTCCAGTCTCTAATGCCTGCTCGTCAATTTGGAACTCTGGATGATGAACACTTTTATCTATTCCAAGACTTTTGTTACCAACACCTAACCTGTAAAAGCAACTAGGTACTTGTTGTGAAAAGTATGCGAAATCTTCTGCTGTCATTCTCAACTCTAATTGTTCAACATTCTGCTCACCTAAGTATTGATTGGCATATTGGATTGAATTTTCGGTAATATCCTTGTCATTCACTAAAAACGGATAGCCTTTTCTGATGTCAACTACACATTCACCTCCGTGCGCCGCAGCAATTGATTCACATACCTCCTTAATCTTTTCATGAAAAACAGCACGCCATTCTTCATTAAAAGTTCTTAGTGTACCCTCAAGTTTTACTTCAGAAGGAATAACATTAGTAGCTCCTTCACCAATAATTTTTCCGAATGACAAGACGGTTGGCAAGGTTGGTGGAGAAATTCGACTGACCAACGTTTGTAAATTTAAAATGATTGAAGCAGAGATTACTATTGGGTCAATGTTTCTGTGGGGCAATGCTGCATGCCCTCCTACGCCTTTTACTGTAAGGTATATCTCATCTGCTGATGCCATATACATGCCACTTTTAAAACCTACATGACCAACTTCAAATTCCGGGTAAACATGCTGCGCAAGTATTAAATCTGGTTTGTATCGATCTAAGATCCCCTCTTCAATCATCAAAGACGCACCTCCGGGTAGCTTTTCTTCTCCTGGTTGAAAAATTAGCACTGCCCTTCCAGTCCATTCGTTTTTGGTCGCTTTTAAAATTTTCGCAACGCCCATTAGGCATGCAGAATGCACATCATGTCCGCAAGCATGCATTCTACCATCCACTTTTGAAGCATACTTAACATCCGCTTTTTCCTTTATTGGCAAAGCATCTAAATCTGCTCTTACCGCAATTGTTTTGCCCGGCTTGCCGGAATCTATAACAACCGTAAAACCAGTTTTAACCCATGTTGCATCTATTTCTAGCCCCCACTCGGTTAGCTTCTTTTTTAAAAAACTAGAGGTTTCGAATTCTACGAATGATAATTCAGGATTTTCATGAAGATGCCTTCTTATTTCTTGAATTTCAACAAAATATTCAGTCGCAAGTGTTTTAATTTTAGATTCCATAATTCCTATTTAGAAAAAAAGATCATCTTAATTGATACAACCATGAGAATTATACCGAAGACCTTCTTCATGGCAGCTTCACTAAAGTATGCTAAAGACATTTTAGATCCTAAATAGCCGCCGACGATAAAAGTTACAGCTATTATCAGCGCATACTTTACGTTCAGCGAACCTGCTTTGTAATAGTTCATTGCTGCTAAAACACCTATCGGGGGAAGCATTAATGCAATACTTGTTCCTTGTGCAGATTGTTGTGAAATTCCAAGTAAATAAACTAAGGCAGGAACAATTATAATTCCTCCTCCGATACCAATCATTCCGCTTAAGAAGCCCGCTACCAGTCCAATACAAATCAAAATAATAAGGGTGGAAACAGTCATATTTTTCATCTAAATATCTAAAGTAAGCGAAAACATTATAATTCTTTCATCACTTATAATTCCGTTTTCAATTCCCCATGCCATGTCTGCTCTCACAAAGTAGCCAAGAATTGTTGATCGTAGGCCAAAACCTACACCACCAACAATTGGATCGTTAATGTTTTCATAGGTAATTGTAATTGGACCTGTTGAAAGTGTTTCGCTGTTTAATAAATTGCCTTCATCAAAAGGTGAGTTTCCCTCCCAAGCTGTTCCTATATCTGCAAATCCAACCACTTGAAAATCTCTAAGAAATGGCTTTTCGACGGGTTTTCTCATAAAGTATTTAATAATAGGCCAACGTATCTCGGTATTTAACAATGCAAAAGCACTACCATTCCTAACATTCTGTTTGAACCCTCTCATGTTAGCAGCTAGTGCTTGAAATCCGTAATTCTGACTCTGGTCAATTGGCGTACTTCGATCAAACAAATCATTACTAATCCATTCATCTGTTCCACCTAAGTAGTATATCAAAGGAGTTTTACCAAACGATTTACTCCCTGCAATACGGGTAACAAAAATGATCTCTCGATGAATTTTTTGATAGTGTCTAAAATCGACACCTAACACCTGAAAGTTAGAGGACCCCGATCGAGCATCGGAATATAGCCTTTCATAATGCTCTCCAAATATGCGAAATCGCGTTCCACTGAGAATGTTTACAGCTAGTTCACGCGTATTATCATAAACATATGCTGCTTTTAATGAGCCATAGTATTCGTCAAAAATATTCGTTTCCAAAGCTCCCTGATCTGTCGACAGCGGAATAATTTTATCGTTTCTAACCGATATTACTCCGCGCACACTGGTGATTTCTGAAAATGGGTACGAATAACTAGCAACACCACGAAGTGTTTTTAAATCATATGGAGCAGCAATCCGAACATTTCCTCTAATGAATGGCTGACCTGAAGTAACACGATCTCTCGTCCGCATAATGGTGTATTCCTTGTCCAACCTGTCCTTCAAATTTTGATAACTCAAAGAATACTCTATCAAGTTCCCTGCATATCGGAATCCACCATATACCTTATGGTCTTCCATCAAGTCTACTATCCCAATTTTGGTATTAACTCCCAATCCCGAATTAGTGTAAGGACCTCCATTGTATGCTTGGTATTGACCATTAATAAAGGTGTGGTTCAGCTGCAACATTGTGTTGTCTGTCCTAAAGTTCAATCGATATAAGCGTTGAGTAGGAAATTTTATGTCGTCAAAATCTACTTCCTCTTCAGCATCGGTTGTTGCAATACTTTTAACTGGCTTGGAAGCAGTATTATTAAATTCATAGCTCATGTAGTCAAACTCCACCGTCGGTTCTTCGATATCAAAAACTTTGAATGACTCCTGAGGCAATTCTTGTTGAAGCTCAACTTCAACCTGTTCACCATCTATGACAAGATTTAACTGACTCTCGCCTTGCTCCTTTTTGAAAAATTTAAACGATCCATCATCAAACCCCATTTGATAAATAATACCATCTGGAGTTGCTGATTGAGATAAAACCGGTAAAGAATATGTTGCTACCTTTTCAACACGATAGAAATAACGATAGTGAATAATGGTATCAACCTTACTTATGACACTATCATAAGTGGCTGCGTAATGATTTGTTTCCCCTTTTTCTTGAATTAAGTAGTTTAATTTCCCATCCACAATAAGTGGTGCAGACTCTTCAATTTCGGGAGTATTCGAAACTGACTGAACATAGTTATCTTCATTTAAATTAAGAACAAATATGTCTTTTTCATGATAAAACTCCGCCTCTTTGTGTTCTGTATTTAGACTGTCATTCATTCGGTTTGAAACAAAAAACACCGTCGACTCATCTTCACTTACAACGGGCATAAGGTCATCATAGATATCATCTGTGAGTTTCTTTTGCGTGTTGCCCAAAATATTGTATATATACAAGTCAGATTGTCCTTCGTTTACTCCTGAAAAAACAAACTGCCCTCCACTTTTTAAGAATTGATAAGAAAGTACTTTCTCCATTTTAAAGATTGGCTTAACGGCAGTTTCTTCTGTCTCTATGTTGTAATTGTAAAAAAGGAGTTCTCCTTTCTTTTCGGTTATAAAGGTCAAAAACTCTCCCGAAGGATGCCATTCGACTATCGGATAAGAATAATCCTGAAGCCGTTCTAATTTGTGTTCTTTTTTAAATATTCTTTTCTTTTTGTTCGTCTGAAGGTCATGAATGTAGACTTTATACTGCCCTTCTTGGTTAGTAGAGTAAGATACATATCGCTCATCGGGACTTACTTTAAAATTTTGATAACGACGGTTCTTTTTCGTTTTAATCTTTAACGCTTCTCCCATATTACCATTTTCAACGGGATTAGATTGACTGTACTTGATTTTGGACTGCGCCCGCCACTCCGCATATAATTGGTCTAAAGTCAAGCCAATAACGTAGAGAAACCCATCATCCACCTCTCTTGCTATTCGAGTCATGTACAGGATGTTTGGTATCACTTCGTCTCCATATGATTTAGAAACGTATTCCCACAGTCCGTGTCCGACTATCTCGGCTTGCTCATTTGTTAAGGTGTTAAACCGCTTAAATCGATTATTTAAAACACCGTCTTTGATTTTAGCTTGAATAACCGGATCTGAGTTGTTAGTTAAGTAAGAAATCAACCCTTTAGTGTACCATTCTGGTAAGTTCACGAGCGTAGAATTTCGAATAACTTGTCGCCAATTGCCACCATATACCAACTGGTTAATTAAAACCTCAATTAGCCCGGCATCCAATTGCTTTTCGAAAGAATCATAGTCTCCTTCGAAAAAAACGAAAACCTTGCTTCCTACAATTTTTGTAATACCTCCTAAGTTCTGATTCCTTTCCGTGTTTAAGCCTACGTTGCTTTGCCTGTAATGTGATTGTTTGTTATAGATTACACACTGAATGCGGTCAGAAATGTTAAATTCAAAAAACCGCTCTAGCTCCGGTATTCTAACCTTTAAATACTTAGAAGCATGAACTGCCAGTTCTTTTCCCCCTGTGTAGAAATAGGTTTCATAGTTATTAAACCGATAAAATTGCCACTTAAAGTCATCGTATTGCACTCGATTTTTTCCAAAGTCAATTTTTGTCCCATTGTAAAATTGGGCAGAAATTGACTTAGACCCTACCAGACTAAGGGTCAATAAAACAGATGAAAGAAGAGTGTAAAATACCTTTTTCAATGAAAAGTTATAAGGACAATAAAAGTAAGCAATTTGAGCAATTGCCGTATTTTCGCAACAAGATTTAATAGCTATGATCCGAATTAAGAAATTTACTTTCAATCCTTTTCAAGAAAACAGTTATGTATTGATAAACGACAAAAATGAGTGCATTGTTGTAGATCCGGGCTGTTTTAATGCAAACGAAGAAAATGAGTTGAGCAATTACATTGAAGTTGAAGGTCTGACTCCAATTTATTTAATAAACACTCACTTTCATATTGACCATGTATTGGGCAATAGCTTTGTTGCAGAAAAATACAACATCCCAGTAACGGCATTTAACAGTGAAATTGACATGCCAGCTATGGCAGAGAGATCGGCGGAACTATATGGCATACCCTACAAATCATCTCCTAAACCAACTCATTTTTTAGCTGAAGGCGACACAATTGACTTTGGCTCATCTCAATTAAAGGTTCTATTCGTTCCCGGTCATTCTCCGGATCACATTGTTTTAGTTTGTGAAGCGGAAGACTTTATGATTGGGGGCGATGTGCTTTTTAAAGGTAGCATAGGTAGAACAGATTTGCCCGGTGGAAACCACCATGACTTAATAGACAATATTGAAAGCAAAATTTTTACGCTAAAAGAATCTATAAAGGTATTTTCAGGACATGGACCCGAAACAACAATTGGAGTTGAAAAAAATACCAACCCATTCTTTACATAGAGGGTGGATTTGTCAACTGAGGAGCATTGCAATTCACAGGGTCCTTTCTTAGAATCATAAATTTTAACCCAATAATTAAGGGTTGGTAAATCACATCCAAAAATTGTATGGATGGGTTAAACGTTGAGGTCGGAAGGATGGTGAGCAACGGGGTTTCTAATGTTGGAATCAAAAACAAATGCTTCGACATTTTAAACCCATAACCTACTTGAAAGTGAGCTCTTACAGCGTGTTTATTGTCAAATGGGGTTTGATTGTTAGCTAGGAAACCCTGCGGATAATCAGCGTCGAAACGGCTGGCAATTAAATAATCATAATTTACCCCGATACCCCAAGTTAAAAAATTATTTGGCTTTTGAAAAGCTATATCAATGATCCTAACCGCTGCAGTGACAGTTTCATATCTCCAACTATTTTCATACTCTCTAAATGGCAATAAAGTCTGTCCTGTAGGAACTTTAGTGTTGGTTTCTTCTAAATAATGAACTCCACCAAACCGCCTGTAAGAAATGGCTGCTTCAAAATAGTCACCTACCTGATAACCTTCAAAGGTTTTAAACCATCCTAACTCAACTCCGGCATTCCAAGTTCCTCGGCCTACCTGAACATGCTCCCATTCAAAAGCCGCTTCATTGCTAAATGTGCTTTGATCACTTTTGTTCCCAAAAGAAACTGTTGCTAACGGAGAAATGCTAAAGCCTGACTTTTTAAACTCTCTTGAAAGTGGAAATGTTTTACGGTTGACTTGTGCATGAGTGATTGCAATATGGCATAGAAAAAACCCAAGTATTATTAGCTGTTTCATGAATTATATCATTTCCAAAATCTCATCTTCCACTTCTTGGCTGTCCCATAATTGTTCGATATTTTCCTTTGCCATAATGCAATCCATTATTTTTTCTTGGCGCTTACCATTAGCTAGCGCTTCTGAATAAGGTGTATGACTAAAGGTAACTTGAGAATATAAAGGAACCCACTTTTCTGGATACTTGCTGTAAATTTTCTTTTCAATCTTTTTTCTCAACAAGAAGCTTTCATCTGCAACCAAATCTCGCATCTCAATAAAGTTTTGCAAGGCTAAATTTGAAATAGCATCTGCATCTTTTTTTCGTGTGTCAGAAAACTCCTTGAAACTTTTATCCCAGTCTCTCTTGTTTGACTCAAAAATCTCGTTGAAAACCGTACAATCTTCAAATCCCGAATTCATTCCCTGACCATAAAAAGGCACAATTGCGTGTGACGAATCGCCCATCATAATAATTTGATCTTTGTAGTTCCAAGGAGAGCAACGAACAGTGACTAAAGAGGCTGTTGGATTTTCAAAGTACTCTTCCACTAAATTAGGCATCAATTCAACTGCATCAGGAAATACCCTGTTAAAGAATTTTTCGACGTCAGCTTTAGTTTTTATGGACCCAAAAGAATTCTCTCCCTCAAAAGGGAAAAATAGGGTACATGTAAAACTTCCATCCTCGTTGGCAAGAGCAATCATCATGTATTCGCCTCTAGGCCAAATGTGTAATGCATTTTTATCAATCTTGAATCCTCCGCCATCTGCAGCAGGAATTGTAAGTTCCTTGTAACCGTGCTCCAAATACATTTGCTGATAGTTAAACCGGTCCGTTTTCATCAGTCGTTTCCGTATAGCAGAAAACGCTCCATCGGTAGCAAAAATTTTACCTTCCGTTACCTTTTTCTTTTCATTGGTTTCCGTATTAAGAAAGGTTAATTCATTGTTTTCTAGGTTCACATCCAAACATTGATGGTTAAAAAAGAAGCTTACGTTTTCAAAGTCTCCTGCACAAGTCATTAACTTTTGGTTGAGCAGACCTCTGCTAACAGAATAAATTGCTTCATCATCTTTACCGTATTGCTGAAATGTAGTATTCCCTTCCTCATCGTGCATCATTCTGCCGCGCATAGGAATTGCAATCTTCTCAATTTCCGATTGAATTCCTGCTTCCGAAATTGCTTTCCAACCTCTATTTGATAGTGCTAAGTTAATTGACCTTCCGGCCACTAAATCCACCTTTCTCATATCAGGTCTGCGCTCATAAACCTCTACCTTATACCCTTTTTTGGCCATGTATATGGCTTGCAAAGAACCAACTAACCCTGCTCCAACAATAATTACATTTTCCATACTATTTTATTTCTTCAAGCGATTTTTCAATAATTTGACCAAAATTAAACACATCGGTAAATGAGTTGTACATGGGAACTGGTGCAACTCTGATGACATTTGGCTCTCTCCAATCTGCAACAACACCTAGTTCGGTCATTTTGTTGAACAAATCCTTCCCGCCACTTCCTTCTGTTAAAATGGAAAGCTGCGAACCTCGTTCCTTTGGCGTAATAACAGTGAAGTTAACGGATGATAATCGGTCAGATATATCCTTCAGTACAAACTCTAAATATGCTGTCAATTTTTTTTGTTTAGCAACCAAGCGATCTACCCCTGCTTCTAAATGTAAATCTAACGCCACTTTGTGAACTACCATAGCTAAAACAGGAGCATTACTGAGCTGCCACGCGTCTGCTCCGGCAGCAGGAATAAAGCCTTTGGGCATTTGAAATCTTCCCTCAGAAGGTGTTCCCCACCAACCTGCAAAACGATCTAATTCTTTGCATTCAGAATGCCTTTCGTGCACAAAAATACCTGCAACACTTCCCGGCCCTGAATTTAGATACTTGTAAGAGCACCAAGCAGCAAAGTCCACGCCCCATTTATGAAGCTCCATCTTGACATTTCCTGCCGCATGTGCAAGGTCGAAACCAACAACGGAGCCAACAGCATGTCCAGCCTTCGTTATTTCCTCCATCGGAAAAACTTGACCGGTATAATAATTTACTCCGCCAATCATAATTAACGCCAACTCATCGCCTAACTCTTCTATTTTATTTAAAATATCTTCTTTTCGAATTCCAACTTCTCCTTCTCTAGGATACAGCTCTACAATCGTATCTTCTGGGTTTAACCCGTGAAACTTTACTTGTGTTTCTAAAGCATATTGGTCTGAAGGAAAAGCTTTGCCCTCACACAATAATTTTACCCGTTTCCCTTTTGGACGATAAAAAGACACCATTAAAAAATGTAAATTCGAAGTTAGCCCGCCCATTGGTGTTACCTCTAAAGGTTTCGCACCTACTACCTCAGCTAAGCCTTTTTTAAACATTTCGTGATATGAAAACCAAGGGTTCTTTGCCTCAAAATGCCCGTCAACTCCAAATTCTGCCCAATCATCCAACTCCTGCTGCAAAGCATCTTTTGCTTTTTTTGGCATTAGTCCTAATGAATTTCCGGTAAAGTAAATTTTATTTTCACCATTATGTTGAGGAAAATGAAACTGTTTTCTGAATTCCTTTAGCTCATCTTGATGGTCAAGATTTTTTGCAAATCTAATGGTATTACTATAGATCATTTAATCAATTTTTCAATTTCTAAAGTTACGATTACAATTGGACTAACCAAGAGCAATTCTACTCTGTTCGCCTCAGATGGTAACCAATTGCGACAACTACTAATAAGCCAAAAACCTTGATGGAACCTGTTACTTTAACATGCCTAATTATCTGCAATGTGTTTTCGCAAAAATAAAATTTTCAGCTGATGAATTATTTAAATTTTAAATGACATACTTTCCCATAGGCGCGACTAGGTGTTTTTAAGTTCTCGTAAGCAGAGAAAAAGCTATACCATAAAACATCGTCTAAAAACTCAAAATATCCACTTTTCATGGAATAGAAAATGCAGTGTCCATGGCTATCAAATACATCCAACCTGTCAACAACAGACAGTTGGCAATCTTATGGTTTTACAATGTTGGTTTTAAGTTACTTACTAAAACACAAAAGAGCTGCAAAACTTTATCCACACTAATGCGTTTCATCGTCAAAAGTGAGTCAATAAAATAAACTTTAAATTATATTTGCACTCTTAAAATTTTTAAAAAAATGACTTCAGCTCCCTTCAGTTCTCGACATATCGGAATAAGTGACCAAGATATTGCTCAAATGCTAAAAGCCATTAAGGAAGATAGTATTGAAAGTTTAATCGCGAAAACGATTCCAAATTCAATTCGCTTAGCTCAACCGCTTAGTTTGAGCGAACCTATGAGTGAATACCAATACATTAACCACTTAAAGGAAATCGCTTCTAAAAATAAAGTTTTTAAAAGTTATATTGGTTTAGGGTATTACAACACTAAAGTTCCTGCAGTTATTCAGCGAAACATCTTAGAAAATCCTGCGTGGTACACAGCATACACTCCGTATCAAGCAGAGATTGCACAAGGACGGTTAGAGGCACTCCTAAATTACCAGACCATGGTAACTGACCTAACTGGAATGGATTTAGCAAACGCATCTTTGTTAGATGAGGGAACTGCTGTAGCAGAAGCAATGACATTGATGTATAATGTAAGAGGAAAGGAACTAAAGAAAGCCAACGTTAAAAAGATTTTCGTTGCGGATGACTGCTTTCCTCAAACGTTAGATGTTTTAAAAACGAGAAGTGAGCCTCTTGGAATTGAGTTAATTATTGGAGACGCCTCAACATATGATTTCTCTGATGAAATCTTTGGAGCGGTGCTTCAATATCCATCTATTAATGGAGAGATAAAAGATTACAGAAAATTTGCTACTAAGGTTCATGAAAAAGGTGCCTTATTAACTGTTGCTGCTGATTTATTGAGCTTGGCTTTATTTACCCCTCCGGGTGAATGGGGTGCAGATATTGTTTGTGGTACCACTCAACGATTTGGAATACCAATGGGTTTTGGAGGTCCGCACGCAGCCTATTTTGCAACTAGAGATGATTATAAAAGAAGTATACCTGGAAGAATTATTGGACTTTCTGTTGACATGGATGGCAAAGCTGCTCTAAGAATGGCGCTTCAAACCAGAGAGCAACACATTAAACGTGATCGAGCTACTTCAAACATTTGCACTGCTCAAGTATTATTGGCGGTAATGGCAAGTATGTATGCAGTTTATCACGGAAAAGACGGAATTAAAAAGATTGCAGAAGGAATTCATAATTATACTTCAACCCTGGCAAAAGAAATTAAGAACTTCGGGTACAATGTTGTTCATTCTAACTACTTTGATACACTTTTAATTGAAGATGCTGATAGCAAAGTGGATGAGTTAATCTCATTTGCCGCCAAACATCATATTAATTTAAGAAAAGTTAGTTCTTCACAGTTGTCCATTAGTTTAAATGAAACTGTGGAATTACATGAACTAAATAACCTCATCAGGTTGTTCGCTGAATTTAAAGGAAAGTCTTTCACCGCTGTTGAAAACGCCAAAGGAAACTCAACAGCAACTAAAGAATTAATCAGAACAAGTAGTTACTTGTCGCACCCGATCTTTAATAGCTATCATTCAGAAACAGAAATAATGCGCTACATTAAGCGATTAGAGAATAAAGACTTTTCGTTAGTACACGGTATGATTCCACTTGGTTCATGTACCATGAAATTAAATGCTGCAACAGAATTACTTCCACTAACCTGGAATGAGTTTTCAAATATTCATCCTTTTGCGCCGCAGAACCAAACAGAAGGTTACTTGGAGATGTTGCACAACTTAGAAAGGGATTTATCTGAAATTACCGGGTTTTATCGCACTTCATTACAACCAAATTCAGGAGCGCAGGGAGAGTATGCAGGCTTAATGGTAATTCGAGCGTATCATATGAGTCGTGGCGATCATCACAGGAATATTGCAATCATTCCTTCTTCAGCACATGGGACGAATCCTGCAAGCGCTGTAATGGCCGGAATGACAGTAGTTGTAACGAAGTGTGATGAAGCAGGAAACATTGATTTAGAAGACTTGAAGGAAAAAGTTGAATTGCACAAAGACAATTTATCTGCGCTAATGATCACCTACCCTTCTACTCACGGGGTTTTTGAAGAATCTGTAATTGAAATAACCGATTTAATTCACGAACACGGAGGACAAGTATATATGGATGGTGCCAACATGAATGCTCAGGTTGGTTTAACAAGCCCGGGAAATATTGGTGCCGATGTTTGTCACTTAAACTTGCACAAAACGTTTGCGATTCCTCATGGTGGCGGTGGCCCGGGCATGGGACCAATTGGTGTTGTTGAACACCTTGCACCATTTTTGCCTTCAAATCCAATTGTAAAAATTGGAGATAAGGAAGCTATTTCAGCTATTTCAGCTACACCTTACGGAAGCGCTTTGGTCTTACTAATTTCTTACGCGTACATTAAAATGCTTGGAGAAGAGGGCTTACGTAAATCAACAGAAGCAGCAATACTAAGCGCTAATTATATCAAACAACAATTAGAAGAAGATTATCCAATCTTATATCAAGGAGCAAACAGAACCGTTGCACACGAAATGATTTTAGATTGCAGACAGTTTAAACAGACTGCAGGAATCGAAGTAGTGGACATCGCAAAACGGCTAATTGATTACGGATTTCACGCGCCAACAGTTTCTTTCCCGGTTGGAGGAACACTTATGGTAGAGCCTACAGAAAGTGAAGGTCTGGTAGAATTAAATCGATTTATAGGGGCCATGAAGTCTATCCGTTCAGAGATTAAGTCAATTGAGGAGGGAGTGGCGACGAAAGAAAACAATGTTTTGAAAAATGCTCCACACCCAGAATACATGTGTACAGCTGACGAGTGGAAATTACCTTACAGCAGATCTCAAGCAGCCTATCCTATGGAAGGTCAGAGAGGTAATAAGTTTTGGGCAAGTGTAAGAAGAGTAGATGATGCTTATGGCGATCGAAACTTAATATGCAGCTGTCCTTCTATTGAGGAATATGCTTAAATCATCTTTTAAGATATAATTGTATAATTCACGACATAATTCACTGAAAAAATAAAGTCAATATTAAAAAATGGTTATCTTTATGAATTAGAATAATTGTTTAACTAAAATTTTTAACATGAAAAAGAATTACATTTTACTGTCAGGTTTGGTGTTAGCGTCTTGTTTCGGTTTTGCTCAAGATAAGAAGAGCGATGCGAAAATGGCTAGCTTCGAAGTTCCTGCAGCATTAACAAGTGAAGCGAAATCAGCTGACCCAGATTTCTTAAAAAAAGCAAAACAAAATGCGAAAGTTTTTGGAGATACTTTGTATTATCAAGATTTTGCGAATGGTATACCAACAAACTGGTCAGTTGTAAATAATAATCCAAATAGCTTCCAGTGGGTTTGGAATAATGTCTATCAAAATGGACAGTTTTCTAGAGCAACAAATATTATTACCTCAACGACTGCCGCAAATGGATTCATGGTATTGACTGGTGATTTTTTCAACACACCTATTCCTCCAACAGGAGCTGTTGCGATGGATACTTATTTCGAATCTGATTCAATTAGCCTTACCAATAATGGATTGAATCCAAACGGATTTGGTAGTGTTTGGGTAACGTATCAGCAAGCATTAAGATATTGCTGTTCTGGGGCAAACAGATTAGTTCTTCAAGCAAGTACGGATGACTTCGTAACGTTTCAAGAATATGACGCAACAGATGCAATTGCAGTAAATGCTGCTTCGGGTACTGTTTCAAACGTAATTAACATTAGTACAGCTGCTGCTAATTCAGCTTCTGTAAAAATTAGATTTTTGTCTGAAGGAAATTCTCATTATTACTGGATGATTGATGATTTTGCTGTAATTGAAGGACCTGCTAACGATATGGAATTAAGAACTCCTTATTTAGAGTTTAACTATGACTACGCATACAATCCTTTTTACGGTCAAATTCCTTTTGATTTATTCCCACCACTTCCATTATCTGGATTTGTTTACAATAATGGATCTAACAATTTAACTGGTGTTAGAATTGAAGGAGATATCTTTAACACGTCTACACCGGGAGGTCCAGGTATTGGTCTAGTATATTCTACTTCTTCAACTCCGGTTGCATTACAGTCAGGAATTACAAGAGATACTGCTGATTACACAGTTACAAACAATCCAAGATTTGTTCCTCCTGTATTGGGTGAATTTAGAGTGGATATGATTGCTACGTCTGATAGTGTGGATGAGAATTTAGGTAATGAAGATTACTCTCAAACTTTCACTACTTCAGATACAGTTTTTGCAAGAGATGATAATGGATATGGAGGTGGAACTGGACCAGGCTCATATGTTCGAGGTGGTCAAACAGGTGGAACAGTTGTAGGTGATAAATTCGGAACTATGTATGTTGTAGAATCTAGAACAGGTAACGGTGGAACAACTAAAGTTCCTACATCAATTACATTTGCAGTTTCTGACGACCCTTTGAATATTGGAGTAGAAATAACCCCAAAAATTTGGAGATATGAAGAAGATTCTCTTTTTGCTCCTGCGTCAGGAACACTTGCTGCAGCATTTTCTGGTGGTGTAGTAGCAGAGTCGTTTATTCCTTACACTGTTTTATCTACAGACACGAATTCACTATTGACTCTTCCTTTGGATAACGGTACAGCTGTATTTAATGGATTAGATTCAGGACAATATGTTGTTGGTTGGGAAGTAACAAACACTAACGGTGGAAATAGCTTTGAAGTACAAGCTGATGCTTCTTCAGGTCAGTTTCAAGATAATGTCACTTGTTTCATTGATTTAGCTCACTCACCAGGTTGGGGATGGGTTGATGTTAACCCAGTAATTAGATTGAATCTAGCTAATCTTCCAATTCCAACAGGAGTGAATAATGTTAGTAATTCTTCTACTGAGTTTAACATTGCTCCTAACCCTAACAATGGTTTATTTACAATGACTGTGAGTTCAACAGAAGTTGTTACTTACAATGTAAATGTTAGAAACATGTTAGGACAAGAAGTTTACACTGACATCATCAATGTAAATGGAACGTACAGACAGCAAATGGATTTAACACAATTCGAAAAAGGTGTTTACTTTGTAAGCCTTGAGAATGGTGCTGAGAAAATTTTAAAGAAGGTTGTTGTAAAATAATTTTTCTTAAAATAGATTAAGGAAAGCCACGCAAATTGCGTGGCTTTTTTTGTTTATTCCCTTTTGAACTAAAAATGCAATATCTTTAAGAATAAAATAAGACAGACTAACTATGAAAAAGAAGCAACTACTGATTTTTAGCGCCTTCCTCTTTTCATTTGTAATAAATGCACAGAACACTATTCTTAATTTTAGAGTAGGCTTTTTTATACTCACGCTAAACTTAACTACCTCAATTTTGTTTTAACCAATCCAAATGCGTTCTTATTAAGAATGTGTCTAAATAACTTAGACTCCATTCGACCCTTTGTTATGAACACTTCTAGGGTTACCTTTGCATTAATATTTATCACCCCCAAAAATGTATTCGGATGAGCGAATCGAAAGGTTTATTAAAATCACACATCGTTAAAAAGTATTGGATGGCTTTCACGGGCTTATTTCTCATGCTTTTTTTAACCGGTCACCTGGCAGGTAACTTACAATTATTCTTGACAGGCTACGAAGGTCAATTACAGTTTAATGAATACGCCGTATTTATGACAACTAATCCTGCTGTCAAGCTATTATCTTACGTGACCTACATTAGCATATTATTTCATGCTATTGACGGAATTGTAATTAGCATGGCGAATAGAAAAGCAAGACCCGATGGTTATGCATACAGTAAGCCAGGCAAAAACTCTCCTTGGTCATCAAGAAACATGGGTATTCTTGGGACCATCATCTTAGTTTACATCGTTGTGCACATGCAGAACTTCTGGTATGAGTACAAATTCGGTAAAACTGAATTTATGATGTCAGAAGATGGTTTATCGCCGTTGCTTCAAGACGGAACCATTGCAGAAGGAGCAACAGTTACTAGTACCGGAAATGTAATGCTAGCAGGAGAGAACATCGGAGTTGCTATGAAAGACCTTTACACCATTGTTATGGAAGGATTCGCTAATCCAATTCTAGTAGTATTTTATGTGCTAGCCATGATAGCTATGGGTTTTCACCTCATACATGGATTTCAAAGTGCATTCCAATCTATTGGTTTAAGAAATAAAAAGTATTCGCCTGCAATTATCAAAATAGGTTACGCTTTCGCGGTTATAGTTCCACTATTGTTCGCTATAATCCCTGTTTATCTATTTATAATGGCGGCCTAAGTCCCGTTCAAATTCAAGAAGAAATGAGTTTAGATTCGAAAATACCAAAAGGTCCATTAAAAGATAAATGGACTAACTATAAAAACAACATTAACTTGGTGAATCCTGCCAACAAACGTAACATTGACGTTATTGTGGTTGGAACAGGCTTAGCCGGTGGCTCTGCTGCTGCAACTTTAGCAGAATTAGGCTACAACGTTAAAGCGTTTTGCTACCAAGATTCCCCAAGACGAGCACACTCAATTGCGGCTCAAGGCGGAATTAACGCAGCAAAAAACTATCAAGGTGATGGTGACTCAACTTACAGACTTTTCTATGACACCATTAAAGGTGGTGATTACAGATCAAGAGAAGCGAACGTTTATCGTCTAGCTGAAGTTTCAACAAACATTATTGACCAATGCGTTGCGCAAGGAGTTCCGTTTGCAAGAGACTATGGTGGATTACTTGACAACCGATCATTTGGGGGAGTTTTAGTTTCTCGAACATTTTATGCGAAAGGACAAACTGGACAGCAACTGCTATTGGGTGCCTACTCAGCAATGAACCGTCAAATTGCGAAAGGTAAGATTGAAATGTTCAATCGTCACGAAATGTTAGACGTAGTAATTGTTGATGGTAAAGCCAGAGGTATTATTGCAAGAAACTTAGTGACAGGAGAAATTGAAAGACATTCGGCTCACGCAGTAGTTTTAGGCTCTGGTGGATATGGTAACGTCTTCTTTCTTTCAACAAATGCAATGGGCTCTAACGTAACAGCTGCATGGAAAGCACATAAAAAAGGTGCCTACTTTGCAAACCCATGTTACACACAAATTCACCCAACTTGTATTCCGGTTCATGGAACGCAGCAATCTAAGTTGACCTTGATGTCAGAGTCTTTAAGAAATGATGGTAGAATTTGGGTGCCAGCAAAACTAGAAGACGCTGAGGCTGTCCGGAAAGGAACATTAAAGCCTACCGCTATTAAAGAAGAAGATCGAGATTACTATTTGGAAAGAAGATATCCATCTTTTGGAAACTTGGTGCCAAGAGATGTTGCATCAAGAGCAGCAAAAGAAAGGTGTGATGCAGGTTTTGGAGTTGTTGATAATGATACTAACGAAGGAGTATTCTTAGATTTCGCAGCGGCAATTCAACGCTATGGAAAAGAAGAAGCGCTTGTAAAAGGAATTTCAGATGCTTCGAAAGAAGAAATCACTGCATTGGGAGAAAAGGTTATTGAAACCAAATATGGTAACCTATTTGACATGTACAAGCAGATTACCGATGACAACCCTTACAAAACTCCAATGCGCATTTACCCTGCAGTGCATTACACCATGGGTGGCCTTTGGGTAGATTACAACTTAATGACTAACGTCGAAGGTATGTATGCGATTGGAGAAGCAAACTTCTCAGATCACGGAGCAAACAGACTCGGAGCATCTGCACTCATGCAAGGTTTAGCAGATGGTTATTTTGTGTTGCCATATACCATTGGTGACTACTTAGCAAACGATATTCGAACCGGAAAGATTTCAACAGATACTCCAGAGTTCGAAGCAGCTGAGAAGAAAGCGACAGACGAAATAAACAAGCTCATAAATAACAACGGAACAAAAGCAGTAGATTACTTCCACAAAAAATTGGGACTGATCATGTGGAACAAAGTTGGAATGTCAAGAACTACTGAAGGATTGAATGAAGCGATTGCAGAAATTGCGTCCTTGAGAGAAGAGTTTTACAAGGATGTAAGAGTTCCCGGTGAGGGAAATGAGTTAAACCAAGAATTAGAGAAAGCAGGAAGAGTTGCAGACTTCTTAGAACTAGGAGAATTGTTTGCTAGAGATGCATTAGAAAGAGAAGAGTCTTGTGGTGGACACTTTCGAGAAGAATACAAGACTGAAGATGGTGAAGCATTGAGAAGAGATGCAGAATTTGCCTATGTTTCTGCTTGGGAATACACAGGAAAGCCATCAGATGCCATTCTTCATAAAGATAAATTAGATTTTGAAAACGTAGAGTTAAAAACTCGTTCTTATAAATAACAGATATGTCAGCAGCAAAAAAATTAAACTTAACATTAAAAGTTTGGCGCCAAAAAAATGGCAATTCTAAAGGTAGCTTGGAAACTTATCCGTTAAAAGATATTTCTCCTGACAGTTCTTTTCTTGAAATGTTAGACATTTTAAATAGTGAACTAATTAATAAGGGAGATAGCCCTGTGTCATTCGATCATGACTGTAGAGAAGGTATTTGTGGTTCATGTTCATTATATATTAATGGAGAGCCTCATGGTCCGTCAAGACTTGTAACTACCTGTCAATTGCACATGCGTTCTTTCGAAGACGGTGAAACAATCTACATCGAGCCTTTTAGAGCAAAAGCTTTTCCTGTAATAAAGGATTTAATGGTCGATCGAAGTGCATTTGATCGTATTCAACATGCAGGTGGGTATATTTCAGTGAATACTTCAGGAAATACACAAGATGCCAATGCCATTCCAATTGAAAAAGAAGATGCAGACGAAGCATTTTATTCGGCAGCCTGCATAGGTTGTGGAGCTTGTGTTGCAGCTTGTAAAAATGCTTCTGCATCATTGTTTGTTGCAGCAAAGGTTTCTCAATATGCGCTATTGCCACAGGGAAAAATTGAAGCAAAGGATCGAGTATTGAACATGGTAAAACAAGCAGAGAAAGAAGGTTTTGGTCCTTGTTCAAATACAGGTGCTTGCGAAGTGGAATGCCCTAAAGGAATTTCAATTGAAAACATAGCACGAATGAATAGAGAGTTCCTATCGGCTTCAATCAGTAAATAAGGCAATATGCCCAATTTAAGTGTAAGCATAAAAAGCAAACTACCTAAAGTAGGAACCACCATATTTTCAAAAATGTCAGCCTTGGCTGCTCAAGAAAAAGCCCTGAACTTGTCTCAGGGCTTTCCTGATTTTGACTGTGCCCCACTATTAAAGGAACTTGTAACCAAAGCAATGTATTCCGGAATGAATCAATATGCCCCAATGCCTGGTTTAATGAGTTTACGGGAAGCAATTGCGAAGAAAACAGAAGATTTATATACAGGAATTTATCATCCGGAAAGTGAAATCACCGTTACAGCAGGCGCAACACAGGCAATTTTTACGGCCATTTTAGCCACTGTTTCAGAAGAGGACGAAGTTATAATTTTCACCCCTGCCTACGACTGCTACGAACCTGCCATTGGCTTGGTTGGTGCAAAAGCTGTTCACATAGAATTGCAAGGACCTGAATACAGAATAGATTGGGAGCAAGTAAAGAAGGTAATCAATCAGCGCACCAGAATGATTATCATCAATACGCCGCACAACCCGACGGGAACAATTATGACTGCGCAAGACATGCAGAAGCTTGAGAAACTGCTGCAAGGGTCAGATATCTTAGTTTTAAGCGACGAAGTGTACGAACACATTATATTCGATGGTTATGATCACCAAAGTGTAGCTCGCTTCCCTAAACTAGCGGAAAGGAGCTTTATTATCTCATCCTTTGGGAAAACATATCACACCACAGGTTGGAAAATTGGCTACTGCCTTGCTCCCGCCGAATTAATGAAAGAATTTAGAAAAGCACATCAATACAATGTTTTCTCGGTTCACAGCCCTTCACAGCAAGCATATGCAGAATACCTCAGCCTTTCAAACGACCATATCCAATTAAAAGAATTCTACCAATACAAGCGAGATTTATTTAAAAATGCAATTAAAAATTCACGCTTTATACTAGGTGAAACAGCTGGAAGTTATTTTCAACTCCTGGACTATTCCAATATTTCTGAAGAGCATGATATTGCCTTCGCAGAACGATTAACGAAAGAACACAAAATAGCGTCAATCCCTACTTCTGTTTTTTATGGTAGAAAAGTAGAGCAACAGGTGCTTCGCTTTTGTTTTGCAAAAAAAGATGAAACCTTATTGCACGCTGCGGAAATCATTAATTCCATTTAATCGTAAATTTATTTGATGCAAAAACTAACCGTAAGCATCATTCAAGCAAATTTAGTTTGGGAAGATGTAGATGCAAACCTAAAGGCATTTACAAAGAAGATTCAATCCATAGAATCAACTGACCTTATTGTTTTACCTGAAACATTCAGCACATCGTTCAGCATGAATTCCGAGACTCTGGCTGAACCCATGAATGGGAAAACCATGAGTTGGATGGCGGAAATAGCACAAAAGAAAAATGCAGTAGTTGCGGGAAGTGCCATTTTAAAAGGAAATAATCAAATATTCAACCGCTTTATTTGGATGCGCCCCAATGGTTCTTTCGAAAAATACGACAAGCGTCATTTATTTCGAATGGGCAATGAACACAATCACTTCACAGCAGGTAAAGAGCGACTAATTGTGGAATTAAAGGGTTGGAAAATTTGCCCTCAAATATGTTATGATTTACGCTTCCCTGTTTGGAGTAGAAACAAAAAACAAGAATATGATTTGCTATTGTATGTTGCCAATTGGCCCGAAGTTAGAACCGCAGCCTGGGAAAAACTACTGTATGCCCGTGCCATAGAAAACCAATGTTATGTAGCTGCGGTAAATAGAATTGGAGTTGACGGTGAAGGGGTAAATTGTATTGGAAATTCAATGTTCATTGACCCTAAAGGTGAATTAATTTGGAAAGCTGCTGATGCAAAAGAGGAGTCTAGTACAACAGAAATCTGTTTGGATGAGCTAAACGATTTTAGAAAAAAGTTCCCAGTTGGAATGGATGCTGATGATTTTGAGGTACGATAACTTACTTCCCGTTGAAGTCGCTCATCACTCTTCCTAAGGTATTCACTGAAAAAGCCTTTATAATCTGACAGCACTTATCTAGTCGATCCTCTAATTTATCGTTCTCATCGTCAGACCATTCGCCTAAAACATAATCAACTTGTTTGCCTTTGGCGAATTCATTCCCTACACCAAAACGAAGGCGGGCATAATTTTGAGAGCCCAGTATTTCGTTAATACTTTTAAGGCCGTTATGGCCCCCATCACTTCCTTTACCTTTCAATCTAAGCGCTCCAAAAGGCAAAGCCAAGTCGTCAGTGATAATTAAAACACGTTCTAAAGGAATTTTTTCGGCCTGCATCCAGTAATTAACAGCCTTACCACTCAAATTCATGTACGTAGATGGCTTTAGCAATAAAAGCTTACGCCCCTTGTGTTTCACCTCAGCGGTATCACCTAAACGGTTAGGGGTAAAAACAACATTGGATGCCTTAACTAGGGCATCCAATGTTTTAAATCCAATATTGTGTCTTGTATTTTCGTACTCAGCACCAATGTTACCAAGTCCTACAATCAAATATTTCATTTGCTAAATTATTCAGATGCTGCCTCTTCAGTAGCTCCTTCTGCTCCTTCAGCTGCTTCTTCACCTTCTTCTTCTTCGTCGGCAACATCAACAGCAACTCTAGAAGTTTTAACGGCTATAATTACAGAGTTAGGATTGTCCAACAACTCTACATTATCAATTGAAACGTCTTTCACTTTAATTGACTGTCCGATTCTAACTTCCGTGATATCAATTGTTACTGTTTCAGGTATATCTTTTGGGAAAGCTTTACAAATCAACTTTCTCAGCTTTTCTCTTTTCTTACCACCATTCAGGACACCTCTTGAAGCTCCTGTAAAAGCTACAGGAACGCCAATAGTCACTAATTTATCTTCAAAAACTTCCATGAAGTCTATGTGGATTGGTCGATCCGTTACCGGATGAAACTGCACATCGCTTATCACTGCTTTGGTGATTTTATCACCAAAATTTAAATGAATAAAGTATACTTCATGTGTTGTAATTAGCTTTGAAAAAGCAATTTCGTTAACATGAAAGTTAACATTTTCTTTACCACCATATAAAACGGCCGGTATTCTACCCTCCTTTCTTAGTGCATTAAGTGCAGATTTTTTACGCACTTCACTTCGGCTTGTAGCTTCTAGTTGAACAGATTTCATAATATCTATCTTTTAAGGTTAAATTAATTAAAATATAAAGTATGAGCTTATTGACTCATAATTGTGTACTTTGTAAATAACTTTTGCAAACAATTCAGCAACAGAAATAACTCGAATTTTGTCGCTTTTTTGTTTCAGTTGAATTGAATCGGTAACAAGTAACTCAGTTAATTTCGAGTTCTCGATTCTTTCATATGCTTTACCTGAGAGAATTGGGTGGGTACAAATGGCTCTCACCGAATTTGCTCCCTTTTCCATCATAATGTCTGCTGCCTTTGTTAAGGTTCCTGCTGTATCAATCATATCGTCAATCAGCATTACATCTTTGCCTTCAACTTCACCGATCAAGAACATCTTGTCAATGTTATTTGCTTTTTTACGTTGCTTGTAGCAAACTACCACTTCTGTCTCCAAATGTTTTGCGTAAGCGTATGCTCTTTTAGATCCACCCATATCAGGAGAGGCCATTACTAAATTCGGCAAGTTTAACTCTCTTAATGCTTCAGAAAAAACTGCAGATGCGTATAGGTGATCTACAGGAACTTCAAAAAAGCCCTGAATTTGGTCCGCATGCAAATCCATTGTCATTACACGAGAAACTCCTGCTCCCGTGAGCATATTCGCCATCAACTTCGACCCAATAGGAACACGTGGAGCGTCTTTTCTGTCTTGTCGAGCAAAGCCAAAATAAGGTATAACGGCAATAATTCTTCTTGCTGAAGCCCTTTTTGCAGCATCAATCATCAACAATAATTCGAAAATATTATCGGTTGGTGGATTAGTAGATTGAACGATGAATACATCGCATCCCCTTACTGATTCCTCAAATGCGGGCTGAAACTCTCCATCCGAAAAACGGTTGATAGATGTTTTACCTAATTCAACGCCAAAGCTCTTAGCGATACTTTGTGCTAGTTCATTGTTACTTGAACCTGAAAATATTTTTACTTGATTTGGCATAACTTTCCTACCGTAAAAAGGGTGCAAAAATATCAATTATTCTTAGCGCCCGCAAGTGATTACTTAAATCAATGAAATAATAAAAATAGAAACTATTTCCAAAAGTAAAAAAAATGGATAATTCCGTTAACCCAATTCAATTCTGCAGGTGGCGGAATTGGCTCACGCGTCCCGATCCAATCGGGATGTCTTCAGTCTAGATTTCAGAATTCCAACGATACTCTTCTCTCTCCTTTTTTTATAAATAAACTACTGATTTAAAAAAAATCAATATTTTTGGCCTCCCAATTCAATTGCCCAGGTGGCGGAATTGGTAGACGCGTTGGTCTCAAACACCAATGTCTTCGGACGTGCCGGTTCGAGCCCGGCCCTGGGTACAAAAAAAGCATCTTAAGAAATTAAGGTGCTTTTTTTGTTTAGAAAAGTTGGTTTTCATGTTAATTCAACGCCTTAAACCAATAGAAAAATGCTGCTTTGTCTCTCGACTTTTTGAGCTTGTTCAAGAAGTTCAGCTCTCCGGAAATTTCCAGTTTGCTGATGTCCTGATCATTAAATTTCTCTAGGGCTGAATGGTCTTTGTTTTTTAATTGTTTGGCGAGGTAAGCTGCTTTACCGGTTGCTAATATAGCAAAATACATCTACGACCTGTTAATTTACGATGGCATTTCTACAGAAAGACTTTCTTATGAGGGCTTTGCTCGACAAAATCCGCTATACCCGGAAGAGAAGACAGAAGAGGAAAAAGCAGCAAATAGAAGAGTGGAAATTAGAATTATAGAGAAGTAAGGTTCTTGCCATTTATCCAGTTTATTTCTGCTCTTTTCCCTTGCTCAAAACTTCCAAGTTCCTTATCTATTCCTAAAAATTCTGCTCCGTTCAGCGTTCCCCATTGAATGAGTGTTTCCAAAGGAATTTCTGGAAATGCTCGCTGAATGGTTTGAATTTCTTCCCAAATACTCAACGTGTCGTTAGACGCCAAGCTATCTGTTCCAAGAGTGCACTTCACTCCTTTTTCGATAAATTGTGGAATATTTGGTAATTGCCCCTCTATGTAAAGGTTGGCTTTTGGACAAAAACACCAGTATAAATTGGGATGAGTGCTCTCTGCTTTATCGATATCTTGACCTGAGGTAAATGTATTGTGCACCAATAAGAGTGGTGTATTTGCAGGCAACCTTGCTAAGTAACTTTTCAACGCGGTTTCTCCAGTTTTCCTAAAACCGGACATATCGTTCCCAAAATTTTCCATCATTTCTACCAGCTTCCCATTTCCATTTTGAAACATATCATTCTCCGCCTTTGACTCTTGATTGTGGATGCAAATTGGGCTATTACCTTTTTCTTGCGCTATACGCTCGAAAAGCTTCTCTGAAACTGAATAAGGGCTATGCGGCACAATGGTGCTGTTAAGTCCAGCTTTTGCAAATGAAGCCTTTAGTTGTTGACCTTGCTCCATTATAGAATCAGCAAGGTGAGTTCTAAAACCAAACAACTCCACGAAAGTGTGATAGAAAATGGTCGACTCTAACTTCGCTTTTAGCGTGGAGTCTCCGTTTGAAATATCGCCAACCGCCGCAATACCTGCAACTTTCATTTCAGTATTTGCACGTTGAATGGCTGCTAACTTCTCTTCATCACTTGCATCTCTAATTTTTTGAAGCTCTACAATAAAATTGTGAATTCCTTTTTTTTGGCTCACCTTACCTTTCAGATGAGAAAGCTCCAAGTGGCAATGGGTGTTTACAAATCCGGGACAAAGAGCCCCTTTAAAATATTCGACCTTCACTCCTTCTGCAGTCAAATCTAGGCCCACTTCTGCAATCCTATTCAAATCATCGATGGCCAACATTCCATTTTCTATCACTTCACCATTACCAAGGTGCAATTTGTCTGTTTTGAGTAGTCTTTGAATCAATATTTTTGAATTTAACACAGCACAAAAATATAGATTATCGCGATGATAGCTGAGTTCACGGATTCGTGTTACCTTTGTGCCCGCTATGAAGTCAACAAAGCAAAACATCCGCAATTTAAGTTTGGAAGAAATGAAGACCCTTTTTGTAGAAAAAGGCGAAAAAGCATTTAGAGCCAAGCAATTATATGAGTGGCTGTGGAAAAAGTCTGCACGTTCTTTCGAGGAAATGACAAACCTTTCCATAGAACTACGAGACAAATTGCAAGAAAAATTTGAAATACCTGCAGTACAGGTTGCTGAAGAACAAATTAGCGAGGATCAAACCATCAAAAACGCGTTTAAATTAGCTGATGGAAAAATAACAGAAGGAGTTTTAATTCCAACACCTAAGAGAGTTACAGCCTGTATCTCCTCTCAAGTTGGCTGTAGCTTAAGTTGTAAATTTTGTGCTACAGGAAAGTTGAAGTTGATGCGAAATATAAATTTCGACGAAATTTATGACCAAGTAGCCATAATTAAGGAACAAGCAGAGAAGCATTATAATCGCCCACTTTCGAACATTGTTTACATGGGAATGGGTGAGCCACTACTCAATTATAGCCAAGTTTTAAAATCGATTGAACGCATAACAGCTGAAGATGGACTGGGGATGTCGCCGAAGCGAATTACTGTTTCAACTGCAGGAATCGCAAAGTTGATTAAGCGCTTAGGGGATGACCAAGTGAAATTTAATTTAGCCCTTTCGTTACATGCAGCTAACGACGAAAAGAGAAGTAAAATAATGCCAATAAATGACCAAAATAATTTGAAAATTTTAGCGGAAGCATTAAAGTACTTTTATGAAAGAACAGAGACGAGAGTGACTTTTGAGTATATCATATTCAAGGACTTTAACGATGAAATTCAAGATGCACAAGAATTAGCAGAGTTCTGCAAACACATTCCGTGTAAGATTAATATTATTGAATACAACCCGATTGACGATGCTGAATTTCAGCAAGCAAGCACAAAAAAAGTGGATGCTTTTGCAGCGTTTCTAGAAAACAGAAACCTAATTGTGAACATAAGAAGAAGTCGAGGTAAAGATATTGATGCTGCTTGTGGTCAATTGGCCAACAAAAACGCTGCAATTGCTGTCTAGTTAGTGTAAATTTGAAGGGTAAATGAGCAACATTAGCGTAAAAGACATAAAAGCTCCAGTAGCTAAAGAAATGCAAGAATTTGAAGTTCACTTCAAAGAAAGCATGAAAAGTACTGTTCCTTTATTGGATAAGATTACGCACTACATTGTAAAACGAAAAGGCAAGCAGATGCGACCGCTTTTCGTTTTTTTAAGCGCAAAACTATTCGATAATATTAATCCCTCCACCTATCGTGCTGCTTCGTTAATAGAGCTTTTACATACCGCAACACTGGTGCACGATGATGTTGTAGATGAGTCTTACAAAAGGAGAGGGTTTTTTAGTATCAATGCGCTTTGGAAAAATAAGATTGCTGTGCTCGTTGGAGACTACTTGCTTTCTAGAGGATTATTGCTATCTGTTGAGCACGAAGAATTTGATTTACTAAAAATAGTTTCAACCTCAGTAAAGTTGATGAGCGAAGGAGAGTTGTTACAAATTGAAAAGGCTCGTAAATTAGATATTGAAGAAGACGTTTATTTTGATATCATCACAAAAAAAACAGCTACTTTAATCGCTTCTTGCTGCGCTACTGGAGCAAAGTCTGCCAAACAGAGTGATGAAATTGTAGAAAAACTTAGGCTTTTTGGCGAGAAAGTTGGCATCAGTTTTCAAATCAAGGATGACTTGTTTGATTATGGGAGTGGTGAAAATTTAGGAAAGCCAACCGGAATCGATATAAAAGAAAAGAAAATGACCCTTCCTTTAATTTATGCACTGCGAAAAGCAGATAAATCAAAGCGGAGAAAAATTATCAATATCGTAAAGCAAAATAATAATAACGAGAAAAAAATAAAGCAAGTAATTGATTTTGTCATTGATTCAGGCGGGTTAGAGTACGCGACTAAAAAGATGTTAGCATACAGAGATGAGGCTTTAGCTATTCTATCTGAATTTGAAAACAGCGAAGCAAAGGAATCATTGAAAAATTTAGTTTTATATACCACAGAACGAACGAAGTAAAAAAATGAAAAAAATTGTTTTTATATTGTTAAGCCTTACCATTTTTGCCTGCAATAACTCTGTTGAAGAGAATAAAAAACAAGAGGTGCTTGAACGAAAAGTTGAGCAAGTTGTAGAACGCTACTCCAACGGAATTAAAAAGATGGAAGGAGAGACAGTAAATGGGAAACGACACGGAATGTGGAAGTACTATTATGCAAATGGTTTTTTGTGGAGTGAGGGAGAGTTTTGGTACGGTGAACGCAAAGGTTACTCTATCATTTACTACAATACCGGTAAAAAACAAATGGAAGGGTCGTACGAGAAAGACTTAAAAGTGGGAAAATGGAAGTTGTGGAACCCGGATGGGTCGTTAAATAAAATTATTGATCTTGACCAGATGCTTACCTCCGCAGACTCGGTTAAACTAGAACTGAAGCCTGCTAAAAATTAGCGAAATTGATACCTAAAGAAACCGTAAATCAAATTATTGAAACTGCCCGTATTGACGAGGTTGTTGGCGATTGGGTAACCCTCAAAAAAAGGGGCGCCAATATGCTTGGTTTATGCCCTTTTCACAACGAGAAATCCCCCTCTTTTACCGTATCTCCTGCTAAAGGAATTTACAAGTGTTTTGGTTGTGGAGAAGCCGGTGGCGCCGTAAATTTTGTTATGGCGCATGAGCAATATTCGTATCCAGAGGCTTTAAAATATTTAGCCAATAAGTACAATATAGAGATTGAAGAAGAGGAGCAATCACCTGAACAAGTATTAGAGGCAAATGCAAAAGAAAGCTTGTTTATTGTGAGCGATTTTGCAGCTACGTATTTTCATGAACAATTGTTAAGCTCAGAAAACGGAAGAGCCATAGGGTTAAGCTATTTCAAGGAACGAGGGTTTAGAGAAGAAACTATAGAGAAATTTAAATTGGGTTACAGCCACGATGAATGGACAAATTTAACAGATGCGGCTCTAGCAAAAGGTTACAATCTAGAATTTTTAAATAAAACAGGACTCACCATAGTCAAGGAAGAGAAAAAATTCGATCGCTTTAAGGGTCGAGTTATGTTTCCGATTCAGAATATTTCAGGAAGAGTTATTGGTTTTGGAGGTCGAACACTTTCTGCAGATAAGAAAGTAGCGAAGTACCTGAACTCACCCGAGTCTGATATTTACCATAAAAGCCGAGTTCTCTATGGTTTAAATTTAGCAAAAAAGTCGATTATTTCTCAAGACAGATGCTTCTTAGTTGAAGGTTATACAGATGTTATTTCATTACACCAAAATGGGGTTGAGAACGTTGTATCAAGTTCTGGAACATCGCTTACTGCTGATCAAATCCGACTAATTAAACGCTATACACAAAACATAACGATTCTATTCGATGGTGATACTGCTGGAATAAAAGCAGCATTCCGAGGAATCGACATGATTCTTGAAGAAGGTCTTAATGTTCGGGTCTTAGCTTTTGCCGAGGGAGAAGATCCTGATTCGTTTGCAAAGAATCATAGCACAGCTGAAATAACAGAGTACCTTGACAAAGAGTCTTTTGACTTTATTCGTTTCAAAACCAATTTGCTATTAAAAGAAACAGGTGACGATCCAATTAAAAGGGCAGGGCTAATCAAGGAAATAGTAGGAAGTATTGCCCTTATTCCAGACCCCATTGCCCGTTCTGTTTATTTGCAAGAATGCAGCAACCTAATGGATATTGGCGAGCAAGCTTTATTGAGTGAATTAAATAAAGTAAGGCGGAACAAGCTCACAAAAAGAATTCAGCAACAGGAAAGAGATCAAGAAAGAGATGAAGGTCCTCCGCCTGACTTTTTTCATGAAGTAGGAAATACTGAGGGTGAAGAAAAAAGTGCCAAGATAGATGTACTCGCAGAGCAAGAAAGCGACATTATCAGAACTTTTGTAAAATACGGGAGTATCGAAATCGAGATTCCTACTGACACAGAGAATGAAGGAGACTCGGAGTCTATTCAGGCAAGTGTTGCAGAGTATTTAGTATTTGAAATAGAAAAGGACGAACTCCATTTTAATAATCCAGTTTTTCGAAAAATTTATCATCTTTTTAAAGATGCTGTTGAAAATGAAACCCAAGTAGAAGAGCGTCATTTGGTCACAAACACTGACAATGAAATCAGTAGTTTCACCATTGAGTGCCTCATGGAAAAATACACGCTAAGTTTAAATTGGGAAGAGAAACATAAAATTTTAACACTGACAGAAGATTTAATCTTGCCAAAAAAAATTCATAAAGGCATTTGCTCGTGGAGACTAAATAGGGTTGAAAAATTAATTGGGGAAAAACAACAGCAGTTAAAAAGAAAAGATGTAGATTATGACTTAATCTTGGCGGACATTATGAAGTTGACTGAAGCTAAGAGGAAGCTTGCCCACGAATTAGGAAGAATTATTTTACATTAAACAAATGATTGAAGAAGAAGCAAAAAGTATTTGGAAAAGCATTCAGGAAGTATTGGAATACCATATTCTTGAGCTTGGGGAATATCACCTTTCCATTTACAATATAATTGTTGTAGTTTTTATTTTAATCATAGCTAAATTAATTACCTCGAACCTTGCAAAGTATTTAAAAAATAGAATTACCCAAAGGGAGGATCCAACAGACGGCAAGGCCTTAGCACTTATTCAGATTGGGAAATACACCATATTTCTTTTAGCGATTTTACTATCAGTAAGAAGTGTTGGAATTGATATCACTCCAGTTCTTTTAGGTTCTTCAGCACTATTTGTTGGTCTAGGTTTTGGCTTGCAAGACGCATTTAAAGACTTTATCTCAGGTCTCATTTTGTTGTTTGAAGGAGACATGATCATTGGCGACATTATAGAATTTGAGAATGGAATTCTGGGTACTGTTAAAGAAATCAAACTAAGAACATCAAAGGTCCGAACCAGGGATGGAATTGTAATTTTTGTCCCTAATTCCCAATTGACGAATAATCGAGTTATCAATTGGACCAACAGTAATGTTTTAACTAGGTTTCACGTGAGCGTTGGTGTAGCCTATGGTTCCGACACTGCTCTAGTGGAAAAGGTATTATTAGAAGTTGCCAAAGAAGATGAAGCGGTGAATATGAAAATCAAACCATTTGTTCGCTTTCTTGATTTTGGTAGTTCTTCACTAGATTTTGAAATCCACTTTTGGTCCAAAGAAGTTTGGCGAATAGAATTTGTAAAAAGTAGAATGCGTTTCGCAATAGATCAGAAATTTAGAGAACATAACGTGACAATTCCTTTCCCACAAAGAGATTTACATGTTCAAAGTTCTCAAGTCCCATTTACACCTAAAGAGTAATTCAGCATATGAAGCGTTTGATTCTATCCATCATACGATTCTACCACGCTCTGCCTGCTAAGGGGAAAGTTGCGCACCGTCAATTTTTAGTATGGCGGCACAAACACCTAAACAATAGGCAGTTTGTATTAATTCTAAGTATCCTAATTGGATTCTCCTCAGGCTTGCTTGCAGTTGCTCTAAAAAATGCGGTACACTTCATTCAGTCTATGCTTGAGCCCAACAAGCTTAATACTTACGAAAACTATTTGTACCTTATTTACCCGGCAATTGGAATTATTATTACCGTTTTAATTGTCCGTTTTTTTATTAAACGAAGAGTTGGCCACGGTATTCCTTCCACGCTTTATGCCATTTCAAAAAAGAACTCTAACGTGCCTTTTTCCGCTACCTATGCTTCTATTTTAACGAGTATGGTTACCGTCGGGTTTGGTGGTTCTGTGGGGCTAGAGGGCCCAACTGTTGGTGCAAGTAGCGCAATTGGTTCCAATTACGCGAGACTTGGCAGAATGAATTATAAAACTACCACCTTGCTTTTGGGTTGCGGAGCAGCTTCAGCTATGTCGGGAATTTTTCACGCCCCAATCGCAGCTATTGTTTTTGCGTTAGAAGTGATCATGCTAGACTTAACTGCAGGCTCTTTAATTCCTCTTCTACTTGCTTCTGTTTCTGCTACGCTGACCTCTACCTTTATGTTAGGCAACGAGGTTTTATTTGATATTGAACTTACGGAAATATTCTCTTTCAACGATTTACCATTCTATTGTATCCTTGGCGTTTTTACGGGGTTGTTATCGATATACTTCTGTAAAACATATTGGTATATTGAGAGTGCTTTTGAAAAATTTGCCTCCCAAACCAAGAAAGTCATCATTGGGTCATCTGTCTTGGGACTTTTATTATTTCTTTTCCCACCCCTATATGGTGAAGGGTTTGGAGCCATTAAAAGTTTGTTGCATGGTGATGAATATGCTCTCATGCAAGGCAGTTTTTTTTACGAATGGAAGTCACAGCTTTGGGTGCTGCTACTATTCTTGTTTTCGATTGTTTTTCTTAAGTCGATTGCAAGTGCCGTTACCTTAGGTGCTGGTGGTATTGGAGGCATTTTCGCACCGTCTTTGTTTATTGGTTCTGTTTTTGGATTTTCGTTTTCGAAACTAATTAACAGCTTAGGCTGGTTCAACCTTTCCGAAAAAAACTTTGCTCTGGTTGGCATGGGAGGTGTAATTGCCGGCATTCTTCACGCTCCATTAACAGGTCTTTTTCTCATTGCAGAAATTACTGGAGGCTATGACCTCGTAATCCCACTGATGCTAACAGCGGCTATCTCATTTTTGACATCAAAATACTTTAACCCTCATTCTCTTTATACCATGCAATTGGCAAAAAAAGGAGAGTTGATTACACATGATAAGGATAAAGCCGTACTCACTTTAATGAATTTACAAGCTGAAGTAGAAAAAGACTTTAGCTCGGTTTCACCAAAAGATAGCTTGCGCAGTTTGGTAAAAACAGTTTCAAATTCTAAACGTAACATCTTCCCGGTTGTCAATGATAATTTTGAGTTAGAAGGTGTCGTGTTGTTAGATGATATTCGACAAATAATGTTTCAACCGGATCAGTACGATGAAGTTTTTGTAAATGAGATTATGCGTGACTTCCCCACATCTATTTCTTCTAAAGACCACATGGACAAAGTAATGGAAAAGTTCAACAACTCAGGGGCTTGGAACTTGCCAGTTATTGACGATGGCAAGTATATTGGTTTCGTTTCCAAGTCAAAGCTATTTAATGCATATCGCAGGGTTTTACAAGATTTTTCTGACGAATGACATAGAAATTGATTCAAAATAAATTGAAGTAAATTAGCATAAAATAACGCTATGAAAAAGCTATTCTTGATGCTATTTTTTCTTCCTCTAGTTGGATTTACGCAAGAGCCTGAATTCAAAAAAGGCATTCCAGAAGATTTGGATAAAGAGAAAATCATATTTTTAAAACATGAGCCAATTAAGCTCAGTGAATTTGAAGAGGAAACTAAATCTACTGAGTATATTTTACAAAGGCAGAAGAACCACAATCGTATTTTGGCCCAGTCAAATGGTAAACTAGAGATTGCAGCAATGGACTACCCTTTTGAATATGCAATTACAACTCCATCCACCTATTTCTCGCTGGCTGAGGCGGGCTATAAGTATGTTTTGCAAAGCAGCGTATATCAATATGAACACTTAATGGCACAACTACCTGAGGACGAACTTCTCGTTTTTGAATATTTTATTTTCGACATGCAAAATAACATTGCATATGAAGTTTTTCGACTGGATGAAATGAAGGTATATGACTTTAAACTTGTAATCAAAAGACTTAAGAAAGCCATCAAAGCAGCTGAGTAGTTTATTACAGAATCATTCCTGCACCTACCGTTTCATTTGTTGCTTCATCAATGATGATTAAACTACCAGTATTTCTATTTCGCTTGTACTCATCGGTAAAAAGTGCTTTAGTTGTTCGAATTGAAATCCTACCAATATCGTTCATTTTTATCTCCTGATCATCTTCCAGTCGATGAAGTGTATTAATATCCACTTTGTATTTTACTTCTTTCACAATACATCTCACATCATTTGACGTATGTTTAATTGCGTATTTACCTCTTACTTGTAATGGCTTTTCGTTTAACCAACACACCATTATATCAACGTCTTGGGTAACGTTTGGCTGATTGTTTTCCCTTACAATCATGTCACCTCTGCTTATGTCGATTTCGTCTTCCAAAGTTAACGTAACAGACATCGGAGCAAAAGCTTCCTCTATCGGCCCATCCATTGTATCAATGGATTTTATAGTAGAACTAAATCCTGATGGTAATGCAACTACTTTATCTCCAGGTTTAAACACTCCACCTGCAATTCTTCCCGCGTAACCTCGGTAATCGTGAAATTCATCAGACTGAGGTCGAATAACATACTGAACAGGGAAGCGACAATCCACATGGTTTTGATCACTTCCAATATGAATGTTCTCCAATAAATACAACAAGGTACCTCCTTGGTACCAATCCATATTTTCTGACTTATTTACAACGTTATCGCCATTCAGAGCCGAAATTGGAATAAACTTAATGTCCTTAATTCCTAGCTTGGAAACAAATGCTTCTGTGTCCTTCTTAATTTTTTCGAATACCTCCTCACTGTAGTCTACCAAGTCCATTTTGTTAATGCAAAATACAACATGTGGAATTCCAAGAAGTGACGCAATAAACGTATGGCGATAGGTTTGCTCAATTATTCCCTTTCTAGCGTCAATAAGAATAATGGAAAGGTTAGAAGTTGAAGCACCTGTGACCATATTCCGAGTATATTGAATGTGCCCTGGAGTATCCGCTATGATAAATTTTCTTTTTGGTGTGGCAAAATATCGGTATGCAACATCAATTGTTATTCCTTGCTCCCTTTCAGAACGCAACCCATCCGTTAAAAGAGCCAAGTTAACATTCGCTTCTCCTTTCTTCTTGCTGCTTGCCTCTATTGCATCGTACTGATCTTGAAATATAGATTTGCTATCGTAAAGCATTCTACCAATCAAGGTACTTTTACCGTCATCTACACTACCCGCCGTTGAAAACCTCAACAGTTCCATGTCTAAGTATGATTTACCACTCATTTTTCTAGTTGTTATTTACCAATTGTCATTGACAATCAATTAAAAGTATCCTTGCTTTTTTCTGTCCTCCATTGCTGCTTCTGACCGCTTATCATCTGATCGTGTGCCTCTTTCTGTTGTTCTGGTTGCGGCAACCTCTTCAATAATTTTTTCTAAATCGTCGGCCTCAGAATACACTGCACCGGTGCACGTCATATCGCCAATCGTTCTAAAACGAACTGTCATTTTTTCAACACCCTCTTCCGGTTTTCTCTCCATCACATCAGAAGCAAACATGACTACGCCATCACGAATGAAACAGTCTCTTTGGTGGGAAAAATAAAGAGAAGGCAATTCAATTCCCTCAGCTAAAATATATTGCCAAACGTCCATTTCCGTCCAATTTGATATCGGAAAAACCCTAAAATTTTCTCCAAAGTGCTTCATTCCGTTGAAGATATTCCACAACTCAGCCCTCTGATTTTTCGGATCCCACTGTCCAAATTCATCTCTATGAGAGAAGAACCTTTCTTTTGCCCTTGCCTTTTCTTCATCTCTTCGAGCGCCACCCATTGCCGCATCAAACTTATTATCCTCAATTCCTTTGAGTAGCGCAACTGTTTGTATGCCGTTGCGACTCGCATTAAAGCCCTTTTCTTCAACCGCTAACCCTTGATCAATCGCATCCTGAACTGAAGCAACAATTAAGTTTACACCCATTTCTTCTACAAACTTGTCTCTAAACTCGATGGTCTCTGGGAAGTTATGCCCGGTATCAACGTGCATTAATGGAAACGGAACCTTTGCTGGATAGAACGCCTTTTTTGCAATGTGCGCGCAAACAATAGAATCCTTGCCCCCAGAGAAGAGCAAAACCGGATTTTCAAATTGAGCAGCAACCTCTCTTACGATGTAAATCGCTTCAGATTCTAATTCCTTTAGGTGATTTAAATTATAATTATTCATTTATGCTTTTATAAATGGTAGAACATGAGCTAAAACGTAATTAGCGGAATCTTCTACCGTTTGATTTTCTGTTTCTACGACAATGTTTGGATTTTCTGGACTTTCGAAAGGTGCGCTAATTCCTGTGAAGTTTTTCACCTCTCCCGTCCTAGCTTTTGCGTACAGCCCTTTTGTATCTCTCGCTTCACAAACCTCCAAGGATGTATTTACAAAAATTTCAATAAAATTTTCTTGGCCAACTATAACTTTAGCTTCACTTCGAATTTGCTCTGTTGGGCTCACAAAACAATTTATAGTTATCACCCCACAGTTAAGAAACAGCTTAGAGACTTCTGCAATTCTTCTAATATTTTCTGTTCGGTCTTGTTCTGAAAAACCCAGATTACTGTTTATCCCTGCTCTGATATTATCGCCATCTAACAATTGAGTTAAATACCCTTGTTGGTGCAATTTTTTCTCTAAAACCTTCGCTATTGCCGTTTTCCCAGAACCGCTTAACCCTGTTAACCAAAGAACTTTTGCCGTTTGATTTAGCATTTTCTCCTTCTCTTCTTTAGGAAGAATTTCATCAAATACAGAATAAATATTATTGCCTTCGTCTTTCATTTGAGAGGGCAAATTTACAAATTTAGAATGCCTTTAATTTGATTGATTTCAAATTGTTCAACCGTACTTCTTTTCAAATCTCTTACCTTTGGTTTCCCATCAAAAAACTACGGAGTTGGATTTTAAAAACACCCCAAAAATTGATCAAGTAGGCTTAGTTGAACGAGCGGATCGTTTTAAGTCAAGAAGCATTAAAAAAGAAGCTAAAATTCAAGGACTTAATCTAGCCTTGAGCATGATTGATCTCACGACTTTGGAGGGAAAAGACACCGAAGGTAAGGTGAAACAATTGTGCTATAAAGGCATGCACCCCGATGACAGTGTAGACATTCCGACAGTTGCTGCCATCTGCGTTTATCCCAACTATGTTGCTACTGCTAAAAAAGCGCTTGGAACTTCCGGCGTTAAAGTAGCTTCCGTTGCAACTGCGTTTCCTAGTGGAAATAGTAACCTAAAAGTAAAACTAGAAGATACTCGAATAGCAGTAGATGCCGGCGCTGATGAAATTGATATGGTCATTTCTAGAGGGAAGTTTCATCAAGGAGAATATCAATTTGTGTACGATGAAATTGCAACCATAAAGGAGGCTTGTGGAAAAGCTAGGCTAAAGGTTATTTTGGAAACTGGGGAATTGGGAACTGCTGACAATGTTCGCAGGGCAAGTGACATTGCCATTTGGGCAGGGGCCGATTTTATTAAAACATCTACCGGTAAAATCTCACCAGCCGCCACCATGCCAGTAACTCTTTTAATGTTAGACGCCATTAAAGATCATTATTTAAAAACAGGCAAAATGATTGGAATGAAACCCGCAGGTGGAATTTCGGATTCTAAAACAGCACTGCAGTTTTTAGTGATGTTGAGAGAAACTTTAGGCCAAGATTGGATGACAAATAAATGGTTCCGTTTTGGAGCAAGTCGTTTAACAAATGATATTTTACTACAACTTAAGAAACAAGCTACAGGAATTTACCAAAGTGGCGATTACTTTTCAAAAGACTAATTATTAATTGTCAATCAAAAAGTTTTTAATTTTTAATCAATCACATAAATATTATTGAAATACAATTGATTACCCACTAAAAACTATAGAATTAAAAATTGATTTAACATGGCGAAAGAAAACGCATTTTCATTAAAGTTTAACACAGATTGGAAATATGCTCCGGCTCCAGAAAGTACAGATCACGTTGAAATTAAAGCCAAGTACGACTTATTTATTGGAGGAAAGTTTGTAAAACCTAACTCGAAAAAGTATTTCAAAAGCATTAACCCGGCAACAGAAGAGGTAGTATGCGAAATTGCCGAAGCAAATGATAAAGATGTAGACGATGCAGTAAAGGCTGCCCGAAAGGCTTTTCCGGAATGGAGCAAAATAGGAGGAAAAGAAAGAGGAAAGTACATTTATCGGATTGCTCGATTAATTCAAGAACGCGCTAGAGTGTTTTCTGTAATTGAATCTATCGACGGAGGAAAACCCATCCGAGAATCTAGGGATATTGACATTCCATTGGCCGCCGCTCATTTCTTTTATTATGCTGGTTGGGCCGATAAGTTAGAATATGCTTTTCCTAACAGAAAGGTTGAAGCATTGGGAGTAGCTGGTCAAATTATTCCTTGGAATTTTCCTTTATTAATGGCTGCATGGAAAATAGCTCCTGCTTTGGCTTGCGGAAATTGTGTAGTGTTAAAACCAGCAGAAACAACGTCTGTGACGGCCATAAAGTTGGCAGAGTTAATTCGCGATGCAGGCCTACCAGATGGCGTAGTGAATATAATTACTGGGGCAGGAAAAACTGGTGCCGCTATCGTCAATCACAAAGACATTAATAAAGTAGCATTTACCGGATCAACAGAAGTAGGAAAGATTATTCAAAAGGCGATTGCTGGAACTGGGAAAAAATCAACCTTGGAGTTAGGGGGAAAAGCAGCGAACATTATTTTTGAAGATGCTCCAATTGACCAAGCGGTAGAAGGAGTGATCAATGGAATTTTCTTCAACCAAGGACACGTTTGTTGTGCCGGTTCAAGGCTGTTTATTCAAGAATCGGTGAAAGATGAAGTGATTCGAAAATTGAAAATTCGTTTAGACACGCTAATTGTTGGAGACCCGATGGATAAAAACACGGACATAGGCGCCATTAATTCAAAAGAGCAATTAAAAACCATCACAGATTACATTAAAATCGGAGAAAAAGAAGGTTTCGAAAAATTTCAGGCGAATGCAGCCGTACCTAAGAAAGGATACTACTGTGCGCCAACGTTATTTCTAGATGTTGCGCAAAGCAGCAGGTTAGCACAAGAAGAAATCTTTGGTCCTGTTTTGGCAATTCAAACATTTAGAACAGTAGACGAAGCCATTGAAAAAGCAAACAACACCCCTTACGGGCTTTCTGCAGGCATTTGGACGGATAAAGGTTCAAAGGCATTTAATATGGCAGCCCAGTTGAAAGCAGGCGTTATTTGGGCCAATACTTTTAATAAGTTTGACCCTGCTTCACCTTTTGGTGGCTTTAAAGAAAGTGGTTTTGGACGGGAAGGCGGAATGCATGGGTTAGAGGCGTATTTGAAGGTGAGTTAATTCTTGATAGCGCTACTTTTTAAATATAGCGCCGGATAAATCTCATTCATGAAAAAGTCAACAATAATTTTTTTCTTAATTATTCCATTCTTTTTAAGTGGACAAACAATTAATGATTCCGTCAAACAAAAACGATACGGTCTAATTTTTTTACCCTCAATTGCACCAAATAGCTATGGAATTTCCATTGGTCCCTTAGGTTCTGAGGTTTGGTGCGGCAAGACGTTTTCTTTTCTTTCATTCAATTCGATATACCAGAAAACGGTTCACTGTTTTTTCGTAATAAGGTGACTTTTTGTAAATAAAATACAATTGAGCCCAAGAATTAGCTGCAAAAGATGCATCTGTAGATTTTTTATTCTCGAATTCCGCTTCTACTTCAGGGTTTTCTTTCAAAAACTGAATTGCTTTTGGTTCAAAGGAATAATCTGAGAACCATTCCTTTTGTTGTAAAATACCGTCAAAGAAATTCCAAGCAAAAAATCCATCTACAGACTGAGGCTCTAATGTTTCAACAATGTATTTATTAGATTCTTGGTTTACTTCAATCCAATAATCTCCTTTATACAATTGAACTTGCTCTGGCCTTTTCTCAACCTCGATGTTTGTGTGTAAAAAGTGACCTTCATAAGGAGTTTTAGGCGAACTATAATCTTTAATATAGTATACATGAACGCTAACTAAAGAGTCTCTTTCCATTTCCCTAACTCTAACATCATTCAACAACAATCGTTCAATTACCTGTTCATATGCTTGCGGAACAATGTAAAATTTTGGTTTTTCAACTTGAATTTTAGTTTTAAATGAGTTATAATAAGGAATCATTTCGCTAAATGAATCCGCTCTGTTGTAAAACATCATTTCCTGTTCGGTCAACTCGCTTTTTCGAGTAACAGTTTGGTATCCATTAAATGAAATTTCCTCAATCTTCGAAGTGTCTAATTCCCACTCGAGAGTAAAGTTTTCTTGAGTTTTAGTGTATTGCTTGGCCTCACTCCTCTTTTGCTGTATCGCATTAGAGTTTTCAGCACTGTACACTACCGCCGTTTCTAAAAAACCCAATGTATGCTGCACCCTTTGGCCGAATGGCTTATATACATGTGCTTCGGTTATGAAGCTAAAACAATCAAACAAAGATGCATACCCCGAAGAGTAACGCGGAGTTTCCAAAAATGCCTTTATCCCTTGATCAGGAGAAGACTTATAGTTATACACGTACGGAATCATATCCATACCCTTCTGCTCCATTGCTTTGTAGAAAGCCGGAACCATATTTTGCCGGGCGAATTGAGATAAAACGGGATTTAACTTGTCCTTCTGCGAATTGATTAGTGTTAACGTGTACTGATGATCTGAACCGTTTGTTGTATGGGTATCAATAAAAATATCAGGATCCCATGCTCTGAATAGTTTTGTAAAAGTCTTTGCATTCCTTGAATCCAACTTGATAAAATCTCGGTTTAAATCCAAGTTCTTCGCATTTCCTCGAAAACCATGTTCTTCCGGCCCATTTTGATTGGCTCTTGAAAAAGAACCTCGATTTAACATGCCCCCTACATTGTAGACCGGGATAATTAAAACAACAACAGAGTCTAACATTTGATGTAGCTCGTGTTTTGGGTTAGATAACTTCCTAGCTAATTCTACCGATGCGTCTATTCCACAAGCTTCTCCAGCATGAATGCCATTATTAATTAGCAAAATTGACTTTCGATTTTTTCTTGCTTTTTCTCGAGTGAAGTCTCCATCTTTGGCAATTACTACCAAATGGATTGGCTTTCCAACATCAGACTTACCCACACCCAACAGACTTACAACAGAACTATTAGTCGATAAGTGTCGGTACGCTTGAATTAACTCATCTTGGGTAAACGTTCTATTTTCAAGAAAAAGTGCTTTGTCTTGAGCGTAAAAATTTACAGCAAGAAAAGTCGTACAGAGAAAAAGCAAATAACTAGTTCTACTCAATGATCACCTTTTTCACGGTTGAACCTTGGCGAGTAATAACCTTATAGAAATAAATACCTCGTGCAGTAGGAGTAAACAACGACATAATTCTGGTATTTACTAATTGGGCACTTTCTACTAATTTACCTTGGCCATCAAATACTTCATAGCCCTCCAAATCAATCTCATCTTCAACTCGTAAAGTCAAGTTTTCTCCTAGTGGGGAAGGATTCGGAGATAGAAAGACTTTATTGAGCAACTCATCATTTACCGATTGTATTCCATTAGAACCTAAAACTTTGATGTAATTTTCTCTTAACAACGTATCCCTAGAACTTCCTGAAGAAACAATTAATTGCACATCGTAAAATCCTGTATCTGTAAAACTTACTTCAATGTTTCTGGTGCTAGCACTACCAGTCTCATATACTACATTGTTCGGATTAAAACTCCACTGATGCGTCAACCCAAGGCCTCCAATAGAAAGGTTTGTAAAACCAAGTGTTTCATTTAGATCTAACACCGTCGTATCAGCTGTAAAAATCGCTACAGATGGTATTAACGGAGTTACAACTCTTGCACTGTCTCTAAATTCAACTGAATTAGGAACAAATGTACCTGCGATTACCAATCCGTTAACCGTCATTACAGGAATACGCTCTCCATTTGCGATCCATTGGTACGTTCTTAAATGACTAGGAATAGCTATGTTTTGTCCAGAAAAGCTGATCGAGTCCAACGACACCATATCGGTAACTACTCTTAATGTGTTGAATGTTCCATAAGGTGTGGTTACCGAACCCCATGCGTCTACTTCATTGATTCTATAACCGGCAGAGCCATAATAAAGTGGAGGAAATATATTATTAAATACAAAATCGTAATCTGAACTATCTCGATCCTGGTAATCTAATGGAAATTGAAATACCTCATCTTTATTTTGATAGGGAATTTGAATTGGAATTGGACTGCCTACAAACGGCAAAGTAGCAGCCCTATAATCGATAGAAAAATCTGATGAAGTAGAATTTATAAAGTTGTAGACATTGGTTACAGAATTAGGGCCTAACGACAATGTATCTGCAAACAATAGTCCAATCCTGTTAGTTGGAATAGCGTTATACGGTGTTTGAGACGAACTAACAAAATTTTGAACTGTCTGACTAATTACTCGTAAAGAATCGAAAATCCAAGTTTGATTTGCTCCAGACCGCTGATAATTCAACAATATTGAAGAGTCAAGGAGAGCTGTGCTAAACCTTAATGTATCTCCTGAAACAGGCATGTTTGAGCTGGTTACAGTAATTTGCGAATGCGAATGAAAGGCAATAAACAGACTAAATGCGACTAATAACTGTTTCATATTGGTTCTGGTTTTAAAAACTAAAGTTAACCATTAATAGCAACCACCTCTGTAATTTGATTAGGCAGCATTTCTTTTAGCATGCTTTCAATACCGGCTTTCAATGTCATGGTTGACGAAGGACAGCCGCTACAGGCACCCCTCAAAACAACATTCACCTTACCTTCTTCGAAAGAATGAAAATCAATGGCTCCACCATCGCTCTCTACCGCCGGGCGAATATATTCATCTAAAATATCTGCAATCTTAGCATCTATTCCTTCTAAATCAGTTCGTTTGGGTGTGGCAACCGTTTCTTTCTTTTCTTCGGCTTGGTTCATTTCTAAGGAAGAAACTTTCACAACCACTCCATCATTATTCAAATAATCTCCCAAAAAATCTCTTAGTTGGTGAATTACATCTTCCCATTCAATAATGTCGGTCTTAGTTATGGCAACAAAATTACTAGCAATAAAGACCTTTGAAATAAATGGAAAATTCAGCAGTTTCATTGCCATAGGAGAATTCTCTGCGTCATCATCTAGTCCATATTCATAAATCTGTCCATCAACCACCATGTAACGGTTAGAAACAAACTTCATCGTTGCCGGATTTGGTGTGCTCTCGGCGTAAATATTGTGGGGTGCGATTGTCTTTTCCATAGTTCAAAATTACTCAACAAATCAGAACCTATCTAAAATGAGCTGCTTTGTAACAACAATTTATTTAGGCGTCATTCTTAAATGATGGTTAGCTTTGTTCGTTTGATAAAATACCCGATAAACATGGCATTGATTAAAACAGTTCGCGGCTTCACTCCAAAATTGGGTCAAAATTGCTTTTTAGCCGAAAACGCAACCCTTATTGGTGATGTAACTACTGGAGACGATTGCAGCATTTGGTACAGTGCGGTAGTGCGTGGCGACGTGAATACCATCTCACTAGGTAACAAGGTGAACATTCAAGATGGCGCCGTTATTCACTGTACTTATAAAAAATCTAAAACTATTATTGGTAACAACGTTTCTGTGGGCCACAACGCCATTGTGCATGGGTGTGAAGTTCATGACAACGTGCTAATCGGTATGGGGTCAATCGTAATGGATAATGTTATAATTGAAAGCAATGTAATTGTTGCGGCAGGAGCAGTTGTAACTCAAAATAGTCGATTGGAATCAGGATTTATTTACGCAGGCACGCCGGCCAAAAAAATCAAAGAATTAAGTGCCGATTTAAAGACCGGTGAAATAGAGCGAATTGCGAACAATTACTTAACATATTCAAGTTGGTTTAAAGAAGAGAAATGAAAATATATCACAATCCCCGCTGCACAAAAAGCAGACAAACTTTAGCTATAATAGAGGCTGCAGGAATTACCCCTGAGATTATCAAATATTTGGAAAATACCCCTTCTAAAGAAGAGCTGCTTGATTTACTCATGAAGCTAAACTTAAAGCCTGCTGATATTTTGAGAAAAGGAGAAACTGCCTACAAAGAAATCATTAAAGGCAAAAAGTTTGGAGACGAGGAATTGATTCAAATAATGATTGAAAACCCTAAGTTGATAGAAAGACCAATTGTGGTAAAAGGAAATAAGGCTGTTCTCGGTAGACCGCCAGAAAACGTTGAGAAATTGTTTTAGTGAGCAGCTTTATCAGCTTTTTTACCTTTCAACATTTCGATAACATACATTGTAATTGCATAAGGTAAAGCGAAGGCAGAAAGAAAGATTAATACCCAAAATGCCAAAGAAAAAATACCAATAAACAATAAAAACCCCGCTGTATACATAGTTTCTAAATAAAATTCTTTGCAATTTTACGCAAAATTTAGACGATTAAAGAAAAATATAAAACAAAAAAAGATGGATTATAGAATAGAGAAAGATACCATGGGCGATGTTAAAGTTCCTGCGGACAAGTGCTGGGGAGCTCAGACAGAACGCTCTAGAAATAATTTTAAAATTGGTGGAAGCAAACAACAAATGCCTCTTGAAATCATTTATGGTTTTGCCTATTTGAAAAAAGCTGCAGCGCATACCAATTGCGAATTAGGAGTTTTAACAGCGGAAAAAAGAGACGCTATTTCTGCCGTATGTGATGAGATTTTGGAGGGTAAATTAGATGATCAATTCCCTTTAGTGATTTGGCAAACTGGCTCAGGTACACAAAGCAATATGAATACCAATGAAGTTATTGCAAACAGGGCGCATGTTATTGCCGGCAATAAATTGGGCGAAGGAACTACTGCCATACACCCGAACGACGATGTAAATAAATCGCAATCCTCCAATGACACCTTTCCAACAGGGATGCATATTGCGTGCTATAAGATGGTAGTAGAAACGACCATTCCTGGTGTTGAAAAGCTTAGGGATACACTAAAAGCAAAGGCTGAAAAATACATGAATGTTGTAAAAATTGGCCGTACACATCTAATGGATGCCACTCCATTAACGGTAGGCCAGGAATTTTCAGGCTACGTTTCTCAATTAAACCATGGCTTAAAAGCCTTAAGAAATACACTCGACCACCTTTCTGAATTGGCTTTAGGTGGAACTGCTGTTGGAACCGGAATTAATACTCCAAAGGGATATACTGAGTTAGTTGCAAAGAAAATTGCTGAATTCACAGAACTACCATTTGTGACTGCAGAAAACAAATTTGAAGCATTAGCAGCGCATGATGCTATTGTAGAAACACATGGAGCCTTGAAACAACTTGCAGTGAGTTTAATGAAAATTGGCAACGATATCAGGTTATTAGCTTCTGGACCACGATGTGGAATTGGAGAATTAGACATTCCGGCTAACGAACCAGGTTCGTCTATTATGCCTGGAAAGGTGAATCCAACGCAAGCTGAAGCATTAACGATGGTTTGTGCTCAGGTAGTTGGTAACGATATGGCCGTGGCTGCAGGAGGAATGAATGGTCATTTTGAATTGAACGTTTTTAAGCCAATGATGGCTCAAAACCTATTAGAGTCCGCTCGTTTAATTGGCGATGCTTGCGTTTCTTTTAACGATAACTGTGCCGTTGGCATTGAACCAAATGAAGCAAACATCAAACAAAACTTAAACAACTCCTTAATGTTGGTTACTGCTTTAAATACACACATTGGGTATGATAAAGCTTCAAAAATTGCAAAAACAGCTCATGAAAATGGCACCACGTTAAAAGAAGAGTCCATCAATTTAGGTTACTTAACTTCTGAAGAATTCGACGCTTGGGTTGACCCGAGCAAGATGATTGGAAGTCTTTAATTGTGCATTGGTGAATAGTTCAATGATTGAATCAATCTATTCAAATTAGACTTTTAAAAACTCCGTGCATTGAATTGTGCGGAGTTTTTTTATTTTGGGAGTCTATAGCTTTTCCAAAGTTTAAACTTTGGAAAAGTTTCTTTCAAGAATATTCCTGCTGCGACACAATAGTTGATTGTGGTTACTTTTACTCAAAGTACCAATTCCAACCAAATGAATAAAAATTACTTTCGATTCCTCTACTTAATAGCTATCATCGCTTTTTCTGCTTGCAATACGCCAAAAGCGAGCGATTCCACTTTCAACAACCTGAAAATAGAAATAGAAGACATTGAAAGTCCAACAGGTAATAGCATTAGAGGAATTTCGGCGGTAGACTCCAACATTATTTGGCTGAGTGGGTCAAAGGGTACAATTCTAAAAAGTACGAACGGAGGCTTAAATTGGGAGCAACTTGAAGCTCCGGATAATGATTCTTTGGACTTCAGGTCGGTTCTTGCTTTTTCAGCTTCTTCAGCAATTATCGTTAGCGCAGGCTTTCCTGCGAGAGCTTATAGAACAAAAGATGGTGGTTCAACTTGGAACTTGGTGTATGAAAATAAAGACTCGGCTGCTTTTATGAATTCCATCGCTTTCAAAAATGAACGTGAAGGAATTATCATGGGAGATCAGTTGAAGGGTCGCCATTTAATTTTACGAACCGGAGACGGAGGCGAAACTTGGAAAAGAATTGATTCCGTAGATGTTCCAAAACCATTAAAAGTTGAAAATGCATTTGCTGCAAGTGGGTCGTGCATCGCTGTGAGTAAATCTGGTCGATTTTTTATTGGCTTTGGAGGAGAAGAAACAAGAATCTTCAGTTCGGTGAACGGCTACAAATGGAAAGCAAAAACAACACCCTTTTTTCACGGAGAACCAACCAACGGTATTTACTCTATTGCCGCCTCAGGAAGTGGAAAAATTATGGCGGTTGGCGGAGATTACACACAGGTTGACTCATCTCGATTCCCTATCATCTCAACAACAGACGGAAAATCTTGGGTGAAAACGAAAGGAAAAACCGGTGGATTTCGATCCATAGTAGATTACTCAGCCAAGGGTAAATTTTGGGTTTGCGGAGGAACAAATGGTTTGGAAATGAGCACTGACGATGGTAAAAGTTGGACTAAATTTTCTTTTCAAAACATCAATACTTTGCGCTTTCTACCAAAAACGACAACTGCAATTGGAGCAAGCAGCAAAGGCGAAATAGTTCGGTTCAAATTTCAGTTGAAAGATTGATTCAAATTCGGTAATTTCACTCTAATCGAATTTAGAATCAAACCATTTTTACATGAGTATTTTCAAAGAGCTTAAAAGCGACATTCCTTCTAGTATTATTGTATTCTTTGTGGCGCTCCCTCTCTGTTTGGGGATTGCTTTGGCTTCGGGTGCCCCCTTGTTCTCTGGTCTAATTGCTGGAATTGTTGGAGGAATTGTGGTCGGTTCTTTGAGTGGTTCAGCTTTGGGAGTTAGCGGTCCCGCTGCAGGTTTAGCTGTTATTGTACTAACTTCTATCCAAGAACTAGGTGCCTATGAATCATTCTTGCTTGCAGTTGTTTTTGCCGGTATATTTCAGTTGATTTTAGGTTTCTTAAAGGCCGGTTTTATCGGTTACTACTTCCCTTCTTCAGTAATTAAAGGTATGCTTTCAGGAATTGGTATCATTATCATTCTGAAGCAAATACCCCATGCCTTTGGATACGATGCGGATTATGAAGGAGACATGGACTTTGTACAAGCTGATGGAGAGAATACCTTCTCAGAGTTGTTGAATGTTTTCGACAACATTTCGACTCCTGCAATGACGGTAGCAATTGTTTCCTTGGCTATTTTGCTACTTTGGGACAAAGTATTGTCGAAAAAATCTAAAGTGTTTACTTTAATTCCTGGCCCGTTGGTTGCTGTCGCATTTGGAATTGGTTTTGAATTAATTACAAATGCTTATTTCCCAAATTGGAGTATTTCTGCAGAGCACTTGGTAAGCGTTCCTGTCGCTGAAGATTTCTCCGGTTTCATTGGTCAATTTAGCCTTCCAGATTTTTCTCAAATAACCAATTACAACATTTATGTAATTGCCCTAACTATGGCTGTAGTTGCCAGTTTAGAAACACTGTTGAGTGTTGAAGCAACAGACAAATTAGATCCGAAAAAACGAGTAACGCCAACAAACAGAGAACTAATCGCTCAAGGAGCAGGAAATGTGGTTTCTGGAATGATTGGCGGTTTACCAATAACTCAGGTAATTGTTAGAAGTTCAGCTAATATTCAATCAGGTGGAAAAACCAAACTATCGGGAATTTTGCACGGAATTCTACTTTTAGTGAGTGTAGTTCTAGTTCCCAAATTATTGAATCAAATTCCGTTGGCGGTTTTAGCAAGTATCTTGTTAGTGGTAGGTTATAAACTAGCCAAACCAAGCTTGTTCAAAGCAATGTACAAACTCGGTCCAAAGCAGTTTTTCCCATTTGTTGTAACTTTAGTTGGTATCGTTTTTACAGACCTCTTAACAGGCATTGCTTTGGGAGTTGGAGTAGCTATTTTCTTCATCGTAAAAAACAATTACAGCAATTCTCACTTTATGCACCTTCAAGAAACAGACGAAGAGTGTCATAAAGTAAAAATGACCCTATCTGAAGAGGTAACCTTCTTAAATAAAGGAGCCATTCTACAAGAGTTGAACAACCTTCCAAACGGCACAGAAATCATTATTGATATTCGCAAGTCAGTTCGAGTTGACTACGATGTTTACGAAATCATTGACAACTTTCGAAAGAATACAGCTATTGATCGAGATATAACCGTAATTGTCAAAAGTGACACAAGTTATGACACTGCAGATTATTAGTTTATTTCGAGCAATGCTCTAAACAAACTTGTCTCCCTTTTCAATTTTAATATCTGTTACAAACTGCTTGATTTTCTGCTCATCTTCCTTTTTGCAAACCAGCAAAGTATCATTTGACTCAACTACTATATAATCTTTCAAACCTTGAAGTACGACCAACTTATTTTTGGGTACACTAACAATACAATCTTCAGAATCATACAACATCACGTTCTTTCCAACAATTGCGTTGTGGTTATCATCGTGGTCTAAATGGGTGTAAATAGAACCCCAAGTTCCTAAATCAGACCAGCCTATATCTGCAGACAAAACAAATACATTCTTCGCTTTTTCCATTATCCCATAATCAATACTAACACTCTTACATTCTGAGTAAATAGAATCGATCGCTTGAGCTTCTTCCTCAGTTCCAAATGCATCTTTTTGCTCTTTAAAAAGCGCATCCATTTCTGGTAATAAATTCTCAAAGGACTCATTTATAGAAGATAGGCTCCAGATAAACATTCCTGAATTCCAACTAAAATCGCCACTATCTAAAAATTGTTTCGCCAATATTAAGTCGGGTTTCTCAGTGAAGGTTTTTACCTTTTTTAATTCAGAATCCCCACTTTCATCAAATTGGATGTACCCGTAGCCAGTATCAGGCCGACTAGGTTTAATTCCTAATGTTACTAAGGCGTTATTGGTTGCTGTATAATTTAAGGCCGTCGTCATTACTTCTACGAACTTATCTTCTTTCAAGATCAAGTGATCGGCAGGTGCTACAATAATGTTCGCGTTAGGATTTTTAGTGCTAATCTTATAATTTGCATATGCAATACAAGGGGCAGTATTTCTCCTGCTAGGTTCACATAAAACTTGATCCTCTGTTACATCTAATTGCTCTAGAACAAGGTCTTTATATAAGTCATTTGTGACAATATAAATATTTTCTTTTGGAGCTAACTTCAGCAATCTGTCAAATGTTTGTTGAATCAAAGTTTGGCCTGTGCCCAAAATATCTATGAATTGCTTTGGAAAGACAGTTCTACTCATCGGCCAAAATCGACTTCCGATACCTCCTGCCATGATCACGCAATAGTTGTTTTCTTTTTTCATCTATGTTATTCTATTTTTCAAATGTACTTAATTCAAGGTCTAGGAATTGAGCTATACGCCTGAAACTAATCCTAAGAATTCACAAATTTTTCTACTTCAGCATGTCCACTTATTAAGTAGGTTCTGCCGCTTTTAAGCTCCGAACATTCGATTCTAGTTCTTCTCTTATTTCCTCTCTTAAAAACCCGCTCTTGAAAAACAAATTGTTCTCCTTCACTTAAAGAGTCTAAAAAAACAGTAGGAGAATGAGGGTCGTATTGCTTTAATATTCTAAATAGATCAGGGTCTGAACAACTAGAAGCTTTTGGCCGCTTTAAATGCTTTTCTAATGCTGTTGAAACATCTTGAGGAAATTCCGTTTTAGCCATCAATTGCCTTAGCATGTCTGAATAAATCGTTTTCCATTCTGCCCCGTGCGGATTCACTTTACCTTTAAACTGCTCCCAGCAAGCCACATGTGCAATTTCATGTGTTAAAGTGATTAAAAAATGATATTGATTTAAATTCCCGTTTACCGAAACACGATTTGGCTTTCCTTGAAAAGCAGGTCTAAAATCTCCAAACTTTGTCTTTCTCGCTTTCGTTATTCTCAAATGAAAAGGAAGTTGTTCATACCACTGCTGAATCAATGGCATTGCTTCCTGAGGAATGTATTTTAGAAGAACCTTCGACAAGGTTTAAGAAAATATTTGGTAGATCAACAAACTTGAGAAATATGCCAAGGCTCCCATGTACACTAATTGAATAATGGGCCACTTCCACCCTCCGGTTTCTTTCACAACAATGGCCACCGTAGCCATACATTGCAATGCAAATGCGTAAAAAATCAACACAGAATAACCAGTGGCTCGGGTATACACTTTCTCTCCTGTATCTGAAAAGGTCGCACGTTGCATTTTTGCTTTTATCCCTTCTGTATTTTCTTCATTCCCTACAGTATATAAAGTAGCCATGGTTCCTACAAATACTTCACGTGCTGCAAAGGATGTAATGATGGATATCCCTATTTTCCAATCAAAACCTAACGGACGAATAGCAGGCTCAATAAATTTCCCAATATGACCTGCATAAGAAACCTCTAACTTATCGGTAGCGATTTTCTCATTAATTGCTGTTACGTCTGCATTTGATTCAGCTAATTCACTTTTATACTTTGCATCTACATTCGCCATTTCATCTCCTGGTCCGTAAGATGAGAGCACCCAAAGTACAATAGAAACCGCAATAATTATTTTACCAGCCTCGAATAAAAACAACTTTGTCTTGTTCAAAATTGTCATGGCAACATTACTCCAACGTGGTGTTCTATAAATTGGCAGTTCCATTACAAAATGACTTCGCTCTTCTGATTTTACCACGTATTTCATGATAAATGCAGTTACCATAGCCGCAACAAAGCCCAACAAGTAAAGCCCCATCATTACAATTCCTTGTAAGTTAAAACTTAGAAATTGCTTGTCTGCTGGAATAACTAAAGCGATTAACAAGGTATACACGGGAATTCGTGCAGAACAACTAATTAGAGGTGTTACAAAAATGGTCAGTAACCTTTCCTTTTTATTGGCTATGGTCCGAGCGCTCATTATAGCAGGCACAGCGCATGCGGCGCCTCCTAAAAGTGGTATGATTGACCGGCCATTTAGACCAAAACGTTTCAGCAAGGCATCTGTTAAAAAACTAACACGCGACAAGTAACCCGTATCCTCCAATATTGCAATAAACATGAACAACATGGCTATTTGCGGAATAAAAATGATAATACCACCCAAGCCCGCTAAAACTCCATCTACAAGCAGGTCGTTTAAGACTCCCTGAGGTAGGGTTTCTGCCAGCCAATTTCCTAAGACTAAAAATCCCCCCTCAATCCACTCCATTGGGTAAGACGACCAAGAAAAAATAGCTTGAAAAATGAGAAATAATATAAACAAGAAAATTGAAAAGCCCCATATTGGATGGGTAAACACACTGTCAATCTTTCGAGTGATTACTGCTGTCCTTGATTCGCCAATCTTTGTCAATGTGTCGGCAATAATCCCCTTTATCTTTTCAAACCGATTAATCGTATTTTCTAACGCATCTTTAGACTCATGGTCTTCAATAAACTTGTTTGCTTTTTTATATTGATAGTTTCCTATGATCGACTTTAATTCTCTGGTCCCTTTACCCAAACGGGCATTCATAGGAATAACAGGAATCCCTAATCTCTTTTGTAATTTGTCAATGTCAATATTTTGTTTGTTGCGCTCCACAACATCCATCATATTTAAAACGAGAATTGTTGGCTGTTCGGAATCAATTAGCTGCGTCGCAAGTAAAAGGTTCCGTTTTAAATTGGAAGCATCAGCAACTACAACGATTAATTCTGGTAAATCTGTTCTTGTGCTATCATTTAAATAATCAAAGGTTACTCGTTCATCCTCTGATCGAGGACTCAGGCTGTAGGTACCTGGAAGGTCTATTACCTCTGCAACAACTTTCTCATTAATTCGAACAGAACCTATTTTCTTTTCTACAGTGACACCAGGAAAGTTTCCAATTCGTTGGTTTAATCCTGTGAGGGAATTGAAAAGTGTGGACTTTCCAGAATTGGGATTCCCAACTAAAACTAATCTAAGTTTATCTTCTACTTTAAATGCTTTCTTCTCCAAATCTATTCGCTTAGTATTACTTGCATTTTCTGGGCATCATCTTTGCGCAAGCTGATAAAACTATCTTCTACACTTATGATCATTGGGTCTCCAAATGGTGCTTTTCGCTCAATTAACAATTCTTCTCCTATCACACAACCCATGCTATATAGTTGGATAGTTAACTGCGCGTCTAACACCTCTTTTAATATGACTCTATCCCCAACCTTATGGTCTGCTAAACTGCTCTTCATGTTGATTATTTAGATTAAATCTAAATAGCAAAGATAACGTTAAAAATACTCTCCTAACTAAAGAAATAATGCTTTTCGGAATTTTTTGTAGGTGTAATTTGTTCAAGGGAACCAAAAGTGGGACAGTCGCATTTTTTCTTTTTTGTAGATCGCTTTTTCTTATGCGAAATTGTTCCGTTTGTTTTGCAAGCCGAAATACTAGCTATTACGAGTAGTGAAAAGAAAAGCCTGCGAAAATTCATACTCAAAGTTAATTAGTACTTCGTCGATAAACTAAAAAAGCCCCAACAATATTGTTGAGGCATTTTTATTATTAATTAGTTATTTGTTTATCCGCATTTACTGTAACCACAGTCCATGCAAGTTAAACAACCTTCCTTAAACATCATTCCTTCTTCTGAAGAACACTCAGGACAAGCCTTGCCGCTTACTTTAGTTCCATCTGGAATGTATCGTTTTAGTGCTCTCTGAACTCCGTTCTTCCAAGTATTCAAGCTCTCGTCGCTTAAGTGCAAGTTAGCTACCATTTCCACAACAAATGCAATTGGCATTCCGTGTCTTAATACACCTGAAATTAATTTAGCATAGTTCCAATACTCTTGGTTGAAGGTTCTTGAAAGTCCTTCAATGGTGGTTTTGTAACCGTCTTTATCCTCGTATTGGAAATCATAACGAGCTCTTCCATCTTGAGATTTGTTTCGAATTACCCAACCTTTGTCAACATGACTTAAAATTGAGAAAGAGTCTTCCGCTCTACCGGTAAATATCTCGTAAGGTCTTCCATCAATTGTACCTACAATTGCCACCCACTTTTCATGGTTGTTGTTGAATTTAACGATATCTGCTTCTAATACCTTTGGTCTTGGTGGTGCTTGAGTTTCCATAAAAGCTCCTGCAGCTGCTTCCTCTTTTTTACCCTTATCGTCATTGCTTACCAAAACTCCTGATCTTGATCCGTCACGATAAACTGTAATTCCTTTACAACCACTTTCCCAACCTGTCATGTAAATTTTAGAAACCATTTCTTCAGTAGTTTCCTCTGGAATGTTTACGGTTACAGAAATAGAGTGATCTACCCATTTTTGAATAGCTCCTTGCATTTTTACCTTATTTACCCAGTCTACATCGTTTGCAGTTGCTCCGTAATATGGTGTTTTCGCAATAATTTTATCCAACTCTTCTTGGCTATATGTAGCTACTTCATTAGCATCATAACCATTAGCGGTTAACCAAGTTTTAAAGTGGTGGTGAAATACGTTGTACTCTTCCCAAGAATCACCCACCTCATCAACAAAGTCAACTCTAGAGTTCTGGTCGTTAGGGTTAATTTTCTTTCTTCTCTTGTAAGAAACCATAAATACTGGCTCAATACCCGAAGAAGTTTGTGTCATAATAGACGTTGTTCCTGTTGGAGCAATCGTTAATAAGGCAATGTTTCTTCTACCATATTTCGCCATGTCTTCATACAAAGCAGGGTCAGCCTCTTTAATTCTATTCACCATTGGGTTTTTCTCCTCTCGAATTGAATCGTAAATCGGGAATGAACCTCTATCTTTTGCTAGTTCAACTGAAGATCTGTAAGCCTCTAATGCTAATGTCTTGTGAACCTCTACTGAAAAGTCTAAAGCTTCATCCGTACCGTATTTCTTTCCTAAGGCGGCTAGCATATCGCCTTCTGCAGTAATACCTACACCTGTTCTTCTACCTTCAGTACATTTTTGCTTAATTTTTTTCCAAAGGGTTAATTCCGTTCTTTTAACATCTAAGCCTTCTGGATCGTCCTCAATTTTTTTAATGATTGCGTCGATTTTCTCCATTTCTAGGTCTACGATATCATCCATTATTCTTTGAGCATGTGCTGCATGCTTCTTGAATAATTGCATGTTAAACGAAGCCTCAGGCGTAAATGGATTCTCAACATAACTGTACAAGTTAATTGCTAACAAACGGCAAGAATCATATGGGCATAATGGTATTTCGCCACAAGGGTTAGTTGAAACCGTCTTAAAGCCTAAGTCTGCATAACAGTCTGCTACCGACTCATTAATTACGGTGTCCCAAAATAAAATACCCGGTTCTGCCGATTTCCATGCATTGTGAATGATTTTATCCCACAATTTTGTTGCACTCGTTTCAGTAGTGTAAGTTGGGTTTGCACTTTCAATTGGATATTGCTGAGGAAAATTTTTATTTTCCTTAACAGCTTTCATAAAGTCATCTGTAATTTTTACAGAAACGTTAGCTCCTGTAACTTTCGTTCCGTCCATTTTTGCATCAACGAAATGTTCTGCGTCTGGGTGCTTAACAGAAACACTTAACATTAAGGCTCCCCTTCTACCATCTTGAGCAACTTCTCGTGTAGAGTTTGAATAACGTTCCATAAATGGAACAATACCAGTTGAAGTTAGTGCACTGTTCATAACAGGACTTCCCTTTGGTCGAATGTGCGACAAATCATGTCCTACTCCACCTCTTCTCTTCATTAATTGAACTTGCTCTTCGTCAATTTTCATAACACCACCATAAGAGTCAGCCACACCCTTATTACCAATTACGAAACAATTAGACAATGAAGCAATTTGAAAAGGATTTCCAATACCTGTCATTGGTCCACCTTGTGGAACAATGTATTTAAAGTCCTTCAACAAATCATAAACTTCACTTTCAGTCAATGAATTTGAATACTTAGATTCCACTCTTGCAATTTCAGAAGCCAACCTTTTATGCATATCATCAGGAGTTCTTTCATATAAATTCCCTGCTGAATCTTTCAGTGCATATTTGTTTAACCATACACTCGCTGCTAGTTCGTCTCCATCAAAATATTTGGTGGCACCTTTAATAACGTCGTCGTAAGTATAGGTTGTTCTTTTTAGAGAGTTTTGCTGGTTGTTTCCAACATTAGTCGTGGCTTGGTCGGCTGCTACTTTAGTGGCTGTTTCTTTCATTTTCAATTAATTGGCGTTTGTGATTAAATAGAATGTTAATACAAGATTAACTTTGACTAAAGTAGATTCATGTGCGGCATATTACAAGAAAGAACATTTTGTTTTATTAACAAACCAAACAAAATTTTGAGCTTAGATTTTATCGCTTGTTCAAGCCCATTTTTACTTTTTTTTTCAACAATTGAACTTTTGGCAAGGCATTTTTGTATGTAAAACTAACCTTGTGCGAATTTCTTACATTTTAATACTTCCTGACTAAAGTTAAACGCAACAATTATCATTATATGCGAACCTTTATTGGGTAAATTTGCTTTTCTTTTTAAACAGCTTGAATGAATAGAATTGTAGGTATTGAATTAAGTCACCGCTATGCTCCAATCGAAGTCCGAGAACAACTGGCGTTAAATTCAGAACAAACAGAACAAGCACTGCAGGAATTAAAAAAGGTTTACCAAGAAGTCTTTATTATTTCTACTTGCAACAGATTGTCACTTTATGCCTTTGGAGATAGTTACCTTCATCTAGAGGAATACTTAGAACGATTTGGAAAGTACAGCCAGTATTTAACGGTACTGCCTGACTCGAAAATTGCAGTTCAAAACCTATTTTCTACAGCAGCGGGTTTGGAGTCTCAAGCCATTGGTGAGCATCAAATTGTGGGTCAGATTAGAGATGCACTTGACCTTGCCAGAAAAAATAAAACCATTGGCCCAATATTAGATGAGTTTATTCGACAAGCAATTCACGTTGGAAAGAGAACTCGATTAGAAACCAACATTGGCAAACATTCTGCCTCATTGGCAACGGTAGGGTTTGAGCTGATTAACAAGCACAATTTTGAATTAAAAGAATGTAATCTACTTGTTGTTGGAACGGGAAATATGGCCAACTTAGTTAATACAGTATTAGACCGATCTTCCATTAATAAACTTTTTATTGCCAGTCATAATTTAGAAAGAGCGAGTGAAATGGCCACCGAGTGGAATGGTGAAGCAGTTCACGTGAGTAAACTCCCTTATTTGCTTGCTGAAGTAGACATAATAATTGGCGGAACACAAGGAGAGGTAAATTTATTGGCAGAAAAAGAAATAGAAAACTCTAAGTGCACCAGAGCACAATTTGCTGCCTCTCCCCAAAAGCCAAAACTGTTGATTGATTTTGGATTGCCTAGAAACTTTAATCCACATTTAAAAAAGCTGGACAACATTCACCTGTATGACTTAGATGACATTAAAAAAATGACATTTGAAGGTCTTTTAAAACGTCACAATGAAATTCCACAGGTAAAAGAAATTATAAAAGAAGAAGTAACAAAGTTCACAGAGGCGTATTACCAAAGACGAGCAGCTCCGGTAGTTGAAGCATTTTGGAATGGACTGAACGACACCAAAGAAAAGGAACTAAAGTGGTTAATGCCTAAAATGGGAGATGTTACCGAGGAGCAACAAAAGCTTATCGAAAAATTTGCACACCGTATGATTCGAAAAATCTCGAAGAAACCAATTGAGCAAGTGCATCAAATGGCGCAAAACTTGCACTTTACAGACAACCCAATTAACACCGTAAAAAAAGTATTTGATTTGGATGAAGTAGAATTATTTGTGCCAAAGCGCAGAGTTATTGTTGGAACAAGAGGAAGTAAACTTGCACTTACACAAACGACCCACATTATAGAGCAATTAAAAAAATTAGACCCAGAAATAGAGTACGTTACAAAGGTTATTCGAACTAGTGGAGATGATGGGAATATTGAAGTAATGGGGGCTTTTACCTCTGCGATTCAAAGAGCGTTATTAAACAAGACAGTAGACATAGCGGTGCATAGTTACAAGGACCTTCCAATAGAGCAGGTTCCGGGTTTAATGATTGCTGCTATCTCAGAAAGAGAAGACGTTAGAGATGCTTTGTTATCCAACTCAGGCAAAACACTAAGAGAATTGCCTGAAGGTGCTATTGTTGGAACCGGAAGTTTAAGAAGACAGATTCAAATCCAACAAATTAGGCCTGATATTGAAGTGAAGTTTATTCAAGGAAATTTGGATGGCAGAATTAAAAAAATGAAAGATGGTGGATACGACGCCATTATTTTAGCTGTTGCCGGTTTGAAGCGTTTGGAAATGCTCGACCAAGTAACCGAATTCTTAACAGAAGAAGAAATGATTCCTGCGGTTTGCCAAGGCGCTTTAGCCCTAGAAATAAGAGATGGTGATGAAATAACTGCAGGTTTGGTGCAAAAAGTTGATGACAAAGACGTTCATTTAGCAACAGATGCAGAGCGAAGCTTCCTAACGGCTTGTGGAGGAGGCTGTAATTCCCCGCTTGCTGCATTTGCTCAAGTAAATGGAAACTCTATTCACATCAACGCACTTTATGCCTCCGGCGACAGCTCAGTGGTTGAAATTGATTCGATCCAAGGGCACAAAAACGGTGCAAATCGACTGGCAGAGCAGCTGGCAGTGGATTTAATGCGAAGAGTTCGAGACAGAAGATTGGCAGCAGAAACATCCTCTAACTAAAACGATGAAAGGAAAAAAAGTACTGATTACTCGTTCTGCAGAAGACAACAAAGGTTTTAAAGAGCAACTAGATAGAAAAGGAGCAGAAGTTTTTGCACTTCCAATGATTCAGTTTGAATTAGCAGAAAATTTAGCTGCTATAAACAAAGCGTTGGACCAATTAGAAACAATAGACTGGATTGTTTTTACTTCAGCAAAAACGGTAGAATTCTTTTTCCATATTGCGGACACTAGAGGGGTAAAGTTCTATTACTACCCTAACTTAAAAATTGCTACAGTTGGCGAAAAAACAAAGCTAAAATTGGAGCAGCTTGGTTATCGCACTAACTTTGTTCCCATTCAATATACAGCAGAGGTTCTTGCTGAAAACATGGACGAAAGCATTGAAGGCAAAAGAATTTTAATTCCACAATCGAACTTAGCCGGCAGGGAATACCTTGAAGTTTTTAAAAATCGAGGCGCGATTCCAATACCGGCAATCATTTACCAAAACCTACCTGTGAAATACAACAGTGAAGCTTTCGATGCAGTGATGAGTCAAAAAATGGATTACCTTACTTTTACAAGTGGTTCAACGTTCGAAGCTTTTTATCAGAATATGCTACAAGCAAAGTTTGATTTGACCTTTGAAAAAATTATTTGCATTGGACCAAGCACAGCAAAGGTGGTAGAAGAAAAAGGAGTGAGTGTTTCATTTATCGCAGCACCGCACACCACAGAAGGTATGATTAAAGCCATTGAAAATTTAGAAGAATATGTTTAGACCTAGAAGACTTCGAAAAAATGAAATGATTCGCTCCATGGTGAGGGAAAATCATTTGAGTGTGAAAGACTTTATATATCCTCTTTTTGTAGAAGAAGGTGAAAATGTAAGAAAAGAAATCGCAACCATGCCAGGCATCTTTCGGTACTCCTTAGACCAATTGGATGCCGAATTAAAGGAAATTGTTGAATTGGGAATCCCTTCCATTATGCTTTTTGGCATTCCGAAACACAAAGATGATGTGGGCAGCGAATCTTGGAACGATGAAGCAGTGGTGCAAACTACCATCCGATACATTAAAAAAAACTACCCTCAACTATACGTTATTGCGGATGTATGTTTTTGTGAATACACTAGCCACGGACACTGTGGTATTTTGGTGCCTTCAGTTGGCGCAAAAGATGGGATGGACGTAGATAACGACCAAACGCTAAACAACCTCCAAAAACAAAGTTTGTCGATGGCTAAAGCCGGAGCAGATTTGTTAGCTCCTTCGGGCATGATGGATGGAATGATTGCTACGATGAGAGATGCTTTAGATTTAAATAATTTCTCAGACATCCCAATTATGTCATATGCAGTTAAGTATGCTTCTGCATTTTATGGCCCTTTTAGAGATGCAGCAGATTCTACACCAAGCTTAGGCGATAGGAAAACTTATCAAATGGACCCAGCCAATAGAATTGAGGCGCTCAAAGAAGCTGCTTTAGATGTTGCAGAAGGGGCCGATATTTTAATGGTAAAACCAGCGCTCTCCTACTTAGATATAATTAGAGAACTAAAAGATACACACGACTTGCCATTAGCGGCGTACAATGTAAGTGGAGAATATGCCATGATTATAGCGGCTACTCAAAATGGTTGGATTGATGGTGAGAAAGTAATGATGGAAAAACTCATTTCCATGAAACGAGCAGGAGCTGACATCATATTAACGTATCACGCAAAAGAAGCGGCAAGATTACTATAAGCGCTAAACAAATCTATTTTTTCAACGAAATTGGGATTGGCTACTGTAGCTCGCATTACGTATACCCGATCGAGGCTATCTGTTTCAATGTCTCTTCCGCTTTGTGTTGGGTAATTAGTAAAAGTTGTACCATCGAATTTAGCAGAACCTAAAGTTGAAGTCATCCATAAAGTATCGGTGCTTGTTGATGCCAATCCTAATATACTAGAACTTATCAATCCATTCGAAGGGCTATAGTTGGCAAACGTTGTTCCATCAAAACTTGAAATACCGCTATCCGTGACCATCCAAATTTTATTTTGACAGTATTCTAATTCAGAAATATTGTCATTATTTAAATTGCTGCCCACAGCAGAATAGTTCGAAAAATTAACTCCATCATAATGGGATAAACCGGCCGAAGTTGCAATCCAAATAGTTGAATCGTTTTGAATTAATACATCTGTAACATCATCGTCTATTAATCCATCTGCAACGGTCAAGTTTTGAAAATTATTTGTTGTAGTTATCTGCGAAATGAGAGTATTAGAAGCACTTAGAAAAATGCTAATAAAAATAAGTTGGTATATTTTTTTCATTGAATTGCGTATTAAGTTTCACTACTTAGAAACCTAAAACATGAAAAACGTTGCCTAGAGAAAAATCACTCTTCTGAAAGAATTCTTTTTAATCGATCTGGGTAATCCGTAATAATTCCATCTACGCCCATTTCTACAAAAAGTCGCAAATCGTATTCATCGTTCACTGTCCACACATTGATTTTCTTGCCCATTTTATGAACATTTTTAACTACCAACGGTGTAACATTTTTAAAATTTACATTCACCTCTTGAGCGAAATCATAATGCCTCAATGCTTTGTAAGTAAACTGGCTACCTCCAATGAAGGGTGCTACAGGAATTACTATTTCAAACAGCTTTTGCACGGAGCTATTAAGTCCTGGTAAGGCTCTAAAGTTCTTTAACACTTTGTCGTTAAACGACTGAACAATGCACCAATCTTGTGCATTGTATTCGTTAATCAAATCAATTACATTTCTCTCAATTCCATGGTGGTAAGGACTTCCATCCTTTATCTCCAAGAGCAACGTAGTTCTACCTTTTACCAACTCCAATACTTGCCGAAATGTGGGAACCTTTTCACTGCTAAAGTTGTAGTGAAACCATGAACCAGCAGAATACCGTTGAATTTTTGTAAGGGACATCTTACGTGCACTGCCCCAACCATTTGTGGTGCGCTTAATGGTTTTATCGTGCAGAACAATTACTACCCCATCTAAAGTTTGGCGTAAATCCATTTCAATTCGATCCACACCAATCTCAATTGCCTTTTCAAAAGCAACTAAAGTATTCTCAGGCACTAAGCCAGAAGCACCTCTGTGAGCGATTATGAGTGGTTTACTATTCACGGTCGGTAAATATAAATTTAATTCTCTTGCTACAGTTACTGCGATAAAAAATCAATGTTTATAATTCAATTCTCAACTCCCGATTTTCACGGTATATTAGCTATAAATTTGTTCTAAATTTCAAGAAAAAATGAAACTAATTCTATTCATAATAGCTCTCCTTTCTTTTCAAATTTCACTGAATGCCCAAGAATTTGCCACCTACACTTGGGAAAATGGTAAAACCAAAGCAAAAGGCCGACTAGTTCAAGGCGGAATTGAAGATGGTGAATGGAAGTATTACAACCAAGATGGGGTCTTAATTCAAAAAGTAAACTACGATTTTGGAACAATCGATGGAGATTATGAACACTACTTTGAGAATGGAAAACTAAGTGAAAAAGGTAGCTTTAAAAATGCCAAAAGAAACGGTACTTTTCAGACCTATTTTAAAGGTGGGAAGCTCTCTCTAAAAGGTTTTTATACGAATGGATATAAAGATAGTATATGGACTAACTACTACGAAAATGGATACAAACAGTGGGAAGGAAACTATGAAACGGATGTAAGAATTGATGATTGGAATTACTGGTATCCCAATGAACAACTCAAGAAAACTGTTAATTACAATGAGGGAGAAAGAACCCTTAATTTCTTTGATTCAGCAGGAAAAGTTTTAGTGAAAGAAGGCGAAGGGACTTGGACCGAGTATTTCAACAATAAAAAAGTAAAAGCTACAGGAGCCTATACCGAAGGAAGAAAACATGGAACATGGAAGGAATTTTACGAAAATGGGAATTTGAAATCAGAAGTTAATTATGTCAAAGGGCAGGAAGACAAGACTTGGAAATACTACCAAGAAAATGGAAAGTTAAGCCAGGTTAGCAATTACAATCTGGGGCAAAAACACGGAGTTTGGGAAGATTATTATGAAAATGGAATTAAAAAAGCTACAAAGACCTACTCGAACGGCAAACTCACAGGAAATTACACAGCTTGGTTCAGCGACGGTTTAATTGCTGAAAAGGGCGAGTTTATGAATGGTAACAAAACTGGCTACTGGAAATGGTTTCATGAAAATGGATTAACTGACATGACAGGTGAATTCAAGGAGGATATTCAGGATGGCGAGTGGGAATACTATTATGCCAATAAAGACCAAATATTATCTTCCGGAAATTTTGAAAATGGAAAACGCAACGGAGAGTGGTTATATTTTTACGAAACAGGTGAAAAGTGGAAAGTTGGCAGATTTTTAAACGACAAAAAAGATGGGTTGTGGAATATCTTCCATGAAAATGGAACGCTTATTATAACCGGAAAGTACAACAATGGCTTAGAAGAGGGACAGTGGAACACTTACTTTTCTGATAAGAATGCTCAAGATGAAGGGTTTTACATTAACGGTGAAATGTCTGGATCTTGGAAGGGGTGGTTTCCCAATGGAAATCAACGTTACGTAGGTGCTTATTTAGCTAACAAGAAAGACGGCACTTGGACCTACTGGAATGATAACGGAACAAAGGAACTCGAAGAATCCTATCAAAATGGACTCCTCCATGGCATGAGAAAGAGTTGGTATGGAAATGGGAATTTGAGAGATGAGGGTAACTACAATGAAGCAAAACAAGATGGGCCTTGGATTTACTACCATGATAATGGTCAGAAAATGATGGAAACGAACTATGATATGGGGAGAATCAACGGTAAAGTGACGAGTTACTATGATATTGGGACAATAGAAAGTGAAAAAAATTATGTGAACGGGATTCCACATGGAAACTTCACTTTTTATGAAAAGCAAGCGGGTAAAATAAAGCAAATTGTAAAATACAATAAAGGTCTAAGAATTAGCGTAGTAGATGAAAATTAATTGAAACATGAAAAAAATCCTAACAGGCATTCTTTTGTTTCTCCCCTTTTGTCCATTAGTATTAGGCCAAAGTAGAGAAAACATGGCTCAACCTGCGAACGAGACATTCAGGAACGTATCAGAATCTAAGGTTTTGTTAGGTTTTAAATTAGGGCCCTGTGTTCCTATTGGGGAATTTGGTGAAGTTGACATAAATAATGAAAAAGCTGGACTTGCAAAAACTGGAATTCAACTGAATGCTAACTTGCAATATTTGCTTACTGAAAGCTTTTACTTATTGATTGAAGGGGGGTATTCTTCTAACGCTATAGACGAAGATGAACTGCTACTGCCCTATAATAACACATTTCCTGCATCTGTGAGGGTTTCGGCAACAAGTAAAAATTGGAATTCAAAAATATTAAATGCAGCAATAGGTACTAGAACTGCTATTGATGCAAAAACCTACTTTCTTACCAAGTTTGGTCTTGGGCTTCAGAGCATGTCTGTACCCAGTATAACTGTTACTATAAGTGACGGCACTACCACAGTAATAGGCAGTCAAAGTAGTGCTACTTCTAACTCTCTAAATTTTATAGTTGGGGCTTCAATACTGGCAGAAATAAACCAAACAACTTACTTCAATATTGGGCTTGATTACCTTAGAACTGCTCACGAATTTGAAGGTATCGCTGTAAATACTTCCGTGAATGGAGTTCGTTCTGGACCTACAGAATTTTTCGAATCAAGTCAGAATGTTGAGACCATTGGCATAACTATAGGTTTTAGCTTTAAGATTTAATCGGCATACATAGATTAATCGCATTAATTTTACTACTTTTGCATTGAATTTAGAGGGAATTGATAAAGAGGGGACAAACGTCCCCTCTTTTTATAAAACAATTGTTGGAGATGATTACAAAGGCTGAGATTGTAAAGTTAGTAGAAGAAAAGATTGAAGGAACTGAGTATTACATTGTAGATATTTCAGTGAGCTCTTCTAACCAGATTCGGGTTGAAATTGATGGAGATAAGGGAGTTAAAATCAACGACTGCGTTGAAATTAGCCGACACATAGAAGGCAATTACGATAGAGATGAAGTTGATTTTGAGCTTACAGTAAGCTCTGCAGGGATGGACCAACCGTTTAAGATTTTACGCCAGTATCAACGATATGTTGGCAGAGAGGTAGAAATGAAAACTACTCAGGGTGATAAATTAAAAGGACTATTAATCTCTGCAGATGACAAAGCAGTTGTGCTTGAGGTTACTCGAAAAGAGAAAATTGAAGGCAAAAAGAAAAAGCAAATAGTAACCGAAAATAAAACCGTTCCCATGGAGCAAGTAAAAGAAACTAAAGTGTTAATATCTTTCAAATAAGAACTATGGATAAGATAAATTTAAGCGAATCGTTTTCTGAATTTAAAGAATTCAAAGACATTGACCGACCAACCATGATGAACATTCTGGAAAGTGTTTTCAGAAATATGATCATCAAAAAATATGGTTCAGACGAAAATTTTGACATCATCCTAAATATTGACAAAGGAGATTTAGAAGTTTGGAGAAACAGAGAAATTGTTGAAGACGGTGAGGTAGAAGATGAAAATAGTCAGATTGCCCTTTCTGAGGCAGTTAAAATTGAACCTGACTTTGAAGTTGGAGAAGAGGCATCTGAAGAAGTGAAGTTAAATGACTTTGGAAGAAGAGCAGTTTTAGCGCTACGTCAAAACTTAATATCTAAAGTATTAGAGCTAGAAAAAGACAATATTTTCAAAAAATACGAAGATAGAGTTGGCGACATCATTACTGGAGAAGTATACCAAGTTTGGAAAAGAGAATTGTTGATTTTGGATGATGAAAGCAACGAGTTGATTTTGCCAAAAACGGAACAAATTCCAAACGATTACTTTAAAAAAGGTGACAACATAAGAGCAGTTGTGAAGCAAGTTGAAATGCGCAACAACAAACCGTTGATTACGCTTTCTAGAACATCACCTGTGTTTTTGGAAAGGTTATTCGAAATGGAAGTTCCTGAGATTTTCGACGGTCTAATTACCATTAAGAATATTGTACGTGAGCCAGGAGAAAGAGCTAAAGTAGCCGTTGAGTCTTACGACGATCGAATTGATCCAGTCGGAGCTTGTGTTGGTATGAAGGGTTCTAGAATCCATGGAATTGTTCGTGAATTGAAAAATGAAAACATTGATGTAATTAATTTTACTTCAAACAACCAACTATACATTACAAGAGCGCTTAGTCCTGCAAAAGTTACTTCTATTAAACTAGATGACGAAAATGGAAAAGCTGAAGTTTACCTTTCTCCAGACCAAGTTTCCTTGGCCATTGGTAGAGGTGGACATAACATCAAGTTAGCCGGAAAGTTAACCGGTTACGAAATTGATGTTTACCGCGATAATGTTGAAAATGAGCCGGACGATGATGTTTTATTAGACGAATTTGCTGACGAAATTGAAGCTTGGATCATTGATGAATTAAAAGCAATTGGTTGCGACACTGCTAAAAATGTTTTAGAATTGTCGGAAGAAGAATTATTGAAAAGAACTGACTTAGAAGAAGAGACGATTAAGGAAGTTCGTAATATATTTAAGTCTGAGTTTGAATAAACTCAACGATAACAAGTAAACTAGAGTAAAAATTATATGGCCGTACAAAGACTGAGTAAGGTTGCCAGAGAGCTCAACGTTGGTATTAGCACTATTGTTGAATTCCTTGAGACAAAAGGAGTAACAATTGATGCGAAACCAAACACGAAGTTGGATGCTGAGGTATATGACATAGTTAGCCAAGAATTTGCTTCCGATAAAGGAGCGAAGGAAGAGTCTAAAAATGTCAGCATGCCAACCAATGACAGAGAAAGTGTTTCTATAGAAAGCAGTAAAGCTGATGTAGAAGGAACTCCTGCAGCAGAAAGTGATGATGAAAGTATTCTGATTAAGAACATTCCGGCTGATGAGGTTGCTGAAGCACCGACAGCAGAACCGGTGGAAGAAGAGAAAGAACCAAACGAGGTTGAGATTCTTCCTGCCGACAATGCGGATGATGGAAAAGTTAAAGTTTTAGGTAAAATTGATTTGTCGTCGATGAACCTAAAAACTCGTCCAGATAAGAAGTCGAAAAAAGAGCAAGAAGCCGAAGCCAAAGCAGAGAAAGCAGCAAAGGCAGCACAAGAAAAGGAGAAAAAAGAAGCTGATAAAGAGGCAAGTAAAGCAGCAGAGGCTAAAAAGAAAGAAGAAGATGATACTGCAGCAAAACTTTCTGCAGAGGAAGCAGAAAAAAAACGCCTTGCTGATAAAGAGGCGGCAAAACCTCAAGAAATAAAAACAGATGTAGGAAAATTAGAAGGTATAAAGGTTCTCGGAAAAATCGAACTTCCTAAAGAGAAAAAACCTGTAGCTTCCTCTTCTCAAAACAAAGAAACTCAAAAACCAAAACGCAAAAGAAAGCGTATTGCTCCTGCTGGTGGTGGCGGTGTCGTAAGACCCGTCAAAGGAGGCGGCGGCGGAACTGGCGGAAGCAACCGAAGAGGTGGCCCAGGTCAGAAGAAGGCTCCAGACGTTGAGTTAACTGATAAGCAAATTCAAGAGCAGATTAAAGAAACCCTAGCTAGATTAACCGGTGGTGGTGGAAAATCGAAAGGCTCGAAATACAGAAGACAAAAAAGAGATGCAGCTGCAGATGTTGCGCAACAGGAAGCTGAAGAAGCAGAATTACAAAAAAGCATTCTTAAAGTAACAGAATTTGTTACTGCCAACGAATTAGCATCCATGATGGATGTTAACGTGAATGAAGTAATTTCTGCATGTATGTCCTTAGGGCTCTTCGTTTCAATTAATCAGCGATTAGATGCCGAAACCTTAACAATTGTTGCGGAAGAGTTTGGCTTCGAACTAGAGTTCATTAAAGCTGACTCTCAAGAAGATGTAGAAGAGATTGAGGATAACCCGGAAGATTTAGTTGAACGTTATCCCATCGTTACCGTCATGGGACACGTTGATCACGGTAAGACATCGTTATTGGATTACATTCGAGAAGCAAACGTAATTGCTGGAGAAGCTGGAGGTATAACACAACACATTGGAGCATACAATGTAGGTCTTAAAAACGGTAAAAGAATTACCTTTTTAGATACCCCTGGTCACGAGGCATTTACGGCAATGAGAGCAAGGGGTGCACAAGTAACCGATGTTGTGATTGTTGTTATTGCAGCTGATGATAATGTAATGCCACAAACAAAAGAAGCAATCAACCATGCTCAGGCGGCTGGAGTACCAATCATTTTTGCTTTTAACAAGGTAGATCGTGATGCAGCAAATACAGATAATTTGAGAAGCGAACTTTCTCAAATGGATATTTTAGTTGAAGAATGGGGTGGTAAATTCCAATCCCAAGAAGTTTCAGCCAAAACAGGTCAAGGCGTTGAAGAACTTCTCGAAAAAGTATTACTTGAAGCAGAAATTTTAGAGTTGCAAGCAAATCCTAACAAAAATGCGAAAGGTGCTGTAATTGAATCTGAATTGGATAAGGGTAGAGGTTACGTGTCTACATTATTGGTTCAGAGTGGAACCATGAAAGTAGGTGACGTCATTTTAGCAGGTCCGCATTCTGGTAGGGTGAAAGCGATGTTTAACGAAAGAGGTCAGGAAGTGAAGGTTGCAGGACCATCTATTCCTGTATCCGTGCTTGGTTTAAGTGGTGCACCTAGTGCAGGTGACACGTTCAACATAATGAGCGACGAAAGGGAAGCAAGAGTTATTGCGACAAAACGTCTTCAATTGCAAAGAGAGCAAGGTACAAGAGTGAAAAAACACATTACATTAGATGAAATTGGAAGAAGAATTGCCATTGGTGATTTCCAAGAATTGAACGTAATTGTAAAAGGTGATGTTGATGGTTCTATTGAAGCACTATCCGATTCATTGTTGAAACTTTCTACCGAGCAAATTCAAGTGAACATTATTCACAAGTCTGTAGGAGCAATTTCAGAATCTGACATTATGTTAGCTGCTGCGTCAGACGCCATTGTTATTGGTTTCCAAGTTAGGCCTTCAGTGAGTGCGAGAAAAGTTGCTGAAGCAGAAGAAATCGACATTCGATTATATTCTATTATCTACGATGCAATTGAAGAACTGAAATCGGCTATGGAAGGAATGTTGAAGGCTAAAATCGAAGAAAAAGTTACTGCAACTATCGAGATTAGAGAAACATTCAAAATATCTAAAGTAGGAACTATTGCAGGTTGTATGGTTACTGACGGTAAAGTGCACAGAAACAATAAAATCCGAGTTATTCGAGATGGTATTGTAGTTTTCACAGGAATGTTGGGATCGTTAAAACGATTTAAAGACGATGTGAAAGAAGTAGCGAGAGGTTACGAATGTGGATTGAACATTGATAAGTTTAACGACATTAAAGAAGGTGACATCATTGAAGCTTACGAAGAAGTAGAGGTGGCACAAAAGTTATAATTTGAATTTTTTAAGAAAGTGGAAGGGCTTCAACAGTGGTTGAAGCCCTTTTTTTATGGGATTTTTATTTATCTGTGCGTATCAAACTTTGGAAGATGTGCAGAATGGTAGAAGATTTTACAAGTAAACTGTGCCCAAAATAACAGAACTAACCACCATATAAATTAACGTCAGCGGCCAACCGATTTTCATAAAATCTTTAAAATTATACCCTCCAGAGCCATAAACCATCAGGTTGGTTTGATATCCAATTGGTGTAATAAAGTTAGCTGCCGCCCCAAAAGAAACGATTAAAATAAATGGAATTGGATTTAATCCCAGTTGTATGGCGATAGAAACCGAAATAGGGAAAAGGATAGCAACTGCAGCTTTATTCGTGATGTATGCCGCAAGTACGTTTGTAATCAAAAATATAAGCATCAAAAATAAAGTTGGACTCAAGTAGTTCTGCAACAACAAGAAGCCATCCGCCAAATAAATAGACGCCCCTGAGTTCATCATTGCTTTCCCAAAAGCTAATCCAAACGCAATCAAAATAATTAAATCAAAATCAAGCCCTTTCCGAATCTCATTCAGTGGCATTATTTTAAGTAAAATTCCCAAAAGCAATACACACGCCAAGCATAGCAACAATGATACTGAAGTGCTAGCAGAAAGTATAACTGAAAAAACCAAGGCTGAAAAGACCAATGATACTTTTTTAACATTAATATTCTCCGGCTCTTCAGTGTGACTCAAAATATAAAAAGATCTGTTATTCTTAGCCCTTGAAATAAAATTACTCCCACTAAAAACTAACAGTACATCACCTGCCTTTAACTCCATGTCTCCAATTTTACCCGACAAGCGTTCCCCATTTCTATGGATTGCAACAATTGCAGCATCAAATCGGGCTCTAAAATCAGTTTCCTTCACCTTCTTACCAATCAAAAATGAATTAAATGAAACCACCACTTCATTGGTACTCGACTTCTCTCCTAACAAACGATCTACAATTTTTGGGAGTGTTAACCCTAAACTGCCCTCCTTTATTTCTTCTAAAGCCTTCGTTTCTCCGGCGAAAAACAAAGCATCATCTTGTCGTAAAATAAAGTCCGGAGCAACAGGGCTAAAACTTAAGTCGTTTCTCACCACCTCTACTAAATAAAGACCTTTAAGCGCTCTAAAACCTGAAGATTCAACCGTTTGATTAATCAGCTTTGAGTTGGCTTTAATTTGCGTTTCAACAAAGAACTCTCGGCTCCCTTTGTTCCCGTCTTCTTTAGTAGAACGGGTGTCGGGCAATAATTTATTTCCAAACAGAAGTAGGTAAATAATACCAATCACCATCATCGGCAAGCCAACAGCTGTAAAATCGAAAATCGAAAGCGACTTAAAACCAGCATCAATTGCTAAGCCGTTTACAATAAGGTTGGTACTAGTACCCACCAACGTAACGCAACCTCCCAAAATCGCTGCATAAGATAATGGGATGAGTAGTTTTGAGGGTGCAACTTTGTTCTTTATTGCCCAATTATTAGTGTATGGCATCATCATGGCCACTAGAGGGGTGTTATTAAAAAATGCAGAAAAAGAAGCAACTACCGTCATCATTCCTAACTTGAAGGAACTTACATTCTCACTTCTGCCAAAAAGCCGATGAAATAGAACATTCACAACCGACGATTTTTTAAAAATATCACTGATGATTAGTAGTAACACAATAACCGCCAGCTGCTCATTGGCAAAGCCATTTAATGCTTCCGAAGGAGTTAAAATTCCTCCAAATATAAAAACTAAAATTGCTATGAAAAAAGAAACAGTCGGTTTAAACCACTCCAAATAAAGGGCTGACAACAAAAATACAATTGTTGCTAAGAGCAATATTACCGGAGTCGTTAACATTTAATATCCTGCCGTTGCTCCGCCAATTTGCTCCACCGGGTGCCAAGTAGTCTTTGTTTCTAAAAAGTCTTGAATGGAGTACGGATTTTCCACTTCATCGGAGTTTACCTTTTCAGCAGACCAAGAGCGGACTCTTTTTAAATTTTCAGTCGCTAACTCTTCTAGCTGAATCGCTTCTTTTGTTGAGTAACCCAATAGCAATAATGCATTCACATCCATGTGCGAAGCCATGTGACTCTCCAACTCTTCTTTTTTACCAGTTAAAATATTAACCACTCCTGCTGGAACATCTGAATGCTGCAAAACCTCAGCAAAACTAATTGCTGATAGAGGAGCATTTTCATTAGACAAAATAACGATGGTATTCCCTCCGCAAATGGTTGCGGCAATAGCAGAAATTAAGCCTTTGAAGTTGATTCCCTTGCCACAAATAGCAGTAACCACACCAGTTGCTTCTGACATGGAAAAATTAAAATGACTGCTCGCCACCGGGTTTACACTACTAAACAGTTGCTGAAACTTATCACTCCAACCTGCAAAATAAATGAATCGATCAATTGAAGACTCAACAATCTTTTTTGCTTTATCCTTTGCTACAGACTCTTCCTTAGCGACCAACTCGATAAATTCAGTTTTTCTGCTTTCCAAATTTTCAGCAATCCGATATAAGATTTGACTATTGTTGTAAGCAGATCTGCCAGCCCATGGCTCTTGAGCTTTTCTAGCAGACACTACTGCATTTCTAACATCCTTTCTTGAGGACAAACATATGTTTCCTAATTTTTCTCCTTCAGGATTTAATGGAACATAATAACGGCCCGATTCAGTCCTAGGAAATTTTCCGTTGATGTATATTTTGTAGGTTTTCAATACTTCAATTCTATCTGCCATGAATACGAATATTTTACTCTAACAAATATAACCTTAATTGATAATTTCTAGGGAACCATTTACGAGCGAAAAATCGATTGGCCCAGAGTAATCTTAAGAAAACGGTAAACAGCCTGTAAGAGCAAACGATAAAAAAATTATTTTAAGGAAAAGCCTAGCAGCCCATCGTCTTAGATTAAAGCTTCAGCAACTTTTAGGTCTTCGACTGTTGTAATTTTTATGTTAGAATAATTGCCCATCACTAAACTGACCTTTATCCCATCTGCTTCCACCACAGAGGCATCGTCTGTAAAACTTGTATTAAATTCTTGCCGGTATGCTTTTTTAAGTATATCAACATCGAAACATTGAGGTGTTTGCACTATCTTGAAATTTGATCGGTTTACCGCCACAGACTGATCTGTATTAACTTTTCTAATACTATCCTTTAAATCGACCACAGGAACAGCAGTACCGGTGCTTTCTGCCGTGTTAAAAGCAGCCTGAATCGTTTCTATAGACACAAATGGTCGTACTGCATCGTGAACGCCAACCACTCCCTCAGATCCGATTAAACGTAGACCAGCTTTCACGGACTCAAACCGTGTATCTCCGCCACTTGTTGTTTTTATATTTTCAAACGTTGTTCCGCCAGAAATCTCTTGCCAAAGCGGCATTTCAGATTTTGGCAAAACCAAAAGAAGCTCTGCCAATGGCAAAGCTTCTTTGAATTTTTCTAAAGTATGTAAAATAATCGCCTTGCCTTTTATTTCAAGGAATTGCTTTGGAACGGTTGCTCCCATTCGTAAACCTTTTCCCCCGGCAAGTATAATTACGTATTGGTTCAAATTTAGATGATTAACATGGCATCGCCATAACTTGAGAATCTATATTTCTCTTTAATTGCAGTTTCATATGCTTTCATAATCAAATCATATCCTCCAAACGCAGCAGTCATCATTAGTAATGTAGATTCTGGACTATGGAGGTTCGTAACCATCATATCGGCAATGCTAAATTCATATTTTGGAAAGATAAACTTGTTCGTCCACCCTTTGTATGGCTTCAACTCGCCGTTTGTAGAAACAGAGGTCTCTAAACAACGCATACTTGTTGTTCCAACTGCTAAAATCTTCTTTTTGTTCTTTTTTGCATCGTTAACCAAATCGCACGTCGACTCCAAAATCTCAATTTCTTCAGAATCCATTTTATGCTTCGTTAAATCTTCTACTTCAACGCTTCTAAATGTTCCCAAACCAACGTGTAACGTCACTGGAGCAAATTCAACTCCTAAGATTTCACACTTCTTCATCAAATGTTTACTGAAGTGAAGCCCAGCTGTTGGTGCGGCAACTGCTCCCTCATTCTTCGCATAAACTGTCTGATAGCGATCTTCGTCTTCAGGTTCAACCGGACGGTCGATGTATTTCGGAATTGGAGTTTCTCCCAGCCTTTCTATAATTGCTTTAAATTCGTCATGGGTTCCATCAAACAAGAATCTTAATGTTCTTCCCCTTGATGTTGTATTGTCAATTACCTCTGCAACTAAATCATCATCCCCGAAATATAATTTATTACCAATTCTTATTTTTCTTGCCGGATCAACTAAAACATCCCAAAGCAAATTTTCTCCGTTCAGCTCTCTTAGTAAAAACACTTCAATTTTTGCTCCTGTTTTTTCTTTATTCCCATACATTCTAGCGGGAAAAACCTTGGTATCATTCATTACCATCACATCCCCTTCGTTCAAATAATCCATGATATCTTTGAACTCTCTGTGCTCAATTGTGCCTTCTTTCCTGTTCACAACCATCATACGAGATTCATCTCGATTTGGAGTAGGTCGCTGAGCAATTAACTCTTCAGGTAATTCGAATTTGAACTTTGATAATTTCATTGTATTTGAGTGATTAGAATCGTTCCGAAAAAATAAGATGCGAAGTTACGAAAAATGGACTAAACTTGCGAATGCTCGTCAACGTACAAACAAGCGTCATCAATTGTCCTTGCTGCAGCAACATCGTAATGCCCTATTTTTGTTCTGCGAAGGACTTTTAAGTAAGCCCCTACACCCAGGGCTTTTCCAAAGTCATGAGCGATTGAACGGATGTAAGTTCCTTTCGAACAAGCTATTCTAAAGTGTAGTTCTACTCCATTAATCTTTTCAATTTCAAACGAATAAATTGTCACACGTTTCGTCTTCATTTCGGGATTTTTCCCGGCTCTTGCCAAATCATAAGCTCGTTTCCCGTCAATTTTTTTTGCTGAAAAAATAGGCGGTAATTGATCTAACTCGCCTTCCATTTTTTTTGCAAGGTCATACAATTGTGCCTCGGTTAAGTTACTTGTATCTTGAAAGTTTTCTGGTTCGGTTTCCAAATCGTACGATGGTGTTGTTGCACCAAGCTTTATAATCCCGGTATATTCTTTCTTTAATCCTTGAATAGACTCTATCGTTTTAGTTTTCTTACCGGTGCAAACAATCAATAACCCGGAAGCAAGCGGATCTAAGGTTCCGGCATGACCTACTTTAATTTTCTTGAGACCGGTTGATCGTTGCAGGGCATATTTCAGCTTGTTCACTGCGTCAAATGACGTCCAGGTGAGCGGCTTATCAATCAGGAGAACTTCTCCTTCAATAAAATTTGGCATGAAAAAGTGCTTGTGTTAATCTTTCGATTTCTTCATAATCGCATACATCCCTAATCCGAATCCAAGAAGAACGATGATTGGAGCAACGGTGATGCGAATTGGAGAAAACAATTCGTCTCCATTAAATACAGTAGGGTCGTCAGAGCCTCCGCCAACCATCAATAAGTAACCAATTATGACTACAACAACTGCCGCAATAAACAATTTGTAATTCTCTTTGCCAAAGGCTAATTCGTTTTTTGTTGATTCACTCATAATTTTAATATAAATCTCCGCTTTGCATTCTTAAAAATTTGCGCACCGCAAGAGAGGTTGACACCCACGAAATTAAGATTCCTAATATAACTACCACCCCAAATAAAATTCCGTAAAAGTTAAAGTTTTGTAATTCAAAAAACTCAGGCAAGTTACTTTTGATACTATACATTACTCCAAGAAGTAAAATGATTGCAATTAAACCGCTTAAGAAGCCATTCAGCACTCCACGTGCAACAAAGGGTCTTCTAATAAAACCTCCGGTAGCTCCCACCAACTGCATGGTTTTAATTAAGAATCTTTTAGAATAAATAGCTAATCGAATAGTATTGTTTATCAGGGCAATTACAACAATTAGAAGTAATAAACTGAACCCCAATAAAACGAGGCCTATTTTGCGGACATTCTTATTTACCGCAGCTATTAAATCCATTTGATAATCTACCATTTTTACTGCTGGCAAACGTTTTAGCTCTTTTTCAATCAGTTCAGCGCTACCTTCTTCAGCGAACTTAGCATTTAAGTACAAATCGATACTTCCGGAAAGTGGATTGAAATCTAAAAACTCGACAAAATCTTCGCCCAATTCCTTTTTCATAATCTCGGCTGCTTGTTCTTTATCGATATAGTCAATTCTGTTGGTGTATTCCTTCGCCTCTAACACTTGCTTCAGGCGTGATATATCTGCTTCCGATAGATTTTCTTTTAAGTACAACGAAAACCCTATGTTTTCTTTTACATGGTCAGAAATCTGTTTGGCGTTTAACAAAATAATACCAAGCATGCCCAACATAAATAACACCAATGAGATGCTAATAATGGTCGAAACGTATGAGGTTTTTACCTTAATTGCCGATTTCTGACTTTCCTGTTTTGACATAGCTTTTACAATTGTGCTAAATTAGAATTTAGACGCATCATACACAAATATGATTTATTTCAGAACACCCATTTTAACGGCAATCTTTTTCCCAAACTCTCGAATCTCCTCTGCAATCGCTTTTTCTCCGGTAGATCTCTCAAAAGAATCTGCCATTGTAATGATGTTTTGTGCAGCAAATTTTTTCATCTCATCAACCATCATTCCTTTGGTCCACAAATCGATGCGAAGTGTATTATTTTCTTCCTCATCCCAAATCGCCAAGTTAATGGCTTTACTTAGATTCAATTTGTCCTTTTCAGAACCTTCTGCTTTCCATTCGATCGACTCTGGAACTTGGTTTTCATCTAATTTTATTTTGAAATTTATTTCTGACTCTCTTGACATTATCGCTTTGGTTTATAGTTCGACATTCTTAAAATTCTGTTAGCGCCTTGAATTTCCATTAAGTCTTTCAAGCCAACATCCTGATTATTATCCATAAAGGATTTGACTAGTTGGTATCCAACCCATTGCCCTACTCTACCAGGTGACCCTTCCGGAAAGCCTGCCACAAATGGCGCATCGCCCATATACTTTCTTATTTGGTGATTTTCTGTAGAAAAAAGAAGCTCCAAGTCAATGAAGTGAAACCAAATGGGACCCTCATTTTCCTGACACCAGGACAAATCTTCGGGGGAGTAGTTAAAAAACAAATGCTTTTCATAGTTCGGCAAAAAGGCTTCTAACAAATAGGCTACCTTACCATAGTAAACCATTTGTTCAAGTAAATCTTGACCACCAGGAGTTTCAAATTCAGTTAACAGCCAAGCTTTCATAGCATCAGGTACTATGTATGATCGATCAAAGTTTTGAAACTTATATTTAGGAATTCCAATTTCTGGGTAAATTTCAAAGTCTCCTCCCAAGTACATGTCCAATCCAATAGCAAGCACTTGATCATCCGCTGCCGTAGCATAATTGAAAGCAGCCGTCATGGTAACAACATCGGGAACAATTCTTTCAGGAAAATAATAATGATATAGTTTAAAAGCACTCTTCAAATCAGTAAATTCAGTTTTCAACGACCCTTTAGGATAGATTTTTGCTGTATGGTTTAACACTTCTACGATGTCGTCGTTGTTCAAATACTGATTAAAAACGGTATAAGTTAATGGGTCGGTCATTCTCCCAAAACCCATTATCCCCTCGATGTACAACGGAAAGAAATTTGGGTATTTTTCGTTCAGCATTTCCCATTCCTCTTGACTTGTTCCACCTTGTAAAACCTTCGTCACATCTAGGTCAAACCGAGTATAGTCCTGCTCCAGCTCAATTTTTTCAGTTGCAACTTCCCACCGATTTGAATCGCATGAAAACAGCACGATAACAAGGAGCAAGGAAATTGAAAGAATGGAATTTAACTTCATTTGAAAAAACAACTTAGCTTTGTAGTAAATAACACAAACAAAATTATGAAAAAGACTACGTTGCTCGCTGTGCTTTTAGCATTTGTAATTGGAAGTTTCGCACAAAAGAACTTTCAACTTGGATTGCACTTTTCTCCAAACATTGGCTGGTTGAAACCAAACGGTGATAAAATTGAAGCGGATGGCGCTAAAATAGGATATGAGTTTGGCATTATCGGCGACTTTAACATCTCAGACAATTATATTTTCGCTACAGGTATTCGACTGGTTAACACAGGATTTACATTAAATAATCCTGATGTTCAGGAAATTACAAATACTCAGGGTGGGTTAGAAAATGGATATGGTTCGACTGTGGCTGACGTAAGATTAAACTACATTGAGGTACCCTTAACTTTAAAGCTAAGAACAAACGAAGTAGGATACATGAAATACTTTGCGCAAGTTGGTGTTGGGCTAGGTGCAAATTACAGAGCACTTGCCGATGAGCAATTTACTTATGTCCCGGCAAACGGTAGCTCTTCTCAACCCGTTTCAAACGAAGGAGTAGACTACAATGATGAAATCAATTTATTTAGAGCGGCTCTTATTGTGGGGGCTGGGTTTGAATTCAACTTTTCGGGAAACACTTCATTAGTGACTGGAGTTACTTTTAACAATGGTTTCACCAATATCATCAGCAAAGATGTTCATACTGCTGACATTAACGGTAATGCTGTCACACCGCCAAATGCACAAGCTGATAAAAGAAATCAAAGTGCAAAATCAATAAACAACATGATTGTTTTAAACGTTGGAATACTTTTCTAAGGTTCTCTTCTCATGAAAATAGCGCTAGCTCAGCTAAATTATCACATTGGAAACTTTGAAGCCAATGAAGTAAAGATTTTGTCTAACCTTCAAAAGGCTAAAGCTGAAAATGTTGACTTAGTTGTTTTTTCTGAATTAGCGGTTTGCGGTTATCCTCCTAGAGATTTTTTAGAGTTTGATAATTTTATTTTACTCTGCCTTCAATCTATCGAGCGAATTGCAAAAGAGTGTGTAGGTATTGCTGCAATTATTGGTGGACCTTCTTGGAATACTCTAAAAAGCGGTAAAAAGTTATTTAATACTGCATTTTTTTTGAGCGAAGGTAATATTAGTTCAAAGCACCATAAACAACTCTTACCAACGTATGATGTGTTTGATGAATACCGTTATTTTGAACGAGCCGATGAAGTGCAATGCATTGATTATTTGGGAGAAAAAATTGCCTTAACCATTTGTGAAGACTTGTGGAACATTGATGGGAAAGAACTCTATCCTAACTCTCCAATGGAAAGGTTAATTGAAGAGTCGCCAGACTTTATCATCAACATTGCTGCTTCGCCATTTGCAGGAAGCCAAACGAACCATAGAGAAGAAGTATTGAAATGGAATACCGACAAATATAATTTGCCGGTTTTCTACGTCAACCATATAGGTGCGCAAACAGAATTAATTTTTGATGGAGGCTCATGCGTTTACGATCAAAATGGTAATCTTATTTCTCAACTACCTTTCTTCGAAGAGTATTTTTCCATTTTTGACTCAAAAAATTTAAAGTCAGAAGAAAAGATTTCAGCCTTGTCTAAATACGAAAAGTTAGAAGCTGCTCTTGTTTTAGGAATTAAAGACTACTTCAGAAAGTTAAATTTCAAAACCGCTACCTTGGGCTTAAGCGGTGGAATTGACTCTGCCTTAACACTTGCCCTTGCTGTGAAAGCCTTGGGCAAAAAGAATGTATTTCCTATTCTCATGCCTTCTCAGTTTTCTTCAGATCACAGCATTTCTGATTCTGTAGCGCTTTGCGAAAACTTAGGTTGCGACTACCATACCATTGAGATTGAAAAAATTTATAAATCATTCGACAAAGAACTAACTGATTTATTCAAAGGCACCGAATTTGGAATTGCAGAGGAAAACATTCAGTCTAGAATACGAGGGACCTTACTCATGGCTCAAACCAACAAATTTGGGTCTATACTGCTGAACACTTCGAATAAAAGTGAATTGGCAGTTGGCTATGGAACTCTTTACGGTGATATGGCCGGTGGGCTTTCCGTTATCGGGGACGTTTACAAAACTGAAGTGTTTGATTTGTGCCGTTTTATTAATCGTGATATTGAAATTATTCCCGATAACATCATTACCAAGCCTCCTTCTGCAGAATTAAGACCAGATCAATTTGATTCAGACTCTTTACCAGATTATGATGTTTTGGACACGATTCTTTTTGAGTACATAGAAAATCGGCAAAGCCCGGCTAATTTGATAGAGAAGGGTTTCGACGAAGCACTTGTTAAACGAATCCTGAAAATGGTTAATATCAACGAATATAAGCGACATCAAACTCCGCCGATACTTCGCGTTTCTTCTAAAGCATTCGGAATGGGAAGAAGAATGCCTATTGTTGGAAAATATTTGAGTTAATATTGATCCATGAAGGACAGTTTAAAGTTCTTTTACACGCTCACAATAGCTTTCGTCTTGATTGTTCCGGTAGGCACAATTCTTTATGAATTAGGACATTATCTTGTCGCTAACCACTACTATAATTCGGTAGAATTGCACAAGGCGTCAGTCACCCACTTTCATTATAAGTTCGCAAATAATGAAGAACTCGCTTCTTTTCTAGTAACTCTAGCCGGTCCGGTTTCAACGCTCTCAATAAGTGTAATTGGAATAATCCTTATTTCAAGAAAGTCTTTTGAAAAAATTTCAACCATCTCCTTTTCTATTAAATCTATATTTAAAATATTGTTGGCTTATTTTATTAGTCGGGAGGTTCTAATTGCCGCAAATCTAATTTTTACACATGGCGTTTCAAATTCGGATGAATATAAAGTCCCGCTTTTTTTGGGTTTAGATTCTCAGTATTTTAATATTGTCTTATTTATTACGTACCGGAGCCATTTGCTTTTACATCTTAACCAAAACCGTTGAAAGGGGTTCTAGAGTCTTGTTTCTAATAAGTGAGGCAATCGGATGTAGTATTGGTTATTGCTCTTGGGTATTAACTTAACAACCAAGCCTGACCTATGCCCAAACTTTTGTTCCTTCAGAACAATTTTTGCAGATATCTATATTCTCTCTGCCTTTAAATAGCTGCTTCCGAAAACCATTGTAGCTTTTGCTAAACCAAATTCTCTTAAAATCTTCATTTGCAAGTTCACCAAGTCGATGATTGGCATCTTTATCAAAACAACAAGGAATCACTTTACCGTCCCAAGTAATCACGCAAGAGTGCCACAGCTTCCAACAGTTGTTTTCTAGCGAGTTTTTAATTTCATATTTCCCGTTGGCCAATTTTTTATATCGAGAGTATTTATCGTTTTCAGGAATCAATTCATTCCCATTTTCATAATCGTAGACTTGAGCCGTTTTTAACTTTACCTCATCTACCCCATATTCTTTGGCCAACTGATACACCTCATCAATTTGATGTTCGTTGGGTTTTACCACCAAAAACTGAAAAATTACATGTGGTGTTTTAGATTTCAGTCTCTTTTTGGCTGCCACGATATTCTTCGTGCCTTCCAACACTTTCTCTAGAGTCCCTCCTATTCGATAGTTTTCGTAGGTTTCTTGTGTTGTTCCATCAATAGAAATAATCAATCGACTTAACCCTGATTCAACAGTTTTTACTGCATTCTCTGGAGTTAAAAAGTGAGCATTTGTTGAAGTGGTAGTGTACATTTTCCGTTCAGAGGCATACTTTACCATGTCCAAAAACTTTGGGTTGATATACGGCTCGCCTTGAAAGTAAAAGGTAAGATAAAACGTCTCTCTCCAAATTTGATCAATCACCTTTTTGTAAAGGTCTTCTTTCAAGTTTCCTGTTGGCCGGGTAAACTGCTTTAGTCCACTTGGACATTCTGGACAACCTAAATTACAAGCAGTTGTTGGTTCAATGGCAATCGCCATCGGCAAACCTTTTTGCTTCGGCCTGCCACTCCATTTGGATTGATAATAACTTCCGTAAACTTTTAGCGCATTATTTAGCCTTCTAAATGAAGCCTTTTTCAGCATTTGAATACTATCGTTTACGTAAATTTTCACCAAGCAAAAGTAATCGATAATGTTGAGTTGAATGTGCAATAATCAAATCGAATACCTGACTCCAGTACAGAAAAAGTTCATCACATTGAAAAGAATTCGTTAAACCAATTAATAATGACAAAAGTATTTTAACTCGATTCAAAACAAGATACAGCCCCCGGGTCAAGCAAAGGTTAAGCATCAATTCTAACTTTAAATTTAATTAAGACCTTAGAAAAAGTAACTTAATCTGCGTATTTTTCAACACTATAAGTTAGGTATTATAAATTATTGATGTGAAATATTTATCCAAAACATTGTTTGTGTTGTTTTTCTCTTCCTTCTTGTTTTCATGCATGAACGACAATTCTAAAGTTATTCCAAAAGAAGATAAGGAAGCCACTATACAGGTTAGTGCTTTAGAAAGTATGCCGACAGATTTGATTCATTTTGACACCACCTACGTCCCCATTTACTCTGACATTTACACTCAAACTACCAACATTCAAATCAATCTAACAGCTACTTTAAGCTTACGAAATACAAGTTTCAAGCATTCACTCTACATATCAGAAGTGGATTATTATAATTCTGCAGGCGAACTAGACAAAAACTTTGCAGAAAAACCCATCGAACTAAAACCAATGCAATCAATTGAATATGTAATTGAAGAAGAAGACATAAGCGGAGGTACAGGAGCGAACTTCATCATAATTTGGGCAGCAAAAAGCAAGCGGGTTACTCCGCTATTTGAAGCCGTGATGATTTCCACACAAAATCGACAAGGTATTTCTTTTACCTCTAGAGGTATTTCGATTTCCAATTGGGAAGAAGAAAATACAGAAACTGCACCGGTAGTATCCGAAGAGTTGACAAAATAACTTCCATGAGGCCTATTTTATTAATACTCTTCTTATTCGCACAAATTTCCGTTTTTAGCCAAGGCTTTATTGAAGGACAAGTTGTTGATAGTAAAACCAAGGAAGGTATTGCCTTTGCCACCATCTTGTTTCAAGAAAGTAAAACAGGAATTGCCTCCGATTTGTCCTATCTTAGACATCTAGCAGTTAACTGAAGTTTTACATTTGCCTACCAACATAAACTATGAAACACATTGCCATTATTGGAAACGGAATTTCGGGTGTAACTGCTGCGCGGCATATTCGGAAACTTTCTGATCATAAAATCACCATAATTTCAGCAGAAACTGAGCATTTTTTCTCTCGAACGGCATTGATGTATGTATACATGGGACACATGAAATACGAAAACATAAAACCTTATGAAAATCATTTTTGGATCAAAAACAGAATTGATTTAAAAATGGGTTATGTAACGAAAGTCGATGCGGAAGGGAAACAACTTCATTTTCAATCTGGCGAAGAAATGCCTTTTGATGTGTTAGTTATTGCATGTGGTTCTAAGCCCAACAAGTTTGGGTGGAAAGGCCAAGACTTAGAAGGTGTTCAAGGTTTGTACTCATGGCAAGATTTGGAGCTAATGGAGAAAAACTCTGTGAACTGCGAGCGAGCCGTTATTGTTGGTGGAGGCTTAATTGGCGTTGAAATGGCGGAAATGCTGCTCTCCAGGAGCATAAAAGTGACGTTCTTGGTTCGTGAAAGCCGGTTTTGGGGAAATGTTCTTCCGAAAGAAGAAGGAGAGTTGGTTTCAAAACATATAAAATCTCATCAAGTTGACTTGCGGTTTGAAACAGAACTAGACGAAATTTTACCGGATGAAAATGGAAGAGTGAAAGCCATTCGAACTAAAAATGGTGATAAAATTAGTTGTCAGTTTGTTGGTTTAACTGCCGGTGTAGGACCCAATGTAGATTTTTTGAAGAGCAGTTCCATTGCTTTGAACAGAGGTGTTTTGGTAAATGAATTTTTAGAAACGAACATTCCGAACATTTACTCTATTGGAGATTGCGCAGAATTTCACGAGCATCCAACTGGTAGAAGAAACTTAGAACAAGTATGGTACACCGGAAAAATGATGGGCGAAACGGTTGCACAAACCATCTGCAACAACAAAACGGCATACCAGCCAGGCGTTTGGTTTAATTCGGCTAAGTTTTTCGACATAGAATACCAGACTTACGGTTGGGTTTGGGCGGAGCCAAAAGAAAATGAAGCCATTTTGTATTGGGAACATGCAAATGGAAAGAAATGCCTCAAATTAATTTATAACAAAACCGACAGCTCTTTCTTAGCTGCAAACGTCTTCGGAATTCGACTTCGGCACAAGGTGTTAGATTATTGGATTAAAAACGAAACTAAAATTGAAGAAGTGCTCAAAAATTTAGAAGATGCCAATTTTGAGCCAGAATTTTATGAGAACAATTTTCCTGAGATTAAAAAACACTTTCAATCGCAAATCCCTCAAAACGAATAATCTATGACCAAAATAGACAAAGACATTGCCTTGGTTTCGGGGCCACCAAAAGACATCAACAACACACAAAAAATTGCAACGCTTATTGGAATGAGTGGCTTGCTCATTTTAGTTCTCGCAGCTTTCAACGTCAACTTTCCACACAAAGGTATTTGGTTAGCAATTGCCTTGGGCTCCATTGCAGCCAGTATAATTTTATATTCCAAAGGTGCATACGGCAATAAACAAGAAGGAATTAAAAACGATGGGGTTTGGTTTAAAAGTATCAGCAGTCGTGGATTTTGGGGCTGGATTGCCGGAATTGCCATGACAGGATTTTACATTGTACTTTATTTTTTCCCTGCTCTGCTAGGTTTAAACACTGAAAGAGAAAACGGAGGAGTTATCGCACTGTTCGACCCACTAAGTAAAGTATTAAGTGGAAATGCTGCCAGTCAGTGGTTTGTATATGGAACCTTGTACACGGTTGCTATTCTTGCCTTTGGAATAAAATTCATGTGGAAGTATAGAAATAATCGTTACGAACGATTGAGGACTTTTTCTGTCATGTTTTTCCAAACAGGATTTGCTTTTATCATTCCTGAGTTAATGGCCCGCTTGAATTCCGATTCATTCAGCTTGCCTTATTACGATTTAAAAAATGTATGGCCATTGAACTACTACAATTTCGAGCAATACAGAGTAGATGAAATGATAAATGCCGGAAATATCGGATTGGCTATGCTCATTTTTGGAGTGCTTTCTATTTTGGTCATTACGCCCATTCTAACTTACAAATATGGCAAACGTTGGTACTGCTCTTGGGTCTGCGGCTGCGGTGGTCTAGCCGAAACAGCTGGAGACCCATTTCGTCAACTTTCCGACAAAAGCACGTGGGCGTGGAAAATGGAACGTTGGATGGTCCACTCAGTAGTAGTTTTTGTAGTGATTATGACCACTGCGGTTATTTCCACTTACTTGGGCTACGACTCCGAGAAGTATTGGCTCACGAAAGGAGCTTTCTTGATAGGTGTCGTTGCTATTTTAACCTTGCTAATAGGTCTGCTTTTCGCTTTTAGAAGAGACGAATTAAAAAAAGATGCTAAGATTGGAGCCATTGGGTATTTCGCTATTATTTTGGCGATGATTGGAATCCATTATTCCACAGGAAACAGCATATTTATGTTTGAAGCAGAAACACTTCGTTCTACTTATGGATTTTTAATAGGTTCTGTTTTTAGTGGCGTTATTGGAACGGGGTTCTACCCTATCTTAGGTAATAGAGCTTGGTGTCGATTTGGTTGCCCCATGGCTGCCATTATGGGAATGCAACAACGCTTCTTCTCTAAGTTTAGAATTACAACTAACGGAGGTCAATGCATTTCTTGTGGAAACTGCTCTACCTATTGCGAAATGGGAATTGACGTGAAAGCGTACGCCCAGAAAGGACAAAACATCGTTCGTTCTTCTTGTGTAGGTTGTGGTGTTTGTTCTGCGGTTTGTCCAAGAGGTGTATTAAAACTAGAAAATGGCGAAGACGTAGGAGATTCAAGGTATGATTCTGATCCGATTACCTTTGGGAATGATGGAGTTTTCCTTAATGTAAAATGAGAAATGTAGAATTAGGAGTGTGGAATGCAGAACTAATCACGAGGCGATCATTACCTGCTTTTATTCGCCAAAAATTTTGAATTCAAAATAATTACGAATTACTAATCTTAAAATTACGCATGTGCTAACTCAAAATATCTTATAGTACTTTTTAAAAATAATATTCATAAATAACCACGAAACATTTAACATTCTTCATTCTACATTAAAAGATTAAAAATTGAACATAGTAGTCATCATCCCCGCCTTTAACGAAGAAAATGCCGTTGGAAAAGTCGTTTCTGAAATACCAAAGCAACTGGTAAGTGAAGTAATTGTAGTCAATAATAATTCTACCGACCAAACCTCAAAAGCCGCTTTAGCAGAAGGTGCTACGGTACTTTTCGAACCCACAAAGGGTTATGGCATGGCATGTTTAAAAGGTATGGACTATCTTGCAAACACCCGGAAAGAACCAACCGATGTTGTCGTTTTTTTAGATGCTGATTATTCCGATTATCCGGAACAGATGATTGAAATGGTGAAACCTATTCAAGAAAATCAAGCAGATTTAGTGATTGGTTCCCGTGCTTTGGGCAAACGAGAAGGTGGCTCCATGACAATACCACAGGTTTTTGGAAATTGGCTTGCCACTAGCCTAATGCACTGGTTTTATGGCCATAAGTTTACCGACTTAGGCCCATTTCGGGCGATTCGGTATTCAAGCCTTTTAGCGCTAGATATGCAAGATAAAACTTACGGCTGGACGGTAGAAATGCAAGTAAAAGCACTGAAGCAGAAATTACGTTGCGAAGAAATGCCCGTTGATTATAGAAACAGAATTGGTTTTTCAAAAATAAGCGGAACGGTGAAAGGTACTATTCACGCAGGTTACAAAATCATAACCACCATTTTTAAATACCTTTAAATTCTCTAAACTCAAAATGGAACTAATCCCCATCATTATTTACGGAATAGCACTGCTATTTATATTTTGCTACAGCCTGATTCAAATTCAGTTAGTAGTTAAATATAACCGTTACAAAAAGCTACAAAAAAAGCGTTTAGGGGAGTCTACTGCAGTAAACTTTGAACCAAAAGTTACCATTCAATTGCCGCTCTTCAACGAAAAGTACGTCACTGAACGATTAATTGATTGCATAGCAGCATTAGATTACCCAAAAGATAAATTAGAGATTCAAGTTTTAGACGATTCTACCGATGAAACGCAGGAAATTACAAAAGCTAAAGTGAAAGAAATTCGTAAAGCCGGAATTGACATTGTTTACCTTCACCGAACGGATCGCGCAGGATATAAAGCCGGTGCTTTAGCGGAAGGGACAAAAGTGGCAAAAGGTGAATTTATAGCCATTTTTGATGCTGACTTTTTGCCTGAAAAAGACTTTGTTAAACAAATGGTTCAGCCCTTTACAAATGAAAAGGTAGGCATGGTGCAAAGCCGTTGGGAACACATCAATGAACGCTATTCCATACTCACCAAATTGCAGGCATTCGGCTTAGACGCGCACTTTTCAGTGGAACAAGGTGGCAGAAATGCAGGCCATCATTTTATTAACTTTAATGGTACTGCAGGCATTTGGAGAAAAGCTGCCATTGCGGATGCAGGTGGTTGGCAATCGGATACCTTAACCGAAGATTTAGACCTCAGCTACCGAGCCCAATTGAAAGGTTGGGAGTTTCGTTTTTTAGAAGAAGTAGGCGCTCCTGCAGAATTACCTGCTGTTATGAATGCACTGAAAACCCAACAATTTAGATGGAATAAAGGAGCAGCGGAATGTGTTCGAAAGAATCTAGGTGCCGTTTTACGTTCTAAATACATCGACTTTGGAACTAAACTGAATGCTATTTTTCACCTCACGAATTCAGCAGTTTTCATCTCAATCGTTATTCTAGCTTTACTTAGCATTCCTATTCTGAGCATTAAAAACACCTTTGAAGAATACCAAGTCTTATTTCTATTGGCGAGTGCTTTTCTTGTAACCCTGCCAATCCTCGCACTTTTTTATTGGACATCCATGTCGCAAAGCTATGCCTCAAAAAGCAAAGCATTTTTTCACTTCATATTTCTTTTCCCTATGTTCTTAGCCGTTTCAATGGGGCTTTCATTACACAATGCCATGGCTGTTTTAGAAGGTTATCTTGGGAAGAAATCGGCATTTATTCGAACCCCAAAATTCAACCTCAATAACGATAAAAGTAAAAAATGGGGAACCAATGTTTACTTGAAAAGAAAAATCAATCCCATTACTATTTTAGAAGTAGCGCTCACCCTTTATTTCATAGGTGGAATTTTACTTGGTTTTTATTACGGAGACTTTGGATTAATGCCATTCCATGCCATGCTAGTTTTAGGGTTTGGTTACGTTTCCTTTTACTCCATTAGTCATTCGTTTAGAACGGAATAACCTTTAAATGCAGTTGAACAACAGCCTATTTACTAAATCTCTGATTTTTCAAAGCGCTGCTGTTGCTTGTTATTTTTACATCGGTTATGATTTTAATAGAGAGAACTTCTTCGGTCTTTTAGCTTGTTTTAGTATCCTATTTGCGACTTACTTGTTCCTTGTAAAAAGTGCAAAAAGCAAATCACTTAATCAGCTAATGGTTATTGCCGTACTTTACCGATTATTTTTTATTCTCTCTATCCCAACACTTTCTGATGATTATTTTCGATTCATTTGGGACGGGCAGCTAATTCTAAACAGCATCAATCCTTTTGACTTTTTGCCAAGCGAAGTAAGCGTTGAGTTTCCAAATAAAGCAGAACTGTTAGCAGGTATGAACAGTCCTAATTACTACACGATCTATCCGCCTGTCGCTCAAATTATTTACTTTTTAGGTGCTTGGCTTTCGCCCAACTCAATTTTAGGAAGCATAGTGGTGATGAGGAGTTTTGTTATTGCTGCTGAAGTGGGCATTATTATACTACTCCCCAAACTACTGCAACTTTTAAAGATGAATCCGCTCAATAGTTTATGGTATGCTTTGAATCCATTAGTAATTATTGAACTAAGTGGAAATTTACATTTCGAAGGAATTGTTCTTTTCTTCTTTCTGTTGGCAGTTTATTTATTGGCACTCCAAAAAGAGAAGCTCAGCGCAGTTGCTTGGGCGTTTGCCGCTGCAACCAAACTCATTCCTATTTTCTTTTTACCCATTATACTTCGAAAGCTCAGCTTTAAAAAAGCAGCCCTTTTCTATTCAGTTTTCGGAATTGCCTTCGTCGCTCTTTGGATTCCTTTTTACAATTCCACACTCTTACCCCATTTTCTACAAAGCGTCAGTTTATACTCCAAAACCTTCGAATTCAATGCAAGTGTCTATTACATTATACGAGCTATCGGTTTTGAAGCCACAGGTTGGAATATTATTGAAACTGCAGGCCCTTGGTTGGCTATTACCGCCTATTTGGCAATATTAATTATACTACTCAAAAAGAAAATAATTTCTTGGAACGGCTTTTTTATCGCCTTACTTTTTGCAATAAGTGTTTGCTATTTATTAGCATTAATTGTGCATCCGTGGTACAGCATTACCTTAGTATTTTTAGCTGTTTTTACGCGTTTTCGTTTCCCTATGCTGTGGTCATTTTTAGTGGTTTTATCTTATTGGGCGTATTCTAATCCTGCATTTCAAGAAAATTTTTGGCTAATTGCTTTGGAATATATTGCAGTAATTGGTTTTGCGATTTGGGAGCTAATGAAAGATCAAAATAAAAGCCCCATTTCAAATTTTCAAAAATCTAACTATCTTTAACCCATGACAATCGGTAAATTACTTTCTATTTTAGGAATCATCCTGATTATTTACGGACTTATTAGCGGTATCAATTTTTACATGAAATTCGATGAGTTTGGAAGAGATTCTGATTTCTCCTATACCTTAAATTTTGGAAAAATTATAGCCGGAGCGTTGTTGGTCTATTTTGGTGAGCGAGTGAAAAAGAAAGAAGGGTAAAAACTACAACTGCTATCCTAACCCTTCTGCTCGTGCAGCATAATTTTATATTGTTTGAACTCTCAATTTTCCTACCTTTCCACTTATGAATCATCTAGCTCATTGCCCAGTTTGTAATTCGGATGCATTTGCTTCTTTTATAACAACAACTGCTCAAATGCACACCAGCAAAGAGCGGTTCAACTTTGATCAATGTAAAGATTGCCAATTAGTCTTCTTAAACCCAAGAGTTCCGCTGGAGCAGCTAAAAAACTACTATACTTCTCATTACTTGCCATACCGAGGCTCTGAAGCTTGGGGAAAGTACGTGCACTTTGTAAAAGGTAGTCAGCAAAAGCTTGACTTAAAGCGAGTGGAACGTGTTAAAGAGTGGCACAATACAACTCCTGACACCCTAGTTTTAGATGTTGGCTGTGGGAAGCCAAGTTTCTTAAAAGCTTGCAAAACGAAACTAAAATGCAATACCTTAGGCATTGATTTTAGCGATGAAGGTTGGGAAAATACATCTGAAGATTATGGAGGGTTAACCTTACAAGTAGCTGAAATAAAAGACTTAAAACCCGACTTAAAGCCCGATGTAATTACCATGTGGCATTACTTAGAGCACGATTATTCACCACTGGAGAATTTGACAACTTTAAAAACCATTTCTAAACCTTCAACCACGCTCATCATAGAAATTCCCAACTTTGATTCTGAAAGTAGGAAAAAGTTTGGAGCAGACTGGGCTGGTTGGCATACACCTAGACACACTTCTTTATTTTCTCCGAATAATGTCACACTCCTTCTTAAAAATGCGGGATGGGAGGTATCAAAAATATTAACCTACGGCACAATGGACCCTTACCTTTTGTATTGGATGAGCAAAATGGAGCAAAAAGGAATAAAGTGGGATAAAAACATGGAAGATGAGTTTTGGAGCTTTACCCGAGGAATGATTGAATTCATGCCAAAAAAATGGAATCAAAAAAACAACTCTCTGGGGATTATGACGGTTATTGCTACGCCAACCGCAGAGTAACTAGAGGTACAAAAGATTTTTCCCCTCCCAAGTTCCTTCGAATCTATACGGATGAAATCGAGCAAATAGCTCTTCCGAATACCATTCATTCTTTCTTGTTCTTTTAATAGCTTCTTGATGCTCCTTACTGCTGTAAGCAAATTTTTTTACCGAATCAAAATCCTTCCACAGGCTAAAAGTAGCCATCTGAACTACCGGAACTTCGCCCACACCTTTTGTATAAATTAATCCGTCATTTCCCTCCAGACCTTTTTGAGAAGTTGGGACATATTTCCAAAACCTCAGTAACCAATTCCACTTTATTGTAGCTCTGGTAATCACAGCTATTGGCTGATTTGGATCTAATTCAGCAGCCTTTTCGAATGGAGTTCTTCCTACCCAAGTTCCTCCTGCTGAAATGTTTCGCATAAATATCGTGCACCTTTCAGAGGTATTAGCTTCGTATTGCTGCATCAACTCTGAGTTAGAAAAAAACTGCATCGCTGCCTCTTCCGATTCCCACACCTGAAGTAAACTATAAATGGACCAGTCAGGCAGCGGATTAAATCCCTTTCCCTTACCGCTACCTAAAAGTCGATAGAAAGATTGCCCCTTAACCTTAGATAAGTCCTTGTGTGCAAATTGCATCATTTTAATTCCCCACAATTTCGTTTTAAACGTGTTGTATTTAAAAAAAGATAAGGTACTAATTTGCGTGCTCATTCTATTGGGTGAAATTTTTAGAAAGCTTAAAGTAGAACTCTAAGGTAAGCTTTATGAGTAAACCACTCTAGCAATAAGTTGTTGTAATTGTAATAAAACATTTGATTTCTACGCCTAGAAATTACTTGAACCATTTTAAAATTTAGTTACAATTGCGGCATAAAATCAATTGAATTTTCATCACAAATTTGTAACAGCTTGAGCAACCATTCTGATGACAAGCATTACTTTTGCAAAAACTTTTTTACATGGAATTAAGCAAGTCAAAAACCCTTTTCGAGAGAGCAATAAAATCTATGGTGGGTGGAGTAAACAGCCCTGTTCGAGCGTTTAATTCTGTGGGTGGGAATCCACTTTTTATTGAACGTGGTGAAGGAATTCACATATACGACGTAGATGGAGACGAATACATTGACCTAATCGGTTCTTACGGTCCACTTATATTGGGCCATGCACACCCAAAAGTTACCGCTGCTGTGAAAGCAGCGGTTGATAAAAGTTTTACCTACGGTGCAACAACTTTGGGCGAAGTAGAAATGGCTGAAATGGTCAAAGAAGCTTACCCTCAGTTGGATAAAGTTCGCTTTGTAAATTCAGGGACAGAGGCCGTTTTAAGTGCCATTCGAGTAGCAAGAGCGTATACAGGAAAAAACAAGATTGTAAAATTTGCAGGTTGTTACCACGGTCATACCGATGCGCTTTTGGTGGCAGCAGGGTCTGGTTTAATGACCATGGGAATTCCTTCTAGCGCAGGTGTTCCTGAAAAAGCGGTGAACGATACCTTAATTGCACAATACAATAACATTGAAAGTGTTAAAGAAATAATTGCCAACAATAAAGATGAAATCGCTGCCATTTTTATTGAACCTGTCGCAGGAAATATGGGTGTTGTAGTTCCTGAAATGGAATTTATGCAAGAGCTTCGAAAGGTGACAGAGGAGAACGGTATCTTGTTGGTAATTGATGAAGTAATGACAGGTTTCAGGAAGAAATTTGGTGGCGCCCAAGATCATTTTGGAATTGAAGCAGACATTACCTGTATGGGAAAGGTGATTGGCGGAGGAATGCCTGTTGGGGCCTATGGTGCAAAAGCTGCCATAATGGACCGAGTTGCACCTTTAGGCGATGTTTACCAAGCCGGAACATTATCGGGTAGCCCAATTGCAATGGCCTGTGGATTAGCTACTTTAAGAGAGTTGAAAAATTACGATTACGATAGAGCCGACCAATTAGGAAAACAAGTTAAAGGTTATTTAGAAAAGGCCGCAACAGAAAACGGAATTAAAATACAAGTAAATCAATTTGGATTGATGGTGAATCCTTTCTTTACCTCAGTACCGGTAAAAGATTTTGAAACAGCATCTTCTTGCGACACCGAATTATTTGGAAAGTTCTTTTGGGCCATGGCTGAAGCTGGTTTGTACATTCCACCATCACAATTTGAAACCTGGTTCCTGCCAATTACCATTACAGATGAAGAGATGAACGTGTTAGAAGGTAGAATTAACAGGGCATTTCAATCAATTAATTAGATTGTCAGGCTGGGCGGAGTCGAAGGCTAGATAATCTTCAACTATTTCTCAGGGTGATATAGTATATAAAAAGAATATTTTTTGTCTTCATTTCGACTCCGCTCAATGTGACAAAAAACAACATTAGGAAACATGACAGTATTCAACGATAGATTTTTAAAAGCTTGTCGAAGAGAGGAAACAGATCGACCACCAGTTTGGTTTATGCGACAAGCCGGAAGATATCAGGCAGATTACCGAGAAGTTCGTAAAACGCACACGCTCGTGGATATTTGTAAAATTCCTGAGCTCTGCGCACAAGTAACCTTATCGCCAATTCAGCAATTTGGATTTGATGCTGCCATTGTATTTTCAGACATTATGATTCCATTGGAACCTATGGGAATCGACTTTCATTACAAAGAAGGTGTGGGTCCGGTAATTTCAAATCCGTTAACTTCGAAGAGAGATGTTGAAAATTTGAACCCCATAGATTTTGGTAAAGATTTGCAATACACCGGTGCTTCTTTAACCATTTTAAAGAACGAACTAAATGTTCCTTGTTTAGGTTTTGTGGGCGCTCCATTTACTTTGGCAAGTTATATGATTGAGGGCGGCCCTTCGAAGAGTTATATCAAACTGAAAAACTTTATGTATGGTCAAACGGAGGCTTGGCATCTACTAATGGACAAGTTGGCCACCAACATGGCCGACTATTTACTCTATCAAGTCGAAAGTGGTGCAATGGCGGTTCAAATTTTTGACAGTTGGGTAGGTATCTTGAGTCAAGCTGATTTTAAGGAATTTATTTTTCCGCACATGCAGAAAATGGTACAGTACATTAAAAGTAAAACAGATGTTCCTGTAGTTATATTCGGAACGAACTCATCGCACTTGTTACTGGACATGAAAGCTACTGGAGCAGATGTAGTTGGAATTGATTGGAAAACAGATGTTGCCGAAGCATGGAAAAGCATGAATTATGAGGTTGCTGTTCAAGGAAACTTAGACCCAACCTTACTTTTTGGCGACTGGAGCTTAATTGAAAAAAGAGCCACTAAATTGTTGGATTCTATCCCAAACAAACCCGGCTATATTTTCAACTTAGGTCACGGTATTTTACCAAAAACTCCAGAAGAGAATGTGAGACAGTTGGTGAAGTTAGTGCAAGGGCCTTAATTGACTATTTTTGAAATCTATGAAAATTTTCTCTCATTTCGCACTTGACCAATACATTTGGCATGTTTTAACTAGCACTCTTCTTCTTATGTTTCTTAGTCCGGAACTTGTATTTGCACAAGAATCTTCAGGAATTGCTAGAGTATACACTCAACCTGCACAGGCAGTTATAAAGGTAAACGGAGAATTAGTGCGTTACGGAGAAGAGCTCAAACTAGATACAGGAGTTCACAAAGTAGAAGCTTGGGTGGAAGGGTATGCATTTATGAGCAAAGAGTTTCGTTTAACAGCAGGTGAGTTCAAAACAGTTAGAGTAAAGCTATTCCCCTCAGAGGAGTTTATTCACTATCGTAAGAAGCTAAAACTCTACAAAACTCAGACAGCTATGTTGAAGTTCTTGCCAATTGCTGCATATACAGGCTATGCTGTTATTAGCCTTAGCAAATTACAAAATCTAAACGATGAAGCGGATGACAATTTCCAATTGGCGACAGAAGCTAAATCTGCCTATAATAACGGTTTTTGGTTGAATGACTTAGAAGAAAATAAAGCGCTTTATTTCCAAAGCAAGGCTGATTACGAAAAAAACATCAAAGAGCTCAATAAGAAGAGAACTGAGTTTGCCGTGGTTACGGGTAGTGCTATAATCGTCAGCTTCCTAACTTGGAAGGCAGCAATGAAACTGAAAAAGCCACTTTTCAAGGCAGAGTCACAAATGCACCGATTTACATTTACTCCGGTCTTATTGCCTAGAAATAACGGTGTTCATTTAACGTATCAATTCTAGTTATGAAGAAAGCCGTACTAACTCTATTTGTAGTTGCCCTTGTTGCTTTTTCTTGTGAGAAAGATAATGAACTAGAAAACTCGACACTCGGTAGTAACCCATATGAAAACCCTGTTCTACCTTACGTAACGGTTGAGCGAAGCACCACACTAAGAACGGACTCATCTATAGTTGTATTTGATTTAAAAATTCACCTAGATAGAATCCCGGCTGATTTAGACATGCGATTCGTGCAACAAGGAATAATTGATCCTTTTGGGGACACTGTTGTAACAGCTAAGGTTAATGGCATTTTTTTAAACAAAAAAATTGATGGGCCTAGTAATTATCAAATAGGACTATTTGATACAGAGAAGAGAAGAATCAGCGCTCTTTCAGAGTATACGCATTTATAGGTATTTACTCCCAACTTCAATTTTTTTTCTTGCCCGGGCAACCCTTTCTCAATTCACCAGGTTCTATATTTTGAAACCGAAGCTATTTAAAAAGTGATTTTAAATGAAGAAAAATAATTGAGCAATGTATTGAAAATAATCGTCATGCTCAAGAAGCTCCTTTTAAAACCCTTACTCCCCATACTTCCCCTCATATTTTTTCCAAAGCTCTATTTGTGGGTTGGTTAGTTCGATTTGTTTGCCTTGAATGAACGCCAAAGTAACTTGATTCCCGCGCATATCCAAGGCATCACCTTCGGATATAAACAAGGTAGCAAATTTTCCCTCTTCAATACTTCCCACCATGGCATCTATCCCTAAAATTTTTGCAGTATTCAACGTAATCATTGCCAAAGCTGCTTCCTTGTCTAACCCGTAAGCTGCTGCTGTGCCGGCATAAAAGGGTAAATTTCGAGTGCCCATCGCTTCCATGCTACCAGAGTTTTCCAAGCAGACTAAAAGGCCTATATCCGCCAATATTTTAGGCATTTTATAAGGCAAATCAACATCATCATCTTGGTTCATTGGCAAATCGTGAACCCTTCTTAAAATCACAGGAATTGAACGATCCTTCAATAAATCTGCAACCAACCAAGCATCGTAGCCGCCTACTAAAACCAACTCAAAGTCATAGGCATCAAATAAGTAAAGCGCATCGGTTATTTCTTGAACTCGGTCGCAGTGAATAAATACTTTCTTCTTTTTTGAAAAAACGGCTTTCATCGCTTCATAACGAATGTTCTTTTCTACATGGTATTCTTCCTTGGTGTATGCTTCTGCCTCCTTAAAAAATTGTTTTATTTCTTCCACCTTTTCTGCATATTCTTCAACCCATTTGGTATCTTTCTTTTTATCTGAACCCATGCTAGTGCGAATTCTTGGCCAGTTAATATGAATCCCGTCATCCTCTTTTAATACTGCATCTTCCCAGTTCCATCCGTCTAAGTTAAAAATAGAAGACGTTCCTGTAATTACCCCACCTACAGGGGCTACTTCAGCCATTAGAACTCCATTGGTTCTTACTGTTGGTGTAATTCTAGATTCTGTATTATAAGCAATCAAACTTCGCACATGAGGCTTAAATTGACCCACTTCTTGTTGATCTCTTGTAGCTCTCACTGCTCCAATTTCTACTAATCCGAGTCTGCTGTTGGGCGCAATAAATCCTGGGTAAATGTGTTTCCCTTCGCAGTGAACAACTTTATCGTATTTTGTAGAATCCATGCGAATATCAATGGCTGACAACACCATGTCGATTTTCCCATCTCTAAAACCAATGGCAGCGTTAGGAATTACCTTTCCATTTCCCAAATGTGCTTTTGCACCCAATAATAAGATGGATTTTGTTTGAGCTTCTGCCGGAGTCTGAGCCTTCACAGATACGCTCAAAAAACAAGCTATTATTAAAATTAAATTCTTCATTCTTCTTCTAAGGTGTCACATTCGTACAATACTTTCTTTTCTTTTTTAATGGGCTGCGTTGACTTGCCAGCTTTCTTAGCATTCAACATTTTTGAAATCAAACGCTCTCTTTCTGCTTGTACTTTTTTACGCAGTTCTGCGTCTCGTTCTGCATCGTAATAGGGAATACCATCAATGTAAGTAGTCACCACTTTTGCATAAATAGAAAGTGGATTGTCCGTCCAAAGCACCAAATCAGCATCTTTCCCTTCTCTAATACTTCCAATTCGATCATCCAAGTGAAGCATTTTTGCCGGATTTAGTGTCACAAATTTCCACGCCTCTACTTCTGAAACTCCTCCGTATTTGACCGCCTTCGCTGCTTCTTGGTTCAGCCTTCTTCCCATCTCAGCGTCATCTGAATTAAATCCTGTTAAAACACCTTGTTCATGCATGATGGCGCCATTATAAGGAATTGCATCGTTCACTTCAAACTTGTAGGCCCACCAATCTGAAAAAGTAGACCCTGCTGCTCCATGCGCTTTCAACTTGTCAGCAACTTTATAGCCTTCCAAAATATGGGTAAAAGTGTTTATTCTAAAATCCATAGAATCTGCTACGTGCATGAGCATATTGATTTCGGATTGAATATACGAGTGACAGGTTACAAATCGTTGACTATCTAATATTTGCGACAACACATCCAATTCTAAGTCGAACCTAGGAGCGAAATTTTTAGCTTTATCTCGCTTGCTCTTAGCGTTATATAAGGTCCACTCTGCTTGATATTCCCTCGCGCGGACAAAAGCATCATAATATACTTGCTCGACTCCCATCCTTGTTTGCGGAAATCTAACCGTATTAAAATCTCCCCAGTTAGATTGTTTTACATTTTCTCCCAAGGCAAACTTGATGAAACCATCGGCTCCTTCAACCTTCATTTTTTCAGGCGATTGACCCCATCGCAATTTAATCAATGCAGATTGACCCCCAATAGGATTTGCTGAGCCATGTAACAACTGAGAAGTTGTAACTCCTCCTGAAAGTTGACGATAAATGTTTATGTCATCTGAATTTACCACATCAGAAATACTGACTTCTGCAGTGACTGCTTGCCCTGACTCATTTACTCCTTGTTGAATGGCAATGTGCGAATGTTCATCGATAATTCCCGAAGTAAGGTGCAAATCGGTGGCGTCAATTTCTCTAAAGTTAGTTCCCATTTTAGGAAACATTACCTCCATATTGATTTTGTAGCCTACCATTTTAATTTTCCCTTCTACCACAAAAACATCGTGGTTTCGTAAAACACCCTCAGCCTCATTGGTCCATACAGTGGCATTTCTAAAGAGTAGGTTTTCGTTTTGAGTTGGCAAACTGTCTTCCCACCCGAAGGCCATGTTCGGGTAAAATACCTTGCCTTTAAAATCACTCTTTTTAGTACTGGAAGAGTCCGTTTTTATTGAGTCCTTCTCTTCTTTTTGAGTCGTCTTTTTAATTGCTGCCCAATCTTTCCAAACTCCATCTATCAGAATTTTACCGCTCCAAATCCTACTTTTTGAATCATTCACGCTTCCGCTTAGGCGGAAAAGCTTTTCGTCCATGGTAAAGCTTAAATTGATTCGATTGTTTTCCAAAACAACTTTCGCATCTACCTTTTCCTTGTCATTCTTCTTGGCAATTTCCCCTTTCATCTTATTGCCTTCACCTTTCAAGGTTAAATCAAATTGGCCTTCTTTGTTAATGTTTAAACTGTAATTACCGGCATATTCAAAATAACTCATGGGTTCATATGCATGCTCAATACCATTTACCCAAGTAGCATGAAGTTTCGTTTTTTCTTGAAATAAAGTGTCTGAGAAAATTACGAAGTTGGCCAGCTTTCCTTTTTCTAAAGTTCCTAACATTTCAGAAGCGCCAATCAAATTGGCTGGAGTTTCCGTTAGTGCTTTAATTACTGCGGCTCCAGTCAATCCTTGGTCAATAGCAGCTCGTAAGTTTTCATAAAACTCCTTTTCTGTCTTTAGCCCATCAGAAGTAATGGCAAATTCAATTTCGGCCTCATTCAAGTACTTTAAATTTTGTGGAGCTAACTCCCATGCTTTCATTGCTGCTAGCGGCAATTGCAAGGTTGTAAAAGGGTCGCTTACATCGTAGGCTTTAGGAAAGTTTATAGGAACAATTAAAGCAGCCTCTGTTGCTTTGATGTCTTGAACCCGTTCATACTCTCTCCCATTTCCTTTCAGTATAAATTGAAATCCAAATTCGTCTCCTATTTTATCCGCTCGTAATTGAGATAAAGTGCCATACGTTTCAATTATTTTTGGCAACTCGAAAGCTTCCTCCATCGCCTCTAAGCTTCGGTTGTACTCTGTTAGTTGTTTGTTTTGAGCATACCACTTCGCATCAAAATGCACTTGCCGAATAAGTGCAATCATACCCATTAATGAAGAGGGGTAAGTTTGCTTAGAACTGCCTTTGTTAAACGAATAATGCGCAGCACTTTCCGCTTGAAGTAATTTAAAGTCATCGCCCTCATTTAATGCAACTAGTGCGGAGGTTCCTCTCAAAATACCATCATGCTGGTGAGTTAAAACCGCTCCAAATCCCATTTTTCGAAACTTTTCAGCATCGTCCTTTTTTGGGCTTACCATATCGGCTGCCTTCATTTCAGGCTTTACTGCCTCATTCCAATAAAAAATAGATTCTTTCTCAGACTCTAATTGTGGCTTTTGAGCCCTACTGCGATTTGCACTCTTCAACGGCTCTATTCCATACTGCGTGTGCAAATCAATAAACGCTGGGTAAATAAACTTCTCTTTTGCATCAATTTCAATAGTATTTTCTGGTAGCTCCAAAGCAGTGTCTACCGCTACTATTTTATCTTTTCGAATAAGTAAAGTGGCGTTTTCTAGAACCTGCCCTTTTTTTACATAAATAGTTGCGTTTGTAATAGCAGTATAGTGATTTTTAGCATCCTTGGTCCCATTTACAGGTTTCCAGCTTTGTGAGAAGGCACCAAGTGAACAGAGTAGTGCGAGTGAAAAAAGTATTTTTTGCATATATTTTTGACGAAAACCCAAAAATAAAGAAAACAAGCTACCTTAATAAAGGTTTGGTTTGATACATTTACAAAAATTATACCCATGGAAACAGGATTGACCCATCTACACAACTTACTTCGATATGCCATTATTATCTTTCTAGTAATCAATGTTGTGAAATCATTTTTAGGCTGGTTTGGCAAAAAAGAGTACACAGCTGGCGACAATAAATTGAGTTTATTCCTTTTTATTTCAGCCCATTTGCAATTAGTTGTGGGTATAGTGCTATATAGTGTTAGTGGAGTAGTGAAAGTTGCAATGGCCGATATGGGGGAAGCGATGAAGGACGCTGTACTTCGCTTTTGGGCAGTTGAGCACATGCTTTCAATGATTGTTGGAATCATAATTATAACCTTGGGTAGGATTATGGCAAAGAAGGCTAAAACAGACAGTACAAAATTCAGAAGACAAGCAATTTATTTTACACTAGCCATGGTCATTATTTTCGCTGCTACCCCTTGGCCTTGGGCTGAAATGGGCATTGCAAGACCTTGGTATTAAATTTATAGGAAAGAGCTTATATGCATCAAACTTTAGATCAGGAAATTGAAAAAGCGGTTCTTGTGGGGGTAATTACACAAGAGCAACGGGAGGATCAAGTTGAAGAGTACTTAGATGAATTGGCATTTTTAGCTGAAACGGCCGGAGCAGAATCAGTAAAGCGGTTTACTCAGAAGCTTGGCAAGCCTCACCCAAAAACCTTTGTTGGAACAGGAAAGTTACAAGAGATTGTCAACTACGTGAACCAAAACAAAATTGGGATGGTTATTTTCGATGATGAACTAACACCTTCACAAACCAGAAATATTGAAAACGCCTTTAACGAAATAAAGGTGCTCGATCGAAGTAAATTAATTCTAGATATTTTCGCAAAAAGAGCTCGAACTGCGGCTGCAAAAACACAAGTTGAACTGGCTCAATACGAATACTTGTTACCTCGATTAACTCGTATGTGGACTCACCTTTCTCGTCAAAAAGGAGGAATTGGAATGAGAGGTCCAGGAGAAACGGAAATTGAAACGGATAGAAGGATTATTCGCGATAAAATTGCTTTACTCAAAGCCAAATTGGTTAAGATTGACAAGCAAAAAGCTACCCAACGGAGTGGCAGAGAGCAAATGATTCGAGCAGCATTGGTTGGCTATACCAACGTTGGTAAGTCAACGTTAATGAACCTACTTTCTAAGTCTGATGTATTTGCCGAAAACAAACTCTTCGCAACCCTAGATACAACGGTTCGAAAAATAGTAGTAGGCAACCTACCCTTCCTTTTAACGGATACTGTTGGATTCATCCGTAAACTCCCTCACCACTTGGTAGATTCTTTTAAATCTACATTGGACGAAGTGAGAGAGGCAGATGTGCTGTTACACGTGGTGGATATATCACATGCTCAATTTGAAGACCAAATTGAGACCGTAAACCAAACACTGCAGGATTTAGGTGCAAAAGACAAACCGACCATTATGATTTTCAATAAGGTTGACGCTTTTACCTATACCAAAAAGGATGAAGACGACTTGACTCCAGAAACGAAGGAGAACATGAGCTTAGAAGATCTGAAACGTACTTTTATGGCGAAGGAAAATTATCCAGCTATTTTTATTTCTGCCCAAAAAAGAATCAACTACGAGGAGCTTCGTGAAATGTTGTACGAGCAAATTCACGCACTGCACTTAAAAATATATCCGCACAAGTTTTTGTACTAGTTAGAAAAACGCCCTTACCGTCATCCCCCCGGTGTGGATGATGTTCAACTCTCCAGATTTTCTTCCTCCGTAATTTAAATTCAACTGCAGGTTATTGGCCAAATTTCGTTGCCACCGGACATCCCAGGTAACATTATTTCCCTTGGTTAAACCGTCCAACATTTCAAATGCTATAGAATTGTTTTCTGCAGCGTTGAAGCGAATGTTAATGTAACTTGCACTAACCGAAAAAGTCCCCTTCCCTGCTTGATTAAATTGAAGTTCAGTTGAAAAGCTAGAGTTCACCGACTCCTCTAAATTACCTGCATTCAATGCTGTTTCAAAATCATTTTTTTTCTCTGCGTAAATTCCTGAAACGCTAATTCTAAATTTAACTGAGGGTTGAAAGATGATTTTCGGTTCAATTTGTTGGGTGTTGATATTAAAATTTCTATTGGCGAAATTTTCCGCCCGATTCAATCGCTTTGACTCTGTCAATTTTAATTCCACAGAGTAACTGCTATTTACATTATACCGCAGTCGCAATTCATTTTCAAAAAGGGAACGACTTTGAAAACCGTTCGTTAATAGACTCTTATTTCGGTTATTCAAGTAGAAGAATTCAGCACCAAACTTTGGGTTAATTCGATTAAAATAGAATGTATTTGCAAAAGATGAGTTAACGGATACAAGATTAGAATCTTCAGTATCAATACTAAAGGGGTTATATACGGCTTCTTGTGTTCCAGTTTTTCGCTCCGCTCGATAGGCCGATTTATTTGAAAACTTACCTAGTATTTTACGCCAGCCTTTACTTCCATCTAAAATGGCGTTTGGCTTTAGAAACAACACTTGATTAAATTGATTAGAGTAGATCGGCACCCTCTCATTACTTGGTGTAAATACTCGAATGTAGTTTGATTCAAACTGATTATTGGGACCTGCTACCTCAAATTCATTGAATTCTTTCACGCCGTTTCCATTGTAATCGTTCCACAAATGCGTTCCTTGACCATCATTAACTTGTAAAAAGGAGAATTCCCGCTTAAATTCCAATCCACTACCAAGCTGATAAAAAGTAGTAGAATTTACAAACCCCTTCAGTGCTTTTAAGTCGTATTGTAATCTTCCTAAAAGGGTATTTTCCTCTTGTCGATTGCTTAATTCATCGTTGTCAATTTTAAACCTACGATAAGTAGCCCGTCCACTCAGTTGACTTTTTCGATTCTCAGTAAGAGCAAAATCGAATTCAAAATTTTCACTTTTTTGAGCTCGCTTTAATTGGTCTACATCAGGCAGTAAATCATAGGTCTCACCATAACTAATTTTTGCCGTTTTACCCGAAGAACTATCCCCAACCATTGCAAAAGTCCTCCAAATTCGACGGTCTAAGCTTGCAGCTTGCAGCGTATCGCTTTCGCCCCGATAAAACTCCAATTGCTCTTGCTCAAAGTAACCGCCAACTGTAATTTTTCCCACTTTTTGAGTGGCTGTCGTGTAATGCCGTGTAAAACTAGAGTTATCTCTTGCCTTTGTGCTCAATAAACTTCCGTTGGATTGAAGGCGAAAACCTTTCTTCTGGTAATTAGCAGAATACCCGTTCTTGATTCCATCGTAATCATCTCCCTTTAAAAATGATCCCAACTCATAATTCAAAAAATTACTCCCTCTTTGAATCCCAGTTTTTGCACGTACGAGCGATTCGTTGCCGTTTAACAATAACGTTTGAACATTCCAGTCTCTCTCAAACTCAACATCGCGGTAACGTTCAACAAATTGAAAATTACGATCCCGCTGTTCTACAAAAACTTCAGAATTCCAAAATGTCGATCGCGCTGAATCCTTCTTATTAATTTGTTGGCGGTGTCTAAAATCCAACGAAAAAGCATAAGACCGATCATCTGCTGAGTCTCTTGTCGAAAACGTATTCAAGTCATTCTTGGTATATGCTCCTTCAATAGCCAACTGAGTATTTTTTGAAAAGGCATAACTTCCACCAAGGGTAACCATTTGTCGTTGCTTCGGAGTAACCAACTGAATAGATGGGTCATGATCTCCTTGACGAACCCCTTGAGAGTTAGGAGCCACAAATTCATATACCCTCCCATTTGCATCACTGGTAACTTGGACATAGTCACCGTTACCTGCACCTACAAATCGAAAACGTGCGGCATAAATTGCACTATCTGGATTTTTTGAATACACCAAAATTTGCCGTCCTAAAGAATCAACTATTTTATACCTTACTTGCGTATCGTCAAAGCCAGCAGTATCTACACCATTCGAAATAGCCGCGTTAATATCATCTCCTGCATTCAGTAGAATTCGTTTTTGGTCGTCTGTTAAGTCCTGTTGCAAGGGTTGATTTTTGTTGTCTTGCTCAGAATAAATATTTAAATCAATGGTCAACTTCTCTTTTTGATATTGGTTTTCAAAAAATACCACAGACCGAGAATAATTCTGGTCGGAATACTGAAATTCAACCACAATTCTTAAATCTTTATTTATGATTTGATTTGGTGTAAATGTTAACTCGGCAGTATTGTAGTCTATTACATAATCTCGATCTTGACCGCGGGTCATCAATCTACCGTTCACATAGACTCTCTCAGTTCCAGATAGCACAATTATGAATCGCTCATTTTCCGAACCCTGTAATTTATATGGCCCTTGGTTGCCCTCTTCACCTTCTATTACGTTTCGCGAAAATTTTCCACGTGAAATAGCTGCATTAACTGACGTTTTAAAAATACCATTCTCACTTTCCATGAGTTCTTCTTTGGCAATTAGTTCGGTTGAGAAACCCAGACCTTGAACTTTTTTATTGAAATTCATGAAGTAACTATTCGGCCGACTAATCCGAAAATCTCCGGCAATCAAACTACTTTTCTCATCATAAACACGAATAAAAACTCGATCAAACTCTTGCAATTGTTGCGTGTTTCCTTCTGCCTGAATTGGAAGCGTATTGTCGCTAATTGCAGCTTGAATCGAGATATCTTCTGTTATCTTTCCCGAAAGCTGCAAGTCAAGGTTTGAGTTTACTGAAAGGTCTTGATTGTTCCCAAAGTTCACCCCTCTAGAAATACTGCCGTTTTTATTCAATCCGCTCACGGAAAATAGGTCGCGCTGATTTGGATTTTCTTTAATGGTGAAGTAATCGTATTGTCCCGGGTCTGATTGCTCGATTTGATCAAGGGATTTGTGGGCATATTTTTTTTCGAAATTGTATGGAAAAACACGGTAACCAATTGTCAATTCTTGGCCTATTAAACTAACGTCTACAATCATCTTCGACCTCGCGTACAGCATTTCATATTGCGAAGGACTTACATAATTTCCGTCTGGTTTCTTAATTACTTCAGAATTGGGAATGATACTTAACGAATCCAGGTCTATGGTATCTTTTTCAATGACCCTCACTTGCTCACGCCAATTAGAGCCGCCCTGACCGAATGCTGTAAAGCAAGAAAGAGTTAACAGAAAAAGAAATAGCGCTCTCAAGAAACTAAAATTAAACTTTGTTGGTTAAAGCTAACGTAAAAAGGAGATGTTTAGTAGGTTTTGAACCAAACTTTATATTTGAAAATTATTCGGAACTTAGCAGCCTAGTTCTTTCCTCCACAAAGCAACAATAAACTACTGATATATAGAATAATAATAAAAAATTAAATGAAAAGAATAATTTCTTACAACGTTAATGGCATTCGAGCAGCACTTAAAAAAGATTTTATGAATTGGTTAGGTGCAGCAAAACCAGATGTTCTGTGTTTACAAGAAATTAAAGCCATGCCCGAGCAATTGGATGCTGACTTTTTAGAGAGTTTAGATTATCATCACTATTGGTTTCCTGCAGAAAAAAAGGGCTATAGCGGAACAGCCATTTGGACTAAAGAGGAGCCAAAACACGTGGAGTATGGTTGCGGGATTGAAAAATACGACGCAGAAGGAAGAGTGATTCGTGCAGATTTTGAAACCTTTTCTGTGATGTCAGTTTACATGCCCTCAGGTTCAAACGAATTGAGACAAGGGTTTAAAATGCAATGGTTAGCTGACTTTAAAAACTACATCGACGAGTTAAAAAAAGAGATTCCCAATTTAATCATCAGCGGAGATTACAATATTTGTCACTTAGACATTGACATTCACAACCCAACTAAGCAGCAAAAGACTTCGGGGTTTTTACCTGAAGAGCGAGAATGGGTGAGCGAATTTATAAATTCAGGGTTTGTAGATACTTTTCGTCACTTTAATATGGAGCCAGATAATTACAGCTGGTGGAGCTACCGCGCAGGCGCTAGGGGTAAAAACCTAGGCTGGAGAATTGACTACCATATGGCAAGTGACCCGCTTAAAGAACGCTTAACTAGAGCTACTATTCTACCTGAAGCAAAACATTCTGATCATTGTCCTATAGTTTTGGAGCTGGAGGAGTAAGTTTTAAAATAGTTATGGTCTGAATTTTATCGCTTTATGCGTATGTATTTTGAGAATATGAGTTGATGAGACCACGAGATTTTAAGACGTTGAGACTATTGAAGTGTGAGGTTTTATGACATAAACATTCCTCACTTCCCATTCAACATTTCAAATTTTACATTCTACGTTGTAGATTCTTCATTCACAAAGCAGCAATAATATCACAACTCGAGTGTTTAAAAGTAGCTGAAAGCCCTTGTTTTTAGGCGTTAAATCTGCTTACTATTGTACTAAACTTAAGCCATTATGAACCGAAAAATTGCCATTGCCATACTTTCAATTTCTTTTTTAGCAGCATGTGTACCTGCTAAAAAAGTAGAAGACATTACACGTAAAAAGGAAATTTGTGAAGAACAAAGAGCTGCCTTAGAAGAAGCTAACCGCAAATTAGATGAAGATTTTACTGAGGTAAATGAAAAGTACCAAGACCTCCTAAAGAACCATAAGTCGTTGATGACGGACACCACCGTTCATGGCAGATCATTGAGGCTAATGACCAAAAACTACGATCAACTCAATGAGACATATGAACTGTTATTGTCAAAAAACAGAGAGTTGTTGGAAGGCCGAGAAATTGAAAGTGCCAATATGTTTAAAAACCTCACTCAATCACAAGAAAGCTTGAGAGAGCGCACAATGGCGTTAGAAGAAGCTAAAATTAAGCTTGATGCAAAAGAGAAAAATCTGGCGCAATTAAAAGCTGAGTTGGAAAGAAGAGAGGAGAGAGTTGACGAATTAGAAGGGGTTTTAGCGCGAAAAGATTCGGCAGTTTTAGCCTTGAAAGCGAAAGTTCAGGATGCCCTTCTTGGTTTTGAAAATAACGGCTTAACCATTGAGCAAAAGAATGGCAAGGTGTATGTTTCTCTAGATGAAAGCTTACTCTTTGCTTCAGGTAAATATGATATTGAGAAAAAAGGAAAGGAAGCCCTGCATAACCTGGGCGCTGTGTTAGAAAAAAATGCCGATGTAAATGTGTTAGTCGAAGGACACACGGATAACGTACCTTTAAATGGCTCAGGTGTGTTAAAAGATAACTGGGACTTGAGCGTGAAAAGAGCCACCTCGGTTGTTAAAATTGTTTTAGAGAAAAACAAGGTTGATGCAAAACGATTGACTGCTGCAGGAAGAGCTGATTTTGTTCCAATTGCTACAAACGATACGAGGGAAGGTAGAGCAAAAAACAGGAGAACAGAAATAATTTTAACTCCTAAACTGGATGAATTATTCAAACTGCTAGAAAATAATTAAGCACATTTATTTTACAAAAAAAGGAGCGAAATATTTCGCTCCTTTTTTTATTCATGCTTTGATAAAAGGTAAACACCTACTGCAACATTAACTTCTCTGGGATAATTTCAAGCAGGTCGGCAATTACAACTATTTCTTGTTGAATCACATCTTTGCCGGTAATGGTTGCTTTTATTTCACTTCATATAATAAAAGAATATAGACTCCTTAAAACAGATTAAATCCTGAAAGTCGTACCTTTCATCTTTATGACGTTCTGCGAAAAACTTCGTTATTTAGAATTGACTTATTGATTACCATGCTGAAAAACGCATTATTTCTTTTACTTTTTACGCTTGCTTGGGTTACTAAATTTCAGGCTCAGATTTCTTTTGAAGCCAATTTTGAAAATGGGCGTTTAGACTCTTCTCATTGGAGCAGCGGAGAGTTTGTATTGGCTCCAGTGACCAACCTCCACTTTCGAATCGTTCAAGCACTTAACCAAACTCCTAAATTCAAAATTTACGATCAAGTAGGCTTTCAGTTACGGTCTTACCACCAAATGGTTTATCGATATGAAAACGACTCGACTTGGCATTTTTTTGATACGACATACAAAAATGTGAATGTGGGATATTACCATTTTCACAACCAACATCCCTTCACTAAAGATACAGTGTACATTGCTTATTGGCACCCTTATAGCTACTCTGATTTACAACGGTACCTTAATCAAATTTCAAGCAGCAATTACCTGTTAAACAGCGGGTTAAAAGGCGCTACCTTGGGCGGTCGCAACTTATATGGCTATGAAATAACTGATACCAATTACACTGATTGCTATAAATCTAATGTAGTGATTACCGGAAGGCAACATCCAATAGAAAGTATCAATGGTTATTTTATAGAAGGATTTACCAACTACCTGCTGTACAGCTTAGATTCCATAGCGGTGGCGTTGAGAAGAAACTATCGGTTTTTTGTGTATCCCATGTTAAATCCCGACGGAGTGGCAATCGGTTCGGGACAAAACACCCTGGGACAAGGTCTTAATCGTGAATGGGAGGATTCTCTATTATCCGGCGGAACTCCTGAAATTGATACTATCCGCCCTGTAATTTGGCGAGAAACAAATCAAAAGGTGGATTGGTCCATTGATATTCATTCCAATCCAGGAAGCAACATTCCATATTATTGGTGGGGCTATACCTCCGCCTCTGCTGTTCCTCTTTGGCAAGTAAGCAAAGCTTCCAACTACGTTCAAGCAGTATCGACTTTCGATACCAGTTCTACCGTTAACACTTCCTCATACCAAAATTTCATTCAAGGAAATGGAGCAGGCACCGCCAAAACTGCTGCAAATTGGTTTAGAAGAACATTTAATGCCATCGCCTTCACCTTTGAACCGACCTCAGAGCCAATGGGGTTTTCAGGTGACAACCGCTATACCACAGAGCAATTTAAGGAAGCCGGAGTATCTTTAGCAAAGGGTTTTTATGCTGTACAAGATACCATAGCAGCTTTTGGAGGAAAGGTTCTCACTCAAAATAACTTACTCGTTGCACAAATAACGGGAGGGGTTTCACCGTACACCTATGCTTGGACAGGCCCTGTGAGTGGAAATACCGATAGCATTCATGCTAGTGTACCTGGTACATATTCTGTTAGCGTTACTGACTCCTTGGGCTGCTTGTGGAGTAAAAGCATTACTCGCACCAGCGTACAGCTCTCAAATTTTGTTATTCCCGACTGCAGCGTTTACCCCAATCCTACAAGAGAAGGTGTAAACATTAAATGCCCTTGGTCTTACGCCTCTTTAAATGTTAGCATTTTCAACTTATGGGGACAACTATTAGACAGCCAAACAATAGTACCAATCAAATCCAATTACGTTGCACTTGGCCATTTTTCTTCAGGGTTTTATATCCTAAAGGTCAAAAGTGATAGGGGATATTTTACCGAAAAAATTCAAATTCTAAAGTAGACGCCAAAAGCCTGCACTTCGTATTGACATTAGTTGAGCTCAATTACGCTTTATTTAATTTGCAATTTCCCAGCGATAATTATAGGTAAATCTAAAATTTTCACGCGCTCTTGTTTCATAGTATCTCTATCTCGAATGGTTACAGAATCGTCTTCCAAACTTTCGTGGTCTACTGTAATGGATAATGGTGTTCCAATAGCATCTTGTCTTCTGTAACGTTTGCCAATAGAATCCTTCTCATCATATTGACAATTAAAGTCCATTTGCAAGGTTTTTAAAATTTCCCTTGCCTTCTCTGGTAAGCCATCTTTCTTGGTTAGCGGCATAATTGCAGCTTTTATTGGCGCCAAAAAATTCGGAATTCGCATTACCACCCTAGAGCTTCCATCCTCTAGCTCTTCATTTTGAATGGAATCAGACAAAATAGCTAAGAACATTCGATCCAAGCCAATGGAGGTTTCAATTACATAAGGAACATAACTCTCGTTAATTTCTGGATCAAAATATTGCAATTTCTTCCCTGAATGAATTTCATGTTGCTTTAAATCAAAATCGGTTCTTGAATGAATTCCTTCCAATTCTTTAAATCCAAAAGGAAAGTCAAACTCAATGTCAGCAGCAGCGTTGGCGTAGTGTGCCATTTTTAAGTGGTCGTGAAATTTGTATTTTTCTTGAGGAATCCCCAATGCTAAGTGCCATTTCAAACGCTCCTCTTTCCAGTATTCGTACCATTTCATCTCTTCTCCAGGTCGAACAAAAAATTGCATTTCCATTTGTTCAAACTCTCGCATTCTAAAAATAAACTGTCGCGCAATTATTTCATTTCTAAATGCTTTTCCAATTTGAGCAATTCCGAAAGGAATTTTTAAGCGAGTGGTTTTTTGAACATTCAGAAAATTCACAAAAATACCTTGAGCAGTTTCTGGTCGTAGGTAAATCGTACTTGCACCGTCTGCCATAGCCCCCATTTCAGTGCTAAACATCAAATTAAACTGACGTACATCGGTCCAATTTTTTGAACCACTTACTGGGTCTGCAATTTCCAAATCAATAATTAGCTGCCGCACATCCTCTAGCTTTTCTGCCTCCATAGCAGTTTTAAATCGACTTTCTGCATCGTCAATCTTTTCTTGGTTGGCTACAACTCTTGGGTTGGTTGCCCTAAACTCAGCTTCGTTGAAGGCATCTCCAAAACGTTTTTGAGCTTTAGTCACTTCCTTTGTAATCTTCGCTTCTATCTTTGCGACCCACTCTTCAACCAAAACATCGGCTCTATAGCGCTTTTTAGAGTCTTTGTTGTCGATTAACGGATCGTTGAATGCATCAGTATGCCCAGAGGCTTTCCACGTGGTTGGGTGCATAAAAATAGATGCATCAATACCGACTATGTTTTCGTGCATTTGCACCATTGCTTTCCACCAGTATTGTTTGATGTTGTTTTTTAACTCACTTCCCAACGGCCCATAATCATATGCAGCACTTAAGCCATCATAAATTTCTGATGATGGAAAAACAAAGCCATACTCTTTAGCATGACCAATAATATTTTTAAGATTTTCTTCTTGAATTGCCATGGTGCAAAAGTAATTTTTTAAAGGCGTAGTTAAGAACCTTTAAGGCACAAGAAAGCCCCGACCGAAGTCGGGGCTTTCCTAAACTTTTTTAAACCTCTACTTATTAAAAGTAGAAATTTAAAGAAATCATAGTATTAGGTGTTTGTCCAAGATTAATACTTGTCGAACCATCTGCTTTGGCAGTATTGGTACCCGCAGAATTTTTAATTTCTGTTTCACTTTCTCCCACGATATTAAGACTTAATCCGTAAGAAACTTCTGCCCCTAATGACATTTTTGGAGCGAAAAAATACTCAACACCAGCAAAATAAGACACTCCTAGTGCAATTTTTGCGCCGGGTGTAACGGTTTCAGTATCAACATTAGAGCCGACTGTTGTCTCTGTTTCTGTGCTTTCTGTTCCAAAAGATATAGAGGCCATTGGTCCATAAACGCCTTGAAGTCTTCCCTTCCCACGACGATTCTCTATTCCAAGACCAACTCCCAGGTTAAAACCAGATTTTGTAACTGAAATAGAAGAAGAGTCAGTTGATGAGGGGGTAGTTGAGGTCCCAAAACCCAAGTTACCCATAACTCTGTAAGCTTTATTCGCATCTATGATTTTCTTCCCAGAAATCATACCTGCATTTTGAGGTCCGAAACTACTAAGAGTGTTGCTAGTGTTTCCGTTAAGCATATTCCCACCAAATTCCAACAAATTTGATGCATCAAATCCGATTGCCCAGTCACCTGCTTCTGGTAAAATTGGCACACCTTTCTTTGAAGTTAATCCGTCTTGAGCAAAAGATAGCCCAGCAGTGAATAATGCTGCAATCAGTAATACTTTCTTTTTCATTTTGATTGTTTTTAGTTTATAAAAAAGTTTAATCAGTTCAAACCTAATAAAATTTAATGTTACACTCAACCATTTTGTTTGTTTAGAGTGTTTCTAAATTTCAACAAACTAGCGTTAATTATTGATATCCTTTATAAATTAAAAACCCCAAAACTCTAATTATGAGCCTCCTATAAAATTATCGGTTTATTAACACAGCCGTTGTTGAAAAGTGTGAATTTTATCGTAAAAATTAGCTCATTCATCGACGAAATAAGTGCTTTGTTGTGGAGGGTTCAAGGATATTGTTAGTTGCATTCCTTGATATAAAGATTTGCTTAAGAAGCACAACTTTCTTATTTACAGCAATATAATTATTAGAAAACTTTCATGTTCCTGTCAAAGTAACATGCAATTTAATTATCTGTAAATATTATCTTTAAGTTATTCTTCTTGTAACCTTTATTCAGGCTATGACCCGATTTATTTACTTAAAAAAAGTAATAATTATACCGATTGACTTCATATCATGAACCTTCTTATACTTCATTTTTAGCCATACTTATATTAGTTTTACTGAATGATTCAAGTAGAAAATGTATTGCTTTCAGAAGACCTATTCACTGCTCATTTTGTTTGTGATTTAGCTGCGTGCAAAGGCGCATGTTGCATTGAAGGCGACGCAGGAGCTCCTGTGGAAATGGAAGAAATTGATACAATTGAAGATAACTTAGAAGCCATTTTCCCTTTCTTAACACCAGAAGGTAAAAAGTCTATTAAGGAATTAGGTGTTTTTACAGTAGACACGGATGGTGATTACGTAACAACTCTAAATAATGGTAAGGAATGTGCATTCACAACCTACGATAGTAACGGAACTGCGAAATGCGGAATTGAAGACGCCTTTCGAGCTGGAAAAACCAATTTTAAGAAGCCCGCCTCATGCCATTTATTCCCCATTCGACTGCAAAAGTTGCACGATATGGAGGCGCTGAATTACGAACAAATTGATATTTGCAAGCCCGCTTGTGAGTGTGGGTCGAAACTACAAGTGAAGGTGTATCAGTTTTTAAAAGAACCGTTGATTAACAAATATGGAGAAGAGTGGTATGCTCAGTTACAAGAAGTTGATAAGCTTTTAACAAAATCAGAGATTTAGTTAAAAGTGATAAAAAGATGAAGGAAGAAAGATGAAACTCACCCGACATGCTACTAACATTAAGCATTTCGACAAAAGCGATTATTACACTTTTACAAGAGAAGCAAATCGAGTTAATGAGACATCTACTAATCAGTTATAAATTAGTACTGAATGAAAAAGGATCAAAGAAAAGAGCTTACCCTTCTTTAATCCTTTCTCCTTCAACTTTCATCTAGACTCTATTTCGCAAACCGAATTCTAGCTCTATAAATTAAATAATTCATTACTGGAACTATAATTAAGGTTAAAAACGTAGCGAAGGTTAATCCGAAAATTACCGTCCAAGCTAATGGGCCCCAGAAAATTACGTTATCTCCTCCAATATAAATTTTAGGGTCAAACTCTGTTGCCAACGAAAAGAAGTCAATGTTTAATCCTATTGCAAGAGGGATCAATCCCAATACCGTCGTAATAGCGGTTAATATAACTGGACGTAAACGGGCTTTTCCACCAACAACAATGATGTCCCTAATTTGCTCCCTCTCCAACAAGTCCGACTCCTCCAAGTCCAATTCATTCTTCTTTCGCTTAATTAAAATATCTGTATAATCTAACAGAACAACCCCATTATTTACGACGATACCAGCCAAGGATATAATTCCCATCATGGTCATCATAATTACAAAATTCCAGCCTGTAATCACCAATCCTAAAAATACCCCAATAAAACTCAAGAAAATGGCAACCATAATAATCACTGGTTGCGCTATAGAGCTAAATTGGAAAATTAAAATCAAGAAAATTAAAAACAATCCTGTAAATAAAGCTCCAACCAAAAAGGACATTTGCTTCGCCTGTTCTTCCATTTCTCCGGTAAAAGCGTAACTCGTACCTTTTGGCATATCAAACTGCTTCATTTCTTCTTTTAAAATATTCACAATTTCGTTGCCATTTGCTCCGGGAACCACTCCAGAATAAAGCACTACAATTCGCTCTAAGTCAATGTGTTTAATGGCACTAAAGCCAGAAGTATTGTTTTGTTTTGCAACAGCACTTACCGGAACTTCTTTGATTTGACCTGTTGCAGGGTCTCTAAAAATAATGTTTTGGTTAAACAAAGCATTTTGATTGTAACGAATGTCTTCGTTGAAGCGAACGTAAATGTCAAAATCGTCTCCATCTTCCTTATAAACTCCTGCCTTTGTTCCAAAAATAGAATTACGAAGTTGATTTCCCACTTGACTTGCAGAAATACCTAGCTCTCCGGCTTTTTTTCGATCTACCTCCACCTGAATAGCAGGCTTGCTGCGGTTCACGTCAATTTTGAGCTCATCAATCCCTTGTACGTTTTTACTATTGATGAAATTTCTCACTTCTTCCGCAGCATCAATAAGCTTGGCGTAATCCTTACCACTAATTTCAATGTTTACCGGATATCCCGCTGGTGGTCCTGCAGCATCCTTCTCTACTGAAATAGAAACTCCTGGGTAAATGCCTTTTAGTGCTTCTTGTACTTTTAACCTCAACTCTTCACTATCTTCCCCTCTTCTGAACTTATACTCTCTCATAGAAGCGGTCACCTTGCCCCTATGTGGCATCTCTGCAGCAGACCCCCCATCGGTTTGGGGGTTTCCTGCGCCTTCACCAACAACAGAAACAGAAGACTCTACTAAGAAGTTTCTTCCGTTTTCATCCAAGAATTTTTCATTGTTTAATACAGCGTTCATTCTTTTTTCAATGTCCTTAGTAATGGCATTAGTTTTCTCAATTGCTGTCCCTTCTGGATATTCTATATAAGTAATAATCTGATTTGGTTTGTTATCCGGAAAAAATTCAATCTTAGTTCTGCCAGAACCAACAGAGCCTCCAAATAAAAAGAGAGAGATTATGAGCATGGCAAATGTTCCAAAAAAGAAATAGTAAGCGTTTCTCTTTCGAAGAGCAAAATTTAAAAATCCTTCGTACCAATTTTCAAAGCTTACTAAGGTTTTCTTTTGGAACCTTTCCGCCATTCCCCTCAACACCAAGCGATATACCCAAAGCATGATGGCCGTGAAAATCATTACAGTTCCCAGTCCGCGGTAATCGCCACCAACAAGGAGAATAAATGCTCCAAAAAGCACCAATATAACTGTGTTTCTCACTAACGCTGAAAAGGGTGTTTCTTTTTCTACAATGGTCATGAACTTGGAGACCAACATTGAGTTAAAGAAAATAGCAACAAATAAAGATGAGCCCAACACAATGGAAAGCGTGATGGGGAAATACTTCATAAACTGACCAAATATTCCAGGCCATAAACCAAGAGGAACAAAGGCTGCTACTGTAGTTAAGGTCGAAATAATAATTGGAATTGCTATTTCTCCAATACCCTTTTTCGTAGCGTTTTTACGAGACATTCCTTCACTCATTAAACGGTATACGTTCTCTACTACCACAATTCCATTATCAACCAACATTCCTAGTCCCATAATCATGGCAAACAGAATCATTGTGTTCAGAGTGTATCCTGATAAGTCAATAATCCAAAATGAGATGACCATTGACATTGGAATTGCAAAGCCAACAAATAGAGCATTCCTGAATCCTAAAAAGAACATGAGAACTGTTACCACCAAGATAATTCCAAAAATGATGTTATTTACCAAATCATTTACTTGGTTTATGGTTTTCTGAGATTGGTCGTTTGCCGAAGTAATGGTAACGTCGCTTGGCAAGTAATTTTCTCTCGCTTCTTGAACAATTATATTCGCTTGATCAATGGCATCAACCATGTTTTTTCCTGCACGTTTTTTAACGTCCAACATCACAACAGGATCTCCCCACTCTCTGGCAAAGGTGGTTTTATCTTCTGGCTTGAAAGAAACGTCAGCAATGTCTTTCAGGTAAACCGCTTTCCCTTTTTCAGCTTTTACTACAAAATCTTCAAGTTGCGCTGGATCCTCAATTTCGCCAAGTATTCGAATGGTTCTTCTTTGTCCACTATTAACTAAATTGCCTGCAGACATGGTGACATTTCCAGATGAAATTGCACCTGTAACGTCTTGAAAACTCACTTTTGCCGCCATCATCTTATACACATCAACGGCAACTTCTACCTCTTTTTCTTGGGCCCCACGTATATCTACTTTCTTCACTTCTGGAATCTTCTCAATTGCGTCTTCCAAATATTCAGCAAACTCCTTCAACTTCTCCACCGGGTAGTCACCGGTAATGTTATAATTAACAATTGGAACCTCTTCTGAGAAGTTTAAATCAAAAACGTTGGGTTCTACCTTTGCTCCGTTAAAAGTCGGCCAATCTTCACTGGCTTTCGCCCCATCTACCTTGTCTTTTACTTTTACTTTCGCTTCTTCAACAGTTATTTCTTCATCAAACTCTACCGTTATAATTCCATAATCTTCTTGAGAAGTAGATAGAATTTCCACCACATTTGAAACGTCATCTAATTCGTCTTCCAGCGGATCAACCACCAATCGCTCAATATCTTCTGCCGTGTTACCAGGATAAGGTGTGCTAATGTATATTTTAGTTTCAATAATTTCAGGAAAATCTTCCCGAGGTAAGTTGAAATATGAGGTCACTCCTAAATAAAGGAAAATGGCCATCATGACGTAAATAACCGTAGGGTTTTCAACTGCCCAAGAGGACAATCTAAATTCCTTATCAACCAATTTTTTCTTTTTTGACATTTCGCTTATTTAATAATTTCTACGTCTTGGTTATCCTTTACCGTTCTTGCGCCATCCTTAATAATAGCGTCTTCGGCTGCGAGCCCACTCAAAACTTCGATGTTATCTCCTTGTTTTAACCCAGTTTTAATGAATACCTTGGTTGCGGTTGCCGTATTTTCGCTTTTCATTTCTGCTATGTAAACATATTGTTCTCCGTTAGAGTCTTCAGAAATTACTCCTTGGGGAATTAATACAGAGTTGCTATTTTGGTAATCGTTGATCATCAACTTAGCAGTAAGGTTGGGTTTAATTTTTCCGTCCTTGTTTGGAACATCAATTTCAACTCGAAAGGTTCTGTTTGCAGGATTGATGTAGTTGGAAACCTTTTTAATTTTTGTATTAATTACTGTATCCAATACCGGAACGTTCACCATTACCAACTTCCCTTTGTTGATGCTCGCCAAATATTTTTCAGGTACGTCTGCCTTTATAAACATGTTAGAAAGATTCACAATTCTAAATAACGGTGTTGCCCCGGGAGAAACCAACTGACCCTCATCGGCAAGAGTTTCGTCAATTATTCCGTTAAACGGTGCTCTAACGATAGCTTTGGCAACCTGTGCTTGCATTTGCTTCACTGCTTCTTGGTCTGCTAAATACTGTGTTTCTGAAGCCAAATAATCTATTTCAGATCCAATTTTCTGATTCCATAAACGCTTTCTTTTTTCATAGGTAATCTTCGAAAGTTTCGCTCTTTCTTGCATTTGAGACAGCTGTTGATTCATTCCTCCATCGTCGATTACTGCAATCACCTGCCCTTTGGAAACTTGGTCTCCCATGCTTACCTTAAAGTTTAACAGGGTTCCCGAAAACTCTGGGTAAACAACAATGTTTTGGTCTGTTTCCACGCTTCCTTGAAGTTCTACGAAGTGCTTAAATTCTTGGTTTTCTATTTTATAGACACTTACCAAAGGAAGTTTTTTGGTTTCTCCTTTTTCTTGTAGTGCCTCATTCAATAGAGCTATTTTAGCTTGGTCTTCCTTAATTTCTGCGGTCAATTCAGATTGCTTTGCCTTTAAAGCTTCTAAGTCGCCAGCTTCAATTAACTCCTCTACTGATTTTTCGTTTCCCCCGCAGGCAACTAAAAAAACTAATGCGATTATTGATAAACTATTTTTCATTTTATACTTGGTTTATTTTTCTACTGATTGAGTGCTTTGTCCAAATTTGCTTTGGCTTGAATTAATTGAAAGGCTGCATTGATAAAGTTTGCTTGCGATTCTAGGAGTTGATTATTTGCTGTAGTAAGTTCTATACTTGAACTGATGCCCTCTTCGTATTTCACTTTCGTTTTAGTGTATATACTTTGAGCCAATTCCATGTTACTTTCTGTTGTATTGTATTGACTCAGTGTAAAAGTGTATTCCGACTTCGCGTTCTGTGCTTCTAAAATTAGTTGCTGCTCTACCTGTGTTTTGGTTGTCTCTATTTTTTCTACGTCAATTTCTGCTTGTTGAATCCGATTGTACCTGCTTAGCCCTGAAAAAATAGGTACATTCAAGTTCAGTCCTATTAACTGTCCGTTGTAGAAACGTTTATTATCTAAAAAATCAAATTCATTGGCAAATGAATTTGACGAAAAGTTGTAAAACGCAGACAATCTTGGTAAGGCAGTAGATTTTTGTTGTTTCAGTAAAAGTTCTGTTGCCGTTTTTTGGGTATTGATGATTTGAAATTCTACATGATTACTTGGATTAAACTCGTTGCTAAGATATGCCTCAGAAGTAGATGCTTTTGTAACTGTTACAAGGTCGTCCGCTAATTCAATTCCGCTTTCAACGTTGATTCCCATGGTAAATTTTAGCTGATTTTTAGAAATCTCAATCATTCTTACTGCATTGTTGTAGGAATTTTGAACGTTGGCTAAGGTCAGTTGAATTTGGTCTTTATCCTGCTCTTCGATGAAACCATTCTTATATAATTCTTCTGTTTCAAAAGCGGACTTTTTTAAGCTTTCTGCATTGTCGGCTAATATTTCTGAGTTTCGTTGTGCTACTAAAACGTTTCCATACGCTATCGTTACCATTTGCTTCACCTCCATGTCAGATCGCTTCAAATCGTTTTTCGAAAGCTCTAAATACACTTTAGCGGCTTGCAAACCCACAAAGTAAGAACCGTTAAAAATCAACTGCTCTGCTCTAAGTCCCAATCCCATTTGTTGCTCTGTGCCTAAGAATACTTCGGCGAATTCCCCTTCAGGGCCACCAAAGGCGGAAGCAGGGATTAATGAAAGCGGCGTTTGAATGTATCTCTGGTAGTTACCGGTAGCAGAAACTTGAGGTAATCCCGTGCCTATGGTTTCATTTACTTTTTTCTGCGACTTGGTAATTTCTCGCTGAGCATTTAAACTCATGTAACTGTTTTCTAACGCAAATGCCTGAGCTTGCTCCAAAGTAAATGTCTGTCCACTTGCTTGGGCAAAACTTGCAAAACTCGAACTTATTAAAAGCACGAATGCCCAGCTTTTTAGTTGGTTTGATTTATACATTGTCTTGATTAAATTTTTGTTTTAAATATTCCCTTCCTTTGGGGCTAGCAATGCCTCTTATATGATAGCGCATCATTTCTGTGTGGGTTTCATAAAAATTAAACTCTTGTTTTGAATTAAGGTCGGAACTCATTATAGAACCAACCAAAAAGAGGTAAAAGCTTGTTATAATTTCAGGATTGAAATTTGAACGATACAATCCTTCGTTGATACCATTTTCTAGGTTTTTTTGAATACACTGTCGAATAAATTTGTCTTTATGGTTCAATAAAATCTGAAAAGCTTCAGGATGATATTTTTTCATGTCAAATAAAATAGATGGATGCATTTCCTTCATTTGACTGCTCACTTGCTTCGACATCATCATCATTTCATCGATAGCATTATTACAATCTTCGAAATTTGTTTTCATGCTGCATTGCTCACATTCAATATGAAGCTCCATCATTCTTTTTACGAGGTCTTTTTTGTTATCGACAAACTGGTATAATGTTTTTTTTGAAATACCCAATTGCCTGGCTACTTCATCCATCGTCATACTTTTTATGCCATATTGCATAAATAAGTGAGTTACTTTTTCAAATAATTCTTTTTCTTCCATAATTAAAATCGGCCGCAAATATATAAACTAATTTTATATCGGAAACATTTTTTGTGTTTTTTGTTTCCAATGTACAACAAAAAAACAGCAAAATGTTCTCGCTGTTTTTTTGATGGTTTTACTTTTAAATTCTATGTAAGAATTAAGCTATTATGCTTATTCGTAAATAAAAGAACCAGTAAAGCTGCCCGATAAATTCTTGCCTCCAGCAGCAGTTAAATTGTAATTTATCGTGTAATTATTATTTCCAGTAGAGCTCACTATTACAGACCCTCCGGTAAATGGTGTTTCGGGACCGTCTAAATCTCCATCTGTGTTTCCGTTACTATCCAATGTTGCATAAGCATAGCTAAAAAATCGTTGTCCGGCAGTATTGCTACTTGTCCAAGAGCTGCCGTCTACGAAGTTGAAAGTACCTGTAGAAAACCCCGTAGTATCTGGCGAAAACAACTCCAGATATATTCCTATGGTAGTTGTTGGGCCATAACCGTAATAAGGCCCGAACGCAGGATCGGCAAATTGTTTGAATGTCTCATCCGCCACATAAAAATCATAATTATAATGTGTTTCAGTGTTACTAACGATAGCCGCTGCTCCATAATCTACTATTAGACCCGCCTTCATTGTGTAATCTGTTCCATCAAAAGAAATTGTTCCATTTCCTGTTCCAGAGCTACCTCCAGTTCCTGTTCCACTGCCACCAGCGGTAGTAGTTGTCCCTCCGTCATCATCAGAACAAGAAGTTTGAATTGTCATTAAACCGACTGCTAGAATAGCAATGTAAAGTTTTGTAAGTTTCATAATTTATTTTTTTTTGCAATGAAAATAACTAAATTCTTTGATTTCTTCATAGATGATCTTCACATAAAGAGAGTTCAGTCATTTTTATTCGTCAAAATTTAAACCAAACAAGCTAAAAACCTTTCCTTTGCACTCACATATTTTGAAAAGCAAAGTATCATGAAGCGATCAGAAGTAAAACACTTACTAACAGAAGGTAAAGTAGGAACGGAAGTATTAATTAAAGCTTGGGTTAGAACCAAAAGAGGAAGTAAAAATGTAAGTTTTATTGCCTTAAATGATGGAAGTACCATTAATAACATCCAAGTTGTAGTGAACATGGAGACAGCAGATGAATCTGTTCTAGATCGAATTAATACCGGCGCTTGTATTTCCGTTATCGGCAAGTTAGTTGAATCTCAAGGGAGTGGCCAAAATGTTGAAATAGAAGCTAAAGAAGTTGAAGTGTTGGGAGAAGCGAATCCGGATGAATATCCGCTTCAGCCTAAAAAACACAGCTTAGAGTTTTTAAGAGAGATAGCTCATTTAAGATTTAGAACGAGCACTTTCTCAGCAGTAAGTCGCATACGGCATGCTATGATTTTTGCAATTCATGAGTTCTTCAACAGTAAAGGTTTTTATAACATCCACACCCCAATCATAACAGGTTCTGATGCCGAAGGAGCAGGAGAGACATTTAAAGTAACCAACTTTGAGTTAAACGAAATTCCAAAAACAGAAGATGGGGAAGTAGACTTCAAGAAAGACTTTTTTGGAAAAGAGACGAATCTTACCGTTTCTGGTCAATTAGAAGCAGAATTGGCTGCAATGGCGTTAGGAAAGGTTTACACATTTGGCCCAACATTTAGAGCAGAGAATTCGAACACCACTCGCCACTTAGCTGAGTTTTGGATGATTGAACCTGAAGTCGCCTTTGCCGATTTAGATGAAAACATGGATTTAGGAGAGGAGTTATTAAAATACTTAATCAACTACGCCCTTGATCATTGTACTGACGACCTAGCCTTTTTGGGTGCTCGTTTAGTGGACGAAGAAAAAAACAAGAAAGCAGAAGAGCGCTCTCCTATGGCATTGATGGAAAAATTAAAGTTTGTAGCCGAAAATGATTTCGAAAGAGTTACTTACACGGACGCCATTAATATTTTAAGAAACTCGAAGCCGAACAAAAAGAAAAAGTTTAACTATCTAATTGATGGTTGGGGCGCAGATTTACAATCAGAACACGAGCGGTTCTTAGTAGAAAAGCATTTTAAAAAACCGGTTATTCTTTACGATTACCCAAAAGACATCAAAGCATTTTATATGCGCCAAAACGACGACGATAAAACTGTACGAGCAATGGACATTTTATTTCCTGGGATTGGAGAAATTGTTGGTGGCTCGCAACGTGAAGAGCGCATGGAAAAGTTAGTGAATAGAATGAATGAGATGAACGTTCCTACCGATGAGCTTTCTTGGTATCTAGATCTTCGGAAGTTTGGAACAGCTCCGCACTCCGGGTTTGGATTGGGTTTCGAACGACTTGTGCTTTTTGTAACGGGAATGGGAAATATTAGAGACGTAATTCCTTTTCCTAGAACACCTAAGAATGCTGAATTTTAAACTTCTATGGTTTTTGAAAAGACGGAAAAGCTGTCTCCATCTCTTCAGTTAAAGCTACTCCATGTGTGGAATAGTGAATATCCTGAAGTGTTGAAACACAATTCAAACTCCTTCGAGCAATACCTTAAAAGCTTAGTCAATTTGCAGCACACTGTTGTAACCGATGATGACCACAACTTTTGTGCGTGGTATTTTGAATTTGACAGAAACGATGAAAGACAATTTGGAATAATCGTTCACCACAATCAACAAAATAAGGGCATTGGAAAAGCTTTACTTCAAAATGCAAAGTTGACCAACAGAAAACTCTCGGCTTGGGTAGTCGACACTAACGACTATTATAAGAGTGATGGCTCTGCTTATATTTCTCCCATCAGTTTTTACCTAAAAAATGGATTTTCAGTGGAACCCACTCGCTGGGATTCTGACAAAATAAAAACGGTTAAAATTGCTTGGCATTAATAATGGTTAAGGGAGTTTATACTCCAACAAAAAGTTTAAATTTAAGGTCGAATACTAAGCCATGTTAAAACAATCTCTTCAACAAAAGCTGTTACAAAAGCTTTCGCCTCAACAAATTCAGCTAATGAAGTTGTTGCAGTTACCTACTGTTGCTTTAGAGCAGAGGGTGAAGGAAGAGCTAGAGGGCAATCCTGCTTTGGATGAGGGAGGTGACAATAGGGACGAAGAAGAAGAGGAAGATCGATACGAGGAGCGAGATGATGCTAAGGATGAGCACGAGGACATTGACCTTTCCATGTACATGGATAATGACGATACACCAGACTATAAATATCAAGCATCCAATCACAGCAAAGACGATGAAGATAGTGACATACCTTTCAGTGGAGGATCTACTTTTCATGAACGTCTAAGAGATCAAATTAATCTCCAAAATTTAACTGATAAAGAAGAGCAAATAGCTGACCACCTTATTGGCAGTCTCGACGATTCCGGATATTTAAGAAGAGATATTAGTGCTATAGAAGACGATTTAGCTTTTCGTAATAACATCATGACGAGCAAAGAAGAAATTGAAAAAGTACTGCACGTCATTCAAGAAATGGACCCGCCAGGTGTTGGAGCTCGAAATTTGCAAGAGTGTCTATTGATTCAAATTAAAAAAAGAATATCAAATTCTTATGCAAAGCGAATTGCTATAGAAATTCTTCAAAATCATTTCGATGAGTTTACCAAAAAACACTATTCTAAGATTATTGATAAACTAGAAATCGAAAATGAAGATTTAAAAGAGGCCATCGACGAAATCTTGAAGTTGAATCCAAAGCCGGGCAACTCAATGAATACCTCAGGCAAAACAGTACAAGTAGTGGTACCTGATTTTACCCTTTCCATTAATGACGGAGAATTGGAAATTTCATTAAATGGTAGAAATGTACCTCAACTTAGAGTCAGTAATGAGTACAAGGGGATGATTGAGCACTACCAAAAATCCAAAGAGAAGTCAAAGTCGGATAAAGAGGCAATGACGTTTGTAAAGCAAAAATTAGATTCTGCTAAATGGTTTATTGATGCAATTCAGCAACGCCAACATACGCTTATGAGCACCATGAGAACTATAGCTGAATATCAAAAACAATACTTTTTAGAAGGCGATGAAACTAAATTGAAGCCAATGATTTTAAAGGATATTGCTGAAAAAATCAACATGGATATTTCAACAGTATCTAGGGTGGTCAATAGTAAATATGTTTCTACTCCTTATGGCACCTTTCTTTTAAAATCCTTCTTCTCAGAATCGCTATCTACGGATGACGGCGAAGAGGTAAGCACAAGAGAGGTGAAGAAAATTTTACAAGATTTAATTGACGCTGAAGACAAAAAGAAACCGCTGACAGACGAAAAGCTCTCGCAACTACTACGAGATAGGAAATACAATATTGCCAGAAGAACTGTGGCAAAATATAGAGAACAATTACACTTACCAGTTGCTAGGTTGAGAAAAGAGCTTTAAATGAATCTTTTTGCAAAAATCGTTTCCTATTTGTTTCATCCCATTTTTGCTCCGCTGTATAGTGTTGCCCTTCTTTTTAGCTTACCCATTTACCTAAATTATAAGTTACCGCAGCAGTTTATCAATTTCACTTACTCCGTTGTTTTGCTCAATTTAGTGGTTAGCCCTATTTTAGTTTCACTGTATTTGAAAAGAAAAGGATTTATTGAATCATTAGAGATGAAAACTACTAAGGAGCGAGTTATTCCTTATTTGGTAAGTGCTATTTTATACGCCGTAACTTTTTTTCTGTTTCGTCAAGTTCAAATGCCCCCCCTCTACCTAAAATTCTTTCTAGGGGCATTCTTTGCTATTGTTATATTATTAATTGCTACATTTTTTTCACAAAAAATAAGTGCACACCTAGCCGGCTTGGGCGGGATTTGTGGAATACTATATAGTATATCGGTAATAACTTTTACTGAAACACTTCCTTGGTTGATGCTTGCAATTATAGTCTCGGGCTTCGTAGCTTCTGCCCGAGTAATCTTAAAAAGTCACTCTGGAGTTGAACTCATTAGTGGATTCTTTTTGGGTTTTGGGATACAACTGATCCTATTTTCTTAAAGCATCGGACCAAAGGCATCCTCTATGTGTTCAATATCCATTTTCTTCCCTTGGATGAGCACCGATACAATATCAAACCGACATTCTAAATCAATATTCTGCTCCTGTATAAAAGCATCTGCTGCCCTCACTATTCGTTTTTGTTTAGGAATTGTAACTGCTTCTTTCGGGTTTTCGAATTCCAAAGAAGTCCTTGTTTTTACCTCAACAATTATAATTTGCCCTTTATATTTTGCAATAATATCGATCTCAGCTTTCTGAAAATGCCAATTTTGAACAATGATATCGTATCCGTTCTTTGCTAAGTACCTCACCGCTGCAACTTCACCTTGTTTTCCTACTTCATTATGATCGGCCATGGAAAATTAATGTTGCATTATTATTGTCATCAATTTTTAACTGTGCATTGCGATTCATGATCAGTGCCATATTTCTCTCAATATGACCAGCTGGTACGCCGAAAATAATTGGAAAACCAAAATCCTTTAAATTATCAGCAATAATTTCTTTAGCATTGCTCCCAAAAGGGATGGCATTGTCGTTCATGTCGCTCATTCCACCGACTAACACTCCGGCACAAGCATCAAATATACGGGCCCTTTTCAAGTTCATCATCATTCGATCAATGTGATACAAATACTCGTCTAAATCCTCTATAAACAAAAACTTTCCCTTTGTATCTAGTTGGCTTGGTGTTCCGGTTAAGGAATAAAGAATAGACAAATTGCCGCCAACAACACATGCGCTTTTCACTTCCGTTGGAACATGAATGGAACCTTCTTCGATCTGAAAGTCTACGCTATAAGGCTCTCCAAAAAGGGCCTTGTGCAATGTTTTGGTGCTCTCATTTTCTCCCTTTTTAGGAAAGCTAATAGGCATATTAGCATGTAGCGTTTCAATGCCAAAATTTTGATTGATGTGATTGTGCAACACGGTAACGTCGCTATATCCAACTAACCACTTTGGGCTCTTTTGAAAAGCTGAAAAGTCAATATGGTCAATCAATTGAACGGTTCCATAACCTCCTCTAGCACAAAATACAGCCTTAGACTCTGAATCGTCAAAAGCAGCCTGCAAGTCTTCAACTCGTTGATCTACTGTTCCCGCAAATTGGTGATGCTGTGCAAACAAGTTTTTGCCAAACTTTACTATTAGCCCCCAACTTTCAAAAACTCGAATGGCTGGTGCTAACTCTCCTTTAGAAACCTTCCTGGCAGTGGCTATAATGGTAATTACATCTCCTTTTTTAATGGCTTTGGGTTGCAACATATAATCAAAGGTAATTTATTCGCCAGTACTGTTGCCCTAAATTATAAGTTTTTCGTAATCTTGCCTACGCTTTACAAAGCAGGGCCCTTAGCTCAGTTGGTTAGAGCACCTGACTCATAATCAGGTGGTCGATGGTTCGAGCCCATCAGGGCCCACCAAGCAAAAAAGGATTCAATGATTTCATTGAGTCCTTTTTTATTATGAGACAGATGTCTCACAAGTCTTATAAAGCCTTGTTCTGACGGAATAAAACGATTGTTTTTCAAACAACAGTTTTCTTTAATGCTCTAACCAAAACTTCGCTTTTAAGAGTACTTTTTCACAATAGTAGAAACTAGTTATACCATCATAAAAGTACTAATTTTTGCCATTTTAACCTATTTCAGACAGTTTTCAGACAGTTAATTTCCCTACCACGAATCGCATTATGTTGTTGATAATAAGATTATTAAACAGATACGACTCTTTTCTACACTTTAAAACAGGTCTTCTTCAGACAGTAATATAACCACTGTCTATCTTTCCGCAACTTTAAACATATCGTCACTCTTTACTATTGACAATGCCTTTACCTCATTAATTATAAGATGTTTCTATGGTGACTTAAAGGTTTTATCTCAAGTGTTTATAGACCGCTTGTCTAGTTATCTGCAGGATATCTGCAATGTATTGCACCGACTCGTTAGGCATAAGCTCACAAATAAGTTGAACCTTTTTCTTAGTTGTATAAGACCCATTAGCAATTTTCACTGCTTTGTCTGTTTGTTTAAGGTTCTCTAAAAGGTCGCACTCCATTGCTCTTCTTTGGTCATACTCCTTTCTCCAGTTATATAACCAGAACTGTAAGTTAGTATACAATATTTTATAATCCTTGTAAAGGAAGATGGAGTGCAACTCCCACTTATTTTTTAGACGATGCTCCCAAACGTATTCAATACCATTAAAGATAATTCTGTGATTTTCACGATTAGTTAATTTTTCAAGGTCAGTATCTGACCAGCTAGTTCTATGCATTTTATAATAATTATTTGTCCTATAATTATTATCACATAGTTTACAAGAAACTTCCAAGTGGTGTAAACTAAATAAAACGTAAGTAGTTGACTGTTAGAGATATAATATTTACCCTCTATAGAAGTATTTATCAACAGGCGTTAATCATTACTTTATAGAAGTATTATTTGATTATTATCATCGTTTTGCTCCTAAAAGGAATCTTATATTTTTTTATTAAAAAATAGTTAGGATTGATATATTGACGATACTGTGTAGTTATAATAGTATGATTAACACACAAATGAAGCGCTTGCTTGGTTTTGTTTAGATAACCCCTTAGAGGAGCTTAAAATGAGTCTAATGAGGCATTTTAATGTGTTTGACTCTAAAGCCATATAGCTTAATCATTGGCATATCCTATGCTCATAATTTGGTTATTTATCTGAAAATACTTAGTTTTATATGTGATGCTCATTAAAACTGAATTTAAAAAATAAACAATGAAAAAATTAGCATTAAGTATAGTAACGATATTCCTGGCACTTGTAACATACGGACAAACTCCTGTTAAATTGGCAAATAATTGGGAAACATTCCTGGCACTTGTAACATACGGACAAACTCCTGCTGAATCATCAACCAATTGGGAAGCAAAGCATAAAATTGGATTAAACATTGGACATTCCGCTGCAATAGGCCTTTTTGGAAGCTATGACGAAGATGATGGAGATGATGATTATGGCCCTGGATTTGCAAAAAACGGTTTTTCTTATAATTTATCATATCAATATTCATTCACAGATAATTTAGCTGCAACTTTTGTTTGGGGAGGGGCTGCGAATCAATATAATGTTGAAAAATATGTGGACCTTATCGCAGATTCTGATGTTAATGGATTGGATTGGGAAGTTGAAGCAGATCCATATGCTATGGGTTACGTAATGATAGGACTTAAAGCATCTGTTGGAAACGAAAAAGTAAAGGGTTATATAAACCCTGTAATCGGAAGATGCGCTTTTAAAGCTGGAGACGATAAAGTAACCGCGAGTTCTGGTGGATTTAGCTCTTCTTTCACAACAGAACAAACAGACCCAGTTCCAGGATTAATATACGGAGGTTCAGTAGGCGCAGATTTTAGAGTTTCTGAATTAATTAACATCAATCTTGATTTGCTGTTTTTACATTCTAATATCGAGGATATTGAGAGGACTTTAGATTATGAAGAGGATGATTTCTACGATTTTGACTATACCTATGAACAAAAATACTCTACAGCTAATTTTACAGTTGGGATAGGCTTCAATTTTTAAACGCATTAGAAGTAATATTTATTCTTACTCAAAAAAGTCCTGCCTCGGTAGGACTTTTTTGTTTTAAATAATGCTAAATCATTGGCATACCCTCATCCTGTAATTCAGCTACCTTAAGTACCCTTAAGTAAATTTAGTTACATAACTTAAGCAATTGTTAAACATCGTCACACACACTTTAATACGGGGTTATAACTACACCACACAAGCACCCTTTGAAATAGGAAACCATTCCTGTTAACCCCACCCCGGTTGGTTTTGTTTGTAAGGCTGAAAAGTTTTGGGGTTTTGTTAAGGTTCTTGCTGAGGTTTGGATTCTTTCGAAAAAATTCTATCTTTGATTCTATTAAGAGCAAATAAACAAAGAAATTATTTCGCCCAATTGCTATATTCAAATAATAATTCTATTTAAATGAAAAACTTTAGAATTGTCTTAATAGTGACCTTGATTCTCGATATTATTCAGTTTATTCCCCTAGTATTAGCACAAATGGGAGGTGAAATGAAAAAGCAAATGATAAGCGACTTTAATATCGCTGGATTAACAGAAAGTGTTCCTGGCCTAGAAGTTTTGGATATGATGTTATATATCTTTGGATTCATTTATTTAGGGAATTTGCTCTCTGTGGTCTATACTCTTAGATTAAAAACTCTTGAAAGTTTAAAATCAGCAACTTTCGTATTGTTTATCGTTCACTTATTTTGGACTTTACCAGATTTTGTTTCTCTATTAGGCGGCAGTTCAGCCCATCCACCGATAATTATTATGGTATTAACATTAATCCCAGTTATTGGTTTGTATTATGTTTCACAAAAAGGAGAGTTGAAATCTTAATATTTATTTCATTGGCAAATCCATCTCATTAAGTCTATAAATCAGTTAGTTTAACTACATCATATTAACTACAAACCATTAAAAATGAATTCAAAAAACGTTCTTACAGCAATAGGAGTGCTAAATATTATTCAAGGGCATTCTTCATAGGTGCTGAAACATTTACAGAACAATCTTTCCCATCTGAATTATTAGTGGGGGGAGGATTAGCAGTAGGCACAGCAATGCATTGGCCTTTATCAATTGCTTGTATTGTTATTGGTATAATAATTCTATCCACAAGAAGTTTGACAATGAAAGATGCTAAGAAGGTATTATTAAGTACTGGGATAGCTTATTTATTTTTTCTGATTAATGGCCTTTTGCAACACCTAACTACTCCGGTCAATGTGCCAATGCCGGCAATTGGATTAATTGCCTTTATCAGCATACTTTCTTTCTATACTGCTTTTAAAAAAACTTCCTAAATCATTGGCATATCCTTATCCTGTAATTCAGCAACCTCAAGCCCTCTTAAGTAAATATACGATACGTTTAAACCTGCGCTTATCAGTTTTTTAATATATTTGAGAAAACTACTAAAATGAAAATCAAAACAATCTTTAAAATCAATATTGTATTAATATTCCTTCAAGCGCTGCCACTATATATTTCCTTATTCTCTATTGACTTTAAAATGAAACTTATGGGTGACTTCTTCGGTTCAGACCCATCACCAGATGCATTAATAATGTTTGACCAGTTTGCTTTAGTACTTGGCTTAACAATTCTTGGAATTATCTCCCTTATATATGGTGCATTGTCATTTAGTGATATTAGAGTTTTAAAAAGAATATCATTCTTATTATATGCAGTAACTGGATTCTTTGCTCTACCTGAACTAATTAATGTTTTTACAAGTCAACCAAGCGCTCCACTTCCTGTAATAATTATGGGAGTAATATCTGTAGGATTATTTTATTATGGCTCAAAGAAAGGCACTATTTAAATCATCGGCATATCCTCCTCCTGTAATTCAGCTACCTCAAGACCCTTTAAGTTGGTTTAGTTACCTAACCCAAAGAAGTGTTATACATCGTCATACAGTCTCTAAATCGGGGCTATAACTATGCTATACAACAACCCTTGAAATAGGAAACCAATTCTGTTAAACCCACCTCTTGGTTGGTTCTGTTTGTGAGGTTGAAAGGATTCAGCTTTTTTGAGATTCTTGCTGAGGGTTTGAGCTATTTAAAAATATTACGTTCTTTGTGTCTAAATCACTCAACTATGAAACTATTCAAATACTCTCTAATAGCACTTATATCAATATCTCTATTCTCTTGTGAAAAGGATGACGGGACTACTGTACCATCAACTCCGAGAGGTCCAGTAATCTATCTTGACGACAATGGAGTGACAGTAAAGGCAGGAGAAAGTGCTGTAATAGGAGATACAGCAAGTATAAATGGCATCCTTTATACAGTTGTTGATAGAGCATTATTATTGTCTTTGGTTAGTATTCTTGATTCCCTTCCAGATAATGAAAATGTTTGTGTTTCAAGAATTACTAATATGAGTTATATTTTTTCTGGTGCTGGATCATTTAACAGAGACATAAGTTCTTGGGATGTGTCTAATGTGTCTGATATGACAAGTATGTTTGATGGTGCCTCGTCATTCAATCAAGACATCAGATCGTGGGATGTTTCTAATGTGTCTGATATGACAAGTATGTTTGATGGTGCCTCGTCATTCAATCAAGACCTTTACTACTGGGAGGTAGATAATGTGACTCAATGCTCGAACTTTTATCCGGGTGCAAATTCTTGGACACAACGAAAGCCACATTTTACTAGCTGTTGGCCATCTTCCGGATGGAGAAATTTGTGTGATAAGAATTTTGTATTGAGTAATCTGACATATAGTGTAAATGGAGTTATACAATACACGGGTCTTGATACTAATTATTACCCTGCTTGTAATCTAGACGATATAATACGGTTTTATGACGATCAAACATTTGATGCATATTTTGGAACAATCAAGTGCGACCCTAACGATCCTCAAAGCGAAACTAGAGAATGGGATCTTTCTTATTCTGATACTAAGTTAAGACTCGGTCCAAGTTCCAACAACCGTCCCCCTAGAAGCAGTTCGAATACTAGTAGAACATTTGATATTATAACAAATGATGGCCTTCAATTAATTTATCAAGAAACTGAGATTGATTCGTTTGCTGGAAATAACACTGAATATAGAGTAACCTATAGAGCACTATAAATTACATTGCCTTCATAAATTAAATAACATAATTAAAAGTCCTGCCTCGGTAGGACTTTTTTTGTTTTAAATAATTCTAAATCATCGGCATATCCTCCTCCTGTAATTCATACGCCTCAAGCCCCCTTAAGTAGGTTAACGATACGTTTAAACTAGAGTGACCCATAGCCTTCTGTAGCTTAGTTAAAGACCCTGTCCTCTTAAAAATATCTATCGCTCCTGTATGTCTAAAGGAGTATAGTGTTTGATGTTCTTCTAGAACCTTTGACTGTGCCTTATACTTACTCCAAAGACTTTTAAAGTAGTCACTGTTGTATGGCTCTAACTCTCCACTAAAGATGTTCCTACCATCCTCCCCTTTGACTAGGTTTTCCCTTATGTAAACAGGAACAGGTACGATTCTATTCCTACCAGATTTATTCCGATGCCCTGATAAATGGATTTGACTTAAGTCCGAAGAAAAGTCTCCCCAACAAAGCTCTCTTATCTCTCTATGTGGTCTTAAGAGACATCCGTAAGTTAGTAAACAGCACAGGTAAAGTTTGTCGTTAAACACTCTTATTTCATCTAATACAGGCCTTATTTCTCGGAAGGGTTTGTTTAGTTTCGCCTTATTCTTTCTGCTCTTATTACTCAGTAAATCCCTTGGCTTCATACCCTTGCTTACTGCAGCATTTAAAAGAGCGTGTAGGTGTCTTCTAAGTGTGTTGTAGCTTGTTGCTGAGGTATATTTATTAACGATAGAACTGATGCCCTCTAAAGTGATTACATTGCCTTTACAAGTATTAACAATGTCCCTATGTAAATACCGTAAAGTACTCTTGTATTTATCAGAGTAACTTCCATTTAATTTACTCTCTAGGAAGGTATTTATAGAAAAGTAGGAAGAACATTACTCAAATCATTATTTAAGTAAATATGATTCTCCTTTTAATCTTTGGATTTCTGACACTAGATGAGTGTGCGCATAACAACCGGAGTTAATGACACTGACCCTTCCCATTTGTGGCGCCGCAGTGCACTTTCAAGCCCAACTAGTTTGCTAATAAAATTATTTACACTTAATTGAAGTGTTTTATAAAAAAGTGAAACTAAGTAAAGCCAAGAATACGACATTTGTAGTTGTAAATTTAGATTGCAATCCGAATCAATGGATCCGAAAGACCTCCAACAATTTCAAGAAATTGTTCAACTTATTTTAACCGAAGAAAAAGATCATCCGGTTGCAAAGCCTGTTTCGGTAGATGAACTTTCAAGTGCTGTTAATCTAACACTTCAAGATGACCCTATATCAGATGAGACTTTTTACAATGAATTTCAAACACTTGTAAAAAAGACTCCCAAAACTGCAAGTAAGTCTTTTTTTAATCAATTGGTTGGTGGCCGAAGAAGTCGTGCCTTACTTGGTGACCTAATGGCTAGTGTTCTAAACAATAGTATGTATACCTACAAGGTTGCAGGTCCAATGGTTGGGGTAGAACGAGAAATTGTGAACAAGCTAGCGCAAATGTTAGGCTACGCTGATAATGCAGGAGGAACCATCGCTTCTGGCGGTTCCATGAGCAACTTTATGGCAATGGTATTAGCAAGAGATGCAAAAAGCGATTCCATACAGGAAGGTGTAATGCATAAGATGATTCTGTATACTTCAGAAGCTTCTCATTACTCAATAGCCAAAAATGCAAGTCTCATGGGCATAGGCAGAAAACAAGTTCGGTTTATTCCTACCAACGAGTTGGGCGAAATGAAAGTGGACCTTTTAGAAGCTGCTATCCTGGAAGACTCAGAAAGCGGTAAGGTTCCATTCTTTGTAAATGTCACTTCCGGAACAACTGTTTTAGGAGCTTTCGACTCTATTGTGGAGGCCTCAAAAATTTGCAAAAAACACCACCTGTGGTTGCACGTGGACGGCGCCTATTGTGGGTCAGTTATTTTTAGTGAAAAGTACAAGCATTTCTTAAAAGGGGTCGAACTTTCAGACTCTTTTAGTTTGAGCGCCCACAAGATGCTTGGAACCCCTTTAACTTGCTCGGTTTTTATAACACAGCACAGGCAACAATTGTACGAGTCTTTTTCAAGTGACGCGAGCTATTTATTTCAGTCTGAAAAAGACGATTTTAATCCAGGAAAATCTTCGTTCCAATGTGGAAGAAGAAATGACGCGTTAAAATTATGGACGCTTTGGAAGTCGATAGGAACGAAAGGCTTAGAAAAATTGGTAAACCATCAATTCGAATTAGCAGAAGTGGCTAGAAATTATATCCGTTCCAGTAAAGATTATACATTGTATAGTTTTGATGATTCTATCTCTATTTGCTTCAATTACAAAAACATCCCTGCCAAAATGTTGAGCAAAGAATTATATCTACACTCTCAATTGATGGTCAGTCATGGTAGTTTCGAAGATCACCACTTTATTCGCTTGGTTACCATCAACTCAGACAATTCAGAAAAAGAAATATTGGACTTTTTCAAAACCATTGAACAATTTGTAGCAGAAAATACTTTAATCTTACAACACTAAATAAAGGCACTCAATTTTCAGCCAAACATTGACATGACGCTAAAAAACATAGAAGGTATCAAAAACATCATTTTCGATCTAGGGAATGTAATTATAGATTTGGATACCGAAGCAACAAAACAAGATTTTAAGTTCTTGTATGGCCCTGATTACAAATCTGTAATGGCCGATTTAAAAGAACGAAAGGTTTTCAAAAAATACGAAACTGGTAATATTTCAACACAAACTTTTCTGAACGAGTTAGCAAGCTATGACGAGAATATTAGTCTTGACGAGGTGAAAAATGCTTGGAACGCTATGCTTTTAGATATTCCCGAAGAGAACTATAAAATTCTAACTAAAACAAAAGAAAAATACCGCACATTCTGCCTTAGCAACACCAACAAGTTGCATATAGATTTTATTCACAAGCAGTTAAAAGCAACCAAGGGCCTTTCAAACTTAAACAGTTTCTTCGAAAAAGTTTACTATTCACACGAGATAGGTAAACGAAAACCTGATGGAGCTACTTTTCAATTTGTGTTGGAATCTAACAACTTAAAAGCAGAAGAGACTTTGTTTATTGATGATACTGAAAAGCATCTGAGTGGCGCAGAATCTATAGGTATTCAGGTACTGCACATGGATGAAGACATGAGGCTAAGCGATCTTTTTAATTGATTTTTTCGTACTCACCAAATACACTCCTGAGAAAATAAGGAGAGCAGCAAGGATTTTCTCCATACTCAATTCATCTTTTTGCAATGCGATGGCCATAATGCTAGCAATTAGCGGTTGAGAATAGATGTATATACTTACCACTGAAGGGCTAAGTTCCTTCAAGCCAAAAATATTAAACAAATAGGCTAAAAAAGTAGTCCCTACCACCACAAATCCAAAGGCCCACCAGATATTAGTAGTAAACGTTGCCCACTCTATTTCTTGGAATTGAGTCCATCCAAAAGGCAAAACGTAAATAAATCCAAATAAAAATACCCACTTGATTACTGTCATGGGTTTATATTTTTGCATCAAAGGTTTAACCAAAACTAAATAGATGGCGTAGGAAGTCGCATTTAAGAAAACGAACAAATCGCCAATAAACCCGTCAGAGCTCAATGCAGAGAGTCCTTTAAATAGTATTAACCCAACTGCTCCAGTTAAGCCTAGTCCTATTCCTATTATTTTTCTGGAGGTAATTCTTTCTCTTATGACTACAGCTGAAATAAGCAAAACTAAAATCGGGTTACAGGTTAAAATTATAGCAGCATTAATTGGACTAGTTAAATTCAGTCCATAAAAAAACATCAGCTGATTGGATGCAACACCAAAAGCTCCACAAACGGCCATCAAGGCTAAATCTCTCTCTGAAACTTTCTCTTTTTCTGCAAATTGAGCAAACATCCAAAACAATAATAATGCACCAGACACCCTACAAAATATGAAACCAAAAGGCTGGATAAACTCAGGCATTACATCTTTTGCAATGGAATAGTTTAATCCATAAATAATGTTTGCTCCTAATATAGCGGCGTGCGCCCAAAACTTTTTTCCCAACACTTATTGAATTTCGGATAGAAATGCTTCAACCACCTTTTTTGAATTGCCTATAAATATTTTGTCATTGACAATGAAAACAGGCCTTTTTAGAAAAGTGTACTCTTTTAAGATCCAATTCTTGTAATCATCTTCTACTAACTTTTGCTCATTCAGTCCCATACTTCTATATTTTAAAGCTCTTCGGCTAAAAAGAGATTCATAATTACCTGCCAATTCTCGCATTTCTTCCAATTGAGCTAAGGTAATTGGGCTAGTTTTAATATCTTGCATTTGAAAAGATTCCGGGGCTTTTATTTGAGCTAAAATCTTTTGACATGTGGAGCAGGTAGATAAGTAATATGCCTTTTTCATAGTGATAATTTGAAGTACAAAAATAAAGGGAATTCTCTCCGCAATGAGCCAAAATCCGAAAGCACTTAAACTATTTTCCCCAACAAGAATTTGGGTTACCATTTTCATTGGATTGATGGTTGCTAGTTACCTCATGTACCAAGAATACGACCCTAAAAACTTTGAAAATTTAAGCTGGTCGTGGACAGCAACTCTTTGGATTTCAATAGCAGTGCTAATGATTGCCCTTAGAGATTTCGCTTATATGGCGCGCATTCGAATTTTAACTGACTATAAGATTTCTTGGCGAAATAGTTTTGACACAATTATGCTGTGGGAATTTGCATCTGCGATTACACCTTCAGTTGTTGGTGGTTCAGGAGTTGCCATTTACATTGTAAACAAAGAAGGTGTAGGCTTAGGACGAAGCACAGCGGTAGTTTTGTCTTCAGCTTTTTTAGATGAGCTTTTTTACATCATAATGGTTCCAACCATAGTTGGTATTATTGGTGTTTCACAACTATTCCCCGAAGGATTGCAAACAGAAATTTTTGGAATGACTTGGGGAACAAAAGACGTGTTTGTTTTAGGTTATGGGTTCATCTTATTTTTAACCTCTTTTATTTGCTACGCTATATTCTTTCGGCCTCGAGGCTTCAAATGGCTTCTACTAAAGGTTCTTAGCCTTCCTTTTCTAAAAAAGTGGAGGGTACAAGCTGGCGAAACGGGAGATGAAATCATGATAACATCTAAGGAATTGAGGCACAAACCTTTTTCTTTTTGGTTAAAAGCATTTGGGGCAACTTTCGTTTCGTGGACAGCGCGATTCTGGGTGGTAAATTTTATTATTCTTGCGTTCATTTCGGTAGATAGTCACCTCCTTATTTACGCTCGCCAACTAGTAATGTGGGTGATTTTGCTAATAAGCCCAACCCCGGGAGGAGTTGGGATAGCGGAGTTTGCTTTTGATGGGTTTTTAAAAGTATTTATTCCAATCGGTTTTGTTGGAACATTAGCGTTCATTTGGCGATTAATTAGCTACTACCCTTACTTGTTCATAGGAGCAATAATCTTGCCTCGATGGGTAAAGAGAACTCATTCTGCTAAAAAGGACTAAACTCATCCATTTAAATTCTTGCTTGGTTAATTTAGCCTAGAACAATTATCTAATATCGCCATGAAAAAAAAGGGAATGAGATTTGGAACCAAGGTTATTCACGCTGGTTTGAAGCCTGACCCTTCAACGGGAGCGGTAATGACTCCGATTTATCAAACGTCTACCTACCAACAAAAAGCCCCCGGGAAGCATAAAGGCTATGAATATTCTAGATCTAGTAACCCAACAAGAAAGGCACTAGAAGATAATTTAGCTGCCTTGGGAAATGGCAAGTATGGGCTTTGTTTTGGCAGTGGCGTAGCTGCTATTGATGCAGTGCTAAAGCTTTTGAAAACCGGAGATGAAGTAATTGCAACAAATGACTTATACGGCGGCTCCTATCGTCTATTTACTGAGGTTTTTGCGCAACTGGGAATCCATTTCAAATTTGTTCCAATGAACGATATGACAGTGATTGAAGAGGCAATCACCAGCGCGACAAAGCTCATTTGGGTTGAAACGCCAACTAACCCTATGATGAACATCATCGACATTATTTCAGTATCCAAAGTGGCTAAAAAGCACAACATTTTATTGGCAGTCGACAATACGTTTGCAACGCCTTTTTTACAAAACCCCTTAGATTTAGGAGCCGATATCGTGATGCATTCAGTCACAAAGTATCTCGCGGGCCACTCCGATGTTATCATGGGAGCCTTAATCTGCAAAGACGATGCTTTGGCGGAGCGATTGTATTTTATTCAAAAAAGTAGTGGGGCTGTTTGTGGTCCGCAAGATAGTTTTTTAGCGCTCAGAGGAATCAAAACATTGCATCTGAGAATGCAGCGTCACAGTGAAAATGGGAAAAAAATTGCCCAGTTTTTAACTGAACACCCAAAGGTTGAAAACGTTTATTGGCCCGGTTTCAAAGAGCATCCAAACCACAGCATTGCTAGAAGCCAAATGAGAGATTACGGCGGAATGATATCGTTTTCACTAAAAGGGAATAGTAAGGATGATGCGTTTAAAGTAATGTCCACTTTCAAAATTTTTACGCTAGCAGAGTCACTAGGCGGTGTTGAAAGTTTAACATGTCATCCCGCGACAATGACTCATGCCTCTATTCCCGCAGAAGAACGAGAGAAATTAGGTATTGGTGAATCATTAATACGGCTTAGTGTGGGTATAGAAGATATTCATGATTTAATTGAAGACCTAGATTCTGCATTAAAATCGGTATGAATTGAACAACTTTTTACACTTAATTGTCGTCTTATTATAGAAAAGATTGTCTTTCAGGCTACAGATCTATGCTATTTAATGTTAATTCACATAAAAGTAAATCTTAGTTTGAGTAACTTTATCTGCCATTATAATAGTTCAACATGAAAAAACATATTTCACATTTATTACTAATTACACTTTTGATTTTAACCTCAAAAGGTTTGACTGCTCAGCAAACAGAATGGTGCGCAACGGATGAAATGCTTCAAGAGTATTTCAACGAAAATCCATCTGTTGAAAGTTCATTTTGGGAAGAGCAAATACAACTATCTGAGCTTTCTCAGCTCAATGCAATCAAAGGTGGTCAAAATAACAAAGCTCCTATCATAACAGTTCCAGTAGTTGTCCATGTTATTCATTATGAAGGTTTAGGTAATATTACTAAACAGCAAATTGATGATGGAATACGTATTATAAATGAAGACTTTCAGAAATTGAACGCAGATACTACTCTCACAAGAAATATCTTTAGAAATATTGCCGCAGATGTTCAAATCGAGTTTAAATTAGCGAACATTGATCCAAACGGTCAGTGCACTGAGGGTATAAACAGAATTAACTCGTTTCTCACGTATAATAACCGTAATGAGGTTAAAGTTCTTTCTTATTGGCCTTCTGATGAATACTTAAATGTTTGGTTAGTAAATTCTATTCGGGGAAGTGGAAACGGAACGACTTTAGGTTATGCTCAGTTTCCTAACTCAGGGAACCTTAGCACTTTTGGACTAGTTTGCCGAAACGACCAATGGGGTAATATCGGAACAGCTGCTGGTTCAGGAGGAAGAACTGCTACTCACGAGGTGGGACATTGTTTTGGATTATTTCACCCATTTCAAGGAAGTTGCGGATCAAGTTGTAACGGTAGTGGTGATTTTGTATGTGATACTCCTCCTACATCCGGACAAACATTTGGTTGTAACTACAATAATAACACCTGTTCAAATGACGCTACCGGGGGTACTAGCCAAAATCCAAACCCATATACCTCCAACGTCCCAGATCAATTGGAGAACTATATGAGCTATGACAATTGTCAAACATTGTTTACGAACGGTCAAAAAAGTAGAATGCTTGCAACGTTCTCTTTATACAGTCAACTGAATAATTTAAGAACGAACGGAAACCTTGTGGCAACAGGGACAAATAATGGATACATTGTTCAGAATTGCCCTCCTAAGGCATATATTATTGACGACCAGCAAAAGTTAGTATGTGTTGGTGGTCAACTTTCATTTAGCGAAGACTCTTACCAAGGGGATACCATAACAGCATACAATTGGTCATTCCCAGGTGCCACGCCTGCTACATCAACATCAGCAAATCCAACTGTTACTTACTCAACAGCAGGAGAGCACGATGTAACACTTATTGTTACTAATAATGGAGGTTCTGATACTCTTGTCATGCAAGACTACGTTAATGTAAAAGACCCAGCTGTTGCCTACAACGGATTTGGCTACAGTGATGGTTTTGAATCGTTCACAGGATTTAATAATGATTGGATTGTTTTTGACCCAACTGGAGGTTTTAGCTGGACAAGAACACAAACGGGATCTTTGACCGGAAACTCCTCAGTATTTTTGCAAAGCTATTCACTTGGTAGTAATGAATCTGACTTCTTAATCTCCCCACAAATTGATTTGACGCAAGTCGTAAATCCAAGATTTGCATTTGATGTTGCCTTTAAGAATCAAACTGGATCTAGCGACCAATTGTGGTGTTCTATCTCAACAGATTGCGGGATTACTTGGACTACAAGAGGTGTTATCTCGGCGTCTTCTCTCAGCACTGGAACGCTAAACAATGTATATTTTAGACCATCATCGGCCGCAGATTGGAGAACGTTTTTCATTACCACTACTGCAGCTATGCGCAGCAGTACTAATGTACTTTTTAGATTTGAGTTCAAATCTGGTGGCGGTAACAATATTTATATTGATGACTTTAGAGTAGACGGAGCTTCAGCCGTAGGTATAAGCGATAATGACTTGTTGGATAACAGTTTCAGCGCTTTCCCTAACCCAATAACGGAAGGTCAACTAAACATCAACTTTATGGTTGACAAGGCTTCCGACAATGCAAGGTTGTACATAACAAATATGCTAGGACAACAGGTAGAGGAAGTATATACTGGTGCGTTGAACAGCGACCCATATAGCTTTAAGATAAATACAAACAATTTTTCTTCCGGTATTTATTTTATTACTCTTAGAACAGAGAGTCAGAATATTACAAGAAAAATTATTGTCCAATAAGTTTAAAAAACATAGAATAAGTGATAAAGCCCAATGATTAATCATTGGGCTTTATTTTGCCTTTTACTCCTCTTCTATTAGAAAATGGCAAAAAATATCCTTCAAAAATAGGAACGTAATTTGAACAACATTCCTTTCACGGGAATCTGTGTTTGCCCGCTAATGCGCTTCTAACCAGTTTGAGGCTATATCCATTTCTATAATAAGCGGAACAACTAATTCCACTGCATTTTCCATTTTATCTTTAATGAGGGATTTAATTTTCTCTACTTCATCTTTGTGCACATCAAATACCAATTCATCATGAACTTGCAGCAGCAGTTTCGATTTAAATTTTTGTTTTAATAGCTCTTGCTGAAGATTAATCATCGCTACTTTAATAATATCTGCTGCAGAACCTTGTATTGGAGCATTAATGGCATTCCTTTCTGCAAAGCCACGCATGATTGCATTTTTACCATTAATGTCCTTTAGGTACCTTCTCCTTTTCATGATCGTTTCTACGTAACCGTGCTCTTTTGCAAAGCCTATACTTGAATCCATGTAGGTTTTAATTCCTGGATATTTTTCAAAGTAATTGTCAATAATCACTTTGGCTTCCTTTCTTGGAATGTTAATTCGTTGTGAAAGTCCAAAAGCTGAAATACCATAAATTATTCCAAAGTTTACTGTTTTTGCTTTACTCCGCATGTCTCGATCTACCTCTTCCAAAGGCACATCGAATACTTTAGATGCTGTAACAGCATGAATGTCTATACCATTTTTAAAAGCTTCAATCATTCCTTCGTCTCCACTTAAAGCCGCAATAATCCGCAGTTCAATTTGAGAGTAATCTGCAGCTAATATTTGATAATCTTTAGTTCTCGGAATAAATGCTTTTCGTATTTCTCTTCCCTTCTCTGTTCGAATTGGTATGTTCTGCAAATTCGGGCTATTGGAGCTCAAACGCCCAGTTGCAGCGACAGTTTGCATGTAGTTAGTATGAATGTGACCTGTTTTTGGATTTACTAAATCAGGTAAGCTATCTACGTAAGTCGATTTTAACTTTTTAAGCGACCGGTATTCTAACACCTTTGGAACAATTTCATGCTTTTCTGTCAATTTCGCTAACGTTTCCTCTGAGGTAGAATATTGACCAGTCTTCGTTTTTTTTGCCTTATCATCAATTTTTAATACCTCGAAAAGGACTTGTCCGAGCTGCTTTGGCGAGTCGATATTAAACTCAGTAGTTGCCAATGCAGTGATTTCCTTTGTTAGGTCAGACAAAGACAATTCTAGTTCCTTAGAAAACTCAGCCAAGGTCTCACAGTCTAAATTAATCCCTTCAAATTCCATGGCTGCTAAAACAGGAATCAAAGGCATCTCAACTTCGTCAAACAGTTTCCTAATTTCACCGTTCCCTAATTCTTTCTCAAAAACTTGCTTCAATTGAAAAGTAATGTCCGCATCTTCACCTGCATATTCAACTACTTTCTCCACCTCAACATCACGCATACTGCCTTGATTTTTGCCCTTTTTCCCAATCAACTCTACAATCGATTGAGGTTTATATGACAGATAAGTTTCCGCTAAAATATCCATCCCATGCTTTTGGTCAGGCTCTAGTAAATAGTGTGCAACCATCGTATCAAAAAAGACTCCTTGCAATTGAATACCATAATTTTTAAGCACCGTTAAGTCATACTTCAAGTTTTGTGCTATAACTTCTTTAGAATTGTCTTCGAGAATGACCTTGAATTGAGCTACCTGCTTCAACGCTTCTTCTTTGTTGGCAGAGATGGGCACATAAAATGCCTCTCCAGCCTTTATCGAAAAAGCCAAGCCCACTACTTCTGCTACCATAGCATCTACACTTGTTGTTTCCGTATCGAAACAATACGATTGTGCCCCCTTTAACACTTCTATCAATCTTTCAATTTTTGACTTAGAATCAATTAGTTCATACTTGTGCTTAGTATTCTCTAGCGTCTTGAATTCTCTTGGTTCAGAATCATTTTCATTGGCTGAACTTGAGCTGCTATTGCTGCTATCGTTTGATGCTCCTGCGCTAAACAAGTCCATCTGACCGTCATTAGAAGGGGCAATGCTAACTTCTTCACCTAAGATTCTTTTGCTCAGTGTTCTAAATTCTACGTCAGCAAAAACTTGTTCCAGTTCCTTTTTATTTAATGGGTCACGCTTTAAGTCATTCGGGTCGAACTCAATAGGAACATCTATAATGATTGTTGCTAATTTTTTAGAAAGCAGAGCTATTTCCGAAGAAGCCTCAACCTTTTCCTTCATTTTACCTTTTAAATCAGCCGTGTTTTCCAACAACCCTTCAATACTGCCGTATTGTTTCAAAAACTTTTTTGCTGTCTTATCTCCAACACCAGGAATTCCAGGAATATTGTCTACCGCGTCTCCACACATTCCTAAGTAGTCTATCACTTGGAGAGGGTCAATAATTTCAAATCGTTTACAAACCTCATCTATACCCCATATTTCTGCCTTGTTGCCCATTCGAGCAGGTTTATACATGAATATATTTTCACTAACCAACTGCCCAAAATCCTTGTCGGGAGTCATCATGTAAGTTTTATATCCCTCCTTTTCAGCTTTCTTTGCTAAGGTCCCTATTACATCATCTGCTTCAAATCCGTCAGAATATAAAGTTGGAATATTGAATCCTTTAATAATTTTCTTGATGTATGGTACAGCTAATTTAATATCATCTGGAGTTTCTTCCCGGTTGGCCTTGTAAGCCGGAAATTCAATGTGCCGAGCTGTTGGAGCGCTAGTATCAAAAACCACAGCAATGTGTGTGGGGTTGTGTGTATTCAGCACATCAAATAAGGTTGATGTAAAACCGTAAATCGCCGAGGTATTTAATCCCTTAGAATTAATCATTTGATTTTGACTAAAGGCAAAATGCGCTCTATAGATTAGCGCATAAGCATCTAGAAGCCATAGTGTTTTGTTATCGTCTGACATGCAAAAGTGAAATTTTATTCAGGCTTGAAGGTAAGAAAAACCAGAATGAAAAAAGAAAGAAACTAAAACTAATTCACCTCCATTAATACAGTGGCCAAAACAGTTTCTCCCACCGCCTTGAGTGTCTCTTTATCAATAACATCCATATTGTCTTCGTGAGTGTGCCAATGCGGTGCAAATGATCTTGTTTCCGGGTCATACTGAATAATATCAATACTTGGAATTTTTGCTACTGTGTTTACATACACATGATCATCAATGCCAACATGTCGTGTAGGACGATTGTTAAAGAAGTTATCATAACCTAGATCTTTTGCGATGTTCCAAACATGATGAACGTAAGCCGAGGCGTGAGTCATAGAATGATATTCTTTCGCAAACATAGCACCCCTAGCACCAACCATATCCAACAGAATTCCAAAGTTTGCGCTATAGCCTATTTTGTGCATGTTATTCGCCCAATACTGACTTCCCAAGCAGTAGTCTTCTGTAGTTCCATTCACTCCTACATAATCCTCGGCATCAAAAAATATAATATCTACTCCAATATTTGGTTGTACAAGTTGCAGTTGACGAGCAATTTCTAATAATACCCCAACCCCGCTTGCGCCATCATTTGCGCCCATTATTGGTTCTGACGTTCTTTCTTCGTCTTGGTCAGCATTTGGTCTAGTGTCCCAATGAGCAAATAACAATACTCTATTATTAAGCTCCGGTTTAAAAGCACCAATAATGTTTTTTATGTTCAGTTTTGTCTTGTCAAATGCAATAACCTGTGCTTCTTGCTCGGTTACTTCAAACCCAAATCGATTTAATTGAGCTGCTAAATAATTCCCGGCTGTAACATGTGCAGCTGTGTTTGGTACTCTTGGTCCAAAATCAACTTGTGTTTGAACGAAATTATAAGCTGAATCAGCATCAAAATTAGGTCGCACTGCCCTTTCCCGCTCTTCTACTTTTTTAGTTGAAGGTGGCTTTTTATCTTCACCACAAGAGAATAAAAAAACTACACTACAAATGAATAAACACCTAGCTCTCGAACTCCCAAATTGCGCCATCTTTCCCATCTTTAATTCCAATGTTTAATTCCTTTAATTTATCTCGAATCTTATCTGCCGTTCCCCAATCTCTTTGTTCTTTCGCAGCTTTTCTGAAATCCAATATCAATTCCATCAACTCATCTGTAATCTCATTCGACTGCACCCCGGCCTCTTCTACTTCTAACCCAAGAATCTCAAAAAAGAATGCATCGAAAAGCTCTTTAAATCTTTCCAAATCTTGTAACGAGATTTTTTCTTCACCGGCTTCAATAGCTGCAACCATCTTCAAACTATCAAATAATTTAGAAATTGCTATTGGAGAATTAAAATCATCGTTCATGGCGTGATAAAGCGAATCTTTTAAAGATGATATATCAACAGTTGACTTATCTGATGTTTCTAATTCATTAATTCGGCTTAAGCCTTTTTGTAAACGATTAAATCCCTTTGAAGCAGCCTCTAAGGCATCGTTTGAAAAGTCAAGCGTACTTCGATAATGTGATTGCAAGATAAAAAAGCGAACGGTCATTGGCGAATAAGCTCTTTCCAACTGAAAATTATCTCCTGTAAAAAGTTCCGCGCAAAAAATTCCATTCCCTAACGACTTTCCCATTTTTTGTCCATTAATGGTTACCATATTATTATGCAACCAGTAGTTGGCAAATGGTTTTCCTGTATGCGCTTCGGCTTGAGCAATTTCACACTCGTGATGCGGGAACTGATTCTCTAACCCGCCTCCGTGAATGTCAAAGTTTTCTCCTAAGTACTTTTGGCTCATCACTGTGCATTCGATGTGCCACCCGGGAAATCCCTTTCCCCAAGGAGAATTCCATTGCATTAAGTGCGACGGGTCCGCTTTTTTCCAAAGCGCAAAATCAAACCCATTCTTCTTATCCGATTGTGCTGAAAGAGTTCGATTAGCCGCTCCTTCCATCATTTCTTCTACCGACCTGCCAGATAGTTTTCCATAGTCAAACTTTTCATCGTACTTCGCAACATTGAAGTACACAGAGCCATTTACTTCATACGCAAAACCTTTCGAAATCAAGTCTTCGATAATTTCAATTTGCTCAGGGATGTGACCTGAAGGACGAGGATAAATATCAGCTCTCTTTACATTCAGCGTATCCATATCTCGGAAATAATTGAACATATAGCGTTCAACTACCGCCATCGGATCAACCTTTTCTAGTCGCGATTGCCTTGCTATTTTGTCGTCTCCTTCGTCTGCATCATCAGTCAAGTGACCCACATCCGTTATATTTTGAACGTACTTAACTCTTGGGAAAATATGGGATAAGTACCTATAAATTAAATCGAAAGAAACATACGATTTGGCGTGACCCAAATGCGCATTCCCATAAACCGTCGGACCACAAACATACATCCCTACTACCTCTTTGTCAATTGGTTTGAATGCCTCTTTCTTTCGGGTTAGCGTATTATATACTACTAATTTGGAATCCATTTCGTGCTTTTTAATTTTTACAAAGAAAAGCAATAAAACGCTAGGCCATGACACAAAAAAGCCTCAAACTTTCCGAATAATTCGATTGGTTTAAGGCTTTTTACGTTTCTTTTAATCGTTTTACATATCCTTTTCAATTACACCGTTACCGATATATCTTCCGTCTTTAAAAATCATAATTAGAAATAATATCCCGTTCTCATCGTATTTGTAATACTTCCCGTCAATTAAACGATAATCCTTAAAAACTCCATCTTTTGAGATCTGCTTATTCTTGTTAAACAATTTGTGGTAGCCATTCCCATCAAACCCTCCTTGGTTAGGATTGTCCTCTTTGGCCGCGGTTACTTTTACAGATTTGCTTTCTTTTACCATTTTAGTCACTGCGTCTTCCACCGGACTTTTGGGTGCGTATGTTTCAAAACTAGCTGGGTCTAGAGTTCCTCCATTAAAGTTTTTAACAGACATTAAGTCTCCATTTTCATAGTATTCTTTTTGTTCTCCTGTTTCTAACCCTTCATTCCATGTTCCTTCCAATCTCAATTTACCGTTAGGGTAATAGTAAGCCTGCTTTCCTGACCTTTTTCCCCCTTCTGTAAACGTAAAACTTTGGGAAACTTATCCATTTTCGTGATATCGCTTAAACTCTCCCGTATTCTTAGTTCTAGCCCAATTCCCCGATTCTTCTGCATTTCCGTTCTCGTAATACAATGTGTATTTTCCGTATGGTCGGCTTCCTTTATAGGTAATTTCACTTTTCAATTTTGTTGACGGGAAGTATTTTTTCCAAAGCCCCTCTTTCCTGCTATTTACATAACTCCCTTCTTCTACTAAATTACCAACGGGGTACTCACTAAATTTTGGTGGTTTTGCTTTAATCATCCAATAACCTTGTCTCTTTTTACTGATATCAATTTTATTGATTGTGTCCGTTCCATTTAATTCAAAAGACTGCGACGCAGCATTCCAAGAATAAAGCAGTAAAACGATTATTGTACTTAAAAACTTCATGCGTTTGAAATTAGCCATTAACATTAGGAAAAGATTTTTAGATTTAATCCAAGTTCTTAAGCATGTCTTCTGTCATTTTTGCCATGTCATATTCGAGCTTCCAACCCCAATCTTCCTGCGCAGCAGAATCATCAATACTTCCGGGCCAACTTTCTGCAATTTTTTGCCGAAAATCAGGAGCATAGCTAATTTTAAAATTAGGAAGGTGCTTTTTTATCTCACTTGCGATGTCTTCCGGTGCAAAAGAAATCCCCCCGAGATTATAACTTGATTTGATTTTAACATTCCCCTCCGGCGCTTCCATTAACTCAATGGTAGCTCGAATGGCATCCTCCATATACATCATTGGAAGGTAGGTTCCTTTTTGTAAAAAGCATTCGTATTCTCCATTCTCTAATGCTTTATGGTAAATGTCAACCGCATAATCTGTGGTGCCTCCACCTGGTAAGCTTTTATAGCCAATTAACCCTGGATAACGGATACTTCGTACGTCTACTCCATAGTTTTTTGCATAATACTCACACCAACGTTCGCCTGCAAGCTTAGAAATGCCGTAGACCGTTGTTGGGTCAGTAACGGTATGTTGTGGAGTCTCTTGACGAGGAGTATTAGGCCCAAAAACAGCAATGGAGCTTGGCCAAAAAACCTTCTTTATCCTTTTGTCTTTCGCCAAATCTAGCACGGTAAACAATGTCTCCATGTTCAGCTTCCATCCAAATTCAGGGTTTTTCTCTGCTGTTGCAGAAAGCAAAGCCACTAAATGATACACTTCTTCAATTTTATAACGCTCAACGATATCATGCAACTTTTCTTTATCTAATGCATTGAGCACTTCAGAAGGTCCGCTTTGATTTTCTAATTCCCTTACATCGGTAGCTAACACTTTGTCGTTCCCATGCTTCGCTCTTAACTTTTCTACCAACTCACTTCCCACTTGCCCGCCGGCACCTAAAACTAAAATCATTTGTCTCGTATTAATTATAAATCAAAAATAATAAAAGGCTTTCAAGCGCATGACAATTATCATTCTCTAGCGTAATCTCTTTTGTTAACTTTGCTATATCTTATAAAAAAGTATAACATGCAATTGTACAATTTAGAAGATAAGAACATCCTGAAAAAGAAATTAATGGAGGAGCCTTTTAAAAGGGTAACCGTTTCTTTTTATCGTTATGTAATTATCGAAAACCCACTTGAATTGAGAGACGAACTCTATCAAGAATGGAGTGAATTAAATGCATTTGGTAGAACGTATTTAGCCAAGGAGGGCATCAATGCGCAGATGTCCGTTCCAGAAGAAAATTGGTATGAATTTGTCCAAAAAGTTCACGCAAGAGAATACTTTAAAAATATCCCGTTTAAAATTGCTGTAGAAGATGATGGAAAGTCATTTTACAAGCTAAAGGTAAAGGTGCGAAACAAAATCGTGGCAGATGGTTTAAACGACGGAGATTTTGACGTTACCAATGTAGGAAAGCACCTCACGGCAAAGGAATTCAACGAAGCATTGGCTGATCCCAATTCATTGGTCATCGACATGCGGAATCACTACGAAAGTGAAGTGGGTCATTTTGAAGGTGCGCTTTGCCCAGATGCAGATACTTTTCGAGAAGAGTTGCCACAGGTAGAAGAAATCCTAAAAGGAAACGAAGACAAAAAAGTGCTGTTATATTGTACTGGTGGAATTCGTTGCGAGAAAGCCAGTGCTTACCTTAAACACAAAGGAATCCAAGATGTAAATCAATTGCACGGTGGAATAATCGATTACGTGCGGCAGATCAAAGCGGAAAAACTCGACAATAAATTCAAAGGCAAAAACTTTGTTTTTGATGAGCGATTGGGGGAGCGGATTTCAGAAGAAATTATTTCGGAATGCCATCAATGTGGTAAACCATGTGATGACCACACCAATTGCTCCAACGACGATTGTCATCTGCTATTTATTCAATGCGCTGAATGTGCTGTAAAAATGGATGGGGCATGCACTCCAGAATGTCAAGAAATTGCGAACATGCCGGTAGAGATGCAAAGGGAAATAAGAAAGGGAAAAGAAAAGCCCGATGCACATTCTGTTTATAAGAGCAGACTGAGGCCGAAGTTGAATCAAAAAATTGACAATTAACAATTGTAATTGTTACATTAGAGAATTAATTAAAACATTATAAAATGCCCTTTTACAGAGAACTAGGAAAAATACCACATAAAAGACACACCACCTTTAAAAAAGAAGACGGCGGCCTTCATTATGAAGAACTGTTTGGAACTGTAGGATTCGATGGTATGTCTAGCCTATTATACCACTTGCATCGACCGACTCAAGTAAAGGAATATTTGGGATCTAAAGATGTAAGCCCAAAAATAGAGGTGGGAAAAAACTTTAAATCGAGAAGGTTAATTGGTTTTGATGTGAAACCTCAGGATGACTATTTAGAAAGTAGAGAGCCTATGCTTTGCAACAGTGACCTGTTAGTTGCTCTTGCTGCTCCAAAAAAGTCAATGACAGAGTATTTCTATAAAAACACAGATGCCGATGAGGTAATTTTCATTCACAAAGGAAGTGGAACACTACGAACTTTTCTTGGAAACATCGAATTCAAATCCGGTGACTACTTGGTGATTCCAAGAGGTATGATTTATCAGATTTCATTCGAAACGGAAGAGAATCGACATTTTGTTGTAGAATCATATTCTCCAATTTACACTCCAAAACGTTATCGTAATTGGTTTGGCCAGCTATTAGAACACTCGCCTTATTGTGAAAGAGACTTCAGAACTCCGGAGAACTTAGAAACCCATGATGAAGTGGGAGATTTCGTTATAAAAATTAAAAAAGAAGGTATCCTTCACGACTATGTATACGCTTCTCATCCATTTGATGTAGTTGGTTGGGATGGTTTCAATTATCCCTACGCTTTTTCTATTCACGATTTTGAGCCTATTACAGGAAGAGTTCATCAACCACCACCAGTTCATCAAACCTTTGAAGCAACAGGTTTTGTGATTTGCTCCTTCGTCCCTCGTTTATACGATTATCACCCGGAGTCAATTCCAGCACCTTATAATCACTCTAACATAGATTCTGACGAATTGCTGTACTATGTTGATGGCGATTTTATGAGCCGAAACGATATTGATCAAGGGCAAATTACCTTGCACCAAGCAGGAATACCTCATGGACCTCACCCAGGCGCCTATGAAAGAAGTGTGGGACAAACTAAAACAGAGGAGCTTGCAGTAATGGTAGATACCTTTAAGCCTTTAATGGTTACTGAAAATGCCATGAAATTAGACGATGGCAAGTATTACAAGAGCTGGATAGAGCATTAATAGCATTTCTTGACCAGGTTATTTATTGGTATATTTCACATTCGTTTCAACAAAAAGTAAGATTTGGAAGTAAAAGAAATTTCAGTAATCGGAGGTGGTAGTTGGGCTACAGCAATTGTAAAAATGCTAAGTAACAACGCAGAAAAGGTACATTGGTGGATGCGCGACGCAGATAAGGCGAAGTACATCAACAAATACATGCACAACCCTCGCTACCTATCCTCTGTTCAGTTTGATCGGGAAAAAATTAGGGTTAGCAATGATTTGGACGAAATTATTGCTGCATCAGAGTGCGTTGTTATCGCAACGCCATCGGCATTTTTGATGGATGTTTTTGGGGAGCGAGACAACTCAGACTTAAAATCGAAAACAATTTATTCTGCCGTAAAAGGTATTGTGCCTGAAGTTCACCAGATTCCTGCACGGTTTTTTCATAAACGTTTTGGAACGCCTTACGAAAATATTGGAATCATAAGTGGTCCTTGCCACGCTGAAGAGGTCGCATTGGAGCGTTTGAGTTACTTAACCATTGCTTGTCAAAATCAAGATAATGCCAAGGCATTAGCGGATTTACTCGAGTGTAGGTACATTAAAACGCACTTATCCGAAGACCTTTTTGGAACTGAAATTTCTGCTATTCTAAAAAATATTTACGCCGTTGCTGCAGGTATATTTCATGGTTTAGGTTATGGCGATAACTTCCAAGCTGTTTTGATTTCCAATGCAGTTCAAGAAATTGAACGCTTCGTAGATGAATTAAACCCAGTACATCGAGATGTGAAATCATCAGCCTATTTAGGTGATTTATTGGTGACTGCTTACTCTAACTTTTCTAGAAATAGAACTTTTGGTGCCATGGTGGGTAAAGGTTATTCCGTAATGTCAGCTCAAATGGAAATGAACATGACAGCAGAGGGATATTACGCTGCCAAAAGCATTATCAAAATCAACGAAAAGTTCAAAGTGAATATTCCTATTGCTGATGCGGTTTATAGAGTACTTTACGAAGGAATTTCTCCAGCTGTTGAAATGAGAATTTTAGCAGACAAACTCGTTTAAGCTTAACCTCAACTAGCTAAGCTAGGGTTTACTTTTAACCGAATTCATTTTTATTATCTCGGTTAAATTAGAATTTGCTTTCATTTTAAAAAGCTGGTCTCACTGGTTCGTTGTCTAAAATGCCGTTGACTTTTTCCATCACCTCAGCGGTTAACAGTTGAACATCATCTATTGCTGTTAGTGTTTCTTCTAACTGACTCACTTTTGAAGCTCCTAATATTGCTGTAGAAACATTTTCGTTTTTCAAACACCAAGCAATTGCCAATTTCGGCATGGTCGTTCCAATTTCTTTCGCTAAACCCGTTAACTTTCTAACTTTTTCTAAATTTTCTTCTACAAGACTCTTATCTTTCAACCATTCCATTCCATCCATGGAAAGTCTGGTCTTCTCAGCCATTCCTTCGTTGTATTTACCGGTTAAAATTCCACTGCCTAAAGGACTCCAAATGGTAGTCCCCAATCCTACTGTTTTATAAATTTGGTCGAACTCTACTTCCACTTTGTCTCTGTGCAACATGTTGTATTGTGGTTGCTCCATGGTCGGGCCAATCAAGTTATAACGCTCTGCCACCATGTGTGCTTCCATAATTTCTTGCGCGCTCCACTCAGAAGTTCCCCAGTACAAAATTTTTCCTTGTTGAATTAAATTGTGCATCGTCCAAACCGTTTCTGAAATTGGCGTTTCCTTATCGGGCCGATGGCAATAGTATAAATCTAAATAGTCTAGCTTCATACGCTGTAATGCAGCTTCACAAGCTTCTACTAAATGCTTTCTACTTAGTCCTTTCTGCGTAGGCAATTCGCCGCCTCGTCCAAAAAAGGCCTTGGAAGAGACAATGTAAGAATCTCTTTGCCAGTCTCTTTTGCTTAAAATTTCTCCCATCACTCGTTCCGACTCACCTCTTGCATAAATCTCTGCATTATCAAAGAAGTTTACACCCTTGTCGTAAGCCAAGTCCATTAAGTCTGAAGCGATGTTATTCTCAATTTGTTTCCCAAAGGTTAGCCACGATCCTAGTGATAAACGACTAACTTTCAATCCCGATTTTCCTAAATTTTTGTATTCCATCTCTAGTGTTTTTTTTATAAACTTTTATTGTGTTTTTAACTGTTAGAATTCTCTTTTAACATTCTAAAATTACGAATTACGATTTTTTTAATTGCGAATTTTACTACCTTAACCAATGTCTTTTACAATCGACTATTCTTTTTATTTCTTCCGTTTTCGTAATTCCCAGATTTACAATTCGTAATTATTTAACCAAAATCATCTAACATCCGCATAAGGTCCTCTTTCGTATTCGCTTCTGCTGCTGGTTTATCTTCTCGCCATCTGTGTATTCTCGGAAACCTCAATGCAACACCCGACTTGTGTCGACTCGACTTGGCAATTCCTTCAAAAGCTACTTCAAACACCAATTCAGGACTTACACTCCGAACGGGTCCAAACTTATCTACCGTATTCTTTTTTACAAAGGCATCTACACGTTTAATCTCTTTATCAGTTAAACCAGAGTAGGCTTTGGCGAAGGGAACTAACTTCTCTCCGTCCCAAACAGCAAAAGTGTAATCGGTATATAAATTTGCCCGCCGTCCATGGCCTCGCATAGCGTAAATCATAACCGCGTCAATTGTCAATGGGTCTACTTTCCACTTCCACCAATCTCCTTTTTTTCGACCAATTTTATAGGTAGAATCTTTGCGTTTTAGCATCAATCCTTCCGCGTTGTTTTCTCTTGAAGTAGTTCGAACTTCGATTAACTTATTCCAAGAATCTAGTTCCAATACTTTCGAAAGCATCAGGGTACCGGATTTTTGTTTTTTTACCATTCGTTCCAAAACTTGTCTTCTTTCCTTCATCGGTGTTTCTCGAAGGTCTTTCCCTTCAAATTCTAAAATATCATAGACGATCATGACAATGGGAGCGGATTTTAAAATAGCTTTACTCACATTCTTTCTCGAAATTCGAGTCTGCATGGTTGCAAAATTCAGCGGTTTACCGTCTTTAAAGGGAATAATTTCACCGTCTAAAACCGTTCCGTTGGGCAAGGCTTCAACCAACTCCTGAAACTCCGGAAACTTGTCTGTCATCAACTCTTCGCCCCTGCTCCAGACAAATAATTCGTTATTCCGAATAATGATTTGCCCTCGAATTCCATCCCACTTCCATTCTGCTTGCCATTCGCTCACATCCCCTAAATTTTGTGGTTCTCCTTCCAAAGCATAAGCCAGGTAAAAGGGGTACGGTTTGGAATATTGATCCGCCGGATCACTTGATTCAATTAACTCATGGTAAGTTGTTGTTTCCGCACGCCAATTGCCCATTAAACGGTGCGTTAAACTATTTTCTTCGACTTCGGCATGTTGCGCCAATGCCCTTGTCATTAGCTTTTGAGAAAGGCCAACTCGCCAGCCGCCTGTAAGTAGCTTGTTAAAAACAAAGCGTTCTTTTTCATTCAGATTATTCCACACCCACAATACTTTTTCTTTCTGTTCCTCGTCGCTTAGCGGTTTTAAATCAATTATAAATTGAACCCATTCGGAAAGAGATTTGTCGTTTTTAGATTCTAAATTGGGATGAATTAGGGCAATCGTTTCGGCTAAATCTCCTACAATGTGATAGGATTCTTCAAACAACCAAAGTGGTAAATTTGCTGCTTCAGACGCCCATTCTCTTAGTAAAGCTGTTCGAACACTTCTTTTTGGCCTTCTGTGACTTAATATGGCGATGGTCCATAACTTGTCCATGTCGTCAGCTGCATCAAAATAGCTTTTTAACGCCGCCACCTTTTTATTGGTTTTGGTGGTTTGGTCGAGTTGCTCAAATAGTTGGACGAAGTCTTTCATTGAGCTAATCGTTTGCAGTTTCATTCATCTCCCCTTCAAACTCTGTGCCCTCCACCGTTGTTTCTATTCCTTGGTTGTTTAACCATTTGCTAAAAATATCGGTGTAACCATGGGTAACAATTACTTTTTGGCATTCGGTTGCTTTTATGGCGGTATTTAACCCACCCCAATCAGCGTGATCAGAAAGCACAAACCCTCGATCTAATGATTCTCGTCTCCTTGTTCCTCGCACCTTCATCCAACCAGATGCCATGCCCACTTCGTAAGCAGGAAATTTCTTTTGCCAAGAAGAACCCAATGCTCCGGGTGGTGCAATGATTAAACTGCCCTCGAAATCTTTCTTCTTCATTTCCGGCTCCACGTAGATGGTTTCGTTTAGTGAAACTCCCATATTACGAATGATTTCATTCGTTTTTTCAATGGCTCCGTGGGTAAACACTTTCCCTATGGAAGGATCAATCCCTTGTAAAATACGTTGTGCTTTTCCTAAGGAATATCCAGCTAAAACGGTCGCTTTCCCTTCCGCTTTATTTTTTCGCCACCAAGCGTTTATTTCGGCAAACACTTCTGCTTGTGGCTTCCATTTAAACACAGGCAAACCAAAAGTGCATTCAGTAATGAAAACATTGCACTTTACCGGTTCAAAAGGAGTAGAAAACCCATCGTCTTCCAATTTATAATCTCCACTTGCCACCCAAACTTCTCCTTTGTATTCTACTCGAACCTGCGCTGAACCAATAATATGACCGGCTGGATGAAATGAAAAGTTCACTCCATTGACCGTTCGACTCTCTCCGTACTGCATGCTTTCAATGGAGATGTCTTGTCCCAACCGATGTTGAATGATGGGTTTGGATAAGTGGTGGCTCAAGTAAAATTTATTCCCCCAACGAGAGTGGTCGGCATGTGCATGCGTAATGATAGCATAATCAACTGGTTTCCATGGGTCAATGTAAACATTCGCTCGTTTGCAGTAAATACCTTTTTCAGTGAATTGTAAGAGGGGCATAGAAGATTAACAGTCGATTCCTCGTTTTAGTTTTATCTAGATTTTAATCAAGAAATAACACTTTAAAGTCAAAGTCCTCGAATATCTCAAAACAAACTTTTTACAGCATTAATTAACCGGTAAAGAAGTCAAATACATTACCGAGCGCGCTGCTCTTGGATTTATAAAACTCGGTATAGGTGCATTGATCACAAGAAGCGTATGAGAATTTTTTATTCTGAACGTCGAAAATTTTACTAAAAATACCTCCTGTTGCTCTTATTTCACCTTTATTGTAGGTCACGTTGCTGCATTTGGGGCAGCTGAATCTTAATGGTTGGTTCATGGTTCTATATATTATTTTCACCCAAGTTAAAACCAAAAGATCTTAATCTCAAGTAATATTTGATGAGCGGGGATTGCTTTAATCAAATTTTACTTCACTACTTCAAGTAAGCCCTTTCCAAATATTCAAATTTGTATTCTAAAGGAAATTGATTTTGATTCTTCAATACTTTTGCCCTTGCTTCACTGCAAGCTTGATTTCTGTAATAACAAAGCATGCAATAAGACTTAGTCAAATAATACTCTGCCATTAAATTCTTCGGCTTGTGTTTCAACGCTCGCTCAAAACTTCCCGCCGCCATAAAATAATCCTTGTCCTTTAGTTTCAGCAACCCTAATTTCATGTGGTCTCTGAAAGGTTGGGGTTTTAACTTTGAATATGTTATAGTTTGAATCTCTTCTTTATAAGCTGGATACGTACTTCTAGATTCTAAAATCGTATGAAAGCCAAATACAACTAGTGTCAGACAAATTGCCGAAGTAAGGATTGTTAAAGCAAAGTATACTCTCTTTCTCGCTTTAAACTGCTTCTGAATTGTTTTAATTTGTTCTTCTGAAAGAGGTTTTCTATCCAGAAAGGATGTCATTCTCTTTTTAGCTGATGTTTTCAAACGGATGTTGCTCCGTTTTCGGTTAAAAAAAGACGTTCTTTTGCTGAGGAGATTTTTATTATTCCTCAGTGCTACGATCATCGCTAATATTGAACCACCTCCACCTCCTGCCATAGTAATAAGTTAAGTAGTTCAATCAAAATCCGCAAGCAAAAACGGATGAACGGGGGAACAACCTTTTTATAGCATAGACCAGTTAAACGAAAAAACCTCTAGGCTCAAATTGAATCTAGAGGTTTTTTTATGTACTTATCTAACTTATTACACCACTTCGAATAAGTCTTCTACTGACTTTCTAACTTTAGGCGCGTTTTGCGAGTCATCTTCTTCAGAGCGATATCCAATTGGGCAAACCACAGCTGCAGCTAATCCTTTTTCAGATAGTCCTAGAATCTCATCATATTTGGCCGCATCAAAACCTTCCATTGGACAGGTGTCAATTTTTAACTCTGCCGCAGCGCTCATCAAATTGGCTAGGCCAATATAGGTTTGCTTTGCCGTCCAGTTGTCAATTTGCTCTGGCGTTCTTGCTGATAGCGCACTTTGAATAAACTCCATATATCCTGATAAGCTTTCTACAGGAATATTGCTTGCTTTTGCCTTCAAACCTGCATAGTGATTTAAATGCTCTTCTTTTACCTCGGTGTAGTTGCAAAAAACTAATAAGTGAGATGCATCTGTAATTTGAGCTTGCCCCCAGGAAGCAGGCTTCAAAAGGTCTCTTTTGTTTTTGTTCTCAACAACTAACACTTTAAACAACTGCAATCCATAAGAAGTTGCAGCTAATTGTATTGCCTCTTGCAACTCTCCTAAATCCTTATTGCTAACTTTTTTAGATGCGTCAAACTTTTTAGTTGCATAACGCCATTTTTGATCTTCTATAAATCCCATTTTTCTTATTTATATATTCATTGGTACTTCCATTGCCAAAAATCTGGCATCTTTTTGTGCTTTAAAGGCTATGGAATTGGTATCCCAAACCCCAAAGCCGTCTCTTTTGTTTAAACTTTCTCCATGTATTTCCACATTCCCTTCTAAGATGAAAAAATAAACCCCGTTTCCTTCCTTTTTTACTTGATACGCAGAAGCTGTTTCGTTGTCAAACTCTCCTAAATGGAACCAAGCATCTTGGTGAATCCAAACTCCCTCATCATTTTCATTCGGAGAAAGTATTTGATACAATTCGTTTTTCTTTTTAATGTCTTGAATGGAGATTTGATCATACCGAGGTGACACATTTCGTTGCTTTGGAAACAACCAAATCTGTAGAAATTTCACTTGTTGATCTTTACTTCTGTTGTACTCTGAATGTTGAATGCCTGTTCCTGCACTCATTACTTGCACGTCTCCACTTTTTATCACCGTAGTGTTGCCCATGCTGTCTTTATGCTCTAAATCTCCTTCCAAGGGAATGGAAACAATTTCCATATTATCATTAGGGTGTGTTCCGAATCCCATCCCTTTATGTACTTGGTCGTCATTTAACACACGCAATACACCAAAATTCATTCGCTCCGGATTGTGATAATTGGCGAAACTAAATGTGTGATGTGAATCTAGCCAGCCATGGTTTGCGTGCCCTCTTATTGCTGCTTTGTGTAATACTGTTTTCATTGTTTTTAATTCTTTATTTGGCAAATGGTTAAATCCCACTCGCTCCATTAATTTGTCATAGGTAGAAGTACTTTTTACATTTGAAAAAGCAAGCGTTGGGCTAATGGCCGCAGCTGCTCCTCCAAGTAAAGCGCGTTTTAAAAAATCTTTTCTTTTCATAACACCAAAAAAATACATGTATATACATCTATTTAGATTAAAAGTTTGTTAAATTTTTTTGCTCTCCTTCGTTTTTGTAATGATTCTACTTCTGCATTCGCCTTTGCAGATCAGAGAGCAATTCTATTAATACTTGATTTGAAGGGAATTGCCTTAATCCTTCTTCAGTGAAACGCATTGCTAATGAATAATCGTTTAAATAGTATGCGCTAAATGCAGCCAACTCAAACATTGTCGGGTTTGATTTACTCCACCCTAAGTACAATTTAGAATAGTTAATCACCTCATTGTAATCTTTCAGAGTAAAGCTAACTTTCGCTAATTCAAATAAACCGATTGCTGCATTTGGCACTATCGCATCCGCCATTAAAAAAGATTTTTTAGCAAGTTTATTCTGATCTAACACCAAATAGCCCTTACCCAAAGCAATATGAAAATTGTAATGCTTCGGATAAATTTCAATAGCCTTTTTAAAATAATTAATCGATTCATTCACTTTTTGCAAATCAGACTCGCTACCATTGTAGCTTTTCAAGTTCTCTTTTATGGAATGAACACCAAGAAGATAGTTTGCCTGTGCAGAATTACCTAAATGTTCAATATCGTTGCGCATTAATATCGTTGGGGACTCCCATTTTTCGTTTCGAACGAAAGTTCTTACTGACAAAGCGAGTAATACAACTATAGAAAGAGCTTCCAAGCCTCGAATTTTTTTGTACTCGAACTGAGGTTTTATCCAATTGAAAACTCCTCCAATCATAATACAAAACCCCACAGAAGCTGAAAAAGCTAAACGTTCTCCAACCATACCGGCAACCAAAACAGGCAGATTACTAAAGATTAAAATGCTAGAGGTAAACCAAATGGCTCCGATTGAAATAAGTGGTTGTCTTCTGAAAAAATAAATAGCGCAATAAAACAATAACAGATAACATAGTAGGCTTATCCAAACTTTATAATCCCTAAAGTTTGTCGTTTTAATCTTTGCATATCCGTAATAGAATGAAAGATCTTTAGGAAAAAACATTAGCTCTAAATAAGATCCCATAACTGCTAATCCCGTAGCAAAACGTTGGTCCAACGAGTGCTGATCTACCAATGTATTTTCAACAAATTCAAGTTTTCTGCCTTCTTTTAACTCGAAATCTTCAGTGTCTTCTATTATTCTAGTTGCGTTTGAATTAAAGTGATATTTATTTACTTGGTTGGGGTAGCTTACTCCGATGAACAAAAAAGCTATGCAAAGCCACCCGGCTAAATATATCTTTTTCAATTTTATTACCTCTGTTTTAGATAGGGCCAAAATAGAAAACAGCAAAACCCCTAATTGGAAATAACTTAACGCATTGAAATACGCGCTGACCATTATCGCGATAAGCGATATAACTAACGGGATATAACGACGAATTAGGACAGTTGAAAAAATTAACAGTGGGCTTAACTGAATCAATATTTGTTTATAATCTTGCCTTTGATAGGCTATTAAAAGCAGCAGTGGGAGCAACCCGAGTAAAAATTTAGGGTTCAATTTAACCGTCTGCCTATTAACTAATGCCGCTGCCGATAAAAGCATGATTAAATAGACTAATATTTCTGACTTGTAAAATGAGAAATAGCCCATTAGCGATATAACTGCACTTAACACCAGAACCACATTAAAGTGCTTTTTAACACCACTCAATAATAGTAATTGACCTGCAATTAACAAGTACAGCTGCTGAAAGTAGACTCCAATTAAGGTAGTTGAAAAAATTAACACTAGAATAAAGACTTCGAATATACTAGGTTTGGGGAGTGATTTACTTTCCCAAAATATCGGAAGGTAAAAAACGACAAGATAGAATACACTTAAAACCGTAAAAGTGACTAAGCTAGGAATTAATTGAAGGTTAAAAGCAAACAGCCCGATTGGAATAGAAAAGGCCAAACCAATTTTTATAAATTTCGAAACTTGTAGATTTTGGTTAACCAAAAGAAGAATGGGAAGTAAAGCGATAATCGGCAATGTGCTTTTTTTCGATAAAATTGAAAGTGAAACGAGCACTATTGTTGACGCCAAATAAATGGGATTCTGTCTGCTGATCCATTTGATTGCAGATATCGCCGACAAGAGAAAAAAGATCAAACTCAACAATTCATCTCTATTTTTCAAACTTGCGATAACCTCAGAATGAACAGGATGCAAACTAAACAGTAGTGCAATAAACAGCAGAATATATGGATTTGTGTCTCTAAAGATTAGGGCTAAGAATAGATATAACAACAATACAATTGCTAAATACAAAATCAAATTGACTGTGTGACTTACCCTAACCGATTCCCCGAAGAAAGCATGCTCCAAATAAAAACTAGCAATAGTTACCGGTCTGTATCCTGATTTTAACCCTTCTTCGTCCTGATAAGAAGAAGAGAAAATGGCACTTAAACTAGCTTTTGTATTAGGGTTCGTTAGCGGATGATTTTTGGTTACTAACTCATCATCCATATTATATCCATTGGACAAAGTATTCCCAAAAACCAAAAGTGTCACTACAAAAAGGAAGAGGAAGCTCCAATTTTTCATTTAGCCTCTTTTGAACAATTTACCTATCCGACATAAAAACGAATCTGGAAATTCTTGTTTGTATTTTTGCTCAAAATCAGAAAACTCTAACACCATACCTGGTTCAATTTCAATCAAATCTATTTCCTCTACATTAATATTGTTTTTTGAGTATAATTTAGATAGTTCCTTATTGTAAAAATCATTGTCCGCTTTCAGTACCTTAAACTTCTGACCTTCTTTCATATAATGCAAATAATTAGCAGACTTAGAAGCTACGCTAACCATCGCTGCAACTCTAATATTGGCTGTTAAATTTGGCTTCGAACCATGAATAACATTGTGTCGAAAAACAATTGCATCGCCGGCCTTAGCAGGAAAAGCAACTAGCCCCTTTTCAACTTGATTAAAATTAAAAAATGGAGTTGGGGTGTGAAAAGATCGAATATTTTGAAACCATTTATGACTGCCTTTTAGCACTTGTAAGCATCCATTTTTCTCATTAACATCTTCAATTGGACAGAAAATTGCTGCAGATTGATACTTCTTCTCATCTACAATGTTCCAATCTTGGTGTAAGGAAGAATGGCTCTCATTGCCAGTTCCTTTTATCAAAAAAGCGCCTCCACCAATTTGATGACCTTCAAAGTACTTTTCAATTGACGGTTTGTAAATTTCTTGAAAAATCACATCTACCTTTGTATTGTACTCTGAACTTTTATTGTTGACATTGCTATAAATTCCATTCAAATCAGAAAGTCCAAGCTCATTGTATAATTCCTTTATTCGCAGCAGATCCTCGTTATTCAAAAAGTTAGGTATCCGAATCGCACCAACTTCTTGGAATTCCTTTTCTAGCTCCGCTGATTTCAATTTCATGTGTTTACCTTTTCTTTTTTCAACATCCTTACAATTTTCTCTAATAACAATTTAGGGTATTCCGCATTTTAAAATTATCGAATTGCCTTTCTTTCAGTTTACAGCTTGGTTTATTTTTTTAAACACACCAAAATAGAAGGTAAAAATTGCAAAATATAGATTCGTGGTCATTAAAAATAGCACTGCTAAAAACAAAGGCTACACTAAAAGCCATCCTATTTGCCTTATCAACTTAGCGATTAAACATCTTTTTAACTTTATCTAAAGTACTTAAGGGGTATCTATTATTATACGCTTCAAGATAATCCGATGCTACTAAACTCATTCCGTCTTTAATTTTAAACCGATCCAAAACAATCTCATCAATACTTTTATTGGACCATAGTCTTGAAAAATCTTGATTGAAAAAATTCGCACTTACCTTAAGAACTTTAAATTCATTTTCCTCTTTTACATAATTAATATAATCAGCATCTTTAGATGCAATACTTACCATCGTTGCAATTCGATTTTGATTGGTAAAATTAGGTTTCGAGCCATGAATTACGTTATGCCTGAACACAATAGCATCTCCGGCTTTTAGCGGAAAAGATATTAAACCTTTTTTTGCCTTGCTAAACTCCATTATTGGTGATGGATTATTGAGCCCTCTAATATTATTAAACCATTTATGGCTTCCTTTTAATACTTGAATACAGCCATTTCTCTCATCGATGTCGTGAATAGCACAAAAAATTACTGCTGATTGAAATTTGCTTTCATCTACCACGTTCCAATCTTGATGCAACATCGCATGACTTTCTTCCCCAATTCCTTTTATTAAAAAAGCTCCTCCACTAATTTGATAATCCATGAAATGATTTGCGATAGACTCCTTACTTAAACCAGTAATTATTTGATTTACCTTATTATTGAATTCCGCACTTTTATCTTTTACGTTAGTATAGGTATGTTTTAGGTCTATTAAACCTAATTCATTGTATAATTCTTTTATTTCCTCGAGTGCATCTTTTTGTAAGAATTTGGGTATTTTGATTGCTCCAATTTCATCAAATTCAGACTGTAACTCTGTTGACTTTAATCTCATTACTATACTATTTATTAAGCAATCGTGCCAGTTTCCATTTTATAAAATAAAGGCCATTTTGTAATTTGAATAAATCTAAGCCTCTACTACTGTTCTTAAAAGTAGGATTATATAATTTGAGCTGCTTTGTGTAATTTTTAATTAATGGGAAATATTTATTGGTTTCTTCATTAAATATTTTGGACGTAAAAGAATTAAAATGAACAAAAACAATCTGCTTAATATCAATGTGTAACTGTGAATTCCATCCTGCAAAATTGCATCCTCTATTCTTAATAATTTTCACATTTTCAAATAACACCGGTAGTAAATCTAAATACTTTTGATCATCAAAAAGTCCTCTCCAATAGGATCTACTCATTTCGTACAAGCAACAGTCTGACCACCATTCTAAAGCATTTTTAGCATTTTCATTCACCCCAATAAAACCCGCATTGTACATTCCAAGTCTGAAGTTTGCTTCTAACCACGTTTGCTCGTTTTTAGGAGAACTAGGATAAAAGTGAGGTGTTAAAAGCACGTCAGAGATTTGCAATTCTTCAAACAAAAAATTGAAATCATTATAAAAAAAGACATCGTTATCCACATAAATTAATGCGTGATAATTAGGAAGTAAATACAATAAATACGCAGGTTTTAAAGCCCAACGAAGCTTGTCTTTTTTATAGATTCTACTGGTTTGTTCTATTCGTTCAGAACTTATTTGTCCTAAGTGATGAAATTCAATATTCGACGGAATACTATCAACATTCTTTACTTCATCTGAATCCACAAGCAACACTTTTAATTGACCTCCAAATTGTTGTATGCTATCTGCTAAAGCATACGTTTTAAAGAGATGAGATTGAGTTGATATGGTGCAAAAAATAGCCAAATGATTACATTGATTTTAACGTATGTGGAAATGTTGGTTTCTTAAACATTTTGTCGTATAAAAATACAGCTAAATAAAATGGATTAATCATTACAAAAACCATCGGAACAGCAAATGACACTATGAGTATATCCATAAAATAATAGATTCCTATATGCATAAGAAGCAAAGCAATACCATAAAATCTTGCATAACTCTTATTAACAGCTGCTGTTAATGCAAACAATTCTAATGTTAAAGAACCAGCTAAAAGAACAACCAAAATGTTTTGAGATTCTGTTAAAAATTGTACAATTTCATAGGCTTTTAAAAGCTCTGTGCTGTCAAGTGTTGTATAATAATGGTAATAAAATGACTTTAATACTTGAAGGGTGATCCTAGATCCATCTGAAGGCCAACTTAAACCCGAATCTAATAGTTTAGAGCAACCTGAAAGAAAATAACCAACAACAACTGCTTGTATCGAATATTGAATTCTGGAGTATTTTAATTTTAAAAGATTCGAACCATTGATCCAATATGCAAATGACTGGGCAAGGAATATAAAAGAGAAAGTTCCGCTGCGATTTAAGATTCCGCTAGAATCCTCACTTGTGAAAACAATAACTGACAAAGAAAACAAACCCAAAGTGGTCCATTTCATTTTAAAGTCAAGTAAATACATGATGCATAAAAGAGAGCTTGCCACGATCATAAAGAATAGCCCATGGCCTTCTATAAGATTAGCGCAATTAACTATTTTACAAATTCCCGAAGGTATTGGCACCTTGTAATTTTTAGATAAAATATGACGAAAAATGCCAAACCAAAAACAAATTAATGGGATCTTTAAAAAAATCCATTCTTTATCTAGCCCTCTTATTCTTATATTTTTAATGACGTTCATAAGAGGTCATTAAAACTGTTAAATCGTGGATAGAATCGTTTTGGTAATAAAACCCTTTCCGGTACAGGTTGATATATTTATATTTTAACTCATTTGATTCTAATAAAACAAACATCATTCGATCGCCAATTTGTTGCAATTCTTCTTCAGATTCTCTAAAGCTTCCGTATGGAATATTTAATTCATCAGATACACTACCATATAAGTGTCCAACAGAGCTTCCGGTTGTTTCTAAACTGGAAAATGGAATAATCTCATTGGCTTCGTCAGTTAAATAAAAACTATACGACCAATTTGGGAAATTACTGTACATGGGAAACCGCGAAAATGGATGGGTCTCATTAAATAATAGCACTCCTATAATATAGAGCAGTGCAACTCCAAAAGTTGAAATTCCCCATTCTAAAAATTTCTTGCACCTATTACCCATTTACACAATCTTCGATTTTATCCAATTCCAAACTGCCCACTTTTCATTTCCCCATTCATGAAATACATGAACAAATTTTGGCCTGTACGTTGACTTAAATAGGTCATCTGACATTTCATCCGTCTCTTTGCTAACCACTAATTGGTTGTTGTGAAAATCTGCAATAAAATTCCATTCTTTTGATAATGTTGGATGGTCTTGCAAAGCAAACTCCCAAACCGTTGCAATTAAGGTTCCCTGGTCTCTAGTCTTCCAATTGGGATTATTGAATATTTGAACGCTCTTTTTGTGCCATTCAGACAAAAATTTATGACTAGCATCGTCGAAAAGAAATACACCGCCATTCCAGTGTTGCCAATTTTTCTCTTTCACATCAACTTGAAAAGTATTGTGAATTGACTCGGTTAAATGATTGCAATCGGTTTTAAATATATTCTCCCCTTTTTTGTTTCTCCACTCATTGAACCAAAGGGTATATTTCAAATTGGCCTCTTTCGCAATGCTTTTTATATCTATCTCATACTTTACAATTTGTCCATCTTTTGTTGACCACAATTTTCTTTTTTTATCAAAATAAATGTCTTTGTCTAACCAAAATTTTGGAAAACTCATGTAATAACGAAAAGTATAAAAAACCTTTGTTAGAATTGACTTTTGGAGTTCCCCATACCAATCCTCAACCTTCTTTTGAGCGGTCCGGGCAACTGTGCCTGTTAGCTCTGAATTCTTATCGTGCTTTTCAACACTCTTAAAATATGCTTCTCTGTCTTCGGAACATTTATCTATACACCCGCAATTAACTGCATAAGCACTAAATGCTTTTATTTTACAATGGTCAGGTGCAAACCTAATCGGTGAAATATACTCTTTGAAAATTTCGTCGCAAGAATGATCCAAGGCAATTATATCTGTATCCAAATAGCAATACAAATTACCTTTGGGAAGAAATTGGTGAATTCCTGTTTTCAAATAAATACTCGCTTGATGATGGTTATACTCTTTTGGTGTTTGAACGTCGATAATAGCATCGTGAAGGATTTCTATATCATTTCTTGTTTTATCTGTTAAAACAAGAATATCTTTTTTAGAGAAAGATCGGAGCGCTTTTAATGAAAGTTGCAGCGTATCGATATGCTCGCTGCTTCCACAAACTACAAAAACATAAACTTCATTGCTCATTTGTTGCTTTTTATCAGAAATGCTGATTTCTTTGGAGGGCTAATTTAACTATTTGAACACCTTTATTCTTCAAAGTTCACAACCCAATGGGTAACCCATTTTTCAAAAACAACTATTTTCCAGAGCTTCCAATTATAGGATTCTTGCAGTAATTCGTCTATATACTCTTTGCGAATAATGTTTTGCTTCACGAGGTTGCTCTCTCCTAGTTCTTTCCTGTAAAATTCAATATTCATGTAATATTGATCCGGCCCTACAAAACCTTGCTTTTTGCGTTCTATTATTTCACTTGGTAAATTATCTTTCAATGTTTCAAAAAGCACCTTCTTTGTCTGATTTTGGTCAATGTAATGGTTCTCTTCGATACTGAATATTTTCTCATAAAGTTGATGGTCCAAAAAAGGCACTCTCACTTCTAATGAGTTTGCCATGCTGGCTCGGTCCACTTTCGTAAGCACCAATTCTCCCATAAAACATTTGATGTCCATGTGTTGTATGGCTTTAAAAGGACTTAAATCCTTTCTGAAGTTTTGCCTGTAAAACCAATGCACATCTTTTGGAATTGATACATGTAAATCTGGATGTAACATTTTTTTTAACTCTTGCGAATCGAACCAACCCATTGCCATTGATTGTGCATAAAAATCAACAGGATTCTTTGGTTTAAAAATATTTTTAACCTTCTGCAATAAACCGTTATTGTATGTTTTATTAAAAAAATCATGTTGCCACGTATAGCCGCCAAAAATTTCATCGGCTCCTTCGCCACTAAACACTGCCTTTACCTCTTTTCTAGCCAAAGCGCTCACCATGTATGTTGGTACAATTGAAATATCTGCAATCGGTTCGTCATATACCTCAGGCATTCGTTTCAATAAATTCAGACTCTCTGCAGTAGCAACAACAGCGTTATTCTCTAACGCCAAAAAATCAGCAACTGTTTTAGCATAATAATGCTCGCTTTTCTCCCAATTTTCAAACCCTATTGAAAAAGTATTTGGAGCTTTCCCTTCTTCCTTCATCCACAATGCCAAAGCACTACTGTCATACCCTCCACTTAAAAAAGAACCAATAGGAACATCAGCTCGTGCATGCTGTTTTACCGAATTTTTTAAAATCTCTTCTGTTTCAATTGCTAAACTTTTAATCTCCGTTTTTTCATTCGAAGATGTTAATTCCCAATAGCAAACCGTCGTCTCAGACAAGTCATTTAAATCAATAGTGATATAATTTGCTGGAGGAAGTTTATTTATTCCCTCCCAAATGGTTTTAGGAGAAGGAATATACCGATAGACAAAATAATCCGAAATTGCACTTTTGTTCAGCTCTTTAGGGAATACTTTTGACTCCATAATTGCTTTCAATTCTGAAGCAAAAACAAGCTCGTTATTTTGAACGCCATAATACAGTGGCTTTATCCCAAATCGATCTCGAATCAAATGCAACAACTCTTTCTTCTCGTCAAGTAATGCTATGGCAAACATACCTTTTAAGCGATTCACAAAATCCATCCCCCACGCTTGATATGCCGCCAAAATTACCTCCGTATCACTTCCCGTAATAAATTCATAGCCGTTTCTCAGTTCTTCTTTTAGTTCAAGATAATTGTAAATTTCCCCATTGAAACTTACCCAAACGGTTGCCTCAGAATTACTCATAGGTTGTTTTCCCAATTCTGAAAGGTCTAAGAAGGATAACCTTCGGTGGCCCAATGCTCTTTTACTATCAGACGAAATAAAGACCCCTTCACCGTCAGGGCCTCTATGCTCAATGGTTTTGAGCATTTTGCGAAAAATATCTTGGTCAACTTTTCCGTCTCTTTTAATATGTCCTACAATTCCACACATAATACTTTAATTCAAGCTATTACAATTGGCTCCAAAATAGGTTTCCTTAAAGTTTTGTGGAGTCAAAAACGTTCCAAGATTTCTGCCAAATAACGAAACAGCTAGCGCATTGTTTTTGCCATCTAAATATGAAATTTCCCATCTCTTTTTGTAGTGCGGGTTAAAGCAGGCAGGGACCTTATTTAACACTAATTCTTGATTAAGAGCTAAATACCCTAAAATTTGATCTTTCAAATTATTCCCTTCTGGTTGAATACGATTCATAAAACTATTTGAAAAAATAAAGTGAGAAGTTCCAAAGTTGTAATTCAATTTATAAATAACAACATCCGAGCTTCTTTTTAATTCATTGAATTTTATGATTTTATTAGTTGTAGAACTTATAAACACAGCTGGATCAGACGGATCTACTAAATATTCAGAACCATATATATTGAGTATCGGATAGGTATGTACATTTTCAATGGAAGTGTCTCTACCTTTTAGCTCTAGTAACATATGAGTCAATTGTAAATAAAATTTTGTTCTAGTCCAACATGAAAAAGCCACTTCATTTTTGTTACCAAAATCAAATTGTTCTTCCAATGAATAGTCCTCCCAATTACTTCGAATTAAGCTATCGTTGGCCAAGCCTAATTCTGTTCCCAAAAATTGATGACTAAATGCAGCATGCACAAAATTGGCCAAGAATAAAGACTTCAAGTATAAAACAGTTTTGTTGTTCACGTCTAGCGTGTCAAAGTTTTTTAATTCGTTATTCAATTGCGCTAATAAGTTTTTCGAACCTAAATCCACATTCCTTTTTATAGTATCTCCGGTATAGACAAAATCAATTGACCCAAAATTTGTTGCAAATTTATCTTTTTGAAAATGCTGAATAGTACAACGTTTTAAAACAACTTCATCGTTAATTTTTAATTCATTGTGTTTTTCACAAGAAACGAAAATTACGAGCATAGAAAAAAGCCAGCTAATTAGAATTTTTCTTCTCATGTTTTTTATACAATGGTTTCTTTTTTAAATCTCTGCCCATTAATTTAAATGAATAATACAATGAATAATTCACTATAACGGAAATCATAATTTTTAATTGATTTATAAGTTGAAAAATTTGAACAACAAACTGAACTAGATAAGGATGAATTAGTAGTATTAAATAGGCATATAGGTTTTCATTCAAAAGCCAATAACCCAAAATGAATGTACTAATAACAATATAAAATCGTATTAAGTAGTTGTTCTCTATTGATTTTTGAACTCTAAAAATTTCGAACAATAATAGAAATAAATATGCCACCCCTATTCCTAGTACGTAAGTCTGACTTTCCAGTTTCCAAAAACCAAACATTAGAAAAAAGCACAAACTCAAACTAGCCGTAAATTCTGAAATATAAACTAATGTGTTTAACTTGCTTTTATATCGAATAGCAAATGAATTGATCCCAGATTTTAGGTCGTTCAATTCATCTTTCTTCTGGTGAAGCAGAATGTCTCTAAGTCCGATGCTAAAGTTAAAAAGTAAAAAGGCAAGATATTTTGGATCCGCTATTTCAATTTTATAAACGACAAATAACAAGAGCACCGGAATTATATAAGCATAAATTGAATCCGCAATAATTCCGAAAATTGGTTTTGTTTTTAATCTAATCCTTGGATGGGAATATGCTAAGAGCGCCGCAAATTGCACCAACAGCAAAATACCTGCATTTTTTGAAATTCTATTCACTAAAAAAAACGAAACAGAAAAACCCAACAAGACTATAAATCCAATAAAATAAGAATTTCCTTTCTCTGCTAAATTTGACTTCCCTGCTTTTAAATCTACTTTCTTATCATAATAATCGTTTACCAAAAAGGCCCCAACACCTGTTAGAATATAACTTAAAACTAACGAGCCCAGAACCTCAAAATCAACAGGAATAGATTTCAGAAAATAAATCAACAGAATGTAATTGATAAACAACATGCTGTGATAGAGCAGAAAAGACCGAAGCCTTGTAAAAATTTCGTTTAACAGTCCCATTCTTCGCTTAACTCTAAAAACCAACATACCAATAACATGGGCGAACCTGCCACATAATTTCTATCTTTTGAAGTAAAATACCCAAAGTGCGGAAATACAAAGTCTTCTTCAACAACACTACTTTTAACTCTATCAGCAATTCGATTTCCCATGTTAGTAGTTAACTTAAAGTATTTAATACACAAGCCTGCTAATAGTAATTCCGGAAAAGATAGGGTGTTGAACCGAATTTCAATTCGTTCCAAAATATCTGCTGAAAGTTTCTCAAAAGAAGCTATTCCTCCTTTATAGGCCCTCGCTATATGATAGGCAATAACCATATCGTTATTGTAGAAATGATTGGTATCCTTGTTATCCTTCCATAAATCTATACAAAGTTCAACGCTTGGTTTTGTAATGCTATTTTCACCTAAATACAGGAGAGTATTCGCCATAACTCCCAACTCAAAATCATTTAAATTCAACAAGTTGGCATCAACCATTGGCTGGTAATATTGCTTTTCTCTCCACCATTTGTAGCTCAGCCTTGGTCTCATAAAAAAATCACTGAGCTTAGGAGAGATCCATGTTTTTAGAACTCCATTGGCTTCAATATTAGCTTCCAATAACTTTCTATTCTCTAGTTTCTTCCCAACCGACTCCAATACTGCAGAGCAAATTGCCGTATCGTCCACATCTGGTGGAACGTTGTTGGCAGCAGAGCCAAGTTGCCAAAACCGCCAAACGTCACCGTATTCTTTTTGAGATTGAATAAATTCAGTTCCTTTCACAATGACTGATTCCAATCCTATATTCTTCAAATTAATCAATGATAAAACTACATTGGCGTGCACAAAAGAAGACGGTGCTGTAATGTGCCATCCTTTTGGCCTTAACTCTTCAGTGTTTGGATAATACTCATAAGTTGGAAATTCTCCGTTTGGCAATGTTGAATTCTTCAACAACTTTACTGCCTCTTTTTTAACTGTTGAAATAGGCTTATGAAACTTATTTTCAGAAAGCTTAATAGTTAATCTTTCCAACCCTCGCACAAAGCTAGAAGACTGATACACTAAATGCTCGTGTTTATCCAAGCGCAGATCTGGAAAACTTTTCAATAACAATTCCAGCGTAATTTGTGCTTCTTGCTTTGCCAAATGAGCACCCAAACAGTAATGAGGACCAAAACCGAAAGAAAGTATTTTTCTTTCTTTCCTATTAATATCAAATTTATGAGGGTTCTCAAAAACTTTAGGATCTCTATTTGCAGCTCCTAAAGCTAAACTTACTAGGCTACCTTTTGGAATTAGCTTCTTTCCAATAGTAACATTTTCTCTTGTTGCACGATGAATAATTTGGGTAGGAGTTTCCAACCTCAGCGTTTCGTTTATGACCGCATCAATTAAGTCATAATTGTTTCTTACCTCGTTAAGCAGTTCACTATTATTCAACAAAATCAACAAGGCAGAAGAAATTAAATTTGGTGTTGTCTCGTTACCTCCGAGCAACAATACCTTGACTAGGTTAAGAGTATCCTCGTCTGTAAAACTTTTTTGAGAAAAGGAGTGAAAAATGATTTCACTTAACCCTTCGCCTTCAGGATTTTCATTTGCTTTGGTAATCCATTGTTTCACAATTGGTTTCAACTGTTCCCATTTTTGCTCGGCAAAATCAGATTTACTATTCGGTTTATTTGCCACTACTGACTGAGACCAAGCTTTTAGTGCCGCGTTATTTTGAGTGTTTATTCCCAACAAATTTAGAATCACTAAAGAGGAGAATGGAAGTGCAAAGTCACTTAAAACTTCGATACTAGTATTTTCAAGCAATGGTTGCAGCAGGGCTTGTGCAATTTCTCTATTGTCTGTTTCCAATTTTGAGATTCGCTTAGAAGAGAAAGGTGCTCCATCACCAGTTAGTATCTTTCTGTGATGTGTATGTTTCGGAGGGTCACAATTTAGCAAAATCGGATCAAACCCATTTTCGCCTTCAGATGAGAACAAGCTAGGGTTATCCAGGATTTGTTTGATCTCCTCAAAGTCAACGACCAACCACGTATTGTTTTCTGGCAAAAAATGAACGGCGCCTAATTTTCTAAGCGACCCATAAGTAATATAAGGGTTCTGCAAAAAATCTGCGTTTGTAATATTTAATACCTTACTCATTAAGCACCTATTTTGCTTTAATTAAGACCAAACTATGAATAAAGAGTTTCTCTTCTTCTTTTTCCATTTTTCAAAGCCTCAACAAATCCTTCTTCTTCAATTAACCTATTTTCATTCTTTATGCTTCCTTTTGAAACATGATCTGCAGGTCTTTTATGAAAAGTCGTGTAATTATTTTTCAAGAAAAAATCTTCATTAATCTCAAATACTTCAAATTCGTTTTTACTCTCATCAAAATAATAGTAGACAGGGTTCACTTCTTTAGGTCCAATCAATATTTGTAATGCATACCTAGGCTTATCCGATTTATTTACATCTGAATAATGAATCACTCCATCTTCAAAAATTATAGCATCACCTGCTAAACAAGGCATTGGCTTAAGATATTTCTCTAAAAGTTTAGCTTCGAAGTTTTTAAAATAATAAGGAACATTCAAAGTTGCAAGGTCAGCCATTATCTTATGGCTACCTTCTACCAAAGCTAATGTTCCGTTTTCAATTGATGTATCAACTAATGGGCACCAAATGGTAAAAGTTGTCTGTTCTTCTTTTTCCACATGAGTCCAGTTCTGATGAATCTCAAACTTCCCTTTGCCAGGTTGTTTTACATATAGATTGGCATTCCAAATTTCGTAGTTGTGAAAAAGAGTATCAACTATTGGATTAAAAACAGATTTGAATAGCCTGTTAGATGCTTTTTTATATTCTTCATTTGTATCTAAAAAGGAACAATGATAGTTCGAAGCTCCCTTCCGATCCGGTGAAAAATTATCATCTGGCTTAAGTTCTAAAATTTTTTCTAAGAGATACTCAACCTGCTTAGACGAAAGTAAATTCGACTGGATATATCCATTCCTTAAATATAGCTTGTCGTGTTCTTGATTCTTAAAAATTGGTCGTTTCATAGTTTGGTATCTCTTCTTGCCATTTCCTGAATAAGCTCTTTAGTTTTTAATAAATATTTATCTTCCAACCGTATTTCTTCCTTAAAATCTTCTTCTCCAAAAGTAGATTCTTCTGCAGCCAAATTGGAAAAACTAGAGTTAGAAATGTTCGTGAAAGTTGCTTCGCTGGTAAACCCTACGTTTGAAATTAAATTTTCACCAGGAAAAACAGTTCTTAAAGAACTAGCTAATAAATACATCGCCCACTTTACATCCCACGATTTGTCTTTCTCCACAAAGCGGTCAAAGATAGCGAGAGTGCTTTCTTCAAATATCTCATGATTTGATTGTTGTGCCCTAAATTGCAACCAAAAATCATACTCCTCTGGAAATTGTTCCCATCGGTTTTTCCAAGTTGCCCAGCCCCAAAAGGGCAGGCTTAACTTGGACGTAAAGTAGTGTTGTTTCCCTGCTTCAATTCCTAGATTAGATCCATTTATACAGCCAATGGTTGGATCATTCTCGAAATGGTTCAACATCTTTTCGCAAAAGTTGAAAAACAGGGGTGAAGGTAAAGTGTCATCTTCTAGAATTATTGCGCGCTCTTCAGTTTCGAAAACCTTGTTTAATCCAAATTGAATGATTGTTCTGATTCCCAAATGAACTTTTGGATGAATAATTTGAAAAGGGACGGTAAAATTAAATATGCTAATTACCTCCATAATTTCGTTCTGCCTTTCTCTAGTTTTTTGGTCTTCAGGTCCATCCATTACAATGTAAACTTTTGAAGGAGCGCTTTCACTAATCTTATTTAAAATTATCTCAACAGAAGCCAATTTCTTGTACAAAAAAATTGCTACGGGGGTATTAACCATGTTTGTGAATCATTAAAATATTACTCGAAAACTGCCCAAAACGCACTTCTGTATTCAGTTGAAAACCAACTTAACTAGGGGTTCGAATTTGCCGAGGTACTGTATTCTTTTATAAAGCTATTAACAAGATTAGAATTGTTTTTGTATGCGTAACAACTATATTTTTTCTGGTTTAAATATGTAGCAGGGCAAATTAGTTTTGCTCCAAGTTTATTAGCTAATTGCGTAAATTCATTTGGTATATTATTTTTAAAACTATCTCCAAATAGCTCTGTTCCGCCTATGGCAATAAATTTGTGTGAATTTGTATTTTTTATATTTGCTGAACTAATTTCAATACAATTTGCCAGCTTGAAATTTATTCCAGTTTCTTCATGAAATTTTGAAAATTTGACTCTATTTTTAAGGTAAATATATTCACTTCTTTCTGTTTTACCTTTTCTTAGCATAATATACTCCCCATATCCAGATTCAAAGTCTTCCCTTTTTAATTTATAGCTAGGGTAACAGTCTAGTATATTCGAAATAAACATGCAATTGTTTCCTAACTTTCTAAAATAATAGCCAATTGAGGCTTCGCCCAAGCAATCAAACTTTATTGTTAGCGTAGTTCCGCCCCCATTGGATAAATATTGTCCCACATGTTTACTGCTATGAAGAATTGATTTTTCATAATTTTCCTGTAATTCAATAAGTGGAAATCCTGATTTAAAAATTAATGGGTCGAAGAATACGTAATAAAATTTAACTGATGTAACTTCTTTATCATTGAAATTTATACCAAAAAATGAATAAAATGATTCTGAATTACTATAAAAAGGACGTAAAGTACTGTCGAATTTTATTAATTCATTTAATATATTCAACCTATTTTGGGAAAGGAATTGCGTAAAATTATAATCTTCCATTTACAAAATAATTTTAAAAAAAGGGACTAATTTTTTTTTACTAAAATGGAATTCATAGAAAATTTTTCACTTATCTCCCTAATATTTATACCCTTTCCCTCAAAATATTTATCTACCGCATGTTTACAGTTAAGTAAATCTAAATAATAGTCATCTATAATTATTATTCCGCCGGGTATGATTTTATCATAGACTAGAGACAGCATGCAGTATGTTGGTTCAAAGAAATCCAAATCTAAATGAACAAATGCTATGTTTTTCGGTATTTGCTCAGCAACTAGTGAATTAACATCAGACTTAATAAAATGCACATTATGGTTTAATTTATATTCACAAAATAATGAGTCTACTTTTTCTCGATAATCTATAATTGGCAAGTTCTTCTCGTTAAGGAAATGATTTGCAAAAATGATATCTTCATTTTTAGTAAGGTTATTTATAGGTATTTTGCCGAAAGTATCATATAAAAACATTTGTTTGTTAATTTTTAAATCCTCCATAATTGCTTTCATAAACAATGCGCTCCCTCCTTTCCAAATACCTGCCAATAACCAGCACCCATCTTTAATAGCATCGATTTTTGGAAGCTTTCTTATGGCGGATTCATAGAAATCTTTCGACAGCATAGTGAGTGGAGGCACATTACTGACTATTCTTCCAAGCTCATCAAGATTTGTGATATTTTTATCAACCTTAATTGGTTTAAGCATTGCTAAAATTTCATTCGTTTTATCCATTAGAAAGTACCGTAAAATGATGACTTTTTAATTATTAATCTATTGCACTTCAATTGAATATCAATGCCAATGTCAAATCTTATATGATTTAACCTCGAACGATTTTTCTTAATTTTTTCTATGTATTCATTTGAATAATTGTGATGTTCCAGAAAGCCTAAGAACTGATTAACATCTAATGCTGTAAAATATAAACCAATACAATCTAGTTTTTGAGCTATTCCCGATGGCAGGTGAACACCAACATTGCGTGTCTCATTAGATAGGTTAAGATAAGGTAGTTTAAATACATCATAGAGATATTCAATTTTCTCATTTGGAAATAGATTTTCATGTAACTTATTAAACACATTAAATAAAACGCTCATCTCTCCCAAATTTCGAATACCGTAATATGTATTATTATCTTGTGTTTGTTGATTTTTTAAGCTGTAAAATTGTGAAATTTCAATGGGCTTTGCTGCGTTAATAATAAATCCAAGCTCGTCTACTTTAAATATTGGATACTCTAAATCTACAACTGGGAAATAGATATTGAATCCTTCTATTTTATCTTCCTTCGGGTTTATTGAAATTAAAAAATAATTATCATCAAAATAATTTGGATTCAAACTCTCATTCGAGTATTTCGAAAATATGCTAATTAAATTTTCAATTGAATTCTGAGGATATTTTTTTTTAAAATAGAAATAATATTCAATTGAAAAAATATTACCTTCATTTTTTATACCCCAAAGTGTGCTATTACATCCATTAATTGACTTAATTGTATGAATATCCTTTTCTATACTACTTGAAAAGTTAAAACAATTGATAGCACTTTCAAGTAAAAATTCCGTGGGCAATGAAGATGAATTAGTTACAGGAAAATACTCAAAAAAATGTATGTCATAATATTTGTGTTCAGACATTCATATTATATATTAATTTTTTAGTTCCGAAATTTCTCCAATATTCTTTTTGTTTCAAGCTCATCTTCAATCCATGGAAAATAATGATCAATATCTTCAATTCCTTCGAACCAAAATGAAGATAAACTTTTATTTGTTATCATCTCTGTAATAAAGGCTCCGAAGGCCGGATTTTCTTTATTTCCCCCCGTAAAAATATCTGTAATTCTTCGTAACTTATTTAGTTTCTCAATAGAGTATTTATTAATGGTATCTCTAATTGCAAATTTATTTGATACCTCATTAATTATTGTATCTGCAATAATTTTACTCAGTTTAATTCCAAAATTAAATCCTTGCCCTACTATTGGGTCTGTGTTCATTACTGCACTCCCTACTCCTAAATATAATTTATCATTTTTAATATTTGCCGGACTCATAAAATAAGGTTTAACAAATCCTTCAAAAACATTCTTATCAAAAGGAGTGGCATTATCTATTAACTTATTTAGCAAATATATTTTATTTTGAATAACCTGTTTGATATAATTTAGTGTATCAAAACTATTTTTAAATTCAGTTTTTAAATCTATTGTAGTATTGATATTAAAATTGACAACCATACTAATACCTACTTCATTAGAATAATGCAAAAATGGATAGCAAATAATTTCGCCAAATTCTTCAATTAAAAATGATGTTGTTCCATTAAAATCTTCAAGTAAACTTGAATTTACTTGAAGATTGATTGAAACGAATTTTCTGACCTTTGTTGGTTCAAATCCTGTGTTATGATGTATAGATTCAAATTGAACTTTATTTTTATAGCCTCCCAGAATGATAATTCCATCTTCAGATTTCTGGTTTGTTAGTTTAATAACATCTTTTCGAATAAAATCTTTAATCTTATTATCAAATGAAATTATTCTTATTCTATTGTCAATAGCATAGATTGGGTATTTGTATCTGCTTGAAATTACTGCTTGCTCATTGATATTTTTACTGTATAAAAATATTTTAGTGTTTTGAATAAATTTAATCTTCCTTTTATATTCTGACAGTAAGTAAGGCGTTTCTAAAATATTACTATAATTATTTATTAATTGATTCGAAGTTGGCTTTAATTGCTCGGGATCTAATTGATTGTAGTGAAGATTGTGTTTGATTTTTTTTTCAGCTAAGTAAATAGCAATAAAGCTTGATAGTACACTATCACCTGTCACATATATTTCATTGTTATTTGCCAAAATAATTTATTTTTTCTCAGTCTTCCAGTCTAAACCTAACATTAATTCAGGTGCTATTTTCAATCTGCTATAATCCGATATTTTTTTATTTATAAACAACTTTATTTTGAATTTCGCTATCTTTTCTAGGGCTAACACAATTTCAAATTTATCATTACTTGAAATCGATTCGAAATTTAGTTCAGAATCGAGTTTTGAGAAAGTTTCATGGCAATTTTTAATGAAAATTAGGCTGATAAAAAATAGTCTGCCATTAAAAAAATTTTCGGGTATCATGCAGGACATGATAAAGTTTCCACTTTCTTTTTTGGTGCTAAAATCTTCATTAATGGCAGCCGAACTTGTAAAAACAATATTTCCTTGAATGTTTAATATATTTAGGAACACATCAATAGTACAATTATCTATTTTCTTGAGGTAATCGATAATAATTTCAATTGGTTCATCACTTCTTAATTCATTTCCATTTTTGAATCCTTTTTGGATAATTGAAATACTATTGATATGAATTGTGTCATTATTGTTGTTTTTATGAGTCAAATCTATTTTGCCTAAATTAAATGGAGTAATATCATTTTTCGTTGCATTTAAATTCTCATGAACTTCTTCAACATACTCTGAAAGCATTTTGCTACTGTTATAATACCTTTTTAGATTTCCATTCTTAATTTCTATAGATTTATCTGTGTTACTTAAATCTTGAATATTATGACTTACATGTAGGATAGTTTTCCCTGAATTATATAATATATCAATTTTTTCCTTTGAAATCGTTCTAAAATGCTCATCTCCAACACCAAGAACTTCATCAAATAAATAAATGTCAAAATCTAAGTGTACAACAATACTGAAAGCTAACCTCAAAAACATACCATTAGAGTAGTTCTTAACAGGTTCATTTATAAACTTTTGAATTCCACTAAACGCTATTATTTCCTCTACTTGGGACTCAATTTCTTTTTTGGAAAACCCAAGCAGCTGACCATTTACATATATATTCTCTTTTCCACTTAATTCAGGATGAAAACCTGCCCCAATGTCTAAAATGGTTGCTACTCTTCCATTCAGTTTAATCGTGCCTGAAGTTGGTTTCACAACACCTGCTAAAACTTTTAACAATGTACTCTTACCACTGCCATTAGCACCTATGATTGCTACGCTTTCTCCCTTTTTCACTGAAAAGGTAAGATTATCTAGTGCTTTAAATGACTTATTCGAGCCAGAAGTTGTAGCGTTGAAAAAATATTCTTTCGATAAGTCTTTAACTTCTATTGCTACAGAGCTTTCCATTAATAATCACTAAATTTTTGTTCTTGCCACGTAAAAAAATAAAACGAAGAAAGAGCGAAGAACAACATTAAGACAAAATTTATTCCCCAAACAGATTGAAAAGCTATATTTTCAAAAAATATCCATCGCCATAATTCTACCATGTTAGCAATAGGATTGTAGGTCATTAAAAATTGATATTTAACTGGAAATATAGAAGCAGAAAAGAATACCGGAGTTAGCCAAATAGCCATGTTTAAAAAAAATGGAACCACCTGAAGCAAATCACGCTTTTTGATTGCTAGTGAAGAAATCACAAACACCAAAAATAACCCGCACAGCGTGGTGTAAAAAAGTACTATGGGCAATAGAAGAATGTGCCAACTAAAACTTATACTATAATAAACGAAAAGTGGCACCAACAACAAAAAGCTGATCAGACCTTCTATTACACCCACCAGCGTTTTAGAAAGCGGTAAAATACTTTTAGGGAAATAGATTTTACGAATTAAATCACTCGACTCTTGAACGCTTGATATGCCTGAAGTGACGGTGTAAGAAAATAAATTCCACCCAATAAGACCGGTTAGCACATAAATAGGATATGGAATATCATTGGAATTCCAATTTAAAACCAACCCAAAAAAGAAAACATATATCCCTAGTCCAATGAGAGGCTTTGCAATACTCCAACCAAAACCAAATACCGTTTGAGCATACTTAACTTGTAAATCACGTTTGGCAAATACCCAAATTAAACTTTTAAATGCCCATAGTTTCTTTAATGCGTCCCAAATGGAGTCTGGCTTTGAAGAATAGGTTTTAACGCTTGTAGGCATTTTAAAAAAGAATTAAGTGTGAAAATACCGTTTTAAATTTTATTTTTAGCCAATGCAACAAACAATACTATAAAGTGAAGCTTCTCCACCTTGTGAACCCAGTAAAAGTGCCTGAAAGGCATGAGCTTTATACTGCTCAACCTATTACGTTTGCGAGTATTGACAATGCTAAAAATTTTACAACAAAAAGCAATGTAGAGATAGTTGTAGCAAGTACTCAATATAGTGAAGACAAAACTGTTATTCCAATTAATATTCTCCAACTTTCGGACCTTACAAGAACTGTAAACGATATTAATGCGAATCTATCAAGTAGAAAATTCCCCTTAATACAAGATATCTTAAATAAATCTAAAGAGGTTGAAGGGACTGACTACCTTATATACACCAACATTGACATTGGTCTGATGCCTTATTTTTATAATACAATTATAGGGTACATTGAAAAGGGACATGACGCGATAATCGTTAATAAAAGAAGGCTAGTTGCGGACTACAATAACGTAAATCAATTACCTGATATATATGCTGACGCAGGCAAGTCGCATCCTGGCTTTGATTGCTTTATCTTTAAATCCGAGTTGCTTGAAAAATTTGTTCTAAATGACATTTGCGTTGGAGTTCCTTTTTTAGGGGTCAGTATGTTTCACAATTTAGTAGCTCATTCTCAAAACCCTTTGATCATCACCAATGCTCATTTAACTTTTCATATTGGAATGAATGTTCTGGGGTTTAAAAAAGACGAATACTATCTGCACAATAAAACCACATATTTCACGAAAATTCATCCGGAAATAAAAAACAAGTTTGACTTATCCAAATTTCCATACACGGACGAAAAAAAGCTTAACCGATTAATTAAATGGATATTAAATCCGAGTATTTTTACAGTAGACTATTTAAATTTGGAAGGAAAAAGCAGCTTGCAAAAAGCAAAATTAAAACTCGAAGAGATTCGATGGCAGATTTTACAACGCTAATAAATCCAGCAAATAAGTCCGCGTTGCATAAAAGGAATCGGAGTTAATTTTTAGTCTTAGAAAGGAGCCAGACTCTTCTCCATCATATTCAAATCCTAAGTTTTTATTGTAAGCAATGGCAACTGTATTCTCTTCATGCACTTTTGCAAAAACAGTTTCCAATTTTAGCTCTTCAAAAGCAAATTCCAACAACGTAACTGAAGCTTTAAAAGCGGTACCTGTTCCTTCAAATTCTTCATTGCCAATAAAAAGACCTGCATAAGCCGTTTTTTTATTGGCATCAAAACGATCTAAATGAATTAGTCCTATTGGAGTTGAGCCTTTTCGGATTGTGAAATAAACATTGGCAGATGTTAACGTCGTTTCAAACCACTTTTCTTGTTGCTCTTTGGTAATTTGCTCTTTAAAATCCATAAAGTGATTCACCTTTGGAGAATTTCTCCACTCTCGAACAAGCATCGCTGTCTCAAGTGTTAAAGGTTCTAAGCAAATTCCAAATTTTTCAATCATAGCTGCTCATCTTCTGCAATCATAATTTGGTCCAACTCGTTTTGACTAATCCAAATTCTTCGAATATATTCCCCAATCACTCCTAACGTCATTAGTAGAATTCCAGTGGAAAAAAAGATAGAAACAATAAGAGCCGAAAAGCCTTCATACGAATCATAAACAACCTTTTTATAGATAAAATAACACCCTACAAAAAAACAAGTAACGGCAGTTAAAACTCCAAATCGAATGATAAAATTCAATAAAAATGAAGAATGAAAAACTATTATTTTTAACGCAAATTTGAATAAATTCCAGAAAGAGTAACTTGACCCACCCCCTTCTCTTTTAGCGTGGTTCACGATGCACGTTGACGTCTTACTTGCATTTCTGAGTAGATATTCTTCAATAAAAACGATTGGTTTTTTATTCTTTTTAAAAGAGGCTGCAACATTTGAACGCATTAAACGAAAAGCAGTGATAGATGAGTAATCAATTTTCTCGTAGCTAAAAATCAATTTTAAAACAGAGCTTCCTATGTTCCGAAAAAATGAGTGTTCCTTCTTCCCAAAAGTTCCAAAAACCAAATCTGACTTGGTCTCATTTAAACAAGTAATTAACTTATCAATTTCAAATGGATCATGCTGTAAATCATCATCAATCGTAGCAATTAGCGGAGCCCGGCAATAACTTAATCCAATTGCAGTAGCGGTATGCTGTCCATAATTTTTTGACAGCCGCACAAATCGATGAGGAAAATTTGCAGCTGCTTTTACTAAAATACTTTTGCTGCTTTCAACATCTCCATCTTCAACAAAAATTACATTAAAACTAAAATCATTGGAGCTTTTCCATTGATTTAAACGCCTCACCAATTTAGGGAGTATCTCTTTCGAATTATAGATCGGTATAACTACTTCTAAATCAATCATTTTTGCAATTAGATGTTTATAAATTCTGGTTGAGCTATTTTCATTTCATCGATTCTTAGCAGGGCCGAAGCAATTGAAAAGCCAACTCCAAACCCTGAGAGTACAACCCATTTGGAGTTCTCAGATTTCCAATTTAAGCTTAACGTAAGAGGAATGCTTGCGGATGCAGTATTCCCATATTCATACAATGAATTTGGCACCTCACTTTTCTCTGCGCCTATTGCTTTCATTATTGAATTATTTATTAAAAGGTTCGCTTGGTGAAAAACATACATTTTAGGAGTATTGCTCTCATTAGCATATCTTTCGAGTAACATTTTAATATTATTAGGAACATACTTTACGGCATAATTAAACACATCGACTCCGTCCATTCGCATCCAATCTCCAGATTCACTTTTTTGAATCGAAATGGCATTTTGGCCTTTCCCAAGAGTTTCTAAATTAAAGTAGCTTTCTCTATTCTTACAACTCTCTATTCCAATGGCAGAAACTGCATCAGAAAATATGGGCTTCACAGCCATATCATCTTCTTCGGTTAAACTTGTTGATACATCACCACAGCATAAAATTGCTCTTTTCCCTTCTTGATCTAAAGAAGCTAATAATTGGCTTACGGTGTGTAAGCCATATACAAATCCAGAACAACCTGAATTAATATCGTATGCCAAAGTAGTGTTAGGAAAATTCATTTCTCCGTGTATTTTACAGGCCAAAGATGGAATTGGTGATTGTGCAGTTTGGGTTACAATTATTAATACGTCAACAGAGCTTTTATCCCACTCCAATAATTGCAAAAGTTTCTCTATCCCCGTCTTAAAAAGAACCTTGCCTGATTGTTCCTTCTCTTTAGCGACGCGTCTAAACCTAATGCCCGTGTGCTTTATAAGTTCTTCTTTTTGGCTTAGGTTCAGCGCAGAAAGCTCTAGATTATCCTCTTTATTAGAAGGTAATACAGTTGTAATCCCACTAATTTTAGTTCCTATTATTTTCGAAAATGCCACTAATTTGAGCTTTGAATAATAACGAACAAATCACCAAGTGTCCTTGAAATAGATAGGTCAGTAGAAGATATCAAAACACTATATTCATCATTAATAGCTGAAATGAAAATCAATGCATTCAATGAACTCCAGTTTGGCAAATTCCTATATTCCGTTTGCAAACTCAATGATCCTTCTTGAACCTGGAACTCTTTTGATGTAAAACTTAAAAAGTTTAATTTGCTCGACACTATTATAAATTTAACAATTACTTATCCCGCAGATATATTTATCTTCATGTGAAGGAAGTTCAAACTTATATATTTTAGCAGTAACTCTCAAAGCAAATGTACATTTCATGAACATTTTTCGCAATTCAAACCATTCTTTTGTGAAAAATAAAATAACTACATTTGATTCTTAACTTTGGTTAAAAACTTGAATCCCCTCATTTACACCATTATGAATAAGTCAGTTTACTATTTCTTGTTTTTACTTTTCGCTTGCTCAACTTTTGAAAGCCAAGCGCAATTTACCTCCGCAGATGTTCAGGTAAGCGTAGATTATCAAAATGGCTCCATGACAATATCTTGGACAGACGTTGCAGGGACCAGTAGATGCAAAAATTACGGTGTTGACGAAAAGTTATCGTACAAAATAGGCTCTGCAACAACACAGGTCATATTTGATAATACTAGTGGAGGTTCTTCTGCGGGAAGTCCTATGACAATCACGAATCTTCCTGGCGAATTTTTCACGAATCCTGTAAACCTTACATTTGAAGGAAGATTCGGTAATAGCTATAGTTCATGTACTAGTACTCTTATACCATTTACTATCCCTATTCCCATCTTTACAAAAGTAGATGATCCTCAAACAGTAAATGCCGCATATGACCAATCTTGCGCAAATGTTCTTCTCAATTGGGATCCTCCAGGACTAGGTGCTGGATCGCCAGTTTTACGGTATGAAGTTTCAAGGAGAACGGCTAATACCACCGGCGTATTTACTAACGTAGCAACTAATATATCCGGCAATTCTACATCATATGCTGATGCAAGCGCCCCTGCCGGTGTTGAACAAGAGTATAAAATTAAAACAAAGATGCTTTACCCGGGAGGAGGTGCAAGAACTGCCATTACCCGAGGCGCTCAAGTAAATGGTCGTAAAATTGGGGTTGCAGGTGATCCTTCTGGTGTTTTTATTGATCAAGCAAATTGCAACGGGGAATTAGATGTAAACTGGAATTGGTCAAACTCAAATAACCCTAATAACTTTCAGGTATATAAAGCAACTGATTCAAGCTTTACTACAGGATTGGAAACCATTCAACTTTCAGGTTCAGATAGGGCATACAGAGACAATAATTCTGTTTCTGGTACAAAATATTACTATAGGCTGAGAGCCACGGCTACTTGTCCAAATGCACCAGGAACTCCACTTTTTTCCGCCTATTCTAATATAGAGTCAAGAGTAGGTTTGGGGGTTCCGGCTGCAACAGTTACTACCGGAATAACGCCAAATATTACGAATAAAGAAGTTACTTTAACTTGGACAGACAACTCGGAAATGGAGGAGGGTTTTAAAGTGGTTAGACAAGGGCCCAACGGCCAAGTTGAATTTGACGTTGCAGAAAACATAACAAGTTACGTAGATAAGACAGCAGATATCTGCGCCAATTTGACCTATTCTGTTAAAGTTTTTAACTCTTGCAGAACCACTGGTGTAATTTCAACAAATTCTCAAACCGCTTATATTCCGGCTGATATTGCCAATGTTTTTAATACTACTCAAAATAAAGTAGACGCTTCTGATGGAGAATTTGGAGATCGAATTGAAGTAAAATGGAAGTCCCCTACAAGACAGGTTGACGATTGGTATATTTATCGCATAAACCCTTTAATCCCTGACACAACATTTGTAGCCTCAGTTAATGGGAGCTCGAGGTTTTATTCAGACGTTTCTTCAAATGCAAACACATTGTATGAATACCTCATTGAGGGGGTTAGTGATTGTGCAGGAAATACAATATTGTCCAACACGACAAAAGATGTAGGTTTTAGACTTGCATTTGGAACTGCAAATGGACAAGTCACTTACGATGGAGGAACCGCTGTCGAAGATGTTAAGGTAACAGCTGAGTCTGCTTCTGGAGCTAGTGGCTTTTCTGGAGATTTTAATGGGACTACAAGTTATGCAAACGCTCAGAACCCTGCAGGTTTGCAAACCGATTCAATGACGATTACAAGTTTCATAAGGCCTGAAAACTTAACTGGCAAAAAAGTAATCGCATCAAAATTAACTGGAACAACTGGATGGGAGTTTTTCTTGAATGGGTCGATATTGACATTTACTACAGGCACAAAAACAATTACTGGCACATCCTCATTTATTGTTGCCAACAATTGGGCCTCTGTTGGTGCATCTGTTTCAGGTGATTCAGTGAGGTTATATGCAAATGGAGTTCTTTTGACTGTGGATGTTTCTAATCAACTTTCAACCAATACCACTTCTGACTTTTTAATTGGAAAGTCGGCAACTGGTAATTTCTTTAGAGGTCAAATAGATGAAATGCGTTTCTATAATAGAGCATTAACCGACGACGAGATTAGAAAAAGCTTTGACGTTTATATCAACCCTTCTCAAAATGGATTGGTGGGCTACTGGAGATTTGACGAAGGATTTGGTAACAATGCTTATGACTACTCCAAAACTTTACTTACCCCAAATAAAAATCACGCAGCGCTAATAAACGTTCCATTTAGCTCTAGCAAACCATCTACAAGTCAGCTAACTGCAGGTGCTTATACTGATAAGAGAGGTAGTTATTTTATCCCCTTTATTCCGTTCTTAGGCAATGGTGATAATTTTATTATAACACCAGCATTTGGAACGCATACATTTACACCTGCAACCACTACTCTTTTTATCGGTGGATCTACCCCAAACTTTAACAATGTTAATTTCATCGATAATTCGTCTTTTAATGTTACAGGTTCGGTAAAATTTGAAAACTCTACTTGTTTTGTTAAAGACATTTTTATTCTCGTTGATGGAGAGGTTGTAATCCAAAATGGAGTGCCGGTACAAACAGATGCAAATGGCCAATACTCTTTGCAAGTGCCAATTGGGCCTCATGTTATAACTGCAAGTAAATCAAATCACACCTTTTCTCTAGGTCGTTTCCCTGCCTCTGGAAACTATAACTTCCAACAAAACGAAGTGCTAGGATCATTTATTGACAACAGCTTGTTTAAGGTGGTTGGAAGAGTAGCCGGTGGAGGAATTCAACAGAACCTTCCTAGCGCTCTTGGCAGAGGCACAAACAACATTGGGCAAGCTACAATTAGGTTTACTTCGCAACAAGGTGGAGGTTGTATGGATACAACTGTAACTACAGATCCAAACACAGGCGAATATGAAATTAGCTTACCTCCGATGAAGTTTATTATTCCAAACTTTACTATTACTTCAGACAATGGAATTGGATTTACAAACAACCCCTTACTTGACCTTTCATTAACGCCACCTATACAAACTGAAACAGATACATTATTTGAAGACTCAGTTGGTGTTCAGAAAGTTGTTAGAATTGATTCTGCAAATTATAATAAGGTTTTAGATTTTATCCATTTTCAGACACCAATAATAAATGTTTTGGGTGAAAATTTTGATACTAAATATGGCTCGGACAGCATTCGTATTAAGTTGATAGACACAAATATGGTAATACCTTCCGCTGCCTTAAGTTTGAGATATCCAATTTTTGAAGAAAATGAATTGTACACTTGGCAATTACAAGCCAATGAAGTATACACAAATAAAGATTCAATAAATACTGATCCAACAACTTGGGTTTATGATAGTGTTCCTGTTACAAATGGTAAGTTTGTCATTACCAACAACCTATCCAGTGAACCTACAGCGGAATTTACGATAAGGCCTCAAGATAATTTTAGTGGAACTCAGGTTTATCGATTTAATGCAGGACAAGCAAATACCGCCCAAGATGCCACTACACCTGTATACAGTTTTTCTAAAACGTTTGAATTAAGCCTAGTTACTCCAACCGCTACAGTTTCATGGGCTCCTAACACGGGAGATGGGACTCCTTCGCCATTTTTTAGAGGAGTTATCTTTGGTGGTAGAGCACTTGGAAACTCTTTCGCCACTTCAGGGCCACAAGTTGTGACTATGATTTTGAGAGACCCTCCAGGCTCTAATAGTTCCTCTTCCTGGGAGAAAGATGTGACAAGCACGGCAATAAGTACTTATGAAAATTCTGGTGGAATTGGCGTTAGCTTAGGTGCTGAAGTAAAATTAGGAACTAAGTTCTCAATTGGTTTAGGTTATACTACTGAGACAGAAATAGAAGTTTCAGCCAAAACCTCTACTACAGTTGAAACTAGTATAACAGGCTCAAATGAATTAGTCGAATCTGTTAGTCGGTCTGTAGCACTGGCAACTAGCAGTGACCCTGATTTTGTAGGCCCAGGAGCTGATGTGTTTTTTGGTCGTTCTATGAATATGGACTTTGGATTATCACAAGTAATTACTCTAATCGATACTGCACTTTGTGGTAACGGAAATAGTGACTGCTTTGGAAACACACTGCTTTATGGTGGTAAAGGGTTTAAAATTGGATCAACAAAAACCATGTTTACAGTTCCAGGAGGCTATGGCACAGAGTTCGTATTTACACAAGCTGGTATTGAAGAGTCTGTTATTCCAAAATTACTGGCATTAAGGAATCAACTTTTAGCAACTAACCCTAAATATATTTCTAGATTACAACCTAATGACACAGATTACGGTAAAAGTAATGATCACCCTGATTTTGTAGGTCGTGGTGTTGGTCCAACCCCAGATTATCAAAAAAATACAGTTCAAGATTCAGCTGGGGTTAGTTATGCCTATACAGGATACAGAACAGTGGACACAACCATTACTGGTATTCCTGAAGGTGGACTTATTCCTGTTACTAAAACTTTACGATTAACAACAGGTATAGATAGCGTTTGGTGGTACAACCAACAAATAAAGCTTTGGGAAGACGCGATTGCTAGAAATGAACAAGAAAAAGTACTTTCCAATTCATCTAATTTAGATAGAAATATTTCTTATCAGGCAGGTCCAAGTTTGACTTACACTAACTCAAGTTCTAGAGAAGAAACAGAATCCTTGGCTATTAATTTTAGCATTAGTGAAGAGTTAGCGTTAACATTTGGCTTCGAAATTGGGGGTAATGGGGTAGAAATAGAAACAGGGTTGAATATGAACTATTCTCACACTACATCCAATGCGACTACCAAGTCAACCTCAACTACATTTAGCTACACTATAGATGACTCTGATGGTGGTGACGAATTCACTGTAGATGTTTTTGACTCGAAAGATGGATACGGTCCAATATTTAAAACCAGAGGAGGGCAAACGGCTTGCCCATACCAAGGAGAAAACAGAACCAAATACTTTCGCCCAAATACAATACTAGACCAAGCGACAATTCAACTGGAACAGCCAAGAATAACAGCATCACCGGCTATTTTATTCAATGTACCGGCGCAATCAGCTGGAGTCTTTACAGTTAATTTAATTAACGATGGTTTAGTAGATCAAGTATATGACTTAAAAGTTTTAGAAACTACAAATCCAAATGGAGCAAAGCTTAAAATTGACGGAATTGGACCAAATAGATCATTTGCCGTGCCTGCAGGGACTTCGATTTCAAAGCAACTTGAAATTGAAAAGGGACCTAATCATATTATTTATGATAGTATTGGGTTAGTTTTCCATTCTCAATGTCAGTATTCATTTGGTACCGCAAATGCTCCAGATATTGCAGATACCGTTTACGTATCAGTTCAATTTTTACCTTCTTGTACCGAAGTGAATATTACTAACCCCGGAGATCAATTTGTATTAAATAATAGTTTTAATGATACTTTACCACTATTACTCTCTGGTTACGATATTAATTATGGAGGTTTTGAAAAAATCGGGATTCAATATAAACCATCTGCACAGGCTTCGTGGGTAACCTTAGCTGAAGAATGGTTTGTCGATACTTCTTTTGTTGATACCAACCTATCAAAAACGCAAACTGCGTTTAGATTTAATAATCCTAACCATCCTGCGCCATTCTTAATCCCAAGAAATCAATCATATATCACTCATGATTTTGATATGATTCAATTAATAGATCAACCTTATCAGTTAAGAGCAATAGCTACTTGTAAAATTCCTGGGAATCCAGATAAAGATGAGTTTTCAACAGTTATTGGTGGAATTGCTGATAGAGTTAATCCGCAACCATTTGGAACCCCTTCTCCCGCAGACGGAGTTTTAGATCCAAACGATGATATTTCTATTCAGTTTAACGAACCTGTTGAGGCTGGTTCTCTTACCATAGAAAACTTCCAATTATCGGGTGTTGTAAATGGACAAGAAGTGAGGCATGATAAGACTGTTTCTTTTGATGGTGCAACAGGATACCTTCAAGTAGCAAACGGATTTGACTTTGCTTCAGGTAGTTTCACAATTGAATTCTGGGCGAAACGAGACGTTTTGGGAACATCCCAAGTTATTGTTTCGCAAGGTAATACTTCTAACAATTTATTTGCAGTTGGCTTTAACACTTCAAATAATGTAGAGGTTACAGTTGGAAATCAAACATACGCTTCCACCTTTGCTGTTTTAGATGATAGTACTTGGCATCACTATTCGATTGTTTACGATAAGCCAAATTTGAATTTAGATATTTTTGACCGATCAAGTTCAACTACGCTTTCAAGTACCAACAATAACTTCTTCTCTTCATTCACGAGCGGAGGTAAAACTTACTTTGGTAAAAACTCCCAAACTAATTCAGAATTCTTCAATGGTAGTGCGCATCAAATTAGAATTTGGAATAGAGCACTTAGTAGTTCTATAATATCAAGTAGATTAAATACTAACCTTACAGGAAGAGAGCCGGGATTAGTGGGCTATTGGCCAATGGAAGAAGGCAGAGGAACCCTTGCAGAAGATAAAGCTAGAGCTAGAAATGCAGAGGTAAATGCTCAATGGGAAATAAGCCCAAAAAGTAGCAGTGCCACTTTTGATGGAACCGATGACTTTGCTTTACTAGATAGTGCAGGAACAGTCGCTGTATCCTTTGAAATGGACCTAACCATAGAATTTTGGTTTAAAACTGCAGGTGGGTCTGCCATGTCGATGCTTTCTAACGGTGGTGGAAGATTCACTCCTAATGGGTCAAACAGAAATGGATGGAACATTGAAATAGCAGCAGACAACACAATTCATGTAAAAAATGATAGTACAGATTTTACGGCGGTTTCAGCAAACTTTGCCGATAACAAATGGCATCATTTTGCATTAGTAGTTAATCGCGCAGCTAACGCTACTGCATATATTGACGGTATTCAACAGAACACCTTAAGCGCTGACAATTTTTACGGTTTTGGCGCACCTAGACTTGCAATTGGTGCTCGTTATTCAATCAACGGAGCAATTGAAACGTATGATCAATACTATAACGGTTCAATCGATGAGGTTCGGATTTGGAATTCAGCTAGGTTAAAAGATAACATTGATTTAGACATGTTTAATAGATTGAAGGGTGACGAATTTGGATTATTAGTGTATTATCCTTTTGAAAACTACAAATTGGAATTAGGAGCTCCAACCTTAACGCCTAACTTTAAAGATGGATCGCTTAGTTTATTAGACTTAGTTCCACAAAATGGGGCATTTGTGACTTCTGCTCAATCACCGGCTATTGCTTTACAAAGGCCTGTGAAGAACATCAATTTTACATGGATTGTAAACAATGACAAAATTGTTATAAATACTAACGAAGACCCAAGTAATATAGAAAATGTTACGCTTAATATTTCAGTAAGAAATATTAAGGATTTACATGGCAATAAAATGCAATCTCCTAAAACATGGATAGCATACATCAATAAAAACCAAGTGAAATGGCAAGATGATGAGAAAAACCTTTCAAAAGAGTTTAATGATACCTTGACATTCTCAACTAGGGTTATTAATAGTGGTGGACAAGTAAAGAATTACTCTATTAGTAATATCCCTGCATGGCTGACGGTTACTCCTTCAAGTGGTACTATTGCTCCTCAAAGTGCCGAAGCAATTAAATTTACCGTGAACCCAGCCTTAAATATTGGCAATTACGTTGAAGATTTGCTATTAACAACCGACTTCGGTTATCCTGAAAAACTTAATGTTAACCTTAAAGTTAGAAAAGCAGCACCTAACTTTGTATTTGATCCAAGCCTTTACGCTAAAAGCATGAATGTAATTGGTCAAATTTCAATAAATGGGATTATCAGCGTAAACGACGAGGATATATTGGTTGCTTATATCAACAATGAGATAAGAGGTAAAACGAACTTACAGTACGTTCCTAATTTGGATAAGTATATCGGTTTCTTAGATGTTTACAGTAATAATGCTGACTCAATTAAGTTTAAAGTTTGGAATGCATCAGAAGGGGAGTTACATGAAAATGTAACCCCTGATCTTTATTTCGTGGAGAATTCTTTGATAGGAAGTATTTTAAGCCCTCAAATCTTCGATGCGGTAAATAACCTATCCAAACCAATTGTTCTTAATGCCGGTTGGAATTGGGTTTCTTTCCCATTAACTGATGTCAAGATGAGTAGTTTGTATTACTTCTTTCAAGGAATGAATTTTAACTCAGGAGACGTTGTTAAAACGATTGGAACCAACTCGGTTGCTCAATACGGTGGCCCAACTTTAGGGTGGTCTGGTAGTTTAACTAGAAATGGTTTAAACAACGATCAATCTTACCTAATTTATATTTCTGCAACAGACACCTTGGAGTATAAAGGTTTGGCTATCGATCCTGATACCGTGCCAATTACTGTATCTCAAGGATGGAATAGAATTGGATTTGTTTCAACAAAGAACATCGAAATTAATTCTGCTTTAGCAAACTATAACGCAACTGACGGAGATTTGATTAAATCTCAACAAGCGTTTGCAGTTTACTTGTCAACTTTAGGTTGGATTGGAAGTTTAACAACTTTAGAACCAACTGAAGGGTATCTTTTACAAGCTGCTAATAGTGCAACTTTTGTTTACCCAAGAAGAGGCTTGCTTAGAATTAAGGAAGAGCCAGTGCAAGAAAAGTTAGACGAAACGCTTCCAACTTTATACTCCCTTAACCCAAATCAATTCGAAGCAAGCACGAACGCAATTGTTAAAATTAATACTTGCGAAGAAGTGTTAGAAAACAAGGATTGGGCATTAGCTGCATTCAAAAATGAACAATTAAGAGGTTGGGTAAGCTCAACTAGGTTCATTAATTCAGATGTTGGTTACCAGTACTTTATTACTGTTTTTGGTGAAGGAAATGAAACCTACTCATTTAAAATGATTAACCAAGCAACAGGCGAGCAAATGATGGTTGACGCAAAACTTGACTTTGAAAAGAATAAAGTGCAAGGAGCCGTGAATAACCCTTTGCGATTTAACCTTTTTACAGCAGTTGATTGTGATCAATTCAAAAAAGAATCAATCGCAGATAATGAAAATTACAGCTACCCCAATCCATTTTCAGGTTTTGTAACAATTGTTGTTCCGAACGAAATATCCGAAAACGGTCAATTAGAAATCATAGATAAAAACGGAAGAGTAGTTTTCAACGCAAGTGTTGATGACAACAGAAAATGGCACTTAAATGGCGCTGAACTATATTTCTTGTCAAATGGGGTATACACGGTGAAATTTACTGATGGTGATACTATCATTACTGAGAAATTAGTTCGAATAAAGTAATTTCTTAACTATAATTACACAAAATTAAAATGTAATTCACAGCAAAATTTTAGAATAAACTTAATTATAACGTTTCCTAAGCGTAACAATCATTCAACTAGAATTAAATTATGAAAACCCTCAATTCTTTAGCATTAACCTTTTTACTATTAGTTTCAGGTTTTATAAGTGCTCAGGCTCCAAGCTGGTCAGTTAACCCCAACCGTTTTCAGTACAGCATGACCGTAACTGCTGTGTTAGATTTAAACTGTAATGAACTTCAAAGCCCTTCTAATCAAGTAGGAGCTTTTGTAGGAGATTCCCTTAGAGGTACAGCTTTTTCATCGACAGTGATTGGAGGCAGATATGAAACAAGCATGGTCATTTATAGTGACTTAGTAAATGGAGAGCAGGTGAGTTTCAGATTCTACGAATTGTCTTCTGACTCTATTTACATAAGTGTTGATACCATTGCTTTCCAAGACAATGCTATTTTTGGAAGTCCTGTAAACCCTTTAGCAATTCGAAGCAATGCGCAACCAAACTTAATTTCAATTAGTTCGGACACCCTATTAGAAAATCAAGCAATTGGAGCTACTGTTGGAACATTTTCAACAACTGATTCTGATGCAGGACAAACGCATACATACAGCTTAGTAAGCGGAACGGGTAGCACAAATAATGGGTTGTTTAGTATTTCAGGAGCGAACTTGATCGCGAACTTTGTGCCAGATTTTGAAACAAAATCAAGTTATACAATTAGGTTAAGAACCACAGATAATCTTGGCTGTACTTATGAAGCACCCATTACTATTTTTGTCAAAGATGTAAATGATGCTCCTACCGGTTTAACCTTATCGAACAACCTAATTAATGAAAATGGGCTAGCAAATGATACCATTGGTGCATTAACTCCTGTCGATACTGATGCGAATGAAATATTTACGTACTCTTTTGTCTCTGGTGCTGGAGGCTCTGACAATAGTTCGTTCAGTTTAAATGGAAACGTCCTTAGAACAAATACTTCGTTCGACTTTGAGACGAAATCAACTTACAATGTTAGACTACAGGTTGCTGATAAAGCTAATAACTTATTTGTTGACACATTTAAAATAACCGTTAATGACATAAACGATGCTCCAACAGATGTTATACTAAATTCAGATTCAGTATTAGAAAACTTACCAATCAATACCGTTGTAGCGACGTTAACAACAACTGACCAAGATGCTGGTCAAACTTTTGCATATAGCTTTGACAATGTACCAGGAAATAATAATGCAGATTTTAATATTGTTGGAAATCAACTAAGAGCAAGACAAATATTTGACTTTGAGAATACAAATATTTATTTCATTTATGTACAAACAAATGATTTGAACGGAGGAACTTATACGAAACAACTAACAATAAGAGTAATTGACGCGAATGATGCTCCTTCAGATTTGCAACTTTCAAACGCAAGTGTGAACGAAAATAGACCTGCCGGAACTTTTGTTGGTGAAATGATAACGACAGATCAAGATGCCAACACCTCTTTCACTTACACTTTGGTAAGTGGTGTTGGTGATGCTGATAATGGAAACTTCAGTATTCAAAACGATTCTATTTTTACTAGCCAAGTATTAGACTTAAATACTCAAGCTACTCACACTGTCAGAATAGAAACAAACGATGGTAATTCCGGAACCTTCGCAAAAGCCTTCACCATTTTTGTGAAAGATGTAAACAATGTTCCAACCGACATGGTACTTTCTAACAACATTATTCCTGAAAATACAATTATTGGAACAGAAGTAGGATCAATTACTACTACTGATGCGGATGCAGGTGACGGACATACTTATTCGTTAGTAGCAGGAATTGGAGACACTAACAACACATCATTCTCTATTTCTGCCGATAAACTATTGACTAACGCAACCTTTGATGTGAATATAAAAAGTAACTATACTGTAAGACTTCAAGCGGATGATGGATTTGGAGGGGTTTACCAAGAAATATTCACCATTAATATTAGCAACAGTAACGATGCCCCAACTGACATCAATTTAACTCCAGGAAACTTTAAGGAGAATCTACCTCAAAGTTCATTCATTGGTGCATTTACAACTGTTGATAAGGATACTTCAGACACTTTTAGTTACTCGTTTGTCAATCAAGGAACAAATGATAATGCATCTTTTATTATTTCAGGAAATGAATTAAGAACGGGAAGTAGTTTCGATTTTGAAACAAAAAACCTTTATGTTATAGAAGTTCAGACGAGAGACCTTACGGGAGCTACTTTCAGCCGTCAATTAACTGTTAATGTAACGGATAGTAATGACGCCCCAACTGCTTTAACAATATCAGCTGATAGTATATTAGAAAAATCCGCAATAGGAACTTTTGTAGCAGACTTAAATACCATAGATACTGATGCTACAGATAATTTTACCTACACCTTGGTTGCAGGTCAAGGCTCAAGCGATAATGCCCTTTTCAGAATCAATGGTAGTTTATTAGAGGTTGACTCTGTGCTTAACTTTAATAATGCACGAACAAGAAACATTAGAATTGAAACTACAGACAAAGGTGGAAGAACGTTGCAAAGTAGCTTTATAATCAGAGTAGTTAATCAAAATGACTTGCCAAGTAATATATTACTTTCTGATACCATGGTAAATGAAAATGCTGCTATTGGCTCAAGAGTAGCTATCATCACTAGTGTTGATGAAGATCCAACAAGTAACTTTACGTACGATCTAGTTGCAGGTTCCGGTGATTCCGGGAATTCAAGTTTTACTATAGACGGGAATGAACTAAAGACCAATAGCACATTTGATTTTGAAACTCAAATGTCTTATTCTATTAGGATTAGAACAACAGATAATCAAGGAGGGAGCTTAGAGAAAGTATTCAATATTGCATTAACTAATGGCAACGAAAATCCAATAATTGAAAATCAGTTTTTTGCCATCTCTGAAAACAGCTCCCCAAACACATCTATTGGCTTTGTAACTGCAACGGATCTAGATGCAAACGAAATGTTTACTTTTCGCATTCTCGGAAGCCAAATAGATTTTGGAATTAACGATTCGACTGCAGAATTGACCTCTTCCAGAACTTTCAATTACGAAATCAATACTTCATATAATATTGAAATTGAAGTTACAGATTTAGGAGGGTTGAAAGATACTGCTTCCATAAACATCGAAGTATTAGACTTAATAGAAGGAAGTTTACCAACCGCAGGTTATTTTTCACCTAACGGTGATGGAAGGAATGACGAATGGAAAATTCAAAATGTTGAACTGTATTCAGATTTCAGTTTAAAAATATTCAGTGTTTCAGGTGAAATTGTTTATGAGGTACCAAACAATTATAACAATGATTGGGGAGGTACCTTTAATGGCACTGTGTTGCCTGAAGGAATTTATTATTACTTGTTAGAAAATCCAAATAACTCAAGCCAAATTTTTAAAGGAGTAATTACTTTAAAAAGATAAACCCTACCCCTTATTAAATTGAAGATAATGAAAAACATAAAACTACTTACCCTTGGTTTAGCGCTCATGAGTGTTGCAAGTATTCGCGCGCAAGAGCTTTCTTATGGCTACTATAATTACGTTATGAATCGTTTTAACATGAATCCTGCTTTTGCCGGTAACAATGGGAACATTTCGGCTATTTTAAATACTAAAACCTATGCTGCAGGTTTTAGCGATGCCCCGAGAAATACCATGTTTGGAATACATGCCCCTCTTAACAGTGCGCAGGGAATTGGAGCACGAATTGTCTCTGATAAAAGAGGAGCGTATGAAGTAACAAAATACGATGTAGCGTATAGCTATCAAATCCAGTTTGACCAAAACTCTGACTTACGTTTTGGTATCTCAGCAGGAGCGGTGCGGAGAATGCTAAATTCAGCAAGTATTCAAAACTCTGAGTTCTTAGACCAGGCAGACCCTACACTAGCTAGTGGTTTTTACGACGAAACAAAATTTATTGCAGGGGTTGGATTGGTTTATGACTATAGCACCTTTCAATTTGGGCTTAGTGCTCCAAGTTTAGTTATAGGAGGAGAGGCCCTTTCGGAGCATATTGTAGGAACTGCATCATACAAGTATAACATCGAAAACTCTGACTTTTCTTTAACTCCTCTTGTAATTTATCAAAACTTACCTGTAATTGATAACCGTTTTGATGTGTTGCTAAAAGGTGAATACAAGAAAAAAATATGGGCTCAGGTTGGTTACCAATCTACAAATAACTTAAACTTTGGTCTTGGCTTTGATCTAGGACCATTCGGAATTGGTTATGCTTATGAGATGAATAATTCAGAGTTTAGTGATATTTCGTCAAACTCTAACGAAATTGTAGTCCGTATTAGTTTTTTACCGTTGAAACAGGCAGAAAAAAATGCTACTATTTCAATGTTAGACGAATATGCCGAAACTTTTAAGAAAATGTTAGCAGACCAAAATAATAATTATAGTAAAGTTCAAGTGGTCGCGGAGATACAAAAAATGCAAATAGAGCTTGGAAACTTGCAAGAACAAAATGATCAAAAAACGGCGAAATCTGTAGAGAAAAGATTAACCCTATTGGAAAATCAAATAGTTGAATTAGAGAAAAAATATATTAAATAGTGAGGAACTTTATAACATTTGCACTTCTTTGCTTTTCATTGGCAGGATTTGCTCAGACAGAGGAAAACGTTGAAAAAAACAATCAAAAAATAAACGAGCTCAACAAAAGGTTAGACAATCTGCTTGGGACATCCAAAACTATTTCAGGAGATAGTGTTGAGTTTAAGCTGGACTTGCTTTTCAAAGAAATTCAAAGCCTTAAAGCAGAAATGCAGTTGCTTCTTAATGCGGTAGATGAAATAAAGGGAAATGGAGTAACTTCATCCGCTACTTACTCTGACTCAGACAAATCTAAACTGGATAAGATGAATGCTAGGTTTCAAGAGATCGAAGCTGGAGAGTATTATGTTGTACTAGCTTCTGGGAGATCTAAAGTACAAGCAGAACGTTATGTATCGCGATATGAGCATACCCAAAAACTAAGAGTAGTTAAAAATGCAAAAGGGACCTGGTTTCACGTTATAATCGATCAAGCTCAAGATATGCGATCAGCTATAGAAACCTCGAGCGCAATTCGAAAAAAAGATGTTAAAGATGCGTGGTGGGTTATCGGTAAAAAATTGAAAGATATCTAGATTTTAACAGCATTGAATCATTAAATGTTTTATACCCACTAGGTATTGGTACTTATAATAAACGTTTGGTTTAGTTTTCAATTGATCCTACTATCCCGATTAAAAAGTTATTTCCTACAATTAACGCTAAACAGTTATAACCTATAAGAAAGCGCTGATATAATTGGGACTGCTGCTACGTTTATCTAACTTGTATAAGAACTATTACTGCTGATTTGGAATAGTAAAGTGAAAGGTGCTTCCTTCTCCAAACGTAGATTTTACCCAAATTTCACCATTGTGTAACTCTACTATTTTCTGCAGGGAACGTTTATCGGGAAACAGTTTTCCGATGCTGCCAATACAGAAGAAGCCTTCAGAGGTGTGTTCGGCCCCATACCGGCTTACTCGGTTTTTGATTTCTCAGCGAATTACAAGGTTTCTCGGAAGTTATCCTTAGCAAGTAGCATTAACAACTTAACCAATAACTATTATTTTACAAGAAGGGCGACTGGATATCCTGGGCCAGGCATTATTCCTGCACTTGGTCGCACTTGGAACATAACGTTGAAGTTGAAATTATAAAAGCAAGTAAGCTTACTCAATAGCTTAAATTTTACTATCCTTTTGTTTTATACTTTGCTTCTAGCGTTTTAAAGAACTGAATTAATATTTCACGTTCTTTTTCACTCAAATCTGCCTCGCTATGAGCAAAAACATAAGACGGCAAAGGCATTTCTTCTTCTTCAATCTCCTCCCACGACTCTTCTGCTTTATGAGATTTTTTCCCCGATGAATAATTTCCCCATTCCGAAAAATTTAAATGCTCTCTCCCTTCTTCAATGTGGTCTGCTATCCACCATGAAACAGGAGCTGCTTCACTATACCATGGATAAGTAATTTGGTTGGAGTGGCAGTTTAAACATGTTTCCTTTAAAAGCTCCGTAACTTCTGAAATTAAAGGCTCATAGTTCACAAGGTCATTAGCCGTAGGTTCTTCATATTTTACCTTTTCAATAGTGAACAGTTGCATAACAGCAAATACCAAAACAAGCCCTAGCAATATCTTATTTCTCATAATTTAAAATTAATCATTTATGCATTCCTAGCTTCAACTTCTAGCTTCATTCGTCACAACTAATTTATAAATAACGTTTTAAGATACTTTTAACCCGCTGTGCATAAGATGCTCCAAATAAGTTAACATGAACCAACAATGGGTATAAATTCAAAAGGTCTACTCGTTGTTCCCAACCGCTCTCTAGTGGAAAATTAGCATGGTAGCTCTTGTATATTTTTTTATCGAATCCACCGAATAATAAAGTCATTGCCAAATCTACTTCTCTGTGTCCATAATATACAGCTGGGTCCATAAAACAAGGCATTCCGTTTTTTACCAAGTAGTTCCCGGACCATAAGTCACCATGAATCAATGCAGGTTTTTCAATTGGGAAAATAGAATTTAACTTTGGGTATAACTTTTCCAACATATCAGAAAGTTGCGCATCTAACCTACCTTTATTTCTTGCTTGACGTTGTTGCTCCATCAATCTATTTTCGATAAAAAAACTAATCCAATCCGACCTAAAGTCATTCACTTGCACCAAAGAGCCATTATAATTATTGTAATCCAAACCAAACTTCTGGGCTGAATTTTGATGCAGTTGAGCTAGACCTTCTCCAAATAACTCCCAATAATTTTTTATCGGTCGACTTGTTTCTACGAACTCTAAAACTAAATATGCTTGGTCTTCAAACTCTCCTTTTAAAAGCACTTTTGGTACAGCTATGGCGGAAGATTTTCTCAATAAGTTTAACCCAAGCTCTTCTTTTTCAAACATTTTTGGGAAAGTGTCCAACCGATTAACTTTCAAAAAGAAATGCTCCTTGCCACATTGCAATTGATATGCTCTATTAACTGAACCTCCAGATACCGTATTCACTGATTCAATTGGTGAATTTGTGAGTTGAGCATTTTTAAGTGCTTTTTCTAGGTGTACTTTAAAGGTGTTTGAAATCATAATTGGGCAGACAAAAGTAATCAGCTTTTTGAGTTACAAAGCCGAAGTTTTTAAATACTTTTGGCACTCTTCAAATTCATTTTGGGGGATTAGCTCAGTTGGCTAGAGCGCTTCGCTGGCAGTGAAGAGGTCATCGGTTCGAATCCGATATTCTCCACATTAAAAGCAGCTTATAATAGCTGCTTTTTTATTTTAAATACTGTGTATTTCCTGCCTAAGGATACATTCCAAGCTACACAAGCTACGATATAGACCAATGAACCATTACTGTATTATTGCTCCCTAACATTTAGGGGGGGGCAATAAATTTAGTTAATTCAATTATTCACTGTATATCTCTTTCAGACTAGTTGTTTCAATTCTTTTGATTATCTTGTGTCTTCAAAATTAAAACAATCATGAAGAAAATATTATTCGTTTTAAGTATAGCGCTGGGTGCAATGACTTTTACTTCTTGTCAGCAAGAAACAGCATTAAATCCTAATCCTGAATTTGACCCAAACGCTGATGATAGCGCTCCAACTGGAGGCGGTTCAGCCGCAACATTTTTAGCTTCCACAGATCCTTTAAACAGGGCTGCCTTGTTAGAAGATTTCACAGGTGTTCGATGTGGGTTTTGTCCCGATGGCCACGTAAAAGCAGCTGCAGCGCAGGCTGAATTAGGTGCTGATAAGTTTATTATTATGGCTGTGCATACAGGAATATATGCAAACCCTGCAGCAGGGTGGGCTGATTTTACAACACCATATGGAACAGCTATTGATGCACAAGCTGATGTTGCCGGTTATCCAGCAGGAACAATTAACAGACTACAAGCAAGCGCCTTAGGAGTACCTGCTCAAAGAGGTGGCTCAGCAATGAGCAGAGGTTCTTGGAAAACAGCTGCTATTGCAGTTAACGCATTGGAAGCTCCGGTAAACATTGGTGCAGAAGCAAAAATTGATGGAAACAACTTATTAACTGTTAATGTAGATTTATACTACACCCAAGGTGAAAGTGCAGTTAATAATATTAATGTTGCCTTACTTCAAGATGGCTTAGTGTCTAAGCAATCTGGAGGAAGCCCTCAAAATGCCTATGTTCAAAATCACGTACTTAGAGATTTGATTACAGGTCAATGGGGAGAACCTGTAACAGAATCTACTAATGCATCTAGTCGTATAAGCAAAACATTTACTTACACTGTACCTGCTGATTACAATGGTACGGGCCCTGACGGCGGCGGTGCTGTAGTTTTAGATGACTTAAAAGTAGTTGTGTTTGTTACGAGAGGCAGAGTAGACGTTTTAAATGCCATTGAAATAGACATAAAGTAATTTAACAATTGCACCAAACCTATAAAAAAGAGGAGGTTTTTTCCTCTCTTTTTTATGTCCCAAAATCTGGCGCTAAAGTATTGTTAAACAGGCATCCGCTAGCTGTTAATTCATCAAACTCTTAGTCAAAAGTTCAAATTGCTTGTTAACATATAGAATTTGAGCGTAACCATTGATTTGCTTTTTTGTAATGTTTTTAAATAAAAAAAATGACCGGCAACTATTAAAGTAGTTGGTAATTAGAATAAAAAGTACCTCAACATCAAGAGGCTCTTATTGTCTGAAAGATAATGCTTTATAGCAACCCATTTATTCCTTTTCGATCTCTCTACTTTTCTCCTTATCCGTATAATTTATAGCTTCTTGCAAGGGAATTTTCTTACCTCTATTATAAGCAACAACAAAAGCATCGGTTATTCCAACTCCTACTGCCTCGTCCTTATCAATCTTTGCTAATCGAAAAGTATCATACGGCCCAACTGCCATTACCGTCCTATTGTCTCGCTTATACTCTTGGATCCCGCCTATTTTAAAATAAAAAGAGGTCATTTCTGATGGAATGGTATCTTCAAATGAACCCAATTGAACGAAATACTCTACTGCACCGCGAATGCCTGAACGTAAATTAATATTGTTATAACTTATTACTTCATTTGAATATTTCTTTTCGTCGTTGACATTCACAACGAAAGCATCAGTAAATCCTTTTTCAATTATCGTTTTTAGTAAATTTTCAGCTTGTTTTCGATAAGAAAAGTGACCAACAACATACCTTATCATTCCTGAGCTATCAATAAATACGTCAACATTTTTTAAATCCCTATAAACACTAGTTGGGGTTGGGTTCTTATTGCTACCAATCTGCACACCATAAAGAGGAGCATTAGTGGTGTAAACCAGTTTTTCTGTTACTAACCCCGCGTACGTATTTATGTTTGAATCTAAAGGGTTCAAAGGCTTTTCAACACTGTCACTCGTTAACTCGTACTGAATTGGACTTAATTTAATTTTGTCCCATCCCGCGGTATTTTCTGATTCGTTGAAAGGGCACTTTTGTATGTGGCGATCAACTTCATCAATGTAATATTGATCTACCTTAGACTTGTATTTTTGAAATTCTTCAAATGCTCTATTAGCAAATGCACATTTATTCTCCTCAACATAAGCCACCGCTAAGTAATAATAAACGTGAATTGGCGCTGATTTCTCTTGAAACGATCCTACTTTGTAATCAGGATTTACATTTTGGACAGCTTGCAATAAATGGCTCATAGCTTCTTCCTCTGCTCCAGAGAGTTCAGTATAAGCAGCTCCCATTAAAAAGTTAATATTAGCATTATCAGGCTCAGCCTGATAAACAACCTTCAATGCCTCAATTGCCTTCGTAATTTTTCGCTGTGCTAAAGAAGCTCTGGCAAAATCAAATTGATACTCTAACTGATTTTGAGCCTTTAAACTGCTAACTAAAGACAAAAAAAGAAGTATGGAAATGCATTTTTTCATGTGCTAATTTTTGAATTCATTTAACTGTTGTAGTGGAATTTTCTTTCTCCCACTAATTGCTATTACAAAGGCGTCTACTATTCCCACATCTATAATACCTTGGGAGTAGGCTTTTGCCTCAGCATAAGTCTTAAATTTTCCTACCGTTAAATAAGTTACTTCCTGCTCACGATGCTCTTCAATTCCTTCTATTTTAAAATATAATTCAGCCGACTCAGTTGGAATTTGTTCGTTAAATGCCCCGATTTGAATTCTATATTCTACTTTACCAATCGCATTTGCTTTGATGTTTACATTATTCACGCTTACTACCTCTTCTCCAAACTTATTTTCTTGATTAACATTAACCACAAATGCATCAGTGTACCCTTTTTCCTGAATAATTTTTTGCAGTTTTTCTGCTTGTGAGTAAATAGAAAAGTGGCCCACTACATATCTTATCCACCCACTTTTATCCATAAACCCATCAACGTTTTTTAATTCGCTGAACCTACTAACCGGAACAGCTTCTTTAAAAGCTCCTAATTGCACCCCGTAAAGAGGTGATTGAGTGCTATATTCTAGTCTTTGTGTCTTAATGTCTTGAGTGCTTTTAGGTTCTTGTGTGACAAGTTTTGTTTTTTGAACAGAGCCTTCTGGTTTTGTTGCCAAAGGTTTTACTTTTTTAGGAGAAACAAATGGCTTAAAATCAGGAAAATTAGGTAAAGGCGTTTGTTCAGGCTGAGCATTCATTGCTCTGCAATTCTTTATCCAACGCATTGACTCATCAGGATAGTACGAGTCATCATAAGGATATATATCCATAAAAATATCCCTGTTCTTTTCTGCTAGTTCGCATTCTTTGTTTTGAGCATAAGCGATGCTTAGATAATAGTAAACATAAATCGGTACCCGTTGCTCCTCGATTGTATTTGGATTGTATTCCAATGACGTTTTATTAGACGCTTCAGTAAGTAGCTCTATTGTTTTAGGATTAATGATCTCTAACTCCGCATAACACAAGCCAATCAAGTATTTTAAATTTGCATTTTTAGGGTTTTTCTGATTTAAATACAACAGGTATGGTAAAGCATCTGAAATTTCTCGATTAGAAAGATGCCGCTTCGCTATATTAAAGTTTTTTTGAAAATCAGACTCTTGCTTCTTTTCTAGACCACCGGCATACATTGGCAATACAGAACCGATTGTCACCAATAGGATAAATAATCTCAGCATCTATCAAAGGTATTGGCAATTCTAAGATACTATTAGTGATACTAAGAATACTATTAACACTTTAGCTGTTTATAACAGCTATATGCTTATATCAATAATTTTTAAGGGTCTTTTTTCAGAAATTCTAGAAGGTCGGTTTGCCAAATAGTTTGAAATTAGTGTGATTCCAATAAATCTCCCCGCGTAATATAATTGGTTCGCTCTAAAAACCGGACTGTCATTATTAATTAAGCCATTAATAGTGATTAGTGGTATGTACCCAATAGCAGGTAAAATAAAAATATTAGCCACTAATTGATAACCCATTCCTGTTTGTGTGTTATACACCTTAGCGACTGAAAACAAGGTTAATTCTTTACCGTCAACCACGAACGAACTGTCTCTTATTTGACTTATTGTGCCGTTTATTTTCTCCTTTGAAGTTGTTTTCAAACTGATGTATTCACCTTCATAGTACCTTACCCTTTTTACTTTACCTGACTTGTCAAAAACAAGAATTTTCTGAGAAAATACACTTGTTGATAACATCACACAAAAAAGTAAAAAAAATGAAAACCTTGTCATTCTGAACTCCGTATTAAAATATACAATACAATTTTGAGCAAATTTTACTAAACCCTCATGTTTAGTTAGAATAATTTAAGAGTTGGAAAACAGAAGTGTCGATTACAAACCTTAACTAGTCAAAGAGATGACATCAATTAGCGATCTAGAAATTCAGGAATTAGACGGATACCCTTTGAAAAGAAGCGAAATGAAGGCGCTTCGTAGTTTTCGTGAATTACGATTGAAAAAGCTTCAAAATACAGTAGCTGAAGATCAGTTTTACATTGAATACGAAAATCTCAGAAAAATAAGTGGAACAATGGACTATCGTGATTTTCTTGCTCAAGGCTGTAACCTTAGTATTTAATACAAACATTTTTAGGCTCTGTAAAAAATCGTAGCGCTTCAAACCCTCCTTCTCTGCCGACTCCACTATTTTTAACTCCTCCAAAAGGAGTCCGTAAATCACGAAGCAACCAACAGTTAACCCATACAATGCCCATGTGTAACTGTTCGGCAACTCTATTGGTTCTACTCACATTTTCTGTCCAAACAGAGGCAGCCAAACCATATGATGTCGCGTTTGAGAGTTCAATTGCTTCCTCTTCAGTGTCAAAAGGCATGATTGTAACAACAGGACCAAAAATCTCTTCTTGATTCGTTCTGCAGCTCATGCCCAAACCTTCAATTACAGTCGGTTCTACAAAGTAGCCTCCCAACCCCTCTTCTGATAAGTCAACCTGATTGCCTCCACAAAGAATTTTACCTCCTTCGCTTTTAGCAATTTCAACATAAGACAACACCTTTTCCATATGAGCTTTTGATACCAACGCTCCTTGATTCGTTTCTGCAGATTTAGGATCTCCTACTTTCAATTTTTGAACTTCCCGAATAAAATCCTTCTTGAATTTATCATAAATAGAAGAGTGAATCAGTAATCGAGACCCACACAAACAAATTTGCCCTTGGTTTGCGAAAGATGAACGAACTACCGTCTTTAGCATCTTTTCATACTTGCAGTCATCAAAAATTAATGTCGGATTTTTTCCCCCTAATTCAAGGGAAAGTTTTTTAAACATTGGAGCTGCAGTTCTAGCAATTTGCGCGCCCGTGCTAGTGCCTCCGGTAAAAGATATCACCGGTATGTCTGGGTGCTCTGTTATTGCCGCACCAACTTTATGCCCTAAACCATGTACAATATTTAAAACCCCTTTTGGTAAGCCTGCTTCAATACAAAGTTTGGACAGCAGGTATGCTGACATCGGTGTAACTTCAGAAGGTTTTGCAACAACACAATTTCCGGCTGCAAGGGCCGGAGCAATTTTCCAACTGAACAAATAAAGAGGCAAATTCCAAGGTGAAATACACCCTGCCACACCAATAGGAGATTTCATGGTATAATTTATAGCCGCCTCTTCCATTTGATGAGATTCAGATGCAAAATGAAGTATTGCTGTTGCAAAAAACCTAAAATTATGAGCTGCCCTTGGAATATCTACCGTGGTTGCTAAACTCACAGGCTTGCCGTTATCTTTCGATTCTGCTGCTGCAAGTTTGTCTAAGTTTTGTAAAATTAATTCTGAAATGCAGTAAAGAATCTCAGATCGCTCATCTTTGGACGTCGTACTCCAAAGAGGGAATGCCTTCTTTGCAGCCTCAACTGCTAGTTCAACATCCTGCCTATCGCTATCAGCCAATAAACTATACGGCTCCCCTGTAGCAGGCTCAATGTTTTCTAGGTAGCTGCTACTAACCGTCTCCCTCAACTCTCCGTCAATGTAATTTAAAATCTTTTCCATCTTATCTCATTCCTTTAAAAAATAAAAATAAGACTATTGAACAAAAAAAGAGCAGTCGATGGACTGCTCTTTTCACCTGTAGTTTAACCAAACGGATTGTTTAACTTCTATTATGCAATTGAAATGACGTTTGATTGACAATTCAAATATAATTCATACAGTTGTATCTAAATGTTAAGAAAACATCAACGGCTGTTAAATAGTGTTAAGCGGCATAAACGGGTGATTTTATTGCTTTATTTTAACAAATAATGGTCAAAAAACGATTGATTATCCTTATCGCTCTTGCCTCAATTAGCATATTAGTGCTCATTGTTTTACAAACGTATTGGGTAAAAAAAAGCACCGAAACGCAAGAAAAGCAATTTGACCAAATGGTGATGGATGTAATGAGCAATGTTGTCCAAAAACTAGACCGAGAGGAAGCTGTAACTAAAATTACGAGTTCACTTTTGGAAGGTGAGGAACTTTTTTCTGGGCTGAGTTCAGATACCGTTTTGAATGTTCAACCTAAAAAAAAGGAAAGCGAAAGTAATTCACTGAGCAATAGCTTAGCAAGAATCCCTTCAGATTATTTACAAATCAACTTTAAACCACCTCCACAAAACGATTCTTCCTACTTCATAATTCGCGAGACAAAAAAAAGAATTCTAAGTTCTTCGATTCAAGACTCATACAGCAGCGATACCTTGTTAAAAAATCAACTCAAAAAGAAGGCTCTTTTGTTCAATGATATTGTAAATGAAATTGCACTAATCACTATACGAAAGGACAAAAACGAACTCGTTTCTTACGAAAAAATAGACTCTTTGTTTTCAAAAGAATTAATGATTCATGGAATAAAGGCTGACTATGTATTCGACATTTTAGATGCACAAACCAATAGACTGACCTTTACCGAAGATGAAAACGGCTCAAGCGAATTACGAGACTCTCCATATAAGATTGCGCTCTTTCCAAATGCTTTTCTAATAGAAAGTGATGAACTGTTACTTTACTTCCCGGAGAAAGACTCGCTAATCATTAAAAATAGCTGGAAAGTACTCCTAATATCCATTTTGCTAATTTTTATACTCATAGGTCTATTTTACAGCTCTATTTCTACCATTTACAAGCAAAAGAAACTATCATTAGTGAAGAATGACTTCATAAACAATATGACGCATGAGTTAAAAACTCCAATTTCTACTATTTCTTTAGCTTGTGAAGCCCTAAGTGACAAAACGTTGATGCTAGATACGGATAGACAAACAAGTTATGTTAGTATGATAAAAGCTGAAAACAAGCGTCTATCTACACTTGTTGATAATGTATTAAAAAGTGCAGTTTGGGACTCCACTCACCTTAAGTTAAACTTTTTAAAAATTAACCTTCACGAAATAATTCAAAAAGTAAGTCAAAACTTTGATATTCAAATTAACAACAGAAATGGCAAACTAAACTTAGACCTAGAAGCAAAAGAAGCGTGCATATTAGCCGACAAAGTTCACTTCTCAAACGTAATTTACAACCTACTGGACAATGCCAATAAGTATAGTCCTGAAGTTCCGAAAATTGGTATTTCAACTAGAAATGAAGACGGTTTCGTTATACTATCAATATCTGATAATGGTATAGGAATTAGCAAGGAAAACCAGAAGAAAATATTTGATAAATTTTTTAGAGTCTCCACAGGCAATATTCACGATGTAAAAGGGTTTGGTTTAGGCTTAAGCTATGTAAAACGGATTGTGGATTTACACCACGCAGAAATAAGTATAGAAAGTGCTCGAAATAAAGGAACAACAATAAATATTAAAATTGCAACTCATGGAAAATAAAAACACGAAAATTCTTGTCGTAGAGGACGATGAAAATTTAGGAAAAATACTTTCAGATTACCTAAAAGTAAAAGGATTTGACATTGTATTGAAACGAGACGGAGAAGCGGGCTTGAAGGGCTTCATAGAAAATGAAATCGACCTTTGCTTGTTGGACGTAATGATGCCTAAAAAAGACGGATTTACTTTGGCAAAAGAAATCAGAGGACTCAAATCTAGTGTGCCAATTATTTTTCTCAGTGCAAAATCAATGGAGGACGACATGAAAGCAGGTTTTGAGTCGGGAGCGGATGATTATATTACAAAACCATTCAGCATGGAGGTGCTAATGCTTCGAATTGATGCCATCATGAGAAGAATAAATCAAATTGAAGATAACCTTCTTCATAAAAAAGAGTTTGATATTAATGACTATAAATTTTACCCGGAAAAGCAACTCATAATCAAAGGCGATTTTGAGAAAAAATTAACTTCGAAAGAGAATGAATTGTTGCGATTATTATGCATGTATATGGGCAATGTGGTAGATAGAAATGATGCTTTAAATATGGTTTGGGGTGACGACAACTATTTCAACTCCAGAAGCATGGATGTATACATTACCAAGTTGAGAAAAATCTTTAAGGAAGATGAAAACATTCAGATCATCAATAGTCACGGTAAGGGTTTTAAACTACTAGTTGATTAGTGAGTTTTTTACGTTAAATTTAGTTAGCTACATTTTGTAATCCCGTTAACAATGAAACATATTCTATTCCCTACTGATTTTTCAGACAATTCTGACCAAGCGTATCCTTATGCTTTAGATATTGCCTATTTACTTGGAGCGGAACTGGTCATTTTTAATTCCTACAAGCTTCCTCATTCAAAGTCAAATGTGATGGTTTCGATTATAGATCGCATGAAAGAGGATTCAATTAATTCATTAAAAAAACTAAAGGAAGAAACACTTTTAAAAGAAAAATACAAGAATCTAGACATAAAGACAACGTCTCGCTCAGGTAGTTTTGTTTCATTAATTCCGAAGGTTGCAAACGAGTTTCACAGTGATTTAATTGTGATGGGAACCAAAGGAGCAAGCAGTCTAAAGGAGATGTTCATTGGTACGAATACTCTGGAGGTTATTCAAACCACGAAGATTCCAATATTAACTGTTCCTGAAAAAGCAAAAAACAATAAAGTAGATAAAATTGCAATGGCAGTTGACCTTCGAAAAATTAAAAACCCAGAGCAACTTCGTCCGCTTTTAGAAATGGCAAAACTGTGTCGTGCATCAATTGAATTTGTGCACGTTATGCATCCTGATGCCGAAGACAGCACTCAAGACCGTTTTAATCAAATTATGTTTTTAGAAAAGTTCGCCTCAGAAGTTGAATCTAATATAAATATCATCACAGACACTGATATTATTGACGGATTAAGTAGGTACGTTGAGACTGAAAAGCCTGATATGCTTGCTATGCTCTCGAGGAAACACACTTTATTCGAAAGACTATTTTCGGAATCAATCACCAACAAGTTGGCTTTTCGTAGTGAAATTCCTTTACTAGTAATGGACGAATAGAATACTAGCATTGCTTAATTTTGCGATGAAATCAACGGTAACCTTTGAAACTTACACACCTATTCCTTATATTTCTTATTAGTATTTTATGCTCATGTAGCTCAAGCGGAGGCATGCACAACACAAATAAGTCGGTCCGAAAGGCTGCACCTTCTGGGAAATACAGAAACCCAACCATGTTCAGCCTTGTTAATCCCTTTCAAGGCAGAGCAAAAGCTAAACTTCAAAAAAATCAGAAAAGACAACGGAAACTTCTTCGTAAAAAGCGGGCTAGACAAGGGATTCTTAGGAAAGCTAGAAAACCTGGCAAGACTTTTGGTAATAAGCGAACATTGTCGAGAAGAAGAATGAAAAGTTCTGGAAGCCGATCTAAATCCAGTGGAGGGAGAGGTAGAGGGAACAAAAACCTATTCAATACTCGAAAGAAATAAATGAAAAGTTAAATGTTACCTTAACCTTATGCGTTTCATTCCAAAAGTTTATTACATTTATATATTAACAAAGGAAAAATTTGTGAAAAAGTTTCTAATAGTATTAACCCTTTTATTTATGATTGCGCTACCCGCCTTTACGCCTGCAGATCAGGGCCCTAAGGTAGATACAAATGCAAAAATAAAAGCGGTTTTTATTTACAATTTCACAAAATATATTGAATGGCCTGCTGACTACCAAGCAGGAGACTTTACCATTGCTATTCTTGGAGATAATGCATCTTTATACAAGGAATTAAGCAACATGTCCAAGGTAAAAAAGGTCGCTAATCGCCCGTTTACCATTAAACTAATTAATGATGCCTCGCAAATTGGCAAGTCTCATATTGTATACATACCTAGAAACAACAATGCGGTAGTTGGAAAAGCTTTATCAACTGTTAAGGGGAAAAGCACCTTAATCGTAACGGAGTCTCCCGGTTACGCCCAAAGAGGAGCAACAATCAACTTCACAATCACTGGAGGGCAACAAAAATTTGAATTAAATAAATCTACAGCACAACAACATAACTTGAAGGTATCTTCTACGTTAGAAAATAAAGCTGTTTTAGTAAACTGATATGAGAAAGATATTTTACATAGCTCTTCTCTTGTTTTGCACCAACTCTATTGTTGGACAAAATAAACTGACAAATGCAGTTTATAGTCTAAAAAACAATGAACTTGACAAGGCAAAAGAATTAATAGATGCTGCTGCTGAAGATAGCGCATTCTTGAATAAGCCCGCTACATGGTATTATAGAGGGTTTATTTACAAAGACCTCTTTAAAAGAGATGAAGCTTCTGATATTAATTCTGAGCTAAGAGAGAAATCAATTGAATACTTTACTAAAGCTTACGAAATGGAGAAGGGTAGCCCATTTTCAAAAGGATGCGTAAATGCTATTAAATATTTTGCCCAAACTTTTTATAATCAATCCGCTACATCTTTTAACCCCAATGATTATCCAATTGCGGTAAGCTCTTTTGAGCGATATAAAGAATTAACTAAAAGAATTAATCCTGAGGCCGATTTTACAGAAAAAGACATTCAATTTAACTTAGCTATTGGAAGCACATTCAATAGAATTGCAACTATTGACAGTAACAATGCCGATGTCAATATGGCGAAGTCAATTGAGTACTACAGAAAAGTGCTTTCTGCTGATTCTAATAATTTTAGCGCTAATTACAATTTAGGTATTATCTATTATAATAAAGGGGTCGAGATCGTCAAAAAAATGGACTATGGCTTAGATTTAGATGGATTGATGAGAATGCAAGACGAGCTGTTTGAAATTTTTAGAACCTCACTCCCCTACATGAAAAAAGCCTACGATTTAGACCCAAGAAGAAGAGAAACTTTAATTGGTTTAGAGGGAATTTACTTTAGTATGAACGACGTAGAAAAATCTGAGCTCTTCAAGAAAAAAATTCAAGAGCTAGATGGCGGCGGAGAGCCGAGTAGTGGTGATACTCCAAACAAATAATCAGAATTAGTTCAGAAACACTATTCAATGAACTTTAGGTTTACGATAGGGAAAAAAATTGCATCAGGGTTTGGTCTATTAATTATACTCACCCTCATTGTGTTTACAACAACCTATATAATCTTAGAACAGTCTAGAACAACAAACGATCGCATTAGCAGCGTTAATACACCTTCTGTAAAAGCACTGCAAGAGTTAAAGTATGACATGCTCGAGTCAAAGTTATTCTTAGAGTCGTGGATGCGTAATGAAAAACCACATGCGGACAAAGACAAGCTTTTAAAATTCAGAAATAAGGAATACCCTAAGATAAAGTCGGAATTAACTGTGTTAAGCTCTTATTGGCCTTCAGAGCAAAGAGACTCATTAAGTAAACTATTCGATGAGATTTCGGTCCTATTCTCGATTCAAGAGACTGAAATCATTGGCCCCCTCCAAGCCTTTTCCGACTACGACGAAACAAACAAAATGATTGCCGAGTTTGCTCTTGAAGAAGGAGGAGATGTGTACATGCAGACGGAAACTGTTCTTGATCACCTAGAAATTTTAATAACCAAACAAAAGGAAGTTTCGAATGAAGCCAATGAAAGCATGTATGCCCAATTTGATACTTTAAAAGGATTAGTAATTTGGCTAGGTTTTGCATTAATTGTCATAAGTTTCATTGTAGCAATAATTACCACAAAAAATATTGTTGACCCAATATACAGACTAAAAACAGTTTTGGTAAAGCTTGGGAGAGGAGTATTTCCTGATAAACCAACCTCTGCAGGAAATGACGAAATTGGTGAAATGGCAGTAGCCATGAATAATGTTGTTGACGGTTTGAAAAGAACAAAAGATTTTGCCCAAGAGGTTGGTTCCGGTAATTTCGATACAGAGTATAAGCCACTTTCTAGCAAAGATAGTTTAGGTAAGGCTCTACTAACCATGCGCGACGACTTAGCGGAAAACGAGCGCTTTTTAGAAGAGAAAGTTCGTCAACGTACTGCAGAAGTAGTGAAGCAAAAAGAAGAAATTGACCAACAAAAAGAACAATTAGAAGAGTACTTCTTACAAGTAACTGACAGTATTAAATACGCTCAAAAAATTCAAGAAGCTATTCTCCCACCGGAAAGCTATGTTCGTAAGTTACTACCTGACTCCTTTATTTTTTATCGCCCTAAGGATATTGTGAGCGGAGATTTTTATTGGTTAGGAGAGGCAGAAGATAGAGTTTATTTTGCCGCAGTTGATTGCACCGGTCATGGAGTACCGGGTGCATTTATGAGCATTGTGGGGTACAACCAGCTAAAACAAGCTATTATTACTACGAATGGAGGCTCTCCTGCAGAAATTCTTGACCACTTAAACATAGGCGTTTCAGAAACATTACATCAAAAAGATGAAAATTCTACTTCAAAAGATGGAATGGACGTTGCTATTTGTTCTTTAAATCATAAAACAAAAGAATTGCAATATGCCGGAGCTTTTAATCCCCTGTATTTATTGAGGGACGGAAAAATTGTTCAGACCAAAGGAGATAAATTTCCGATTGGATCTTTTCTAGACGGCGCAACTCCAAATTTTACAAACCACAAACTGCAATTATTAGAAGGTGATATTCTTTACATTTTCTCCGATGGCTACGCCGATCAATTTGGAGGTCCAAGAGGAAAGAAAATGATGTATAAGAAGTTTAGAGACACCTTAATTGCAAATAGCCAAAAAGACTTGTCAGTGCAAAAAGACTTACTTAGAGATCACCTTTACGATTGGATGGGAGAGGAAGAGCAAGTGGATGACATCTTGGTTATTGGCGTAAAGGTGTAGGCCAAACTGTTATCTTTCCTTATCTTTAACTCATGCTCGACAACCTAAAGCTCGATAAGGTAATATTCATTGATATTGAAACTGTTTCTCAGGAAAAAGAATTCTCGAAATTATCAAAGAAATGGAAGTCCTTATGGGAAAAAAAGTCTACTTACTTAACTGGTGAAGAGGAAACCCCTGAAGACATATACAAACGTGCAGGAATATATGCAGAGTTTGGTAAGGTTATTTGTATCTCAGTAGGAATTTATCGCCAATTTAAAGACAACAAGGTTTTTCGTATCAAGTCATTTTATGGAAAGAACGAAAAACAAGTATTAAAGCAATTTTGTGATCTTTTTAAAAAAAGCTTTCAATCAAACGACTTTGTACTATGTGCCCACAACGGAAAAGAGTTTGATTTCCCTTTTTTGGCTCGTAGAGTTTTAGTTAATCAATTACCGTTGCCATATATTTTAGACATAGCAGGTCGAAAACCTTGGGAAGTGCAACACTTAGATACACTTCAACTTTGGAAATTTGGTGATTATAAAAACTACACTTCGCTTGCTCTTCTTTGTGAACTGTTCAATATAAAGTCTCCAAAAAACGACATGGACGGGAGTGATGTAGGACGAGTGTATTGGCAAGAAGACAACTTAGAAAAAATTGTAAAATACTGCCAGAATGATACCCTTGCAGTTGCTCAACTACTTTTAGCTTACAAAGGGCTAAAGCAAATTAAGGATTCGGAAGTAGAGATTATTAGCTGATGGAAAAAAATGCTCTAATTGAAATTAAAGGTCTCTGCATAAGTTTTGGCGAGCAGAAAACAATTAAACACCTATCCTATATAGTAAAAGAAGGCGAAGTGCTTGGAGTAGTAGGTGAATCAGGCTCAGGGAAATCACTTACTTCTTTAGCCGTAATGGGTCTCTTGCATCCTTCGGCAATTGTTGATTCCGGTGAGATTATATTTCATCATAACGGGAAATCTATTGATTTACTAAAGCTAAACGAAGATCAAATACGAAAATTCCGAGGCAATGATATTGCCATGATCTTTCAAGAACCAATGACTTCTTTAAACCCGGTAATAAAATGCGGCGAACAAGTGGCTGAGGCGCTTCGACTGCATAAAAAACTTTCTAATAAAGAAGCTAAAGAGCGCACAATTGACTTATTTAAAGAAGTTCAATTACCTCGACCAGAATCAATTTACGATTCTTATCCACATCAGGTTTCAGGAGGCCAAAAGCAACGTGTAATGATTGCAATGGCTATTAGTTGTGAACCTAAACTATTGATTGCGGATGAACCCACAACTGCTCTAGACGTTACCGTGCAAAAAACCATTATAGACCTAATAAAGTCCTTGCAAGTCAAACGTAACATGAGTGTTATTTTCATTACCCATGATTTGGGAGTGGTGGCAGAAATTGCAAATCATGTGGTAGTAATGAAAGGTGGTGAAAAAGTTGAAAGCGGCGCCACTCAGCAACTATTTGAAAACCCAAAACACCCGTATACTAAAGGCTTATTAGCTTGTAGACCTCCCATTGACTTTCGGCTAAAAAAACTAGCCATTGTTGAGGACTTTTTAGCACTCGACCAACCTGTTAATGACTTTATCAATCAACTAAAAATAACACCACAGGAACAGCTCACTGAACTTGAAAAAGTTTTAAAACAAGACCATATCATAGAAGTTTCCAACTTAAATACACACTTTCCTATTCAACAAGGAGTTTTTAGAAAAACGGTTGGCTATGTAAAAGCAGTGAATGATGTATCCTTTCACGTTCACAGAGGGGAAACACTCGGATTGGTTGGAGAGTCCGGTTGTGGAAAAACTACTCTAGGTCGCAGTATTTTGAGGTTAATTGAGCCTACTTCCGGAAGTGTTAAATATAACGGCGAAGAATTAATTACTCTTAATGCAGAAGCAATGAGAGTCAAACGAAAAGATTTGCAAATCATCTTTCAAGACCCATACTCATCTCTTAATCCTAGAATGAAAGTAGGTCAGGCAATTTTAGAACCAATGCAGGTTCACAAAATTGAGGATAACAATAAGGTTAGAAAGGAAAAAGTAATTGATTTAATGGAAACTGTTGGACTTCGGGCAGAACAGTTTGACCGCTACCCTCATGAATTTTCTGGTGGTCAACGCCAACGGGTTTGTATTGCCAGAGCCTTAGCTATGAACCCAAAGTTTATTATTTGCGATGAGTCTGTTTCTGCACTAGACGTTTCTGTTCAGGCTCAAGTATTAAATTTATTAAACGAACTAAAGTCCAAATTCTCATTCTCTTATGTATTTATTTCTCACGATTTGTCCGTTGTAAAGTACATGAGCGACAGAATGATTGTAATGAAAGAGGGGCAAATTGAAGAAATGGGGATTGCTGAAGATATTTACAGAAACCCACAGTCTATCTATACTCAAAAGTTGATTGAAGCTATTCCTAAGGTTGACTTTAGTTTGGTTTAAACTTCACTAAATTATTTGCCATATTCCAGAAAATAAAGTGATGGAATGGCACCATAGAATACCAATAAATTCTTCCAAATAACCCTTTTGGTCTGAAAGTAGCGGTTTGCGTTAGTCTAGCTTCACTGTCGTTATTAGACTCAACCTTGAACTCCAACCAAGCTTCTCCCGGAAGCCTCATTTCAGCAAACAGCAACAGTCTTCCTTCTTCTTTATCAGCTAACAGCACCCTCCAAAAATCCAAAGAATCTCCTGTATAAATATCGGTTGGGCTTCTTCTTCCTCTTCTTAACCCAACGCCTCCAAAAAGTTTGTCTAAATACCCTCGTATTTCCCACATCCAGTTACCATAGTACCAACCTCTTTGCCCGCCAATTGCCCAAATGTTAGATAAAACAGAGGTTGATCTATCTTTAGGAAATACCACTTTTTTCTGATCAGTGAATGTTCCATTTTCAGGAACTTTTATATAGTAATTTAAGCCATACCCCTTTCTCAATTGCTCTGCATCTGTCCAGCTACTTACTACTGTGTTTTGCTCTATGCGTTTAAAGGCTAGCGATACGTTTTCCGTGTATGTCAACAAATCAATAGGACTAACCTCTTTAATGTTCCCAATTTTCACCACAACCTCATTCTTCATGCTGTCTACTAGGTTCACCGCTAAATGGTAAGAGGTAGATGTAACAAAATAAAGCCAGTATGAAGAAAGCTTAGGAGTCATGATTGGCACCGTTCCAATCCACCTCTTCATTTTTCTGACCTTTGCGAACTGCAAAAGCATTTCTTTGTAGGTCAATATTTCAGGTCCACCAATATCAAATGTTTTAGCAAATACTTTCGGATTATTACAACATTCAATTAGGTACTCAATTACATTCCGAATACCGATAGGTTGGCATTTAGTTGTTAACCACTTAGGAGCTATCATGACCGGTAATTTTTCTACTAAATCGCGAATGATTTCAAAAGAAGCGCTTCCCGATCCAATAATGATGGCAGCACGTAAGGTTGTTACAGGAACACTTGCTTCAGAAAGTAGGTCGCCAGTTTTTTGACGAGACTTAAGGTGGTCCGAAAGGGCATCATCGTTACTAATTCCGCTTAGGTAAATGGTTTGCTTGGCAGATGTTTGGTTGATGTAACTGTTATAATTTTTAGCTACTTGTTCTTCTTTTTCTAAAAACCCTTGGCTACCAGAGGATAATGAATGCATCAAAAAATAAGCAACGTCTATTTCCTTCGGAAGCTTTTCAACACTTAGGTAGTTTAAAAAGTCGACCTCCACTACTTCTACCTGCTGCTCTTCTGACTTAGATAATCGAAGGGCATTTTTGTCGCGAACGCACGCAATAACTTCATGACCTTGCTGTAACAGCACCGGTAAGAGCCTTCTTCCTATATACCCATTTGCTCCAGTCAGTAATATTTTCATAATAAGTTAACTAAGGTACTGTCTAAATGTTTATGCCCCTGCAAGATACTTTTTCATTGAGAATAAACTTAAGAAGTTATTTTATATCCCTAAAAGAATCCCTAAGAATTCACCCCTTCCTTAAAAGCAGCAATTGCTCTTTCTCTGGCCGTTTTATGTTCTACCATTTCCTTAGGGTATCGATCTGTTCCAAACTCAGGAACCCACTTTTTAATGTAAATACGGTCTTTATCGAACTTGTCAATTTGTGTAGTCGGATTGAACACCCTGAAGTAAGGTTGGGCATCTACTCCAGTTCCCGCCGACCATTGCCAATTTCCGTTATTCGATGACAATTCATAATCCAACAACTTTTCTGCGAAATAAGCTTCACCCCATTTCCAATCAATCAAAAGGTGCTTGGTTAAAAAACTAGCAACTAACATTCTCACTCTATTGTGCATAAAGCCAGTCTGATTTAGTTCTCGCATTCCTGCATCCACTAATGGGTAACCAGTTTGACCGGTTTTCCATTTTTCAAACTCTTTTTCATCGTTTCTCCATTGCACCCCATCGTATTTCTGGCTGTAGTTGTTCTCAACAACTCTCGGAAAATGATATAGAATACACATGAAAAACTCTCGCCAAATCAGCTCTTTTAAGTAAGTATTTTCTTCACTTTTAGCTGCTTTAGCTGCCATTTTTCGTATGCTCACTGTTCCAAATCGGTAATGGATTCCCAAACGAGAGGTGCTGTCTTTTGCAGGAAAATTTCTTTCATCGGCATAATGCTCTACAGTTGCAGCTTTCAATTCTTTACCAGGAAGTTCAATGTCTGTTTGCTGAAAACCCATTTCCTTCAATGGAATTATTTCTTTAAACCCGATGGACACCCAGTTTTCAAATTGTAATCCGGATGTATAGGATTCATAGTCCTTTTCAGTTACTTCAGAAAGCCACTTCTTGCTGTAAGGAGTGTAAACCAAGTATGGAGTACCGTCATCTTTTAAAACCTCATCTGGTTCAAAAATTACTTGATCCTTATGGGTAAAAAATTTGGCTCTATCCTTTAGCAGCTCTTCAATTTGTGCATCTCGTTCAGTTGCGTAGGGTTCATAGTCCCTATTTGTATGTACTTCTTGAATATCGTATTCTTCTAATAGCTTCTTAAAAGTATTTAAAGGAGTGGAATAAAAAGTATGTAACTGTGTTCCTTTCGATTTTAATTCATTGTTTATTTCACTCAACTCTTGATGAATAAAGGAAACTCTAGCATCCTTTTTATCTGATAAATCGTTGAGTATGTTTTGATCAAAAATAAAAACTGGTAACACGGGGAAGTCACTTTTTAAGGCGTGATAAAGCCCTCGATTATCATCTAACCGTAAATCTCTTCTAAACCAAAAAATAGAAACTTTTTGTTTGCCCATTATCTTAAACTACCCATTCCCCCATCAACAGAAATTACCTGTCCAGTCATCCATCGAGAGTCATCTCCAAGTAAAAATCGCGCTGTATTTGCCATATCTTCAGCCGTTCCAATTGACTTCAATGGATGACGATCAGCATTAGCCTTCTTTTTATCTTCACTAGAAAGCAATCTTTCTGCTAAAGGAGTATCAGTTAAGGAAGGGGCAATTACGTTAACTCGAATACTAGGAGCCAGTTCGGCTGCCAAGGCTTTTCCTAATCCTTCTATCGCTCCTTTTGCCGAAGCTACACTAGAGTGAAATGTTAATCCTGTTTGAACTGCTACCGTACTAAATAAGACAATCGATGCATTTTCAGACTTTTTTAATGCCTTTAATGCTTGCTGAATAACTTTAACAGCTCCAAGATGATTTACTTTAAAATCGGTTAGGAAATCTTCTTCATTCAACCTATGAAATGGTTTTAAATTGATAGACCCTGGACAATACACAACTGCATCTAATTGTTCTGGTAACTCTAATTGAAAGTCCTCTAAGACGTCAATCTTTTGGTATTTAATGTTTGGTCCAGTTACGTCACTTTCAGTTCTGGAAGCCAGATATAAGTGATTTGTTCCGTCATTTAATTGTGAAGCCAAGGCTGCTCCTATACCGGAACTAGCTCCTACGATTAAGATATTTTTTCCCATTATTCTATTTTTTGAATGAAACAAGGTGTTTCATATAATGTTTGAGCAAAGAATCAAAAGTGAATTAAAGCATCCCCAACTTATGCTTCAAAAAGCATTGTACTAAAATCGCATACTTCTTCCCATCAGTTATTCTGATACGTTCGTTTCGAATACGGTCTGCTTTGATGCCCTTTATTTTATCGAACAAGGCTAAATAATAACAATAGGCAGTATAAACCCCAAACTTTGAATTTTTAGGTAAATCCTTGATTCCTTTAAATCCATCTTGAAAATCCTTTAAAATATCGGCTTCTATTCCCCGTTTTTGCTCATCGTTGAAACTTTCTATAGTAACATTTGGAAAGTACGTTCTGCCTTTGTCGTCAAAGTCATCTTTCAAATCACGCAAAAAATTAATTTTCTGAAACGCTGCTCCTAAACGTTCTGCAGGGAATTTTAACTTTTGATATTCGCTCTCATTTCCTTGGCAAAACACTCTTAAACACATTAACCCTACTACTTCAGCAGAACCATAAATGTATTCCTCATATTCTGCTCGAGTGTATTCGGTCTTCGTTAAATCCCATTCCATGCTTTTTATAAAAGCATCAATTAGTTCTTGCTCAATACTGTACTTGTTTACAGCCCACTGAAAAGAATGCAAAACGGGATTTAAACTCAGTTTGCGTTTTATTGCAAGGTTGGTTTCATTAACGAACTCGTCCAACAAAGTTTTTTTATCTTGTTGGTGAAAGGTATCTACTATCTCGTCCGCCAAGCGAACAAAACCATAGATAGCATAAATTGGGTCATGAATTTCTTTCCCCAATGCTTTAATACCCAATGAAAAAGAAGTGCTATAACAATTTGTTACCACCTTGCTAGATAGCAAAGATGCTTCTTGATACAAAGCTTCCATACTACTAAGCTAAGGTTTTTAAAACTTCTTTTGCGACAACTTGCCCAGAAATTAAGCTTGGTGGGACACCTGGACCGGGCGTTGTTAGTTGACCTGTGTAAAAGAGGTTTTTTAACTTTTTATTTCTCAAGTTCGGCTTTAAAATAGCTGTTTGCTTCAACGTATTCGCCAAACCATATGCATTTCCTTTAAACGCATGGTAATCCGCCTTAAAGTCTGAATGGGCGTATGATTTTTTGTAAATCACGTGCTCTCTAATTTTTTGATTTGTCAATGACTCTAAACGATTCATCACCATATGGTAATACTTCTCTCTTGTCGCCTCGTCATCTTTTAAATCTGGAGCAACCGGGATTAGTATAAACACATTTTCTTTTCCTTCTGGAGCAACCGTATCATCCGTAATTGAAGGCACACAAACGTAAAATAGCGGATTGCTCGGCCACTGAGGATCGTCATAAATTTCTATTGCATGCTGATTAAATGATTCATCGAAGAAAAGGTTATGATGCCTTAGTTTTTCAACTTTTTTATCTAAGCCTAAATAAAACAATAAACTAGAAGGAGCCATTTTCCTTTTATCCCAATATTCAGCGGAATAGTTGTGAAATTCTGCGTCTAAAAGTTGCTTGTCTGTATGATGATAATCTCCTCCAGAAATAAAGTGAGTTCCTTCAAAATCACCTTTGGTAGTAATAGCTTTTGATACTTTACCTCCCTTTACTTCTAGTTTTTTTACTTCACAGTCTAACACAAACTCAACTCCTTTTTCCTTGGCCAAAGCAGTCATCCCTTCTACTATTTTATGCATTCCGCCCAAGGGATACCATGTACCTAACTTGATATCAGCGAAATTCATAAGACTGTATAATGCCGGAGTTTCCTGTGGTTTTGCTCCTAAAAACAACACCGGAAACTCCAGCAGTTCAATTAATTTAGGGTTAGTAAAGTGTTTACGAATATGTTTACTGATAGAGCTAAACAGTTGCAATTTAAACACCCCAGCAATGACTTTCCATTGTGCAAATTCCAATATTGATTGACTTGGCTTGTGCACCAAATCATCCATTCCTACTCGGTATTTGTATTCCCCTTCTGAAAGAAACTTGTCTAATTCAGCCCCACTCCCTGTTTCGTACTTTTCAAAAAGCCCCTTTAATTCATTATAAGCAGCTGGGATATCAACAAACTCTTTATCTTGAAATATAACTTGGTAACTGGGGTCTAATCGCACTAACTCGTAATAATCTGAAACTTTTTTACCAAGGCGTTCAAAGTAGGCATCAAAAACATCAGGCATCCAATACCAACTTGGGCCCATATCAAAAGTAAAACCGGAGGCAGAGAACTGTCTAGCTCTACCTCCGGTTTGAGAATTTTTTTCTAAAATCGTGACTTTTTTACCTTCTGCCGCTAAACTAGTTGCTGACGCAAGAGACGAAAAGCCCGAACCTATTACAATAATATTTTCTGTCAAGAGAGTTAATTTAATACTACGTTATGCAAAATCCTTTAATGCATCCGTTAGTTTTTTTCGAGCAAGAAAAATACGGCTTTTTACTGTTCCAATAGGCATGTTCAACTCGTCAGCGATTTCCTTATACTTATACCCATCAAAATGCATTTGAAATGGAATTTTACATTCATCATTTAATGACTCTACTGTTTTCAAAATATCCTTATGATTATATTCTGAATCTGGAGTTACAGGAGAGACCTTTTTTGTTGAGTTTACAAAGTAGTCGTCATCTGTATTATCCATTATTGTTCTTTTACGAACATTTCTTCGATAATTATTGATGAAAGTGTTTTTCATAATTGTGTATAACCACGCTTTCAAATTAGTTGCTTCTTGAAACTTATCCTTATACTTAAGAGCCTTGAGAAAGGTTTCTTGCAATAAGTCTTCCGCATCTTCATTATCAGATGTTAATTTTAACGCAAAATATTTTAATGGATTCTGAAAGGAAATTAATTGCTGATTGAATTCTATTGCTGTCATAACTTTATATATTTTGAATCGTTTGTTTAATTATTTCGATTCAAAAATAAACAATATGTTGCTACATGCAAATATTTTGTTCAGTTTTTTGTTAAAAATGTTCAACAAAAAACTAATTTGATTTTAAATTACCTCAGAATACGAGGTAATCTCTTTTACATTAGGCGGATACAAAATAGACGCGTCTTTCTGAAAACTGTTTACTAATAAATAGTTTTCATCAGATTCACACTCACCAAGTTCTTCAACAAGATTCTGTAAACCCCCTTTTGGGCTAATTACAGAGTAGGTTAACACCCAATTCGGCTTGATAACCTTAGCCGCTTTTTTAATTTGCTTTATAGGCGCGGATTGACCAAAATAATACACTCTTACCCCTCTCTTTTTGTACAAATAGGCAAAAAACAAAAGCCCCAATTCATGGTATTCTCCTTCTGGGAGAAAAAGTATCACCTTTTTAGACTTCTCCGAGTTTTTGGGTAGTGACTCAATAGCAACAGATATTTTTTGACGAATAATATGAGTCATAAAGTGCTCTTGAGCAAGATTTACTCCATCGGTTAACCACAATATTCCAACTTTTTCCAAAAAAGGATAAAATACCTCTGTAAATGTATTCTCCACACCTATCTCTTTGTAATATGATTCTAATAGATTATTGATTTTGTCCTCATCAAATGAAAGCATCGGAAAAATGAGGTCATCGATCCGTTTTTGATTGATTAATTCTGTATTCGTGACTTGCGACACGGCATCTTTTAACTGCTCTTCATCTAATTCAACTATTTTAGATATTTTCTTCCCGTCGTTTGATAAAATGGCAACATTTAGAAGCTTTTTCAGATCTGAATCTGAATAGTACCGGATATTCGTATCTGTTCTATGCGGTTCAAAAAGATTGTATCGTTTCTCCCAAATTCTTAAAGTGTGCGCTTTGATCCCTGATAAACGTTCTAATTCTTTTATGGAGTAGTTTCCCATCATTCGGTATAATTTTAAAGACTTAGTTGGTAAGGTTTGCTAAGCGAAGTCGATTACGTAGTCTAAACACAACAGTTGTAAAATGGTTCGGCCGGCAAAAATTATACTTTTAATTGAATTAAACCGCTATAACTTTAACTTTGCGTTGTGAAAATTCCAGCAGACTTATCAGAAAAAGTAAAATCAGCTCCAATAAAACCAGGAATTTATCAATACTATGATAAAAATGAGAAATTGTTATATGTAGGTAAGGCAAAAAACTTAAAAAATAGAGTGGCTTCTTACTTTGTAGATGACAAAGGAAAAAGTGGGCGAATTAGATTGTTAGTAAGTAAAATAAGAGATGTAAAATATATCTTGACTGATTCAGAAATGGATGCTTTGTTACTTGAAAACAATCTTATAAAAACTCACCAACCAAGGTACAATGTCATGCTCAAGGACGATAAAACCTACCCATGGATATGCATTAAAAATGAACCTTTCCCCCGAATTTTCAAAACGAGAACTTTAATTAAGGATGGGTCGGAATATTATGGGCCTTACACTTCTGTGAGCATGATGAATACCATTTTAGATTTGATTCGTAAGAACTATAAGTTAAGAACCTGTGCCTATCATCTAAGCAAAGAAAACATAGAAAAAGAAAAGTTTAAAATTTGTTTAGAGTATCACATTGGAAATTGCAAAGCTCCTTGCGAAAGTTTGCAGTCAAAGGAAGCATACGATCACAACATTGCTGAAATTAGGAACATCATTAAAGGTAATGTTAATGTGGTAAAGAACGAATTAAAAGACGCCATGAAAAAGGCAGTTGAAGAGCTCGATTTTGAAGAGGCGCAAGCCCTAAAAACTAAATTAGAAGCCTTCCAGAAATTTCAATCTAAATCGACCGTTGTTTCTCCTACCATACACAACGTAGATGTGTTTTCATTACTTGTAGACAATGATTTGGCTTACGTAAATTACATGAAAGTTAGTAGTGGTGCAGTAATTCAAGGACACACTTTGGAATTGAAAAAGAAGCTGGACGAGTCCAAAAGTGAATTGTTAGAAATTGCGATTACAGAGATGAGAGAGCGGTTTAAAAGTACCTCAAAAGAATTGATTGTGCCTTTTGTGCCGGACTTTGAAATGGAAGGATTGAGTTTACACCAACCACAACGAGGGGAAAAGAGAAAGTTATTAGAACTTTCAGAACGAAATGCAAAGTATTTTATGCTGGAGCGCAGAAAACAGCACGAAAAAGTGGATCCAGAGCGCCATAGTAAAAGAATTCTTGAAGGCATTAAAAAAGATATGCGCTTGAGCGAATTACCTGTCCACATCGAGTGTTTTGATAACTCAAATATACAAGGCAGTAATCCTGTTGCTGCTTGTGTCGTATTTAAGAATGCTAAGCCAAGTAAAAAAGACTATCGACACTTTAACATAAAAACGGTAGTTGGCCCTGACGACTTTGCGAGCATGGAAGAAGTGGTTTATAGACGTTACAAACGATTATTAGCCGAAGATGAGTCGTTGCCTCAACTAATTGTTATCGATGGGGGTAAAGGGCAGCTAGGTTCTTCCCTTAAAGCTTTAGAGCGTCTGGGGCTGAGAGGAAAAATTGCGATTGTTGGTATTGCCAAAAGGCTGGAAGAAATATTTTACCCAGGAGACAAATATCCTTTGTTTCTAGATAAAACTTCAGAAACACTCAAAGTGATGCAACACCTAAGAAACGAAGCTCATCGATTTGGAATCACCTTTCACAGAAATCAGCGATCTAAAAACAGCATACAAACGGAACTTTCCAACATTGATGGGGTTGGAGAAAAGTCAATCGAAGAGTTGCTGCGAAAGTTTAAATCGGTTAAACGTGTAAAGGAGGCAAAGCTTAAAGAGTTGCAAGAAGTTGTTCCACTAAATAGAGCGCAAGCAATTTGGGATTATTTCAATAAAACCTAGACGACTGCATTAAATATTATGCTTTGCGAACGATTTTTTTATGGAACTGTTCCTCAATTGAATTAACACAATGACCGCCCTCCAACAAATAGAAAATTGGTTTTCCGCTAAAAAATGGAAGGTATTTCCATTTCAAAAACAAACATGGAAAGCATACTTGGACGGAAAAGATGGAATGTTAAATGCTCCAACAGGATCCGGAAAAACCTATGCTGTTGCCCTCGGAATATTAGCAGAGTATTTAGAAAACCAAGACTCGAAAGACCACCAAACAGGAATTCAAGCCGTTTGGATCACGCCTATTCGTGCTTTAGCAAAAGAGATTGAGTTTGCATTAACTGCCGCATGTGCAGAGTTAGATGTTCCTTGGGAAGTAGCGAAACGAACTGGAGATACAACCGCTGCTCAACGCGCCAAACAAAAAAAGAAGCTTCCTCAAATACTCATTACAACACCAGAAAGTTTGCAGCTTTTACTGGCGAGCAAAGGCTATCAAAAACAATTTGAAAGCCTCAAGTGCATTGTAAATGACGAATGGCACGAACTACTTGGAACCAAACGTGCTGTTCAAATGGAGTTGGCCCAATCTCGATTAAAAAGAATTTGTCCTAGGCTAAAAATATGGGGAATCTCTGCCACCATAGGTAACATGGAAGAAGGAATTGAAGTGCTTTTGGGGGATGATTTTCAGCATGGGAATCATGAATTAGTCATTGCCAATATCAAAAAGAAGATTGACTTGGAAACCTTAATTCCCGAAGAAGTAGAAAAGTTCCCTTGGGCCGGGCATTTGGGGATAAAAATGTTAAAGCAAGTTGTTCCAGTTATTCGCAAGAGCAAAACCACCCTCATTTTCACCAATACACGTTCTCAATGCGAAATTTGGTACCAACGACTGTTAGAAGAGGAGCCAGATTTGGCCGGACAAATAGCCATGCATCACGGATCTATTGGAAAAGAAATCAGAGAGTGGGTAGAAGATGCTTTACATACAGAAAAATTGAAGGCAGTAGTTTGCACCTCTAGTTTAGATCTAGGTGTTGACTTTAGGCCGGTTGAAACCATCATTCAAATTGGAAGTCCAAAAGGAGTTGCTCGGTTTTTACAAAGAGCTGGGCGAAGCGGACACCAGCCTGGAGCAACTTCGAAAATCTACTTTGTGCCAACCCATTCGCTAGAAATAATTGAATCGGCTGCTTTGGCCCAAGCCATGAAGGAGGACCTGATGGAACGCAGAATTCCTTATTTCCGTTCTTTCGATGTGCTGATTCAATATTTAGTTACTCTCGCTGTATCAGACGGCTTTAAACCAGAAGATATTTATCCGGAAATCAAATCTACCTTTAGCTATGCTACTCTTTCTAATCAGGAATGGAGCTGGGTACTGCAGTTTATTGTGAACGGAGGTAACTCACTGGACAATTACGATGAATATAAAAAAGTAATAGTCGACGAAAACGGAAGCTACCGAGTTGTTGATCGAACGATAGCTACTAGGCATCGTCTTTCAATGGGAACAATTGTGAGCGAACCTGATATTAAAATCACCTTCATGAGCGGTAAATATATTGGCACCATTGAAGAGTATTTTATGGCATCATTGAAACCCGGAGCTGTTTTCTCTTTTGCCGGAAGAAATTTGGAATTCATTCAACTAAAGGGAACCACTGGAATCGTAAAACTTTCCAAAGAAAAAAATGCCAGAGTTCCATCTTGGAAAGGCAGCAGAATGCCGCTGTCCTCTCAGCTTTCAGAAATGTTGCGAACAAAGATTATGGAATGCCAAACCAACCCTAATTCACAAATTGAGTTGAGGAGCATGGCGCCGCTAATTCAGATGCAGGCAGAACGATCTCATGTGCCACAAAAAGATGAGTTTTTAATCGAAACCTTTGAAAGCAAAGATGGATACCATGCTTATTTCTATCCATTTGAAGGGCGGTTTGTACACGAAGGTATGGCAGCTGTTATTGGCTACCGACTTTCTCTGCTTCAGCCCATTAGTCTCTCTATTGCGCTAAATGATTATGGCTTTGAGTTGCTCTCGGATCAGCCCATTCCATTAGAGCAAGCGTTAGACAATAATATTTTTACAGCTGACCATTTGTTCGATGACATCCAAGCCTCAGTAAATTCGACTGAAATGGCTAGAAGGAGGTTTAGAGATATCGCCTCTATTTCAGGACTAATTTTTAGAGGTTTTCCGGGGAAAAACAAAAAAGACAAACATATTCAGGCATCGTCACAATTATTTTTCGATGTATTCGCCGATTACGAAAAGCATAACCTTTTGTATTTGCAGGCATACGAGGAAGTAATGGAGTTTCAGTTGGAAGAAACAAGAATGCAAGCGGCGATGAATAGAATAGCTGCACAAACTATAGTTGTTAAACAACTTAACAAACCCAGTCCCTTCTCTTTTCCAATAATGGTAGACCGTTTAAACAGAGAGAAACTAAGCTCCGAAAAGTTGGAAGATAAAATTCGCAAGATGAAGTTAGATTTCGATTAATTACCTTATTTTTGATGACATGTCAATTATTAGTTTATCAAAAAAATGGATAAAAATATAGTTTACGAACTCGAAAAGACACTGCACGAAATCAATAGTCAGACCTTAGCTCTTTTTCGTGAAAAAAAATTCCCTGTTTCAAAGGAGCAATGGCTAATTCTAAAACGAATATCTGAAGAAGAAGGTTCTAGTCAAAAAGATATTGCAAAAGATACGTTTAAAGACCCAGCTGCATTAACAAGAATGCTCGACTTACTTGCCAAAAAAGGGTTTGTGCAAAGAAAAGGATCGAAGCGCGATCGAAGAACGTTTGATGTGTACTTGACAGTGGAGGGTAACAGGTTAGTCAATAGAATACGTCCAATTCTTGAAACCCTTAACCTGACTGTTTCAAGAAAGTTAAGCGCAAGAGATAAAACGTACCTATTTGAAATTCTTGCCAAGGTTCAAGCCCACTAACTTACTATTCAGCAACGGAACAAATCTATTCATACACTAATTTAACACCCTCTTCTAGCGAACAAATAGATGATTGCATTGTGTATGAACAGAAACGACAAACCAGTTTATTAAACATTGAATGTATCAGCATAATTAAAAGAAATGAAAACGATTATACTTCTAAGTTTTGCATTTGCCCTTGCAGCTTGCGAAAACTCTCAGCACAAAAGCCTTTCGGCAAATTATCATATGCACAAAAGCTCATTCGAAGAATTAGTTGAAAAATTTGAAAACCCGGAAAGAGATCAATGGCAAAAACCTGATTTGGTAATAGAAAAACTAGGGGATATTAAAGGTAAAAAATTTGCTGACATCGGAGCGGGAACAGGATACTTTAGCAGGAGGTTGGCTCAAAAAGGAGCTTCTGTATTAGCGTTAGACATAGACGAACAGTTTCTAAACTTCATTAACACCCACTCATCTGACAGTTTAACTATTGTTACAAGAAAGATTCCTTTTAATAGCCCCCAACTTGATAGTGCAGAAGTTGATGCAGTAATTGTAGTGGACACATACCACCACATTGAGAATCGGTACGACTACTTTAGAGATGTTTGGAGAGGAATGAAAGCTGGTGGACAATTGATGGTTGTGGATTTTAAGAAAAAAAAGACACCACACGGACCCCCAACCGAAATGAGAGTTGAAGGGTTTGATGTAATGAGAGAATTGCAGAAAGCCGGATTTATAAAGGTTGTGATTGATACAAAGACTCTTGATTATCAGTATATCATAATGGCTAAAAAGTATGAAAAAGCGACATAAAAAACCCAAGTTTGAAAAACAAACTTGGGCTAATTAACACAGAGTACTATGAATTACTAATTGGCTACTACTACCTTTATGAAAACTACTCTGTGGTCTTATAAATTCCTTGATTAGATATCAAAATTAATAAAAAAACAATACTTATCACAATTAACTGAAATAATCCTAAAACTGAGTGTCTTGTCTTCATGAGTGCTTTTATACGTTACCTTTATTTAAAGGTTACAAGTATATTTTTTAGTTAAAGAATAAAACACATTGATTATAAGCGATCAAGAACCTAAATCCTTTTCAACCCTAATAATAGTAACGTCTACAGGTTTTGTTAGCAATTTAATTTAGTACTAATCTTCATGGTGACTTTGACTCCAAAAGTAAACAGCAGTGTATTTGAAGTAAAAAGGACAAATTCCTAATAATAATTACAACACTAAAAATGGACTCCTAGTTTTTTAGAATAAACAACGAAAGGTTCTGATAGGCTGACATTCTGTTGTAATTTTACGTGTATGAACTTCAAAATAGAACGAAACGGATCAAAAGGTGCAGCATATTTCACCGAAGATGGCTCCCGTATAGCCGAAATGACCTACTCTATCGCTAGCAGTGAACTAATAATTATTGACCATACTATGGTGGATATTAGTTTAAAAGGGCAGGGTGTTGGGAAAAAACTACTTCTGTCTATTGTTGAGAAAGCTAGAAAAGAGGATTTTAAAATTTTCCCTCTCTGCCCTTTCGCAAAGTCTTTATTTAATAAATTGGATGACATTAAAGATGTTTTAAAATAATTTGCTGGTGAACAAATACTTCTTAGCCATTCTTCCTCCAGAAAAAATTGCCACTGAAATAGTTGCTTTTCAAAAAGAAATTGAAGATAATTTTGGTGCGATTCACACTCAGAAAACTCCACCACACATCACTATTATTCCTCCTTTTGAGTGCGCCCCTGAAAAGCTATCCGAACTTCCTAGCATGTTAGCCCTGTTTTTAAAAGAAAAGGCAACAGATGACATGATAATAGAGCTAAACAACTTTCAGCGCTTTGAAAGTAGAACCTTATTTGTAGATGTTGCGAAGAACGACGAATTTGAAATGCTTTGCAAAGAGTTAAAGATTCTCTTCAACCAACAGAAAATAATTAAACAGCGAGTAGAAAAGCACTACTTTGTTCCACACATTACCATTGCCAACAAGGACATAAAAAAGCGAGACTTTAAGGTAGCTTGGGAAAACTTCAAAGAACGAGATTACCAAAGAGAATTTAGTCTTAAAAGCTTGGTTGTTTTAAAGCTGATTGAGAAGCAATGGACGGTAATGAATGAAATCCAATTTTAATTCGAACGAATTCAACCTAACTTCGTTTTCCTAAAAAACGATAAATGATAGATGTATTAATTATTGGTGCCGGACCTATAGGAATTGCTTGTGGATTGGCAGCCCAAAAAAAGGGCCTGAGTTCTATAATTATTGAAAAAGGAACGCTTGTAAATTCTCTGTATAATTATCCAGTAAACATGACCTTCTTTTCCACTTCGGAAAAGTTAGAAATTAATGAAATCCCTTTTATCAGCAATAACTCGAAACCAACCAAACAAGAGGCTTTAGAGTATTACAGGAGGGTTGCTAAATCCAACTCCTTAAAAATTAATCTTTACGAAGAAGTCCAGAGTGTTAAAAAGGAAAAGCACTTTAAGGTAACAACAAGCGCTAGCGACTACGACGCAAAAAATGTAGTTATCGCCACTGGATTTTACGATCTCCCTAATTTACTGAACGTACCAGGAGAAAACCTTCCAAAGGTAAAACACTATTATGGTGATCCGCATGAATATGCCTTTATGAAAACCATAATCGTGGGTGCAAGCAATTCAGCTGTAGATCCCGCCTTAGAGATTTATCGCAAAGGCGGTGACGTTACTATGGTAGTTAGAAAAGAGGCAATTGGAGAGAGAGTAAAATATTGGGTTAAACCCGATATAGAAAATAGAATTAAAGAAGGAAGCATATCTGCCTTTTTCAACTCTGAAATTACTAATATTGGCCCTAAACAGGTAAAAATTGATACTCCAGAAGGGGAACGGAAGTTAGAGAACGATTTTGTTTTGGCATTAACTGGATACCAACCGAACCTGGACTTTCTTGAAAAAATTGGAATCTCTGTAAATCGCAAGGAACACAAAAAACCAATATATAATCCTAATACAATGGAAACAAACGTAGAAGGAGTCTACTTGGCAGGTGTAATATGTGGTGGAATGAAAACAAGTGAATGGTTTATTGAGAACTCTCGAATTCATGCCGAAAAAATCATGAATCATATAGTACCGAAGGATTAAGAAGGGAAAGACTCCCTTTTCTCTCTCCAATTCACAATAGAATCGAGGCTCTTCTATCTCAACCCATCCTTCATCCAGCGTCAGTTTTTAATCTCGTCTGAGAATCGATTCTCTAACCTTTTCATAAAATATTTTCTTTGCAAATAGAATCAAAATCTAAAATTTTGATTATTTTATTGTCATAATATTGACGTTAAAATTGTCAAAACAATGAAATCAATACTACATTTAGATTTAGATAGCTTTTTTGTTTCCTGTGAACGTTTGCTGGACAGCAAATTGAACAATCGCCCAGTTTTAATTGGAGGCACATCAGATCGTGGTGTTGTAGCTTCTTGTAGTTACGAAGCTCGCGCTTTCGGAGTTCATTCTGCTATGCCCATGAAAATGGCTCGACAACTTTGCCCACATGCTGTAGTAATTCGAGGTAACAGTGGTACATACAGTAAGTTTTCTGACATCGTTACGGATGTCATCCGATACAACAGTCCTCGATTCGAAAAATCATCCATCGACGAGTTTTACATAGACACTACGGGAATGGACCGATTTTATGGAACCTACAAATGGTCGCAAGAATTGCGTACACAGATTATGAAAGAAAGCGGTTTACCCATCTCTTTTGGACTTTCCACAGGAAAAACAACCGCAAAAATTGGAACTGGCGAGGCAAAACCCAACAACTTTATGAAAATTGACGAAGGGGAAGAAAAACCATTTCTCGCTCCTCTACCTGTTCGTAAAATGCCAATGATTGGCTCCAAAACCAATCAAAAATTACACCTCATGGGCATTCAAAAAATACAAACCATACAGGAAATGCCCGTAGAGTTAATGACTCGCGTATTGGGTAAGAACGGTCATTCAATTTGGAAAAAAGCACAAGGAATTGATAATGATCCCATTACGACTTACCGCGAAAGAAAGTCCATTTCGATTGAAAGAACATTTGAAAAAGACACTACAGATATTGCTAAACTCAAAAGTATTTTAACCGCCATGGCTGAAAATTTATCGTACCAACTTCGTAATGGAAACAAGCTGAGCGGCTGCGTTACCGTGAGAGTACGTTACTCCGATTTTATTACGGAGAGTAAACAGCAGCACATCCCTTATACCTCGCTAGATAATAAACTAATAGAAACGGTGCTTTCGCTTTTTCAAGCGCTCTATAATAGAAGGGTCTTGGTGCGCTTAATTGGTGTTCGTTTCAGCAAATTGGTCGGCGGGAACCATCAAATTAACTTGTTCGATGATAGCGAAGAGCTAATCAATCTATACCAAGCTTTAGATAGTATTCGCAACCGGTACGGACAAGATGCAGTAAAACGAGTTGTCGCTATGGGTTCCAAGGGTATAGGCAGATCCTCTAACCCATTTAATGGGCAACCCATCGTAATTCCTGCACACCGGAGAGCTTAAAGAGTTAGGAGTGTGGAATGAAGAATGTAAAATTCTTAATCTCTGAATTTTTAGTTTTTAATAACACAAGCTAGAAAATAACAATACCTACTCCATTGATTCATTGAATTATTAAACAGATGCTCCTTAACACCCACAGTTATTATAGTCTAAATTACGGTTGCCTTTCTATTCGGGAGGTATTGGAAACCTGTCAATTTTTGGGGCACAAAACAGTTGCGCTAACTGACGTAAACAACACTTCAGAGTGCTTTACTTTTTTGCTATTGGCAAAAGAATACAACATTCACCCAGTGGTAGGAATTGACTTTAGAAATGGAGTAGATCAGCAGTTCGTTGCCTTGGCGAAAAACCACGAAGGCTTTTTTGAATTAAATGAATTTTTATCACACTACCAACGGAGCAAAAAGCCAATCCCAGAAAGAGCAACTTTTAAAAATGCATTCACCATTTATCCGTTTGAAAAAGCATTGCATTTTGACGAACTCAGCGAAAATGAATTTACAGGAATAGCCCCTGAACAACTCAACCGCCCCATTTTTAAGCAATACAAAAATCTGTTTGAAAACAAGCTACTTGCTTTATGCTCTGCCACCTTCAGACACAAAAAAGATTATAACACCCACCGTCTACTCCGAGCCATTGGAGAAAATACGCTACTCAGCAAACTTGGCAAAAATCAACAAGCAAAAGAAAGCGATAAGTACCGCAGTGTGACAGAAATTTCTGTCCTATTCCAACACCATTTTCCTATAGTTGAACGTACTAACAAGTTACTACAACAATGCGATTTCCAATTCACCTTTCAAAAACCAAACAACAAGAAACATTTTACCGAAAGTCAAGAGGAAGATGCACAACTACTTCGAAAGTTAAGCTATGAAGGACTTCCGTATCGATACGAATTTGACCCTATGCGAGGGAAAAAATTGAGCCCCAAACAGCAAGAAATTTTAAACCGAGTAGAAAACGAGCTGAATGTAATTGAGCAATATGGGTTTTCTTCCTACTTTTTAATTAATTGGGACATGGTTTGCTACGCCATGAAAAAAGGCTATCCGCACGTTGGCAGAGGAAGTGGGGCAAACAGTATTGTTGCCTATTTAATTCGAATTACCAACGTAGACCCTATCGAACTAGATCTTTACTTTGAGCGATTTATCAACCCTTATCGCAGTAGTCCTCCAGATTTTGACGTAGATTTTTCGTGGACCGATAGAAATGATGTAACCACTTACCTTTTTGAAAAACACGGCTACGATAAAGTGGCCTTGTTGGGATCTTACACCACGTACCAGCACAAGTCTGTCATTAGAGAATTGGGGAAGGTGTTTGGACTGCCAAGCGAAGAAATTGAGCAGCTTCAACGGGGTGGAATTGCCGATAATGAATACGGTCAACTCATTCAGAAATATAGCTCTTACATTGCCGGGTTTCCAAGTAATTTAAGTGTTCATTCGAGTGGAATAATTATTTCTGAAAAACCAATTCATTACTATTCTGCCACTTACTTGCCGCCTAAAAATTACCCTACCGTTCATTTCGACATGCAAATTGCTGAAGACATTGGACTTTATAAATACGATGTTTTAAGTCAGCGTGGGTTGGGAAAGATTAAGGATGCTGTAACCTTTGTAGAGCAGAACCACGATAAAAAAGTGGACATCCATGCCATGAAGGCCATCAAAAACGACCCGAAGGTAAAAGACCTTCTCCGCGAAGGGGATCTAACCGGTTGCTTTTACGTGGAGTCGCCAGCCATGCGCATGTTAATGACCAAACTAAAAGCCGAAGATTATACAAGGTTAGTTGCGGCAAGTTCCATCATAAGGCCGGGAGTTGCAAAAAGTGGTATGATGCGAGAATACATTCTTCGTTTTCAAAATACAGAAAGGCGCGAGGAAGCACAAAAAGCATTGCCCGAATTGTACGAAATTCTAGAAGAAACCTATGGAGTAATGGTGTACCAGGAGGACGTGCTAAAAGTAGCGCACTACTTTGCCGGATTAAACTTAGCCGAAGCTGATATTTTGCGCCGAGGCATGTCTTGGAAGTTCAAGCAACGAAACGAATTCAACAAAATAAAAAAGCGCTTCTTTGACAATTGCGCTCGAAAGCGAGTAACCCACAATACCGTCCAAAAAATATGGGATCAAATTGAAAGTTTTGCCAACTTTGCCTTTTCAAAAGGGCACTCGGCTAGTTATGCGGTAGAAAGTTTCCAAGCCCTTTACTTGCATGCCTACTATCCGCTTGAGTATTTAACCGCAACATTGAATAACGGTGGAGGTTTTTATTCTAGAGAACTATACGTCCATACCGCTCGAATGAAAGGTGCACAAATTGACTTGCCCTGTGTCAATGAAAGTTGGGCTACTGCCAACATTAAAGGCAAAAAAATAACCCTCGGTTTTGGGTTTATAGATGGTGGGTTTGAAACAAAAAATATGAAGTACATTCTTACAGAAAGACAAAAGAACGGGACGTTTACTTCCTTTCGAAATTTTGTAGAGCGCATACCTGAAATCTCCTTGGATCAAATTATTGTGTTAATTCGATTGGGGTGTTTTCGCAACCTGGATAAAGATAAAAAGAAACTACTCTGGGATGCCCATTTTCTTCGTTCAAAAACCCCTAAAAAAAATAGGAATCATTCTCTTTTTGAGCTAAAACCCCAAGAATGGCAACTACCAGAGTTAGTTCAAAACCCACTAGAAATTGCTATGGACGAAATTGAGTTGCTCGGTTTTCCGGTAAGTTACAGTCCATTTGATTTAATAGAAGAAGAGGAGCAAAACCTCCCTGAGTTGACTGCTAAAGAGCTAAAAGAAAAAATTGGAAAACGAGTAAGCATTGCGGGCTACCGAGTACACATAAAAACCACGAAAACCAGCAATGGGAAAACCATGCGCTTTGGAACCTTTATTGATAAAAAAGGTTATTGGATTGATACCGTCCTTTTTCCCGATGCGGTTGCCAAACTAAGACACATTGGTCCAGGTTGCTATCTCATAAAGGGCATCGTAACAGAAGAGTTTGGGCACATTAGTTTAGAAGTAAATGACTTGAAACGTTACAACAATAAGGTGTTGGCTTAAAAGTTTTATTAGTTTTAAAACATGAATGAGCAAATTATACTCTTACGAGATTCCATCTCCAACTTTCAAGTACTATTTCTAGAGTACAAAAGTGGAATTGGAATAATCTCCGAAAGAGAAATTGAACCATTAGGGTTGTTTTTTGATCAAAATGAGTGGAAATTTGTCGCTTTTTGCAGATTAAGAGGCGAAAAACGCACTTTTTTTGCTAAATCGAATTCAATCTTTAGAAGTAACTAAAGGCAATTTCCCTCCAAATCAATTTAGTTTGGAGGAATATTTTAGCAAATGAGTTCATAGTAATACCCTAAAATTTACAATTGATTACTATTCAAAAAGTCAAACGCTCTATTTAACTTTTCCGACCTTTGTAACATGCCAGCAGAACTCTCCATTTCTAAATTTGAAGCAGCCGAAATTCGGGGAGAAAAGCTACTCTTACTTCCTGAGAAAGCAATCTATTGGACAGCTAAAAAGTTACTACTAATTGCTGATTTACATCTCGGTAAGTCAACTCATTTTAGGAAAAATGGGATAGCCGTTCCTAAACAAGCAGAACAAAAAAATTGGCTCTTGTTGCACAAACTGCTTAAGCAAAATGAACCTGAAAGAGTCTGCTTTTTAGGTGACTTGTTCCATAGCACACACAATAAAGAATGGGAGGTGTTTGGCGAATTAATTGAAAGTTATCCAAACATCAATTTTGAATTGGTACAAGGGAATCATGATATTTTACCTCCAGAGATGTATCAAAAACTTGGGTTTAAGGTATATGAATCGCTATTGGAGGAACCTTTTCTATTTACTCACGAACCACTTGAAGAAGAAGGGGTTTATTACAACCTTGCAGGACACATTCACCCTGGAGTGAGATTAAAAGGAAAAGGCAATCAAAAACACAAGGTAGCTTGCTTTTATTTTAGCAAGAACGCAGGTTTACTGCCTGCTTTTGGCTCTTTCACTGGATTGGCTACAATTAAAGTAAAAAAAGAAGATCAAGTATTTGTAGTTGCAGAAGAGGTGGTAATTGCAGTTTAATTTTGAATCTCTTGATTTTTAGTTTTTAATCTAAGAACTTGTCTAGCTGAGAATTTTCTTAGTGGATGGTTAATCAAAATCTGATTGATTCATTCACAATTAAAAATTCTTTGACAAAAAATTTATAATTCAATAATGCTTCTTCCAATAACTCAGCTCCACCATTGGAGCAGGATAGTCTAATTCCGGCGTACCAAACAAATCCTCCTGCTTCGTCCAAGGGTGATGCACAACTCCGCTGTCTAACTCTTTTAATTCTGGAAGCCAGATTTTAACATACTTTCCCTTTTCATCGTAACGCTTAGCTTGCAGAATAACATTGAAATAGCGGTCTCTTGGGTCATTTCCTACCCCTGAATTGTACATCCAGTTTCCATAATTACTTGCAACATCATAATCGATTAATTTACTTTCGAAATATTCCGCACCCATTCTCCAATCGATTTCCAGCTCATTTGTCAAAAATGAAGCTACGTTTTGCCTTCCTCGATTACTCATGAAACCTGTTTTCTTTAACTCCCGCATGTTTGCGTCAACAAATGGAATGCCTGTTCTGCCTTCCGCCCATTGGTTGAACAAGTTCCTGTCAGTGGACCAATTATAATCTTGATTTTTAATCCCTTTCTGAAAGAATATTTTATTCCCGTGCTTGAGAGAGATAAACTTAAAATAGTCTCGCCAGATTAATTCAAAAATTAACCAATAGGTAGCTTGGTTTGACTTCACTTCCTTTTCATACCGCTTTACTTCCCAATATATTTGCCGCGGAGAAATACAGCCATTCCATAACCAGAGTGAAAGTTTGGAAGAATAGTCTGCACCAATGAGTCCGTTCCGCTTTTGCTTGTAGTAACTGAGTTCCTCCGTTTCAAAAAAGTAATGTTGTAGTCGCTTCAGAGCTTCGTCTTCCCCTCCCTTTGCAACAATAGCTGCTCTCTTGTCAATTGGTTGAGCGGTTAATCCAAAATCTTCCACCCTCGGAATAGTTCCCAAATCTATTGCAGACTCTAATGCCGGCAACTTTTCGGGTCTTTGAAGAACAGCCCTCACTGAGCTTTTCTTTTCCACTCCTTTTCTGAACTGAGTAAATACTTGTGGCGTGTCTTCGAAAGGGTGTGGTAAATCTTTAACATGATACAGCGTAGAACCAAAGGAGTAATCAATAGGGATATCCAATTGCTCTACTTTGTCTTGAACTGCAATCTCTTCTTCATGAATGTCTTTGAATGTATAAATTTTTGAAACTTCCACTTCTGTCGTGAGCCTTGCAATTTGCTCAGCCGTATTCCCCTTTCTTATCACTAGGTCCGAGCCTAAATTTTTAAGGTTCTCTTTGAGATTCTGAACGCTTTCTATTAAAAATTGCGCCCTATGTGCTCCTGTTTTTTCGAACCCAAATTTGGTCGAACCAAACTCCATTTCTTCAAAACAATAAAATGGTATAATCAACCCATGCTGCTCAAGCGCTTTTACCAAAGCCTCATTGTCATGGATTCTCAATTCCTTCCTAAACCAAACAATTGCTGTACTCATCTTTTTTTATTTCTTCGACATCTTTCACTGCAATACTTTACCTCATCCCATACCTTTTCCCACTTCTTACGCCATGCGAATGGTTTCTCGCAGACAATACAGATTTTGTGAGGTAGGTGTTGCTTTTTCATTCTAAAAACAAACAGCAGTGGTTGGGTTTTGGTTTTAATACAATGGACAATGAATAGTTTACAATGGACAATGAACGACTCATCAAAACAACCATCTCAGGTATTTCGACCCTTTGGTCATTTCGTAAGCCCGCAGATTTCGCTAATCTTCGCAGGTACAATTAAATGTAGTGGAAATGGTTGTTATAATTAAAAAAATCTTTCGAATCATAAAGAAGGGTTTTGTGAAAGAGCTGCAGTTTATGTGTGGCTTCATATTTACCACACTAAAATAAACTCTTTTACCCGCACTTTATTACTTATCCTCTTTCTTATTTTTACAAAAAACAAAACACATGTCAAGCGAAAAATTTGATTCCAATAGAGCTCCTGAACCAGTTGGCGCATACCCACACTCTAGAAAAGTAGGCAATTTACTATTCCTTTCAGGAGTCGGGCCAAGAGAACGAGGAACTAAAAAGATTCCTGGGGTAGAGTTAGATGAAGATGGGAATATAGTTTCTTACGACATAGAAACGCAATGCCGTTCTGTATTTAACAACGTGAAAACAATTGTGGAAGATTCAGGCGCAAAATGGGAAAACGTGGTGGATGTTACTGTCTTTTTAACGAATATGAAAAATGATTTTAAGGCATATAACAAGTTATACGCTGAATTTTTTAAAGACAATCAACCTTGCAGAACTACGTTGGAAATTAAAAGTCTACCAACTCCAATTGCAATTGAGCTTAAAGTTATTGCCACTATTTAACTTTCGCCTATCGCAATTTGATTTTTCATTTAAGTCAGTTTCCCTACCAGCAAAATAGTAGTTTTTTAAATTGAAATTAGTCCATCAAATCAGCCAACATAATTAGTCCATGAACATCTAATAGCCGGAGTCTTTCCCCTTCAAACCCGATTAGTCTGTCTTTCTTTAACTCACTTAAAAGTCTTATTAACGCTTCAGTTGAGCTTCCAATCATATTGGCGAGCTCTTCCCTACTCAGTTTAATATCCAAACAATCATCTTGATCTAAGCCAAATATTTCCTTTAACCACAATAACATTTCCGACAGCCTTTGTTTTGCTGTTTTTTGGGCTAAAATAGTTATCAATTTAGTTGCCTTATTCCAGTTAATCGCAGAGGTTTCGAGCACCTTCATGCTAAATTTTGGTTCTGTTTTTAGTAATTCGAAAAACTGTTCAGCGGGTATGAAACAAACTGCCGCATCTTCTAAAACGGTTGCTGTTGCGCTTAACGGGTATTTGCTTAACATCGAATTGTATCCCATTACATCTCCCTCCGCTGAAAATCGAATAATCTGCTCCTTTCCTGAAGAACCTATTTTACTCAATTTAACTTTACCCTTGTTTACAAAAAAGACCTCTTGAATAACCTCCCTCTTTAAAAATTACTTCTCCTTTCTTGTAAAACTCGCATCCTCTATGCTCTTCTAATTGAACTAGTTGTTCGCTGTTTAAACTACAGAATACAGATTTTTGCTTCGAACCACATGTTTTAAACATAGTGCTTGTAGTTTTTGACTCATACTTGTGACAAATATCATGCAAGTCCATTGAAATGCGAACATCTAGTGAATCTCCAGAACCTACTATCGGCCAAGAAAAATCAGTGAAGTTTCCATTTAATCTTACGCCATCGCCAAAACCATCGTTGTTTGTATCTTCAGCAAACTGACCATTAAATGGACCCGATGAACTTGTAAATGTGCTACTATCGGCTCTGAACCTTCCTATTACAACCCAACTACCGTTATCAATTTTTACTTCAATACTAATTGAATCGGCAGCACCATCTATATCAATGTTAGTTCCTGAAGCAAAAGCTGCAGTAAACTGTAAGTTGGTTTTTCCAGAAATGTTAATGTTGTCCAAATAAACTTGACCAAGAGATGAGCTTATTGCTCCATCAATATCTTCCCCAGCTATAAAAAAGCTGCCATCAAATCCAGTGTAATTAAAACCCTCTTGTGGTGGAGCTCCTGCTGAGTCCGTTCTATCAAAAAAGTCTTGTGTGTTTGTTCCAACTCCATTTCCGTTCGGATAGGAGAATCCCGAGGTAGTCTCAAAGGATTCAGTATAAAATGTTGCTTGAGCTATAGCCCCTAACGACATGAATACCAATGCTAATGTGTAAATTTTTTTCATATTACTTTTAGTTTTATTTCTGCAACTAAAGTATTTTGAAAGGGATTAATTTAAAGAGGGCTTTGCTTTACGAAAGACTTATTTAATCTTTATGGCGAGGTTATTCCAAGGTTAAAAACGGAAAGAAACAAGTACAAATTGTTAACTAAATCACCTCGCTCCACTTCTTCTTGACAAAAGGCATGGTTGCCTTATTTTTAATGGCATGCAGTTGGATGGTTACGAGTAAAAATGCAGCGGCGCCAGCTGCAGGATAGGCAATTGCTATTTCAGAATTCCAATGGCGAACTGCAATTGCAACCAAGGCCCAAACGGCTACTAAGCCAACTTCACGCAAGTTTCTTTTTTGGACTAAAAGAAAGTTGATCAACGTCACTACTCCAATCATAATAATTACCCAAGTGCGCTCTTGCAAACCCATAGAAAAGCCGGTGTAATTTAAATACGATGAAACGTTGGCAACAAATGCCACCATAATCCATCCAAAGTAAAGATCAATGGGCCACCAAATCAAAGCTATGACCTTGCAAGGAGCGTCCCACAGTTCCATTTTTAATTGGATGATTATTCTTAGAAACCAACTAAACATCAAAAACATTATGATAACAGACATTAAAATGTCTTCCGTGAGCCAATAGTACACCCAAGCACCATTTAGTAAGTTAACCCCAATCATTAACGGAATTGCTTTTTCTACATGATGGTATTTATCCGGTTTTGTAAAAGCCAAGTACACTGCGAAAACTCCAAAAACAATAAGTCCTAAAAAGATAATTCCCCAAATGGAAAAAGCATAACCTGCGGGCGTAAATAAACTATCGTACTTTCCGCTTACACTGCCAATCGTTTTGCCATCTATAAATCCAGTATTAGAAAGGTAATTCCAATAGATTAAAAGTAATGTTACAATAAGATTTGTTACAGAGAGTATTTTGAATTTCATGGAGACAAATTTAACTATAAGTGTTTTTGTTGGCTTCTGTTTTCCATTTCAATAAGTTGTGTAAATCACCCCCATTTTGTTATCTTCGCAAACGTTTATTTTAAGTAAACACTATCATGGGTAAATACAAAGAATACAAGCTATTAGACCTTCCTGCTGTTGCAGATCAGGTTTTAAAATACTGGGAAGAAAACGATATTTTTCAAGAAAGTATTGAAAGCCGTGAAGGGAATAAGCCATTTGTTTTTTATGAAGGCCCTCCTTCAGCAAATGGACTGCCGGGAATTCACCATGTCATGGCAAGAGCCATTAAAGATATTTTTTGCCGCTATAAAACTCAAAAGGGCTTTCAAGTAAAGCGAAAAGCTGGTTGGGATACACATGGTTTGCCTGTGGAATTAGGTGTTGAAAAAGAGTTAGGAATTACCAAGGAAGACATTGGCAAAAAAATATCGGTTGAGGATTATAACAAAGCGTGCCGGGAAGCGGTAATGCGCTACACCGATGTTTGGAATGATCTAACAAAAAAAATGGGCTATTGGGTAGATATGGAAAACCCATATGTAACCTACGAAAACAAATACATTGAGTCGGTTTGGCACTTGTTAAAACAACTCTACGACAAAGGTTTAATCTACAAAGGATATACGATTCAGCCGTATTCCCCTGCAGCTGGAACTGGTTTGAGTTCACACGAATTAAACCAGCCCGGAGCATACAAAGACGTAAAAGATACCTCAGCTACAGCGCAGTTTAAAGTAATTAAAGACGATAAGTCAAACTTTTTATTTAATGACCTACACGGCGATTTATTCTTTTTAGCTTGGACCACCACTCCGTGGACTTTGCCTTCGAACACGGCTTTGGGAGTTGGTAAAAACATCGACTACGTTAAAGTTAAGTCCTTTAACAAGTACACTCACGAACCAATAACTGCCATTCTCGCAAAGGAATTGGTGGGCAAGTGGTTTGCAGATAAATCAAAAGATTTAGCCCTTTCAGATTACAAGAATGATGGAAAAAATATTCCATTTGAAATCGTTGCTGAATTCAAAGGAAGCGACTTATACAGAATTCGTTACGAACAGTTATTGCCATACGCACAACCAGAAGAAGGTGATGCTTTTCGTGTGTTGTTGGGAGATTTTGTAACGACCTCTGACGGTACAGGAATCGTGCATTTAGCGCCAAGTTATGGAGCTGATGATTACCGCGTTGCGCAAATTAATGGAATAGGTGCGCTACACTTAGTTGACAATCAAGGAAAGTTCAAAGCAGAAGTTACTGATTTTGCAGGTGAATATGTAAAAGAACAATACCTAAAAGACGAAGACAAACCTGCTGACTACAAATCTATTGATGTTAGAATTTCCATCAAGTTAAAAGAAGAAAATAGAGCGTTTGACGTGCAGAAATACGAGCACAATTACCCACATTGCTGGAGAACCGACAAACCGATCTTATACTTCCCACTAGATTCTTGGTTTATTAAAACAACTGCAGTTAAAGAACAGTTAATTGCCAATAACAAAAAAATTAACTGGAAACCAGAAAGTACTGGAACTGGCCGTTTTGGAAACTGGTTGGAAAACCTGCAAGACTGGAACCTCAGCCGTTCTAGGTATTGGGGAATTCCTATTCCCATCTGGACCACCGAGGATAAAGAAGAGCAAATTTGTATTGGTTCTGCTGAGCAGTTGCGAGCAGAATGTGAAAAAGCAGTTGAGACCGGCTTGATGGATAAAAATCCTTTGGGAGATTTTGAGCCACAAAACATGTCAAAGGAAAACTACGAAACCTTCGATTTTCATCGCCCATTTGTAGATGATATTGTACTGGTTTCTTCTTCTGGTAAGCCCATGAAACGAGAAACTGACTTGATTGATGTTTGGTTTGACTCAGGGTCCATGCCCTATGCACAATGGCACTACCCTTTTGAAAACAAGGAGCTAATAGATGAAAATAAATTTTACCCAGCCGATTTTATTGCCGAAGGTGTAGATCAAACAAGAGGTTGGTTTTTTACGCTTCATGCAATAGCAACTTTATGTTTTGACACCATAGCCTACAAAAACGTGGTTTCAAACGGCTTGGTGTTAGATAAGAATGGGCAAAAAATGAGTAAGCGACTTGGAAATGCCGCTGACCCTTTTGAGACACTAAAAAAATACGGACCAGATGCCACAAGATGGTACATGATTACCAACGCTCAGCCTTGGGATAACCTCAAATTTGATTTAGATGGGATTACTGAGGTACAGCGCAAGTTTTTCGGAACCTTATACAACACGTATAACTTCTTTGCGCTTTATGCAAACATTGATAATTTCACCTTTGAAGAGGCACATGTGCCCTATGAAAAGAAACCAGAAATTGACCGTTGGGTGCTATCTAAACTTAACTCTCTTGTAAAAGAGGTTGATGCTGCATTTGAAGATTATGAACCGACAAAAGCAGGTCGTTTAATTCAAGAGTTCACAACCGACCATTTAAGCAACTGGTACGTGCGTTTATGCAGACGAAGATTCTGGAAAGGTGATTACACCGAAGATAAAATTTCAGCCTACCAGACACTTTATACCAGTTTGATTACCATCGCTAAATTGTCTGCCCCAATTGCTCCATTCTTTATGGACCAATTGTTTAAGGACTTAAATGACGTAAGCGGAAAAGAAACAGTTAACTCTATTCATCTTTCAGATTTTGGAAAGTTGAAAGAAAAGTACATCGACGAAGATTTAGAGCAACGCATGGAAATTGCTCAAAAGCTTTCTTCCATGGTTTTAGCACTAAGAAAAAAAGAAAGTTTAAAAGTTCGCCAACCGCTGCAAAAAATGATGGTGCCTATTTTAGACCCAACTTTCAAACGACAATTGCAAGACGTTGAAGCTTTAATTCTATCTGAAGTAAATGTGAAGGAATTAGAATACTTGGAAGAAACCGCAGGAATATTAGTGAAAAAGGTGAAAGCAGACTTTAAAAAACTAGGGCCTAAGTTTGGGAAAGACATGAAACAAGTTGCCGTAGCTATTAGTCAGTTATCTCAAGATCAAATCAGTGACCTAGAGAAAAACGATAAAATTGAACTTCAATTAAGTGACAAAACAATTGAGTTAACCACGGCCGATGTTGAGATTTCTTCAGAGGATATTCCAGGTTGGTTAGTTGCTACCGAAGGAAAATATACTGTTGCGTTAGACGTTACTTTATCGGAAGAGTTAATCGAGGAGGGTATTGCTAGAGAAGTAGTTAACCGTGTACAAAACTTTAGAAAAGAAGCTGGGTTTGAGGTAACAGATAAGATTAACATATCTTTAGAAACTAGTAATGTGCTAAACAGTGCAATCCAAAACAATAAAAATTATATTTGTTCTGAAACATTGGCCGAGAATTTATCGTTTGTAGATAAAATTGATGGAGAGAAGTTTTTATTAGAAATAGATAACGAAACAAAAGCCTACGTTGGTTTAAAAAAGGTATAAAAGTCCGGCTGAATAAAGAGGGGCATTAAAGAAAAGAAAATGGAAAAAGAAAAATACAGTGACAAAGAGTTACAAGAATTCAAGGAATTAATTGAAGGAAAGTTAAGTGAAGCAAAAATAGATTTAGAAGGATTGAGAGGTTCATTGTCACATAAAGATGATCACGGAACGGAAGATACTTCTCCGTCATTTAAAATGATGGAAGATGGTTCTGAAACACTTTCTAGGGAAGAGATGAGCAACTTAGCTATTCGTCAAGAGAAGTTTATTACTCATTTAGAAAACGCTTTGACGAGAATTGCAAATAAAACCTACGGCGTTTGTAGAGAAACAGGAAAGTTAATTCCAAAAGAACGTTTGAGAGCAGTGCCACACGCTACACTTTCAATTGAAGCAAAAAACGCTCAAGGATAACACATAATTAAATATGAAGAGTAAGTTTTCTTCTTATGGACTGCCGCTACTAATTATAGTGGCAGTTTTGTTTATTGACCAAGCGAGTAAGTTTTGGGTGAAGTTAAACATGGAGATTTCAGAAGAAATTCCAGTATTAGGAGATTGGTTCATTATTCACTTTACAGAGAATAATGGAATGGCTTTCGGAATGGAATTCGCTGGTGAATGGGGAAAGCTATTCTTAAGTCTTTTCAGAATTGTTGCCGTTTCAGGAATAGGTTGGTACTTATTCAGTCTGCCTAAAAAAGGAGTTTCAGCAGGTTTAATGGCTAGTGGAGCACTAATTTTTGCCGGAGCACTAGGGAATATCATTGACAGTGTTTTTTACGGAGTCATCTTTAACGACAGTTATTATCAAGTTGCTACCTTATTCCCCGCTGAAGGAGGTTACGCTGCACCTCTATATGGCAGAGTTGTAGACATGCTTTACTTTCCTTTAATGGAGGGGTTTTTCCCTGAATGGTTTCCAATATGGTCAGGAGAGCATTTTATTTTCTTTAGGCCTGTATTTAATATTGCCGATACAGCCATTACTTGTGGAGTTGCTTCTGTGCTGTTATTTCATAGAGACTTCTTTAAGGAGGAGGAGTCAGAAGAGGAAGAGGTAGTAGAAGAGACTGAAGACAAACAAGATTAAAACGCTTTTTATCCTCAAAAAGGAAATCTTATTCTTTATAAAATAAAAAAGAGCCGCAACCCATTGGGTTAACGACTCTTTTCTGTTTAATAGTATCTCTATCCTTAGAACTTAAATCTAGTTCCAAAACTGACTCCGACGTATTGAAGTTTCTCCGTGAATCGTGCTTCCTCTTTCGTAATTGAGTTCACACTTCTTCTGAAACTCGGTGTAATTAAGATGGATGTTTTCTCACTATAAAAATAAGTAACCCCTGCAGCTAAGTGAACATTCACAACTCCGGCAGTTTTAAAAGGGTTCTCTCCTTCATCTTCCAAGTTTGCCACCTCATTTACAGACTGCCTATTTGATAAGCTATGGTTTTGGTTCACATACCCTTTTACCGCACCCTGCTTCATTCTAGTCAGAGGGTGCGGTTCTACTCCTCCAAAAACATCTACACGTTTTAAAATATAACCCTTGTAAGAGTTCATGATTTGCAACCCAAGTCCGCCTTTTACATGCCATCCCCATCTTGAGTTTCGATTTTGATAACCTAATAGTAGTGGTACTTCAACAAAATTATATTGATTGCTGAAACGTTTCTTGTCTTCGAAATGCATTTCCTCGTAGATCTGAGTATAATTAATTCCTGTTTCAATGAACCTATTTTTCGTTAATTCATATTGCAACAACCCACTTACCGTAAACGCAATTCGAGTATTTTCCGCTTTCTCCCGGTCTCTTAAATAAGACGAAGACAAATCATACTTTGCTCGCATTGTTTTGTGAATAGAATGTGGTGTTACAGCAAACAAAACCGAACTTCTTTCCCAAAACGTTTTTCGTTCAACTCTAGGTAATACGTAGTCATAACCAATTTCCACTTTTTTAGGATCTACGCTATTCAAATCTGTATTAACGAACTTTTTCTGCATCAATTCCATTTCATAATACCTTGTAAATGCTTTTGGCCTTGCACTTTCCCAACCATCCAAATTTTCAATGTAAACAGAAAGCCTAAAGTCGGGCAGGTCTGGTCTGGTAAACCCTGCTTGCTCTAGCGAAGCAAGTTCGTCTACTGAAGGGTATAGATTACGATAATCATATTGGCTTTCCAGTGACCTAGAAGCTTTAAATGTAGAATTCTTTTGAGCCCGAGATAAATTAAATTGAGCTGTGATTTTATTTGTTGTTGAATTATTAATCTCATCTAGTTGACTCGTTTCGAACTCCTTGCTTATAATTAGTTTGCTAATCTCGTTTGCCCGGTATGTGTATTGGCTTGTCTCCTCCTCTCCAAAAAGCACGATAGAACTACCGCCCGCCAAAAGCAACATCAGTAACGTTCCAAAAATCCCCCAGTTGTTCGAAATTCGGTTGGCCACCACATGACCAAAATTTCGCTTAGCCTGAATGTTTTCCCATACGGCAGGGGGAGGAGTTGCCATTTGGTCACTCAGTCTATCTCGGAAGACTTGGTCAAAATTGTTATTTTGATCAGACATGACTAGTTATTTTTAATTTTTCTAATTCGTTTTGCATCCATTTTCTTGACTTCGCTAGCTGAGATCGAGAAGTACTTTCTGTAATGTCGAGCATTTCTCCTATCTCTCTATGGCTAAATCCTTCTATCACATAAAGATTAAAAACCACCCTATATCCGTCAGGTAATTTTTGTATTAATGCCAAAAGTTCTTTCTCACCTAAATTGCTAACTGCTTTTGATTGAACAATTTTATCTTGGTAATCTTCAATTCCTAATTTTTCGTGCTTAAAGCTTGACTTCCGACAATAGTTTAAAGCGGTGTTGACAATTATTCTTCTAATCCAACCCTCAAATGAGCCGTTAAACTTGAAAGCCCCTATGTTATCAAAAACTTTTATGAAGCCGTCTTGCAACATGTCTTGCGCTTCAGAGGCGTGTCTTGCATAACGCAAACAGACAAAGTACATTTTTGGCGAGTAGGTCTCATACAAATATTGCTGAGCAGCTTTTTGCTCATCAATACATCCCTGTATGATTTTTTCTTCGGTCATATCGTTGCGATAAATCTTTTACGTACCTACTCCTCAGGTACAAGACGCTGCGTAATCTAAAAACGCTGCCTGGTCTTTACAAGATAAAATATAATTCTGAAAAAGAAATTGTTGGGGTTAACCCTTCCCCGAAGCAACTAAATATTCTGCAATTTGAATTGCATTTGTTGCAGCGCCTTTGCGCAAATTATCCGAAACGATCCAAAGATTAAGGCTATTTTCAGCACTTTCATCTCTTCTAATTCTTCCCACAAAAACTTCGTCTTGCTCCTTTTTATAAAAAGGCATTGGATATTCGTTTTTAGCCGGATTGTCATGAACTACAACACCTTGTGTATTGTTCAAAATAGATTTAATGTCTTCGACTTTAAAATCATTCTTGAAAGTAACGTTTACTGATTCTGAATGACCCCCAATAACAGGAATTCTTACCGCTGTGGCAGTTACTTTTAAATTGGGCGCACTTAAAATTTTTCGGCTCTCGAGAACCAGTTTCATTTCTTCTTTCGTGTAATCGTTTTCTAGGAACACATCACATTGTGGAATTGCATTTTGGTGAATTTGATAGGAGTAGGCCATTTCCCCTTCTATTCCCTTTTGCTCATTCTCTAACTGTTGTACCGCCTTCACCCCGGTGCCTGTTATAGATTGGTAGGTAGAGATCACCATTCGTTCAATTCCGTATTTTTGATGAAGTGGCGCCATTGCCATCATTAACTGAATGGTGGAGCAATTCGGATTGGCAATAATTTTATCCTCTTTTATAAGTTCTTGGCCATTTACCTCCGGCACAATTAACTTCTTAGAAGGGTCCATTCTCCAAGCTGAAGAGTTATCAATAACTACGGTACCGTTGGCAGCAAACTGCTCGGCAAAAGCCAAGGAAGTTTCTCCACCTGCAGAAAAAAGCGCAAAAACTGGTTTTTCATCAATCGCGTACTGCATACTAACCACCTCAACCTCTTTACCTCTAAAAGTAATTTTCTTTCCAACAGATTTCTCCGAAGCAACCGGTAATAATTGCGTTACAGGAAAGTTTCTCTCTTCCAACAAACGCAACATTACTGTTCCTACTAAACCGGTGGCACCTACTACTGCAACTTTCATCTCTTCTTTCTTAACGATTTGTTCACTTCAACAGCAGCCAAAATTACTAACTTTACGAGGCTTATTTTTGATATATGAAGAAACAGACTTCACTATTCATTCTCTTTTTATTCCTTGCTTTTGCAACCAAATTAAGCGCTCAAATCGGTTTCTCTGACAATTTTAATGATAGCAATTTCACTTTAAGCCCTGTTTGGAGTGGAGAAGTGAGTAAGTTTGAGGTTAACGCTGCAAAAGAACTTCAACTAAATAATTCGACTGCGGTTAGTAGTAACGAAACCTACTTATCAACCCCTTCACTAGCGGTAAACGATGCTTTTTGGGAGTTTTACATTCGGTTAAACTTTAACCCTTCTACTTCCAACTTTGCCAAGGTTTATCTTATATCAGACAACCAAAATTTAACTGCTGCACTGAACGGTTATTATGTTCAGATTGGCGGACAATCAGGAACTGTTGACAATGTGCGACTTTATCGCCAAGATGGCACAGTTGATTCTTTATTGATCGACGGACCAGATGGCACAGTAGCAACAGCACCTGCTGTTAAAGTTAGGGTAACAAAAACTACCGCCAACCTTTGGAGTTTGTTTTTGGACCAATCAGGAACTGGTAGCTCCTATCAATTACAAGGCTCTTCAATAGAAAGCAAGCACAATACTAGTTCTTACTTTGGCGTGTTTTGCGACTATACGTCAACTAGGTCCGATAAATTTTTCTTTGATGACTTTGTCGTTAGTGGAGTTGCATTTCAAGATACGATCCCTCCTATTGTCAATCAAGTTACTGTTTTAACTCCTCAGCAATTAGAGGTAGTTTTCAATGAAAAAATAGATTCTGCCAGCGCGCTAAACCTTAACAACTACAATCTAGACCAATCAGTTGGGAACCCAACTTCAATAAACTTTCCAACCCAAGATAGCAGTAAAGTAGAACTAAGCTTTACAAGTTCCTTTATAAATGGGAATACCTACAGTTTAACCATTCAAAATATTGAGGACGTTGCAGGGAATTCAATGATTCCTTCTTCTTCAAGTTTTTTCTATTTCATTCCGACTCCTACTGAGAAGCGTGATGTTGTAATTAATGAGCTTTATCCGGACTTTACTCCTAGCAACGGTTTACCAGAGAGCGAGTTTATTGAACTTTTCAATGCTTCCAACAAAATATTTGACCTCAATGGCTGGGTGCTTTCCGATGGCACAAGCAATGCAACATTGGCCAACCACATACTTCGTCCTAGCGAATATTTAATTATTTGCCCGCCAACTGCGGCACTTGACTATTCGAATTTTGGCGCTACCCAAGATTTGATCAGCTTTCCAACCTTAAACAATACAGGCGATAACATCACGCTGAAAGACAATAATGGAAGAACAATTGACTTTGTGAATTATACAGACAATTGGTATCAAAATGAAAATAAAGATGACGGTGGTTATACCTTAGAGCGAATTAACCCATTTACTGATTGTGTTGGAGCCAATAATTTCATTGCTTCTAATGCAGCAATTGGTGGCACACCTGGAGCTCAAAACAATCAATTCGATACATTGCCCGACCTTATCTCACCAATACTTACAGAAGTGCTTACTCTAAACGACAGCACTATATCTTTGCGGTTTAGTGAGGCCATGGATAGTGCCTCAATCCAAAACGGATCCTATGCTTTTTCTCCTTTGGTTGTGGTCGATGCGATTTTGCTCAATGCTCCTGATAACGAACTAGCAACGCTAAAACTACAAACAAAGTTAGATTCAAGTGTTTTTTATTCCTTTAGTGTCTCTAACATCAGCGACTGTGCCGGAAATGTCATTCCTGCTAATTCAACTACTATAGCGCTGCCGAGTGTGGCCGGTAAGAATGATCTTGTAATAAATGAAATTCTATTTAATGCTAGATCTGGCAGTGTCGACTTTGTTGAACTCTACAATCGGTCTGAGAAAGCTATTACACTTCAAAACTGGCTAGTTGCCAACTTTGACAATGACACTATTGCTAATTTAAAAGTGATTACCGAAAATCCTTTTCTACTCTTCCCAAACGAATATGTTGTACTAACCGAAAACAAACTTGACATTATTCAACAATACCCACTTAGTGTTGCCAACAGTATTCTTGAAATAACGGACTTGCCAACTTACAATGATAGTGAAGGCAGGGTTTATCTGTTCAACACAAACCAAGAGTTAATTGATGAAATGGAATACAAAGATGATTATCACTTTGCATTACTTGTTGACGATGACGGAGTCTCGTTAGAAAGAATAAGCAGCGAAGGAGAAAGCCTAGACGAAAGCAATTGGCACTCAGCTTCAGAAAGTGTAGGTTTTGCAACTCCTGGGTATAAAAACTCACAAGACTTTACTCATCCAAAATCTAGCGGAACCGTTTCCACAGAACCAAATATAATTTCTCCAGACAATGACGGGTTTCAAGATATTCTTTCAATTAATTACCAATTTAATGCTCCAGGTTTTGTCGCTAACGTTTCCATCTTAGATCGAAATGGAAGACTGATCAGGAAACTAGTCAACAATGAATTATTGGGCAGCGACGGAAGCTTTTTTTGGGATGGTATAACTGACGACAATAATAAAGCAAGGGTTGGAATATATGTTGTGCTGTTTGAAGCCTTCAACCTTGATGGAAACAAAGAGGTTCTTAAAGAAGTAATAACCGTAGCTTCGCCATTAAAATAACTGTATGAAAAATTTAGTTTTACTATTTTCCGTAATTGTAACCTTAAGTTCTTGTAACTTGTACAAACCGGCCATGATGAACGCCCCTGTTTTAGAAGAAAAAGGGGAAATAAACCTTGGGGTTAGCACAGGAAATGGAACTGACGTAACAGCCTCCTACGCCATTACAGATTATTTAGCTGTTAGTTCTAGATTTACAACGAACGCAAATCTTACTTATGAGGTTACAACCTTTGACACCACTCAGAAATTTACAGCAAAAAACTATAATTACGAGTTAGCTTTAGGGTATTTTAACGCTAAAAATGAAGGGTACAACATAAGTTTTTTCGGTGGTTATGCTATGGGTGAAACTGGCACTTTAGACGACAACTTTCTTTTGTTCTCCGAAGACTTTGCAATCGGGGCAGACTTCTCCTCTTTCTTTGTTCAAGGAGCCGCTTTCGCCAACTTAGACAAACAGAACCATGTTGGGTTGGTTGTTCGAGTAAATGCTATTGAGTATAGTAATTTTAGATACTCCGACTTTTTTGCCAATGAAGACTTTACATCCTCCATTGACTTTTCTGACAAAACCCAAACGGTTGGACAGGCAGGGCTTCAATATAATTACAAAGGGCAAAAGTTTGGTTTCATGAGTCAATTACAGTATGCTTTTACCAACAGTAATGACGACTATTTTACGGTCCGTGGCTTTGGAATACACGTAGGAGCATATTTCAGGTTGAACGAAATATTTAAGAAAGTCGACTAATCCTTTAGTGCTTTTTTTACGGCTTTTCTAAACGGAGGCATGCCCGGTTGACCAAATTTTAATGCTTCCACTACTCCTTCTTCGTTAACGATAATAAACTTTGGAATACTTTCACCCCATACTATCCTTCCTGGTGAAAGCTCAAACTCTTCAAAAGTCAACCACTTTATAGGGTTTCCCTTGTCATCTTCAATCCAATATCTGTTGTAACTTGCTTCGTGGCTCTGTATGTAGTTCACCCACCTTCCTTGCTGTTCATCTACTGAAATAGACATAAAAACAACATTCTCTTCTTTAAATTTTTCGCTCTCTTTTTCAAACCATGGGCTTAACTGAATGCATGGCTTACACCAATTAGCCCAAACATCAATCACAACAGTTTTTCCTAAAAAACTGCTAAACTTTATTTCTTCCAGATTTTCGTTCAACATTGTAAAATCAGGAATTGGTTTTCCTACCGCCACAGAATCTATCCGAGACTGCATGAAAGCGGCTTTTTCGCTGTTTTGATTTTGAGCAACCCCATTATGAATACCAAGAAGGTTATTGAATATCAATAAAAAGTTAATATATTTCATTCTTCCAAAATACAAAAAACCCCCACCTGAATTATCAAGTGGGGCTTAGACTATTTCAAGTGATCCTATCTACATAAAATCACTTTTCGTGTCTCATTTCCAATTTTCAAAAAGTATATGCCGTTCGCTAAATCAGACAAGTCAAACTCTATTCTGTTATTTGCACTTTGCACATCTCTCAACAATTTACCTTCCATAGAAATCAGTTGAATTCTTTCAGCTGAATTTGTAGTTTTTACTATTGTAAGAAACCCTACTGTTGGATTAGGAAATACACTTACACTATTCTCCTCAGAAGTTAAATTGTCAATCCTTGTTGTGTTTGGATTACCCGGTGAACCGAATACTTGAAAAGTATTCACAACAGCTCCTGGAACAGCCAATGCAGAAGCGATCCAGTTTGATCCGTCATTGTTATCTGAACTAAGCGAAGTTTGTAACTCGATAGAAGATCCGTTTCCGTCAGGGCCTAAAAGCCCAGCATTGATCGGCCACGGAGCACTATCATCAAAATCAACAGAATCAACTGTTCTACCAAAGTTGTCAACTATTGTGATGTCTTCTCCCCCATTTGATAGCCCACCTGAACTCCAAACTGCATCGGCATCAATTCCATATCTATTTCTAAAAGAAGAAGAATCATACGCAATAACATAGTATTGTCCTGCCGTAATTGAATCATTCATACCAAAAGTGTGCGTCACTCCTTGAACGAATGAATATCCGTTTAATCTAATTGTTGTAGAGCTTGCATTTGCAAATTCAATAAACTCAGATGTATCTGTTCCACTTTCTGGTCCATTGTAGTTAATTTCTGTAATGACCAGATTTGCAAGAGCCCCAGGCTCTAAAACTGCTGCTGAATCAGTAATTTGACATCCATTTGCATCTGTTACAACAACCGAAAATGTTCCTGCCATAAGTGAGGATAAATCTTCCGTAGTTGATGCATTACTCCAATTGTATGAGAATGGAGACGTTCCTCCTGTTACTGTTAAATCAATAGCACCATCTGCTGCAGCAATTGCCGAGGTATTGGTTACCACAAAAGCAAGTTGCAAAGGGACTGGCTCTACTATTACAACTGAATCAATCGCTGTAACTGTTCCTACAAGGTCTGAAACGGTAACTATATATGTCCCAGCTATTAATCCTCCAATAGAGTCGGTTGTAGCCATATTACTCCACATATAACTGTATGTTCCAGAACCTCCCGTAGCAAATACCTTAGCGGTTCCATCAGCTGCTCCAAAACAGCTTACATTAGTTGAGTTTAGTACTAATACGATTGCTGCGGGATCTGAGACCAGTGCAGAGTCGACAATTGAACATCCATTCGCATCAGTAACCGTAACGATGTATGTTCCTGCGCTCAACCCTCCTATTGAATCTGTCATTGCCATATTGTTCCAAGCGTATACGTAGGGCGCTGTTCCACCTGCTACAGTAGCCTTAACTGATCCGTCAGAACCACCGATTGTTGTCGCATCAATTGATGTTAATGTCGTCGTCAACGCTGAAGGTTCAGTAATTACCACTGTTTGTGAAGCTCGAAAACCCAAACTGTCTACAACTAACACAGTGTATGAACCTGCTGATAGATTAGTTGAAGAAGCAACAGTGTCTCCGTTTGACCAAGTGTAAGAGTAAGGCGAGACTCCTCCAGAAGCTAATGCAGTTGCTCCTCCATTGGTTAAACCATTACAAGAAACATTAGAGTCAACAGTAATGCTAACTACAACACTAGAAGGGTTAGAAAGAACATTGAATGAAGAGCAATTAGAAGTATTAGGCAGAGTGTTAGAAGTTGTCCAGTTTGAGGAATCTGTCAGTGCTGCAAATAAGCTTGTTTTGCTTCCTGAAAATCCGTTAGTTGCACAGTCGTAATAAGCATTATCAACTTCTGGCACAATCGCTATGGAAAACCCAATAAGAGCAGTTGGTAAAGCCGAATTATTTGAGCTAGTCGCGTTAGTTGCCCAAGCCCCGTCCATATTTAACCCTGCAATTAGAGCAGGACTAGCAACAGTTCCTTGAAAAGCAAAAACTTGATCACCAGAACTTGAAAAAGCAGGCATTGCTCCAGTTGTAGAACCGATACTTGGAGCCGTTGAATTTATGGTTACAATCGTACCCGTTGAAATAGCTGTATCGGATGACCAAACAATCACATTTTCGTTGGCTCTAAAAGCGCCAGTGGACAGCCATCCGTGATCCGTAAAACTTATTATCGTTGCAGAATCAACGTCCTCCAAGAGAACAAAAGAAAATTCATCAGGATTGTCTGAAGTGTAACTTGTAAAAGCCAAGTCCCCCGGAGATAGACTTGTTTGTGCAAATGAAAAGACACTCGCAGTAAATAATAATGTAAATAATGTAATTCTGTTTCGCATAACTTTTTTTGCAAACCTACATCCAAAAACAGAAACTCTATACAATCAACACGTTAAAATTTAAATTGAATTCATATTCTCTAAAATATACTGAGCTCTTTCTAACAATTTCACCTTTTGTTCTGGATCTTGTTTTTTCCAATTGGCGACCATCATACCCATTCGGTGATTGCTTTCCCACTTATCTAAATGTCGATCAATAAAGTTCCAATAAAGGGAGTTAAATGGGCAGGCTTTTTCTCCCACCTTATCCTTCTTAGAGTAATAACAGCTGCCGCAATAGTCACTCATTTTATCAATGTAGTTGGCCGATGAAACATAAGGCTTGGTTGCAACCAAACCACCATCTGCCCACTGGCTCATGCCACGTGTGTTTGGGAGCTCTACCCACTGAATAGCATCTACGTAAATTCCCAAGTACCAATCATCAACTTGTTGTGGTTCAACTCCTGCAAGCAATGCAAAATTTCCGGTAACCATTAACCGCTGAATATGGTGTGCATAAGAATAGTCTAACGATTGTTGAATGGACTGTCGCATGCAGTTCATTTTTGTTTTCCCATTCCAATAGAACTCGGGGAGACTATTCGTGTGGTTCAGTTGGTTTTCATTTTCATATTCCGGCATTTTTGCCCAATAAATTCCTCGCATGTATTCCCGCCAACCTATTATCTGCCTTACAAAGCCTTCCACTTGAGAAATATCAATTGTATCTTGATTGTTTTCCCAATGTTGAATTACTCGATCAACGACCTCTTTTGGTGAAAGAATTTTAGAGTTCATTAAAAATGAAAGTCTAGAGTGATATAGACTCCATTCACCAACCAACATAGCATCTTGAAAGTCTCCAAACAGTGGAAGGCATTCTTCAACGAAAAACTCCAACATTTCTTCCCCTTCATTTCGGGTTACTGGCCAAAGGAAGTTTTTAGAATCGATACTCCCGATTGTTTTTACGTTTTGCTCTTCCAGCATTTTCATTATATCAGAAACATCTCGTTGAAATAACTTCGGTGTCGTTGGCTTGTGATTCTTGGGTAGTTTTTTTCGATTGGATTGGTCATAATTCCATTTCCCTCCCAAAGGCTTCTCATTAGAGTCGATAAGTAGTTCGTGCTTTTTTCGCATTTCTCGATAAAAGCTTTCCATAAGCCAGCCTTTACTTTTCCTTTTATCGAACAGCTCTTTCATTTCCAGCCTTTCCGTATAAAAGTGCTCCGAACTAACAGCGTTTACCTCAATAGACAACTCTTTGTGCAAGCTCGTTAATTCTTGATCCAAACGATATTCATCTGGCTGCTGGTATTCCAGCTGATCAAACTTGTTATTCGAGACGGTTCTTTTTAGATTTTTTGTAAAACTTTGTTCGTTTTTTGAGTCATCTAATTCGAGGTAAATTACTTGGTGCCCTAATTCTTCTAACTCTTTCGCAAAAGACCTCATACCAACAAAAATAGAAACTACCTTTTGAATGTGATGCTGCACGTAATCTGTTTCAGACCTCAACTCCATTAGAACGTAGGTAATGTTTTCTTTCTTTTCAGAATACCAGCTGTGTTTAATGTTTAACTGATCTCCTAACACTAAGCGCAATGTTTTCTTCATGATAAATAAACCTATTGTAAAAGAATAAAGTTTTATTTGGTTGAACATTTTTTTATTCAACAGTGTTTCAAGAGACCAACTAAGAGAACTATGATAATTGGAATAGATTATGGTGCAAAAATGGCGGGAACTACCGTAATTGCCCGAATGTATGATCACAATAAAGTTGATTTTTTTGCTACGGCAAAAAACCAAGATGCAGACCAATTTATAAAAGATTTTATTGCTTCGAACGAAGATGTTTGGTTAGCGTATTTAGACGCGCCACTATCACTACCAAAAGTTTACACTGAAAGCGGGTCCGAAGGAAATTATTTTTACAGAGAGGCTGATAAAGCTACAGGCGCCATGTCTCCCATGTTCTTAGGTGGATTAACAGCTAGAGCAATGAAATTGTCCGTTGAGTTAGGTAAACTTGGTGTAAAAGTAGTAGAAACGTACCCATCTAAATTAGCAGAAGTTTTAAAACTGAAAGATAAAAACTATAAAAAAGACAGACATCAAATAGCTGCGTTGTGCGAAGAGCTTAAAGAAGTTAGTGGGTTTATGTTTGACAATGAAGAGGTTGTAACTTGGCACCACTTTGATTCTTTACTTTGTCTTTACTCTGCTAAACGCCACGAAATTCAAGCTTCTATGGTTTTTGGTGACATAGAGGAAGGAACCATTACCGTTTAGTTCCGACCGCTTCCTTATAATACTTCGTTGGTACTACCAGCATTCCAAAGCACTCTCCTTCTTCTTTTCCCAAATGCTTGTGGTGAACTTTGTGCGCTTTGCGAATAGCTCGAAAATAAGCGTTGTCTGTCTTTTTTAGCCAATTTAACCGTTGGTGAATGAATATATCATGAACCGCGAAATACGCCATTCCGTAAAAGAGAATTCCAAGTCCCATAGATATTCCATATTCAAAAACTCCTTCTCCCCAAGCAATAACAAGGCCTGTACTAACTGCTGCGTAAAAAATAAAGAACGTATCATTTCTTTCAAACCAGCCCTTCTTCGGCTGGTGGTGGTCTTTATGAAGCACCCACAAAAAACCGTGCATAATGTACTTGTGTGAAAACCAAGCCATAAATTCCATTACAAAAAAAGTAACTATTGTAATGAAGATGTGTAATAGAATATTCATGTTTACAAATTTACATCAATTGATTGTAACAATTGAGACCCTATTTTGTTATAAATAAATGAAAAGTGAGTTGGGACGTATTTTTTTATATTTCTTAGGAGCTGTCTTTATTTTTATAGTGTTGTTTGCACTTTTTGGACCGCAAGGGAAAAAAATTAACCTGAAGGAAATAGAGTTTACTACTACCAATTCGAGTGAACTTTATTTTAAAAACATCCGCTCCTATTTTTATGATAAGGCAGAAATAAACGACGCTAACTTTCTTTTGTATAGAATCAAGAGTCGCGAAAAAGATAGCATCAAAATAAATCTGCAATTTTTGTTAGTTCATAATTGGTTGCTAAACGAGTGTTACCTCATTGCAGAAACGCAGCACCCCGGTTTACAGGTTGAGTGGGAATATGACGACGAGTTTGGAACCATTAAGTTAAATGGAGAAAACAATAGAGCTCACTTTATTTTTGGCGCAGAATTGTTTGAACAGTTAGACCGAGACGCTGACATACGTTTGGTTAATGCAGGATCTAAAAAAGAATTTTCACAAGAAGAAAGGTCGTCTTTAAAGACGAGTTTAAAAGACTATTTCAAATTGGTTGGTAAGTTGAGGTAGGAATTATTAACGACCCAACTTTCTATTGACAATCCAAATAGCATCGTCTCGCAGTGTTTTTTCTAGCGCTTCGTTTCTTCTTATTGCTTTTTCCTTTACCCCAACTAACCGTTTAGGAGAGGACTTTATTGCCTTTATAACATTTTGAACCTTAGTTTCATAATCGAAATTGACTAGCCATTCATTTTTGAGCTTATTTTTAATTAAGGCTCTTTCCATTTGTGAAACGGTATATCCAAGTACTAGTGCTATTTCTTTTGCTCTAGTTTTTATTTCTTGGTCTGTTGAAAGCTGGTTATAAAGAGACTGCTTCTCTTCAGTAATTCTATTTTTACCCGTGAAATGGTCGTACAAGTCCTCAATAAATCCGTAACCGGTCATTTTTAGATTCTCTTCTGTCATTTCTAACACCACTATATCTCTTTTTTCTAATTCTACCTCTAGATCCAACTCTAATTAATTGTACCCTTGTGTTGCATTTGTTAAAACCACCCTAATATCTCTTATAAAAATAGGGTCGCTCGACTTGTTCCAAACATACACTTTTAAAATAGCCTCTTTAGATGAAATGTTCTGCGGTAAGTTTATTACCATAACCTTCTTTTCCCATTTGTCTGAATTGCGAACTAAAGGAATACTTTCATAAAAATAATTATCTGTTTCACTGCCAACGCTTACTACGATGCCTCCTCCCGAATAGTTGTATTTTAAATTGGTGTTTATGAGTACCCTAATGGAATCGTAACTATTGATTTGCTCAATAGGCAAAGAGAGTGTTGAACTATATTGGTAAGTAGAATCTACCACCTCATAGCCTTTATTTTCCCTCATTAAGCTAGGTTTGGACCACTTACCTATTTTCAGCGTGTGATAATCGTTGTAATACGTTCGCGTTTTCAAATCAGGCAAAGCAGAAGGGTCTAGTACTTCCACTGAAAAGTTATCAATCTGAACCGGCTGATTGCCTTTTAAAACAACGCTCACTCTAATGCTATCGTTTTCATTTCTCATAAATGGTGGAATAACAACTAAATCCATATTACTCCAACTACCCTTCTGAAACCAATCTATATGTTCAACGCCTCGGTATACTTTCTTGTAACTTTTGCCGCTTTTTGCGTCAATCATATTGAATTCTATTCCAAACGGGTTTGCCTTTGCATCATAATCTGATTTGAATCTGATTCTTGAAATAACATAACTGTAACTTGTGTCTGAAATGTCCTTAAATGCAAACTGAACAACATCGCTACGTTTATTTTGCGCCGATAGTATTAGGTGCCCTTCTTCTTTCACGTATAGCTCACCTAACAAAACATCCTTGGAGTTTTCATTGCTAAACGTTTCACTGTAAATCAATTTATGCTTTTGCGGCCGCTCTTCAGGTAGGTAGTTAACCGAGCGATCAGGTTCCAAGAGCGTTCTATTTGCATGATAAAAGTTTGTTTCACCTACGATACTCCAATAATACTCCTTAGTCATTCTTTGAGAGTGAATAATGCCATTTTCAAATTGCCACACTTGAAATATATTTAAACCCACCAATGCCGTCAAAAGAATAATGATTGGAACTTTAATTCTTTTCATGCTGAAGCTTAGCTCTTGAATAAGGTAACCAAACGGCAAAAGAAATATAGGGTAGGACTGCACAATAGATCGCTGACTATAACTATCAGCATACCACCAGCAATCCCAACTACTCAATACCCAAATATTCAGCACCATGAATAAAAGAAACGGAACGCCCATTCCGCGGTTTTTCTTTACCGTTACCAATAAGCCAATTAACCCAAAGATCATTATTGGAGTGTATAGTAACCACCCTTTTTTGTAACTAAATAAATACTCTTTCAAATATGGGCTCAACAACTTAAAATCTTCATTGGTATAACTATCAAATATCCACTCTCCTGTGGTGTAGTGCCAATATAGAGGCTGCACCAGCCCAAATAATGCTAAGGGTACACCTATTGCGAAAAAATGCTTTTTATTATTCCAAAAAAATAACGCCTTTTGCTGATATGTTTTAAACTGCCCTCCTAGCCATAAAACAGGAACCAATAAAAACAATAGTTCATTGGGTCTACTAAGAATCATTAAAGCAGAAAGCAGACCTATTAATGCCGAATATTTGAGTTTAGGGTTTTTATGCCAGAGGTGTATTAAGTACAGTAAGGCTGCATAAAAACCAAATAAATAAACATGTGGAGAAGATATATTAGCAGCAACAATTTGTAAATAATTGGTCCCAACACAAATCAATACTATGATAATGGTTGAAAGCAGGTCTGTAAAATAGCAAAGAGCAAGTTTTCTGAGGTAAAAAAGTCCTAAAAATACAATTAGAAACGACTGCAATAATACAGCAATTTGATAGGGGGTAGAGAAGCCATCTGCAGGGTAGGAACTCAGCTTTGCAATCTGGTGTCCAACAAAAAAAGCAGGGCTATACAAAAAAGCCATGCCTGCTGTATATTGAATAATGTGGTTCCTATTTTCTATTCTATGCGCTTGATAATAGTTGGAAGACAAGCTGTACTTCTGCTGTGCTTCTTTTACCCAAACATTATCGACTAATTTAATGTCGTCATAAATGAAAATGGCCGGTAAATAAAGGTAATACCCAAAGTTATCCCAGTCAATTACCCCATAGTTCCCTCGGTCGATAGATGTCGTTGTTTCTGCTTTTCGATAACAGAAGTATACCGTTAATATCGTGATTAATAAAAAGGAAAGTAAGTTTTTCATTTGGAAAAAAGGCCATACTTAAAAATGCAATAGATAGCTCTAAAACCGTCTTTCCAGCCAATCTTTTTCCCCTCCTCGTACGTCCTTCCGTAATATGAAATACCTACTTCGTAAATTCTAATCTTAGGAACTCTAGAAAGTTTTGCTGTAAGCTCAGGCTCAAATCCAAATCGCTTTTCTTGTAACCGTAAACTCTTTGCAATTTTGCTGTCCATCAACTTATAACAAGTCTCCATGTCTGTCAAATTCAAGTTGGTAAACATGTTAGAAAGAAAGGTCAAAAACTTATTGCCTAATGAATGCCAAAAAAACAGAATTCTATGGGGGTTGCCCCCTAAAAAACGCGACCCATAAACTACATCAGCAAAACCCTCAACTATTGGCTTTAGTAAATCGTTGTACTCTCTTGGGTCATATTCTAAATCAGCGTCTTGTACCACCAAGTAATCGCCTGTTGCCAGTTCAATAGCTTTATGAATAGCTGCTCCTTTTCCTTGGTTTTTTAGCTGGCTAAACAATTGTATTCCCATTTCAGGATTTGCCGCTGAATATTTTTCAATGGCATCTACCGTTCCATCACTTGAACAATCATTAACAATGATAATTTCCTTTTCAGTGTTCTCAACTAGCTGTACATCTCTTACTTTATCTAAAATAAGATGGATGGTCCGCTCCTCATTGTATGCGGGAATTAATATGGATAACTTCATCTACAATTTCATTTCTGGAATTTCCCCTGAGATTATTAATTCTCCCTCTGTCGCTTTTTCAATTTCTTCAACAGTAACGCCAGGTGCTCGTTCTAATAGATGAAAAGCTCCATTTTTCACTTCTAACACTGCCAAATTGGTAACAACTTTGGTAACACAATTAACTCCAGTTAAAGGAAGGGAACACTTCTTCAACAGTTTGCTTTCTCCTGCTCTGTTCGTATGCATCATAGCCACAATAATATTTTCAGCTGATGCAACCAAGTCCATCGCTCCGCCCATGCCTTTTACCATTTTACCAGGTATTTTCCAGTTCGCAATATCTCCACTTTGATCTACCTCCATGGCTCCTAAAACGGTCAGCTGAACCTTACCTGCTCTTATCATTGCAAAGCTGTCGGAAGAGTCGAAAAAAACCGAGCCCGGCATGGTTGTAATCGTTTGTTTTCCCGCATTGATTAAGTCAGCGTCTATGTTTTCCTCCTTAGGGAAAGGGCCCATACCTAATAAACCGTTTTCCGATTGAAGCGTAACATCTATACCCTCTGGAATGTAATTTGCAACCAAAGTTGGAATTCCAATTCCTAAATTAACGTACCAGCCATCTTGTAATTCTTGTGCAATTCGCTTTGCTATTTCTTCTTTTCCTAACATAACTTACTATTTAGAAATTGTTTTTTGCTCTATCCTTTTCTCGTAATTTTTACCCTCAAAAATTCGATGAACGAATATTCCAGGAGTGTGAATCTCATTAGGATCTAGCTCTCCGGGTTCAACTAAATGTTCCACCTCAGCAATCGTTATGGTACCTGCCATGCCCATAACCGGATTAAAGTTTCTAGCGGTCGCTTTAAATACTAAATTCCCTTTTGTATCTCCTTTCCATGCTTTTACAATCGAATAATCTGACACCAAGCTTTCTTCTAAAATATACATTTTACCATTGTACTCTCTTGTTTCCTTGCCTTCTGCTATCTCAGTTCCATAACCTGCAGGTGTAAAAAATGCAGGAATTCCTGCTCCACCAGCTCTGCACTTTTCTGCTAATGTTCCTTGAGGCGTTAATTCTACCTCTAATTCTCCACTTAACATTTGTCTTTCAAACTCAGCATTCTCGCCTACATAAGAAGAAATCATTTTCTTGATTTGATGATTTTTTAGCAACAAGCCCAAGCCAAAATCATCCACCCCTGCATTATTTGATATACAGGTCAGGTCTGTTATTTTCGGCTTTTTTGACAAAGCTTCGATGCATTTCTCTGGAATCCCACACAATCCAAACCCCCCTAACATTAAAGTCATTCCGCTTTTGATTCCTGCTATTGCTTCTTCAGCATTTTTTACAACTTTTTTCATCCTGTGTTTTTTATTGTGACCAATCAACTCCACCTCCTGAACCAGTTCCAAAGTCGGTTGGTGTTCCATATTTTTTACAATCTAACTCAATAGAAATTGGAGTTTCCGGTTTTTCAAAGTCTCCTTTAGAAATTTGTAAGGTAGAGTCAGCGTATACTTTATTCATAAAATAACCCCACATGGGTAGTGCGGTGTTAGCGCCTTGGCCATAGTAGGTCCGATCAAAACGAATGGAACGATCTTCTGCTCCTACCCAAACACCTGTTACCAAATCGGGAGTAATGCCAATAAACCAACCGTCTGAGTTATTTTGAGTAGTTCCTGTTTTTCCTGCAATGGGATAAGGAATACCGGCGTAAGGCCTGCTTTCTGACTTCGCCCCTCTAAGTCTGACTCCTGTTCCTGGTGTGTTTTCTTTGAGGTCATTATTGTAATTATAAGAAGTAACCCCCTCCATTAATTTAAGCATTACGTAAGCGTTTTCTTCACTCAACGCTTCACGAGATTCTGGAATGTATTCTACAATAACTTCGCCTTCCTTATTCTCTATTCGAGCTAAAAATTGTGGCTTGGTATAAACACCTTTATTCGCAAAGGTTCCAAAGGCTCCAACCATTTCATAAACTGAAACATCAGCGACGCCTAATGCAAGAGAAGGTACTGCGGGCAATTCAGAAGTGATCCCTAAATCTTGAGCCATTTTTACCGCAGCCTCAGGACCAAATTGTTTCATCACCCAAGATGTTATTGTGTTCATCGAGGTGGCTAAACCATATCTCAAAGAAACGTTATAACCGTACTCGCCATCAGAATTTTCCGGGGCCCAATCTTTTAAGAGACCAAACGTTCCTTTCTTGAAAACATAAGGTACATTAGGCACCTCATAACATGGAGAAAAGCCTGCCTCAATAGCTGTTGCATAAACGAAAGGCTTAAAGGTTGACCCTACTTGTCGTTTCCCTTGACGTACATGATCGTATGCAAAATTGTCGTAGTCGATGCCACCAACCCAAGTTCTTATGTAACCAGTTTGTGGTTCCATGCTCATCATCCCTGCTTGTAAAAAACTCTTGTAGTATCGGATTGAATCCCTAGGACTGAGCACAGTATCTATGTCGCCTTTCCAAGAAAACACTTTCATTGGAACCGGTACGTCAAAAGATTTCATAATTTCTTCCTCCGTATAGCGCTTCGTTTGATGTCCGCAATCCTCAGCGGTACAAACCGTCATTAATTCTCCTTCTACTTCTTCCTCCGCAAGTATTTTTCCTCTTCTTCCACAATTCTCGCATTGCAAACCACTCATAATTAAATACCGTTCACTTCTTTTAATCGCAGCGTTCATTATTCGTTCTACCTCTGAAGATTTCAGATCAGAACTAAATGGGTTGTTTTTTTTCTTTGCCAATGCTCGAAAGAAATCGTCTTGAAGCTGATAACGTAAGTGTTCTTTCACTGCATACTCTGCATATTCTTGCATTTTATAGTTCAGCGTAGTATATATTTTTAATCCATCGCTGTATAAATCATATGCTTCTCCATTTGGTTTTCGCAACACCGGCAAACCGTCTTGGTCTTTTTCATTGAAAATGTTTTTAAGTTCTGCTCGTAAAACCTCTCTAAAGTATGGCGCAATTCCATCTTTATGATCTACTTTGGAGTAGCTAAAGTTTAGCGGAAGTAGTCGTAAACTATCAAACTCTTGTTTCGATATTTTTTCATTCTTAAGCATTTGCCCCAACACCACATTCCTTCTGTGCTTAACAGTATCGGGTCTTCTTAATGGGTTAAACAATGAGGAGTTTTTTAACATTCCCACAAGCATGGCCGATTCTTCAATTTTTAAGCTGTCCGGAACCGTTCCAAAATACACTTGTGCCGCAGACTTAATTCCGACTGCGTTATTAACAAAATCATAGCGATTTAAATACATCGCAATAATTTCATCTTTTGTATACAATCGTTCTAACTGGCCCGAAATAATCCACTCCTGTACTTTCTGTCCTAATCTACCCAAAGCAGAGTTTGGCACTCCTGAAAAAAGCATTTTTGCCAATTGTTGGGTAATTGTACTTGCTCCCCCTTTCTTTCCCAAATAAAACACTGCTCGTGCTAATCCTTGCAAATCAATTCCTGAATGGTTGTAGTAGCGTTCATCTTCGGTTGAAACTAGGGCTTCAATCATAAATGGAGAAATAGCATCATAATCTACATTTACTCTGTTTTGATAGAAATACTTTCCTAATACCTTGCCGTCAGCTGTATATACTTCAGTTGCCAAGTTACTTTTTGGGTTAACCAAGTCGTCAACTTTAGGTAACGGCTCAAAACCGAACCATGAGTTGGCAGCTGAAAACAAAAGCAACACAAATAAACAAACAGGTAAGATTACACACACCCAAAATAAGGTTGCCAGTTTTAGATAACTCCGTTTTTCTTTTTCCAAAGCTTATTCGTTTACTTTTTTTACAGAAATTCCTATGTCTGTGACGTTGTCCAAGTTTTCGTCGCGCATAGCTTGCTCTATTTCAAAATAATACTCGCCTTTTTCAGGAAATAAAGGTCCTTGTTTAAACCGAAACTGATAATCAAATATATCACCTATCCCTTTACCCATCCAACGTCCTTTATTATTTGCTAAAATCATTTGAGCAGTATCTTTCGCGATTTTACCTGAAGGACTTTTACTTTTAATAAAAAGATATATGTTCTGATACGGATAGTCTCCTCCGTGTCTAAAGTTCAAGTATAAGTCGTAAATAGCTGCTGTATCCTTTATTTCAAATTCAAAAAACGCCTTTTCATTGCGCTCCCAAGTGGCATTTTTTATTCTCAAATTTTCCTCAAAAACCGTAGAACTATCGCATGCTACCAAGGTAGTCAAAAACAAAAATACCGTTGCTATGGATGTTATTCGATTCATTCTGTTGGCTTGCTTTGTGCGTCTTTATTGGGCTTATTGCGGTTGTTCGGTCGTCGCTTTTTAAACGGTTTTTTCTTAGCCGAAGGTCCTTTTCTTTCCCCAGTATTCTGGTTGTCTTTATTTTGGGCTTGTTTGTTGTTTCCCCCTTGTTGAGATTGTCCTTGGCCAGACTTATTGCCTGATTTTTTCTTTGGACGACGTTTTTTTTGCTTCATCTGCTTGTCAAAGCGAGTCAAGTCATCCTGCCCTACAACATTTTCATAATCTGGCTTTGCCTCTACAAGGACAGTACTAAAATCTTTAAGGCTATCTACCTTCTCTTCTTTTTTGTTAATCGCAATGACTTCTTTTACTCTGTCTAAGGTCATTTCAATAAACTCATACGGCTCATCTTGATAGGAATACCACATTTTATTAGCAAAAATGTCCATCTTCTGAAAAAATGCATTCCCTTTTTTCGTCTTCAATTTTAATTTTGTATCCGGAAACTTTTTCAACTCATCCACATACGTATCTAATTCAAAGTTTAGACAACACTTTAACTTTCCGCACTGCCCAGCTAATTTTGTTGGATTTAATGAAAGTTGCTGGTAGCGAGCTGCTGAAGTAGAAACAGACCTAAAATCTGTTAACCAGGTAGAACAACATAACTCTCTTCCACAAGACCCAATTCCACCTAACCTTCCTGCCTCTTGTCGAGCGCCGATTTGCTTCATTTCGATTCTAACCTTGAACGTATCTGCCAATTTCCGAATCAAATCTCTAAAATCAACTCTTTCATCTGCTGTATAATAAAACACCACTTTCGACAAGTCGCCTTGGTATTCAACATCAGAAATTTTCATTTTAAGGTTTAACTCATTCGCAACCGCACGAGCATTCAACATCGCTTCGGTTTCTTTAGCTCTACCTTCCAGCCACTTGTCTACATCATTTTCATTCGCCTTTCGGTGAATTTTTTTAAGATCGGCTTTCTGTAAAAAAATATTTTTCTTTTGCATTTGCAACCGCACCAATTCTCCGGTAAGGCAAACAACACCAACATCGTGTCCAGTTGTTGCTTCGACCTTTACAATATCGCCTTCGTACAAGCTAAATTGATCGGCATTAATGAAAAATTCTTTTCTCCCATTTTTAAACCGAACCTCAACACAATTAAAAATTTCTGTATTAGCCGGCAACGCCATGTTTGCAAGCCAGTTGAAGGTGGTTAATTTGGAGCATCCGCCATTGCCGCAACTTCCGTTGGATTTACAGCCATTAGGGACGCCATCTATCTTGTTTGAGCAAGTAGCACAGCCCATAGTATTTTATATATTCAATAGCACCTAAGCGCTAGTCTCGTTAAACAATTTGGGTAAAACCCTTAACCAACAAATGTACGTTTTTTGACTCGAAGCAAGTTCGCAAACTTCATCGACATGTCCATGAAAAGTATTTTCGCATATGCATTTCTACAAACATGATAATGAGCTTCATTCAAAATTTCCATAATCCCAAAAACATTATTTTCATGCACAAAAGGGGCAAACTTTTGCAAGAAATTACCCTCTGGTCCATCAAAGCGTTTCAATGTTGATCCAGCATAGTTTCGAATCATTCCTTCTCGCATTACTTCTAAGGCATATTCTAGAAATTGCTTTTGCCTTTCTCTTCCAAACTTTCTTTCACTTACCTGCTCTACCCATGCGTGCATTTTTTCAATGTTTGCTTCATAGCAAGCCCGCATCCATGTAACAAATAAGTTAAAATACATTTCTGCGTCTTCCGATGAATGTAGCTTTTCTTCTGCTTGCAAAACATCTCCATCAGAAAGTGCAGCAATTTGTTGAGCGCGCTCTTCGTCAATTCCTCCTTTTTTTGCCAAGTATTTCTTCAGTTCTGAAAACTCAACAGGAGGAACGCGAATCATTTGAGTTCTGGAAGTAATGGTCCTTAGAAGAGCCTCTTCATCTTCAGCAATCAATATAATAATCGTTTTCCCAATTGGCTCTTCTATTAGTTTCAGCAGCTTATTAGAAGCTTGTGGGTTTAATGTTTCAGGCTTCCAAATCAATAAAAACTTAAATTCATACTCAAAAGCTTTTAAGTTTAATTTTTTTATAATCGCCTGACTCTCATGAACACTGATTATGCTTTGCTTTTGTTCAATGCCAATTGTTTTGTGCCACTCTTCCAAGTCAAAGTAAGGCTTCTCTAAGTTTAACGCTCTCCAGTCGTTTATAAAATCATCGCTAACTGGTTTCGTTTTTACTCCTCCTGTTGTACTTACTGGGAAAGAAAAGTGCAGATCAGGGTGTACTAATTTATTGAACTTTAAACAAGAAGGGCAGGCTCCACAGGAATCCGTTTCTTGCTTGTTTTTGCAAGCGATAAACTGCACATATGCAATGGCCAATGGAAGAGGTCCAAATCCGCTTTTACCAACAAACAATTGCGCATGAGAAATACGCCCCTCTTTGACGGTTTGAATAAGTCGACTCTTTAATTGGGACTGTCCAACTATTTCTTTAAAATGCATGCACCAAAGATAAATGTTCTTTTGCTAGTCAAAATCATTTATCATAAGAAATATTAAGTTTGTAGTTGAATAACTTTTGATGAAATACGAGCCATGCAAAACATAGAAACATTTGATTTTCAAGATAAAAAAGCCCTAATTAGAGTTGACTTTAATGTGCCTTTGAACAGTAACTTTGAAGTTACAGATGCAACCCGAATTAACGCTGCTGTGCCTACCATAAAAAAAGTGCTCGCCGGAGGAGGTTCGGTTATTTTAATGTCCCATTTAGGCCGACCTAAGGGAGAAAAACAAGACAAGTTCTCATTAAAACATATTGTTGCTACGGTTAGTGAAAAGTTAGGCGTTCCTGTGCAGTTCGCTGAAGACTGCATTGGCACTGCTGCGATAGAAGCAGCAGGTAAAATCAAAAGTGGAGAAGCCTTATTATTAGAAAACTTGCGTTTTTATAATGAAGAAACTGAGGGCGATGTGGTTTTTGCAAAAAAATTAGCTGACCTAGGAGACGTGTACATTAACGATGCTTTCGGAACGGCGCACAGGGCGCACGCTTCCACAGCAATTATTGCTTCTTTTTTCAAAGACAAAATGTTTGGTTACGTCATAGAAAACGAATTAGAAGCCGCTCAAAAAGTAGTTGAAAATAGCGAGCGACCTTTCACTGCAATTATGGGTGGTGCAAAAATTTCTGACAAAATTTTATTGATAGAAAAGCTACTAGATAAGGTGGATAATTTAATAATTGGAGGAGGCATGAGTTACACCTTCTTTAAAGCATTGGGCGGAGAAATAGGGGCTTCGTTGGTTGAAAGCGATAAACTAAATTTAGCAAGAACAATTTTAGAACTAGCGAAAGAAAAAAACGTTAATCTATGCCTGCCAACCGACTCTATTATTGCTTCAGAATTTAGCAACGATGCTAACATTAGTGGTAGCGAAAACACATCCATACCAAGTGGGTGGATGGGTTTAGATATTGGCCCAAAGGCAATTGAAGAGTTTTCCGCTATCATAAAAAAGTCAAAAACCATTATGTGGAATGGTCCTATGGGAGTTTTTGAAATGAGCAACTTCGAAAATGGCACTAAATCGGTGGCACAAGCTATTGCGGGTGCAACAGAAAACGGCGCGTATTCTTTAATCGGTGGAGGAGACTCAGCAGCTGCAATTAACAAATTCAATTACCAAGATAAAGTAAGCTACATTTCAACAGGTGGAGGTGCATTGTTAGAATACTTAGAAGGCAAAGAGTTACCAGGATTAAAAGCAATTAGAGATTAACTAATTGTTTAGACCCCTAAATCTTCCGCTTTCTCCTCAACAGTGTTCTTTAAATCATTTGCTTTCTCTTTTACCTTACTAATCTCAAAGTCCTCTAACAATTCTTTAAATGGAGCTGTGGCTAATTTAATTGGTTCGTACAGGATGGAGTCATTAGCAAAGTCGTTTTCCACAAATTCAAACTTTCGGTTTATGTTTTCGAAAAAATAAAGAACAGTGCTTATGATTAGGGCAAACTTTAAAGTACCAAATAACAATCCTAAAATTCTATTTACGAAACCAAGTGCAACCAGCTTTAACGCTTTATTTAAAAGTCGAGCTGCCAAAAAAACAGCAAAAACAATCAGGACAAAAGTGACTAAAAAGCTAATTAACCCAAGCCACTCTTGGGTGATATCAACATACAACTTTAATTTTTCAGCCGTATAGTCAGAAAATTTAATTGCCCCGTAAATGCCTAAAATTAGGCCAACTAAAGCTGCTAGTTCAAGTACCAAGCCTTTTTTAAAGCCCATTACCGCACCCCAAAGTAGAGGAATTATCAATATAATATCTATCTGACTCATGTGTTTCTGGCTGCTAAACTATAACTAATTTTGCTTTGTATGGAAATTGAATTTCAAAAAAAGTGGGATCAGCTTGCAATTCAAATCAACAAGCGATTTAATGATGAGTTAGATGTCGAATCAATGCTATTTGTCATTGGGATGCAGGAACTAGGACAGGTAGTAGATAAGTTTACCAAAGACCAAAAGTTAGAGGTTATTCACGTTGCAGTGTGCGCTATTTTAGAGCCATTTGGGTTTTACGAATACGAAGGACGAGACAAAGATGCATGGCCTCATTGGAAAGTGGTGAAAGAACTGCCACGATTAAACAATGACGAGCAAGAACAACTTCTTAAAGAAGGCATTTTAGAGTATTTTGAGAGCTCGCCTTTTATGAATTCGTTTACCTAAAAACTAATTTTCTCTCAGTCGTATTATCGCTTCTTGGTGACTTCCGTTTTACTTCCAATAAAGCACTCGCCGAGTCAATAAGAACCGTATCGTTTGGCTGTCGAACTAACGCAATATCAATAAGAATGGTGTTGTCATAAGAAAAGTATGCCTTTCCGAAGTCATCTGTTCGTTCCACATCAATTACATCTGCATTGAGAATTCCTGAAACGGCACCAGGCGCAGACGTTCTTACCCAGGCGCCTCGCACAGGACTGTTATCATTTCGAACAACGGTTACTTCTAAGTCCGGAGATATTTCTTTTTCACATGAAAAAGAGAAAGCTACAGCAAGTATTATAAGGAAAGTTGGGTATATTTTTTTCATACTTTTGTCGAAATGTCTAATAAACTTCTAGTACAAATTTAATACAATTTTGAACAAGCTAATTATAAGTCTTCTTTTTTGCCTTTTTGTTGCTTTTACCGGCCAAAGTCAAACGCTGGTTTCAATGGAAACTAGTGCAGGTGAAATTATTATAAAACTGTATGATGACACCCCTCTGCACAAAGCAAATTTTTTAAAATTAATTAAAGAAGATTTTTATGATAGTTTGCTGTTCCATCGAGTTATAAAAGATTTTATGATGCAAGGTGGTGATCCAAATTCTAAAAATGCTTCTCGTTATAAAAAATTAGGTACAGGAGGCCCAGGGTACTCCATCGATGCTGAACTAGCACCTCAACACATACATAAAAGAGGCGCTTTAGCGGCAGCTAGAAATCCGGATAATATTAATCCAGAGAAAAAAAGTAACGGCTCACAGTTTTACATTGTGACTGGTAGAAAGTATCCAAGAAAGTACATGCCTCGCTTCGAAGAGAGCAGAGGCAAAAAATATTCTGAAAAAGAAATCGTTGCATATGAAACCTTAGGCGGCGCGCCACATCTAGATGGCTTGTATACCGTTTTTGGTGAAGTAATGAGGGGTTTAGATGTTGTGGCTGCGGTTTGTAATGCTCCCGTAAACGGAGCAAACCGCCCATTAAAGGATGTTTACATTTTAAATATAAAGGTGACTCAATAATGTTAAGTAAGGCAAAAGAACTATTAGAAGAAACAAAACAATTCAAAGCAACAAGCTTAGAGGAAGTGGAGGCATTTAGAATTAAACTGTTGGGCAGCAAAGGTGAGCTGAAAAAGCTGTTTGCCGAGTTTAGAAATGTAGCAACGGAAGACAAAAAGGAATTTGGAGCGGTATTGAATCAACTGAAAGAGCAAGCTCAAGAGAAAGTTGATGCTTTAAAGTCAGGATTGTCTAACTCGAAGAAATCTGAAGACTTCAGCAATTTTGATTTTAGCCGTCCGACAACCTTAAATCAAATTGGCTCTCGGCACCCCATTTCGATTATTAAGAATGAAATTATTGAACTCTTTAACCGCATTGGTTTTCAGGTTTCTGAAGGTCCGGAAATTGAAGATGATTGGCACAATTTTTCTGCGCTAAACTTTCCGCCAGAACACCCTGCAAGAGACATGCAGGATACTTTTTTTGTAGAAAAAGATCCAGACATAGCCTTGAGAACGCACACCAGTTCCGTTCAGGTTAGAGTAATGGAAAACTCCACTCCACCTATCCGAACTATTTCTCCGGGACGTGTTTATCGTAACGAAGCAATTTCTGCAAGAGCGCATTGCTTTTTCCACCAAGTGGAAGGATTGTACATCGATAAAGACGTTTCTTTCGCGGACTTGAGACAAACGTTATTATACTTTGCACAAGAGATGTTTGGTAAGGAAACGGAAATTCGATTAAGACCTTCTTACTTTCCTTTTACCGAGCCAAGCGCAGAAATGGATGTTTCGTGCACCATTTGTAGCGGTAAAGGTTGTAACGTTTGTAAATACACCGGTTATTTAGAAATTCTAGGCTGTGGAATGGTAGATCCTAATGTATTGGAAAACTGCGGTATCGATTCAAAGGGACATTCCGGCTTTGCTTTTGGAATGGGCGTAGAGCGAATTGCACAGTTGAAATACAATGTGAACGACTTGCGCTTGTATTCTGAGAATGACAAAGGCTTTTTAGATCAGTTTAAGTCGGCAATGTAGGTAATGACTAATTAATAATTCGTTAATTACTATTGAATTATTTCGTCATTGCGAATGGAGTGCAACGGAATGTGACAATCGGTTATTCATAAAACAGATTGCTTCACTCCTATCGTCTTTCGCAATAACAGATAGTAATGGGTAGTAGGGCACTCATAACCAGATTGCTTCACTCACTCCCCAAGTCGTTCGCAATAAAGGTCATTTTAACTATCGGAACCAAACACTAGGCACTCTAAACTCTCCTACTTTAAGTACTTCTTTACTTTCCAACGCCAAGTACTCTTAACTCTAAGAACTTCTTACTTAAACGACCAATCGTATTGGTCTAAATTCAGCAGGCATTTTTCCAATAAATCGATCGAAGCTGTAATGTCCTCTTTGTGCGCCATTTCAATGGTTTGGTGTAAATGCCTCGTTGGTATTGAAACTGCTCCCGAAATAGAACCTCCATCATTCATTCGTTGAATTCCTGCAGTATCAGTTCCTCCAGCAGGTAAAATTTCTGGCTGCCATTTAATTTTATTATCGTTGGCTACCTTTTTCATGAAGGCCACCATACGGTAATCGCAAATGGTTTGAGAGTCCATTATTTTTATGGCTGTTCCTTCGCCCAAGGACGTTATTTTTTCGTGCGCGGAAGCTCCCGGTAAGTCATATGCAATGGTAGTGTCCAACCCAAAACCAAAGTCTGGTTGAATGTCCATAGCTGAAACATTTGCTCCTCTAATTCCCACCTCTTCCTGAACGGTAAAAACTCCATAAATATCGTAAGGTACTTCCTTGTCCTTTAGCGCTCTTAACGTTTCAATTAAAATGTACACTGAAATTCTGTTGTCGATTGACTTACAGTTAACACAGTCTCCCATTTCCATTAATTCGCTGTACCGTGTAATTGTATTGCCTACCTCAACCAATTTCTCCACTTCTTCTTTCTTCATTCCCAAATCAATGAAGTATTCTTTTGTCTTTGCAGGCTTGTTTCTCTCTTCAGGGCTCATTACATGAATCGGTTTCGCACCCATCACTCCCATCACATCTTTCTTCCCATGAATAATGACGCGCTGAGAAGTTAATGTTTTAGGATCAAAACCGCCTAATGTGTGGAAACGAACAAAACCGTTTTCATCGATGTGTGTCACAATGAAACCAATTTCGTCCATATGCGCACCAATCATTACTCGCTTACTTTCCTTCCCTTTTTTAATAGCGTAAACATTCCCCATGTTGTTCACCTTTATTTCGTCTACAAGTGGAGCAACCTCTTTAATTACATACTCTCTAATACGCTGCTCGTAACCCGGAGCCCCAGCAATTTCACAAATATCTTTTAGTAAGGGAATTTTAATTTTCATCTTGTTTGTTTTAATTTTCAACCTATTCTACATAGCTCAATTTAACCATATTCGACTGCCCTTTTTCATTAATTGGCATACTCGCAATGTTAATAATCAAATCTTTTTCTTCCACGTAATCGGCTTTTTTCAACAAATACTTAATGTCTGCAATGGTGTGGTCTGTGCTTACAAATTTATCATAGTAAAACCCTTGAACTCCCCAAACTAAACTAAGCTTGTTAAGCAAGCTGTGGTTTCCTGTGAAGGCAAAAATCCCAGCTTTTGGTCGGAAACTAGAGATTTTAGAGGCTGTATATCCTGAATGCGTCATGGTTACAATAGCTTTAGAATCTACTCTTTGAGATAAACGACAGGCGTTGTAACAAACAGAATCTGAAATAAAACGATCTTCATTTACTTCAGCCGGTGGAAATTCTAAGTGGTAAATAGAATCTGACAATTCAATCTGTTCAATAATTTTTGTCATCGCTTTAATAACCTCAATGGGGTAAGCTCCAACAGATGTTTCTGCGCTTAACATCACAGCGTCGGCTCCATCTAAAACAGCATTCGCAACATCATTTACTTCTGCCCTAGTTGGAGAAATACTTTCAATCATGCTCTCCATCATCTGTGTAGCAATGATAACAGGCTTTGCTGCTCTCAAGCACTTTTTTACCAGGTCTTTTTGAATCAGCGGAACTTGCTCCATTGGCACCTCAACACCCAAGTCTCCTCTGGCAACCATAATTGCATCTGACTTTTCAACGATATCGTCAATATCATCTAATGCTTCAGGTTTTTCAATTTTTGCAATTACTCGAGCCAGGTTACCTTCCTTTTTAATCAAATGTTTTAATTCAATAATCTCTCTTGCAGACCGCACAAAAGACAATCCAATCCATTCCATGTTATGCTCTAATGCAAAAGCCAAATCCTCTTTGTCTTTCGGAGTTAAACTAGGCATAGAAATTTTTGTATTCGGCAGGTTTACTCCTTTGTTGGAAGAAAACTTTCCGCCGTTTAAAAATTTAGCCTTTACTGTCGTTTTTCTATCCGTGTCTATAATTTCTAAAGCTAGCTTTCCGTCGTTTATTAAAATCTTCTCTCCTTTTTGAACGTCTTTAGGAAATGTTTTATAACTAATGTAAGCTCTAGTACCGTCTCCCTCAATTTCTTCGTTCGTGAATTCAATTACATCTCCTACCTTTACTTCAGTTCCTTCCTTTATTTTTCCAACCCTGATTTTTGGTCCTTGCAAGTCACCCAATAGCGCTGTATGTATTTGCTGCTCTTTATTTATTTGTCGAACCCGTTTAATTACATCTACGTGGTCACTATGTTCTCCGTGCGAAAAGTTAATTCGTATTACATTCACTCCTTCCGCAATAATAGCTTCCAACATTTTTTTAGACGAGGTTGCCGGCCCTACGGTAGCGACAATTTTGGTTTTTTTAGTTGTTTTCATTTTTTCTTTTTAAAACAATAAATTGCTTTTTGACTTTAATTGATCTACTTCAACTTCATACGTTGTAAGCACGTTTTTAATTTCTCCTATCTTATTTATTAACTCCTCTTTTTCTGCACCTCTTAGTATCCCTCGAATTAATAAAAAATAATCTGATTTTTTCTCTTCAGGAATTAAAACCCCTTTTGAACAGCGGTTGTTAATCAGGTAATATTCTAGATGGTTTTCATCATCTATAAAACTAAAGAATGAATAGCTCTGATTGTCACCCTTAATATTGATCTCATAGTTTTCCCCTTTTTCTAAGTCAAACTCTAAAACGTTGTTTATCTCCCAGCTTAAACGGTAATCTTTAGCGTGACTGCAAATACCAACCAGTTCAAAATCATAGTCTTCTTCTACCTCTAGGGTTAACTTTGCCATAAAGAATTACAATATCCTTTTTTTCATGAGATTAAGAACAAATTTACATCTTTAAATGGAGATTTTAAGTAGAGTGCACTATTCAATACTTCACAAACGGTGAGACATTAAGGTGCTTTGCTTAACTTTAGTAACATGAATTTACTTCGCAAAAGACTCTTCACTACGTTACTCCTTGTTTTCGCTGCCGTTTTAGGACTTTATTTCAGTGGAAATATGCATTTACTTAAGGCAATAAAAAGTACCTATTTAGTAGGTAAAACCGGCCCTACGATTGATGACTATTATAAATTTATTAACATAACTGTTGAAGCCAACCAACCTCAGCCTTTGCTTTTTTACGGCGTGACTTCAAATGTTAATCTAACGCCTGAGGAAGAAGATCTCTTCGAAAAATGGGAAACAAGTGCCTTTGTCACATTAAAAGATGGAAAAATGCTGTTTGAAAAGTATTGGGATAAATATTCGGACGAGAGTTTAACCAACAGCTTTTCTATGGCAAAAGGCTTTACTAGTTTGTGCATTGGTGCTGCCATCAAAGAAGGAAAGATTAAATCTACTAATCAGCTTATTAGTGATTTTTTCCCCGAGTATGAAGGTAGTGGTATTCGAATAAAACACTTACTACAAATGAGCAGCGGTATAGACTTTGGCGAAAGCTACGGCGACCCATTTGGATTTATGGCCAAAGCATATTATGGCACAGATGTATACAACTTAACGCTTTCTAAAAAGAGCACTAAACCTCCTGGTGTTGAGTGGAAATACCAAGGAGGAAACACCTTGTTATTGTCTTTCATTATTCAAAAAGCCACCGGAAAATCACTTTCAACCTATTTTTCGGAAAACTTTTGGCAACCAATCGGTGCAAAAAACGATGCGCTCTGGACTTTGGATATAAAAGAAGGAAAAGAACGTTCATATTGTTGTTTTTAGAGCAATGCACGTGATTTTGCTAAAGTTGGACAGGTTATTTTGGATAGTGGCAAAGTACATGGCAAAGAGCTCATCAGTTTAGATTACTTTAAGGCATCGTTTACTCCTGTTAAACTTTCTGACGAATTTGGAAACACTGTAAACCACTACGGATACCAATGGTGGCAGGGCAACTATAACGGAACTTCTTTCCGCTATGCAAGAGGAATTTTAGGGCAGTACATCGTTGTTGTACCAGAGTGGAGTTTAGTTTTTGTTCGCTTAGGCAAAAAAAGAGACCCAACGAGAAATGCTATTATTCCGAGTGATTTATTAGAATATTTTCAAATAGTAGAGCGTATAAATAGCTTGATTTAACTTTATATTTTTGACTTGATTCTAGTTAGACACTTCTGCATTAATCTCTGCTCAAATGGAACAGTTTTTGATGGTGCGGCAGCCGTAAATTAAACAGGTTATAAATGCGCTTCCTCCTTCTCTTGACTTCTTCGTTGTTCATACTAACCAGTTACGCTCAAAAAGTTGTTGTTGTCGATTCTGAGTCTAAAATTCCTTTGCAGTTTGTAAGCGTAGTGGCATACCCAAGTCAACAATCTATCACCACAAACGCTAACGGGGTTGCAGATATAAATGTGTTGAGCGGGAATGATTACTTGCTTTTTCAAATGATGGGCTATGAACAGTCTAAAGTTAAATTAACTAGTTTAGATTTATCTGTTAACTTTGTTTTCCTTCAAAAGTCATATTTCGATGTTGGTGAAGTTGTGATCTCTGCAACAAGATGGAAACAACAAAGAAGAGATGTTCCACAAAAAATATCCACCATATCTCCTGAAGATTTTCGTTTATTAAACCCTCAAACTTCTGCAGATCTGCTATCTACCTCGGGAGATGTTTATATTCAAAAGAGTCAACAGGGTGGCGGAAGCCCAATGATTAGAGGGTTTTCAACCAACCGTTTACTGTATGCGGTAGATGGAATACGAATGAACAATGCAATATTTAAAAGTGGCAATCTGCAGAATGTTATTTCATTAGATGCTTTTGCTATGGAAAATGTAGAGGTGCTTTTTGGTCCTGGTGCTATTATTTATGGTAGCGACGCCATTGGTGGAGTTATGAGCTTCAATACCAAGACGCCGACCTTAAGTAGCGATAGTTCTATTTTATTTACGGGTTCGGCAGCTCTTCGTGGAGCAACAGCAAATGAAGAAGAAAGTTTTCACATAGACCTTTCTGTAGGTGGCGAAAAATGGGGGCTACTAAGCAGTTTTACTAGAAGCGATTATGGTGATTTAAGAATGGGTAAAAATGGGCCCAAAGACTACTTAAGAGACTCTTTAGTTGTCACCCAAAACGGACAAGACTTTATTGCTAAAAACAGTGATAATCTATTGCAACGACCGAGTGCTTTTAGTCAAATTAACTTGATGCAAAAAGTCCTTTTTAAACCGAATGACAAGTGGTTATTTAAATATGGTTTTCATTTTTCTGAAACTTCAGAATACGGGAGGTATGACCGATTAACGCAAAAAAGAGGCGGAACCCTGCGGTTTGCGGAATGGAATTATGGCCCTCAAAAATGGCAAATGCACCACGCTGAAGTTGAGTTAAACAACAAAACAACCCTTTTCGATCGGGCTAAACTTAATCTTGCTTTTCAACAATTTGAAGAAAGTCGAATTGACAGAAGTCTTAACAGCTCTAACAGAAGAAAAAGAACAGAAAACGTCAACGCCTATTCGGCGAATTTAGATTTTACAAAAAAAATAGGTGGTGGTCATGAATTGTTTTACGGGGTTGAAAGCGTTATTAACCAGGTTAACTCAAAGGGGTTTTCAACCGATATCATTACCCTACAAAAACAAGACATTCAAACAAGATATCCAGATGCGCTATGGCTTTCTAATGCGGTTTACCTCACCGATCATATTCAAATTAACGACAAATTAAGCTTAGACGCAGGAGTTCGAGTCAGCCAGTTTGCAATGAATGCAGAGTTTGACCAACGGTTTATTCAACTCCCTTTCCAACAAATAAGCTTAAATAAAGCTGCTTTAAACGGTAGTTTGGGGGTGCTTTACAGGCCTGTAGACTCTTGGGTGGTAAGCGCAAACTTATCTACCGGGTTTAGGGCGCCAAATGTTGACGACATGGGTAAAATATTCGACTCTGAAGATTTCGCCGTAGTAGTGCCCAACAACCAGTTAACCGCAGAATACGCCTACAATGCAGAACTTTCCGCTTCAAAAACGTTTGGCAGTACTTGGGAGTTTGATATTACTGGTTTTTATACCTACCTAAACAATGCATTGGTTCGTCGAAACTCAACCTTAAATGGTAATGATAGCATATTTTTTGATGGAGGGTTAAAAAGAGTTCAATCCATTCAAAACGCTGCATTTGCTGAGGTTTTTGGCCTTCAAACCGGTGTTGAAGCACGAATTACAAAACAAATCAAATTCGAAAACAAGTTAAATGTTCAGCGCGGAACAGAAGAGTTGGAGGATGGGAGCACAAGCCCTTCGAGACATGTTGCACCGCTCTTCACCGTTTCTAGGTTAAGTTATGTAAATGAAAAACTTCAGATTCAAGCATCATTTATTTACAACCATCAAGTTGAACACGAAGACCTAAATGATGGAGAACAAGAAAAGTCCTATTTATATGCCGCCGACGAAAACGGTCTGCCCTATTCTCCTTCATGGTATACCTTTAACATTAACGCTCAGTATAAAATCAACAAAAACATTTTGTTTAATTTGGGAGTTGAGAACCTTACAGATCAGCTTTATCGGCCATATAGCTCAGGAATAAGTAGGCCTGGCAGAAACGTTACTGGTTCTATTGTAGCTACCTTTTAATTATGGCATTGAAGAACTAAGAGATTGTTGTATTCGAAAAAAGGGAGTTACAGAATCTTTTCCGTTCGATGAGCACATTCTTGTTTTTAAAGTAATGAACAAAATGTTCGCCTTAACTAATATAACAACCTGCGAGAGCGTGAACTTAAAATGCGATCCAGCAAAAGCATTAGAGCTTAGAGCAGCATTCGAAGGTGTATTAGAGGGCTATCACATGAGCAAAAAACACTGGAATACAGTTCTGCTTGAGTCTGACATAAGAACGTCGCATTTATTGAGTCTAATTGATGACAGTTATAACCTAGTTGTGAGCAAGCTAACCAATAAAGAAAAAGAAGCCTTAAGTCTACTTTAACAATTGTAATCTAATAGATTTATCTAATTTGGCTGAACAGCTAAGCATATGGAAGAAACAGCAAAAGACAAGAGTTTTTTAAAAACATTGATAAAGTACTTTTTACAAGGTCTTTTTTATGTTGTTCCCATTGGCGTAACGGTTTACCTCATCATATGGCTAGTTGTTAAAATTGATGGAATCATAAATTTAGACTTTCCTGGACTCGGCTTAATTGCTATTCTAGTTGGCATTACAGTAATTGGTTTTTTAGGTTCTCACTTTTTTGTCTCTTATCTGCGCCCGTTGGACAGAGCAATGGAAAAAACTCCATTAATTAAGTTGGTTTATACCTCTATGAAAGATATGATGAGTGCTTTCGTTGGAAAGAAAAAACAATTTAAAACTCCTGTTTTAGTAACAATGGGTCAGGGTGTAGAAATTGAACGAATGGGCTTTATTACGAAGGGCGACTTAAGCGACATGGGAATAAGTAATGATAAAGCAGCGGTGTATTTTCCGTTCTCTTATGGAATTAATGGTCAGGTAATGATCGTTCCAAAAAAGAATATAACTATCATTCATGCCTCTTCTTCCGATGTTATGAAGTTCATTATTTCAGGAGGAGTTACAAACGTTGAATCAACTGATAACACAAACTTAAAAACACCCGATTATGAAAATTAGAACCCTTTTTTTAACAGGAATCTTAGCTTTTAGCATAAATGCATTTGGCCACGAAGCAACTTCGGTAACAGAAAAGTCGACAGAAGTTGGGACAGAAAGAGGCACTGCTTTGAGTACAAAAATAAAAAGAGCAACAGAAAAAGACATAATAAAGTCTTGGAAATCAGAAATGAAAGGTTTTGATGAAAATGTAAAAACCAATAAGTCTACCATCACCGCAACGGACGTTAAAATAAAATCTATTGACCCTCGCGGAATAGAGGTATTTGCAGAGGCAAGGGTGGCTACAGAGCAAGAATTTGAGTTGGTTGTAATCTTTATTAAAAACGGTAAACCCTTGAGTGCTGAATCGGATTTGTCAGTTTATACAGCAGCAAAAAGCATTCTGATTGACTTTGCTAACAAATTGTCGAAAGAGGCAACTGAAGAGCACCATGAGGGCCAAAATAAAATTGTGGGAAGCCTTGTTAAAGATTTGGAACGTGCGGAAAAAGAGAAAGAAAAAGCAGAAGAGGCCATAAAAGATGTCAAGCGTGCAATAAAAGAAGCAGAAGAAACCATTAAAGAAAAAACAAAGTTTCTTTCTGAAAATAAAAAGGCACTATCTGAATTAGCAGAGAAAATTAAAGCTCAAGAACAAAAGGTAAAAAAAGCAAACGATGAACTTGACCTTTTCAAGTAGCCTAATTCTTCTTGTTTTTTTAACTGCCTGTCAAAATAAAAAAACTAGCGATGACCAAGTAACAACAGTTTCTGCTATGCAGGGTTTGTGGCAAATGCAAATGGAATTAGAAGAGGGAAAGTTTCTACCTTTTACATTTGACTTTCAAGACCGCAGGGGTCAACTTAGAATGCGAATATTTAACTCAAATGAAACTATTGAGGTTAATGAGATTGAACAGCGGAACGACTCCCTTTTTATCCAGCTGCCTATTTTTGAATCTTTCTTTGAGCTACACATACAGAATGACACAACTTTAAATGGTCGATGGGTTGATCATTATCAAGGTGATAATTATTTCATTCCAGTTGTTGCCAAATTTAACCAAGAGTCGCGTTTCCCTAACTTGAGCAATGTTTACTTAACAAATTTTGAAGGAAAGTATGAAGTTGTATTTAGTCCCGAAGCAGAAAAGCCAACAAGAGCTATCGGCCTTTTTGAACAAGATAAAAGTGTTGTAACGGGCACATTTGCCACAGAAACGGGCGATTATCGTCATTTAGCAGGAAATTCCTCTGATTCTAGTTTATTGCTTTCTACTTTTGACGGTTCTCATGCGTTCTTGTTTGAAGCAAAACAAACCGATTCTGGTTTAGTTGGGACTTTCTATTCTGGAAAGCATTGGAAAGAAAACTGGATAGCACGGAAGAATGACTCGGTAAAACTTCGAAACCCAAATGAGTTGACCTTCTTAAAAGGGGGCTATAATGAGTTGTCCTTTAGCTTCCCGAATGCGAATGGGGACAGCGTTTCCCTTCACGACAAGCAGTTTGAAAACAAGCCAGTAATTGTTCAAATTATGGGCTCTTGGTGTCCAAATTGTTTAGATGAAACTAATTATTTATCAACTTTATACAACAAATACAACCAACAAGGCTTGGAAATAATAGCTTTGGCTTTTGAACGAACGAGGACAAGAGAAAAGGCTTTTGAAAATTTAGCTCGTTTACAAAAAAGCACAGGTGCTAGATACTCCTTTTTACTCGGCGGAGCAACGAGAGAAGATAAAGCAGCAGAAAAGCTTCCGATGTTAAATCATATTATGAGTTATCCAACAGCACTATTTATTGATAAAAACAAAAAAGTTCGACGAATTCATACTGGCTTTTATGGACCAAGTACGGGTAAATTTTATGATTATTTTGTTAAAGAAACTGAAACTCTAATTGAAGAAATGCTGAATGAACAATAAGAGACAATTAATTATTAGAAGTTTGATTGGCGGCGTTGTTTACGCGAGCCTTATGGCAGGTTGAGATTATCACGATAACCTGCCTTTTAACCTTTGGAAATTTCTTTTTTACCTGCTTTTTTTTGGTGCGTCTTTGGGTTTTTTTGAATATCTTCAGTCAAAAAGAAAAACCCAAGATCAATGAAGAAAAACATAAGATCCGCTGTGATTCGAGGTCTTTTATTTGCTATTGGAATGGCATTATTTGAGTACTTCGACGGTAGTATATTTAGTATTTTTAAATTTCTTTTTCACTTTGTTTTCTTTGGTTCATTTATGGGCATCAGTGATTATTTTATGGATAAGGGAAAGAGAAAAAAAGAAAGAGAAAAACCGAATAAATAAAATATAAAACCCAACCCAGATGCTTTTATTTGGATGATAATAATCAAGAAAATCAACTTTATTTAATTTTTAATTATACTATTTTAAAACACTTACTCAAACTACATAGCTAACTATCAAAACCAAAAACCCTTAAAAAATGGAAAACACCTTTAACTTAAAAAAAATAATGCCTATTGTTTTTGGTGTTGTGGTCTTTGTGCTTGCTTTTTTCGCTGCTCAATATTTTCTATCTTCATCAGAAGAAGATAAAGCATTAACTGAAGCAGCGTTGGTTGAAAAAGCAGCAGAAATAAATCAATCTTGCCCCAAGATGGTGGATGAAGAAAAGAAACTAGAAAATGTCATGTCATCGCCAAATAATAATTTTCAATTCAACTATACTTTGGTAAATTTTTCATCAACACAGGCTTCAGACGATATGGGAGCAATACAAGAAGACCTGCAGTCTTCAATCATATCAGACCTTAAAAACAACCCCGAATTCGAGCTTTTCAAAGAAAAGAAAACAACATTGGTTTATTATTACAGTGACCGAGATGGAAATGCTATTTTCTACATAACTATTACACCAGACTTATACTAATAAAAAAAGGGCGCTAGTCCCTTTTTTTTAATTTTCATCCAGCTTTATCCTGTCCTCTCGGTTTGCTAATTCCCAAGCGGTAAGAAACGCTAAACGAGCTACTCTTGCTGTTTTCTCGTAATCAATCTTTTCAACCGTATCAGTTTCTTTGTGGTAATCTTCATGCACCCCACTAAAGTAAAAAATAACAGGTACATTATTTTTTGCAAAATTATAATGGTCTGAGCGATAATAAAAACGATTAGGATCGTTCTCGTCATTAAAGGTGTAGTCTAAGTCAATTTTTGTATACAGTTCATTTACTTTTTCGCTGACATCGTGCAGCTCAGAGCTTAACTTATCAGATCCTATTAAATAAATATAATTATCTTCTTCTGAATGTCTTTCGTCATATCTCCCGATCATATCTACATTCAAGTTAGCTACTGTATTTTCTAAAGGAAATATTGGGTGATTACTGTAATACTTTGACCCTAACAACCCTTTTTCTTCCCCTGATACTGGCATAATTAAAATGCTTCGTTTTGGACCCATGCTATCTACCACAGCTTGTTGAAACGCTTGTGCTATTTCTAGCATCGTAACCGTCCCTGTTCCATCATCATCCGCTCCATTAAAAACCACGTCTCCTTCTTTTCCAATGTGATCGTAATGCGCCGTTAATATGATAACCTCCTCCGGTTTTTCAGTTCCAGGAATGAATGCCAAAACATTTTCACTTGTTAAGTATTCCGTTGGCTTATCAATGTTTAAGGCAAATTTTAACGTTTGTCCGTTTTCCTCTTTCATCCCTTTTTTAACAAGCTTTTTCCACTTCATTCCTGCCAGTGTCGTAATTTCTTCAGCCACCGCAGTTGTTGTTGCAAGTACTATCGTTTCATTTTCGTCTACATCTTCTTTCAATACCAATTTTGGTTTGCTATAATAATGCTCGTACTTTATTAGATTATCTTTTAATTTAGGACTGTGATACATAACTAGACTGGCTCCTTTCTTCTTAGCTAACTCAATCCTTTTTTTCATGGGCCATTCACCAGAAACTTTGCTCTTTTTTGGCATTCCATCCATTATAAAAACAGCTTTCCCTTTTACATCCAATTCTGCATAATTATTGTAATCCTCTTCTTCTATTGCGTAACCAACTAAAACAATTTCATTCTCTATCTTTTGTTTCATAATGATACTGGGCGAGACAGAAAAATCTTTAAGTACAGCATATTCTTTATATCCTATCGTAAGGTTTACATTCTTTGTGGTTTGTTCAATAAGATTAAAAGTTTGAGTGAACTCTTGATTTTCGGGTGGGCTTATACCAAATGATTTGAAGTTTTGAATAAGGTAATCCATTGCCATTTTTTGACCCTTTTTACCTGTCTCCCTTCCTTCAAACTTATCTGATGCAATTATATACAGGTGCTCCTTTAACTCACCTGCGGTAATTGTTTTTGAATATTTTTCTGCATTTTCATCGTATTCTTGTGCAATACATGTTAAACCAATTGCAATTGCGCCAATGGTTAAAATAATATTTTTCATACCGCTTAAAGTTTAATTTTATTCACTCTTTTTTCGTGTCTACCTCCTTCAAATTCTTCGTTTACAAAAGCCTCAACACATTTTTTTGCCAACTCTATAGAAATAAATCGAGATGGTAATGCCAGCACATTAGCGTTATTATGTTGTCTTGCAAGACGCGCTAATTCTACTTCCCAACAAAGTGCAGATCGTATTTCTTGGTGCTTGTTTAAGGTCATGTTAATTCCATTTCCGCTTCCACAAATACCTATACCTAACTCATTTTTTTTTGTTTCTACTGACATAGCTAATGGATGGGCTATGTCTGGATAGTCGCAACTATCGTCTGAAAAAGGACCAAAGTCTTCAACAGTATGTCCTAACTTTTCTAAGTAAGTTTTAATGGCTTGTTTGTGCTCAAACCCTGCGTGATCACCACCAATAGCTATTTTCATAGTATTTACATTTAAATTACACTGCAAGTTTATTCAATGTTAGTAAGGTGTTCACAACTGTTGTTAATTACTTTCTAACAAAACTCACAACTTCTAATATCTAAACTTGTGTATTCCATAAAAAAATCCAGCTGCACATATAATTGAATAACTGCGTTAAGTTAGCAGAAGTTTGCCAGCGATTTATAAACATTCTTTGAACTGTTTATTTGCCTCTTTTATAATTTACTTATCAGTCTATACGTTATTAGGTAATTGTTAATAGCTTTTAATTTATTCATTTAGTCAATAACTTAAGTAAAGGCATTTTGTTAATGAATTGTTATTTTTTATTAATAAGTCATTAAAGCAATCAAATAACGAAATTTGTTTAAACAGTATTAACACCCTAATAGTATTAATAGATTCTTTTTTAATTTTTAAATAAAATCTATTATTAATTTATATCATGTTGAAAAGTCTCTTTTTCTTTTTTTTAGGAATTCCATTTTTAGGGTTAACACAATTTGTGGATTCTACTCAGGAAAACTACAAAGCTTTTTATTATGAAGATGGTAAAATTTCTAGCGAAGGAATTTTACGAGATGGAAAACCCGACGGATATTGGATTACATATTTTCTAAATGGTTTACGAAAATCAGAGGGAAATAGAAAGAACTTTTTATTAGATAGCACTTGGAAGTTTTATAAAGAAAATGGAAATATAGAATACAAAATCAATTATTTAGAAAACAAAAAGAATGGAGTTTATCAACAGTTTAATGATAATTGTTTATTGATTAAACAGGAACATTTTAAAAATGATATAATCAGTGGAGTAACAAAAACGTTTTATCCTGACAGTTCTAACATGTTGGTTGAAAAAACCATTCCACATGAAAATGGAAGGCGAGAAGGCGTTGGTTATGAATATGGAAAGGATGGACGAATAACGTCCATAATTACATACAGTAAAAACTTTATTGTTAGTAATGAGCAAATTAATGAAACAGATAAAAATGGTTTAAAACAAGGTGTTTGGAAGGAATATTTTCCAAATCAGCGGTTGCAAACAGAAATGAGGTATAAAAATGATCAGTTAAACGGTTATGTAAAACAATATAATCGCCAAGGAAAACTTGAAAGTGCAACGCTTTATTTAAATGGAGTAGAACAAAGTGATGAGAATAACATTGCTGATTTTGATATAAATACAATTTATTATGCTGATGGAACACCTAAATCTACTTCCGTGTACAATAAAGCAGGTAAAAGAGACGGTGTTTCAACATTTTACAATGAAGATGGTACTGTTGCTGCTACAGAAATATATAAAAATGGTTACTTGCTAAAAAAAGGGATCATCGATGCAAACGGTTTTTATCAAGGAGAGTGGGAAGAGTATTATTTAAATGGAAAAATAAAATCAAAAGGAACATATAAGGATGGAAAGAAATATGGGAAATGGGAGTATTATTTTACTACAGGAAAGGTAGAACAGAAGGGAGCATACGATGCTAACGGAAGGTATACCGGAGAATGGAATTGGTACTATGAAAATGGAAATTTACTCAGGCGAGAGGAGTTTAGAAAAGGAATTGAAGATGGGGAATTAGCAGAATATACATTGCAGGGTGAATTAATTACCAAAGGCGAATATTTTGATGGTGAAAGAGAGGGAGAGTGGTTTTATGAATTAAATGATCATCAAGAGAAAGGGAAATATAGATATGGAGAACGCAATGGATACTGGGAACATCGTTTTCCTGGTGGAAAGGTTTCTTTTGAAGGTACTTACATTGACGGAGCACCACATGGAAAACATAAGTATTATAGCGAGCAAGGTTATTTATTAAAAGAGGAGAATTATAGTTACGGTCTAAAAGATGGAAAATGGAGATGGTACGACGCTTTTGGTAATGAAACCACTACTATTACTTATAAAGACGATGAACAAATTAGAATAGATGGTCAAAAAATAAAGTAAGTGAAAAATATTTTTTCATTCTAAATGTAGCGATACATTTACTTGATGCTAGAAGCTTTCTCTAGTAATTTGGGGAAAATTTCACTTTCTTTGGCAGACGATGGAGTAGGAATTTCTAAAGAGATAAATGTATAAAAAACAGATACCTTAGGCCTTCAGTTGGTTTCAACTTTGGTTGAGTAAATGGAAGGAACGCTAATCCTAGAGCGTCAGAACGGAAAAAAATTTATCATCAGCTTTGATACAAAAAACGATGTATGAAAACTAAAATATTAATTGTAGAAGACGAAGCGATTGTAGCAAAAGACATCTCAGTGTGTCTTGAAAAAATTGGATATGAAGTAATCGCGTCATTTTCGAAAGGTGAAAAAGCGCTTTCGTTCTTAGAAGATAATAAGCCGGATTTGGTTTTAATAGACATAATGTTGGTAGGAGATATTTCGGGAATTGATGCTTCAGCGAGGATTAAAAAAGATTATGATATACCGGTCGTCTTTTTAACGGCCTATGTAGATGAAAAAACAATAGAACGAGCGAAAATTACTGAGCCCTACGGTTATATTATCAAGCCATTTAAAAAAATACATCTTAGAACGTCAATTGAAATGGCGTTGTATAAATTTAAAAAGGAAAAAGAGAAGTTATCAGGTGTTAGTTATTCAGGAGCAAAGGCATCCCCTATCTCCACAGAGTATATTTACGTTAAATCCAATTCAAAGTTAGTCAAGGTTCAAAATGCTAACATTTTGTTTGTTGAAGCATTAAAAGATTACGTTATTATTCACACGGATAAAGAACGGTTTACCGTTCATTCTACGATGAAAGACATTGAAAAGAAACTTCCTAGTAACATGTTTATGAGAATCCACAGGTCTTTTATATTGAACTTGAAAGAAATAAACTCAATAGATAGTTCAATTGTGAACATTGAAAACTCTGATAAGAAAATTCCAATTGGGGGATCGTATAGAGAAGGTTTATTTAAACGATTAAACTTAGTGTAACTCAAAGAAACCGACCAAGGTCTACCTCTTTGTGTAAATCAGCACCCTGCTCGCAATAATTGATAAATTCATCAATTAACAACGGAGCCACAAAACACCCCCTGGTTCCCATACCGTTAAACATGTAAACATCTGCTTTGTCCGGGTGCTGCCCTATTAAAGGTCGTCTGTCTTTTATAGAGGGCCGAATTCCTGTTTCCACAGCAACAACCTCATAGTTAGACATGGTTATTTCTTCTAAATGATTCTTTAATAATTCAGTTTTTTCTGGTTCAATTTTATGTGTCGCATCTTCAGAACTGGTATCCCACTTCCAAGAATAAGTGGCACCCACTTTAAAAACATTTTCTGAGGTAGGCAGAATAAAGACTTTCTTTTTCAGTAAGCTATCAGATGGAAGTTGGTTGTTTTTAACGGTGATTAGCTGTCCTTTATTAAGGCTAAACGGCAGGTTCTTAAATAGCGGATTGTATTTTCCTCGCGCTCCTTCGCAGAAGACAACTCTACCAAACTCGATGTTTTTATAGCGATTCGTCTGAAGGTTGGAAAAATCAAACTCTTCCTCCTGCAGTGCGTTTTTTGCTTCAAGATTTGCCCTAAAATCTGCGAGTAAGTCGCTTATATTTAGCCAAGAAGCTCGTTTTACTAGCCCCACTTTAAATTTTTCTGTTGGAAATAAGTTTTCTTTTACATCTGTTAACTCTCTATAAATATAGTCGCGTACATCTTCCTTGTCGTAACGATGTTTCCAGAAATCTATCTCATCTTGAGATGAAATTAATTTTTTTAAAGGAAGGCTAAAGTGGTATTGCTTGCCAAGGTACTTATCTAATCTTTCATAAAAAAAAGGGTTATAATTTAAGAACTCCTTTGCTCTCCATGTTACCGTAAACCTTCTAAGTACAATAGGGTTGATTACCCCTGCTGCAACTCTGGAAGAAGAGTATTTTAAACCCTTATCTATAACCATTACAGACTTCCCTTTCTGCATTAATTCGAAGGCTAAAAACGTACCCGCTAAGCCTTGTCCAACAATAAGGTAATCTACTTTTTTATTCACCTGTCAAAAGTATTTAAATGAGAAGCAACTCTAATAAATATCCTCTTTTAATTTGATTAACTTTGAATCAAATTTTAAGCATGGAAACTACCGTATTTGAAGCTGGGATGTTTGGCCCGACACAGATTGTACTTATCGTTGTTGCTGTAATATTACTCTTTGGAGCAAAGAAAATTCCTGAATTAATGAAAGGGGTTGGCAAAGGCATAAAAGAGTTTAAAGACGCAACCAACGAAGAAGATAAAGACAATACTCCAACAAAATAAATAAAAACTTTACATCCATTGAAAGGTTTTACTTCACTGAAAAATGTTCAGCAAGAGTTGACTAGTGCAAAAACTTCTTGCGTCGAGTTAGTTGATTACTATTTAAAAGAAATTGAAACGAAGCAGGATTTAAATGCATTTGTAGAAACTTTCGATAGGTCAGCAAAGGCTCAAGCAGAGTCGGTCGACCTCAAAATAAAAGAAGGAAAAGCAGGCAAATTAGCTGGCTTAATTATTTCAATAAAGGACAACATTTGTTACAAAGGGCACGGGCTTTCGGCGTCTTCAAAAATGTTAGAAGGATTCGAATCTTTATACTCGGCAACAGTTGTTGAGCGACTGTTAAAAGAGGATGCAGTAATTATTGGCAGAACAAATTGTGATGAGTTTGCAATGGGTTCTTCTAATGAAACCTCTTATTTCGGTCCGGTTAAAAATCCGTTGGATAAAAACAAAGTTGCAGGAGGCTCTAGTGGTGGTGCAGCGGCTTCTGTAGTAGCAGGTTTGTGCATGGCAGCCCTAGGGTCAGATACCGGAGGTTCTATTCGTCAGCCAGCCTCTTTTACGGGTACAGTTGGATTTAAACCAACCTACGGTAGAGTTTCTAGAAATGGATTAATTGCATTTGGGTCTTCATTTGATCAAATAGGAACTTTTACTACAAATGTTCAAGATGCTGCATTGATTTCAGAGGTAATTGCAGGTAAGGACGAGTTTGACAGTACAGTAAGTAAAAAACCTGTTCCTGCTTATACAGCGTCTATTGATAGTTTGAAGGGGAAAAAATTAAAAATTGCATATTTCGATTGTTACGTTAATCACGAGGGAATAGAACCTGAGGTGAAGAATAGAACAATTGAAATTATAGAAAGTCTAAGAGCAGAAGGCCACCAAGTAGATGAGGTTAAGTTTGACTATCTAGATCAAATTGTTCCAACCTACTATGTGTTAACCACCGCTGAAGCTTCTTCTAACTTAGCACGTTACGACGGTATTCACTTCGGCTATCGTAGTCCAAACGCAACAGACCTAGAGTCAACTTATGTAAAGTCTAGAAGCGAAGGTTTTGGAAGAGAGGTTAAAAGGAGAATAATGCTTGGAACCTATGTCTTAAGTGCAGGGTATTATGATGCTTATTATACGAAGGCACAAAAAGTTCGTCGTTTGGTTAAAGAAAGTACCCAAAAAGTTTTTGAGCAATACGACTTCATTATTTCACCAACCTCTCCGCACATAGCCTTTGATTTAAATGCGCAAAAGGACGATCAAATTAAAATGTACTTAGAAGACATTTTTACCGTTCAGGCTAACCTCGCAGGGATTCCTGCTATTTCTTTGCCTTTAGGACAAAGTAAAAATCAAATGCCCTTCGGTATACAGCTAATGACTGGTGAGTTCAACGAAGAGAAGTTGTTCGCATTTTCAAAAGAGCTCGTTAACAAATTTGCGTTAATAAAAGCCTAGAAAAAACAGAGAAAGGACAAGGGAATTGATGAATTTCGTAAAGGTGCAAGAAATCTTAACTTTTTGCGTTTTCAATGAAAGAGATCCATGAATAAAATACTCCTTTTAACCTCACTTTTTTTTAGCTTTTTTAGTTTTGCGTCAGTTATTGATGCAAAAGAGACCGATTCTATTGAATTTCATATTGCTCCCGATGATGCTGTTTTGTCGATGATTGACAGCTTAATGATGGATAAGTTTTACAACTGCTTTCGTTATTGCGAAGGAACTGATGACACAACTCTTGTAGATGAAATTCAAGAATTACCAGACTCCTTATTGATAGAAAGGTTGAACGTACTAAACGAAGCAACTCCATTTGATCTAGCCTATAACCAATATACAAAAGCATTTATTAACCTGTACGTGAACAAACGAAGGCGCTTAAGTCGTTCAGTTCTTGGTCTAGCTCCGTTATACTTCCCAATGATTGAACAGGTTTTTGATCGATATGAAATTCCATTAGAGTTAAAGTACCTTGCAGTGGTTGAGTCTGCATTAAGTCCTTCAGCAAAATCGAGAGTTGGAGCTCAAGGGTTATGGCAGTTCATGTATCCTACAGGAAAAATGTACGGTTTACACGTAACGTCTTACACTGACGATAGAATGAACCCGTATAAGGCAACTGTTGCAGCGGCAAGGTACATGAAAGACCTGTATAAGATGTACGGAGATTGGAATCTTGTTTTAGCTGCATACAATAGTGGACCAGGTAATGTAAACAAAGCGATACGCAGATCTGGAGGCCACAAAGACTATTGGAAAATCAGACCCTTTTTGCCTCGAGAAACAAGAGGTTATGTACCTGCATTTATTGCCGTTAATTACATGATGAATCACGGCAATTATCATGACTTGTATGCGAGCAATACGCTACTCTACGATGGAGGTGTGGATACGATAGAAATAAACACTGCATTTTCATTCAAACAGCTAGCAGACTACTTAAAGATTTCAGAAGAGGAAATTGCCTTTTATAACCCAATGTATAAGCTAAGTTATATTCCTAAGGCAGAAAATAAAACACAAACACTATGTTTACCTGCAGATAAAATTGGGTTGTTTTTGACCAACGAAAAAACGATTTATGCTGACATAAGAAGAAAGGAGATAGCGGATAGCATAGCAGGAAGGGAAAGCAAAATTATTGCTGAACCCGAAATGTTTGTTCATAGAGTAAGAAGTGGGGAGTTCTTAGGTTATATAGCAGAAAAACATGGCGTCACAGTTAGACAACTAATGGCATGGAACAATTTGAGATCATCTCGTTTAAACCCGGGTGATCGACTTACCATCTATTCAAAAGCACGTCCCACTCCCGTTAAAACCCAGGTACAAAGTTCTCCTGCTCCTGTAAAAAATGGTAACTACCAAGTTCACGTTGTTAAGGCCGGTGATACCTTATGGGACATTGCAAAAAAGTATGATGGTACATCGATAGAGGATTTAAAGAAACTTAATAGCGAATTGAATTTTAAGCGCTTAAAGCCAGGTATGAAAGTAAAAGTTAGAAATATTGGATAAAGTATTGAAATTAGTTCTTGTGTTTATTATTACCAGCGCTGTTGTTGCTTGCGACAACTCAATTTCCCAAGATGATAAAAGCTCGTTGCCGAGTAGCTCAGGTAAGTTTGGAGAAGTGCTCGTTGTTGTAGATACTTTTTACGAAAACCGCCAGACCGGGATTGTTTTGGATAAAATATTTTCTGAGCCATTGGTTGGCATGCCCCAAGCAGAGGGGCAATTTAGGGCCTCTACAGTCCCTGCAAAAGCATTTAAATCTATATTAAAGAGAAGTAGAAACGTGCTAAAACTTAGCATAGGCAAAAGAAAAAGAACTGCAATAAACATTGAAGAAGATGTTTGGGCAAAGGATCAGTTAATGATTCAAATAACAGCTGCAAGTGATACAGACGCAGCAAGAATATTGTTAAAAAATGTTCAGACAATTAGAGATTATTACAATGTCAGGGAGCTTGAGCGATTAAAAAAGCAGTTTAAAGGTAAGCCACTTAAAGAGATCATGGATTCTATCTCCAAGCAATATCAAATAGAAATGGTGATCCCTCCCGGGTTTGTGCAAATGGCAAAAAACGATAATGGCTTCTGGTTGAAAAAAGAGAAATCAATCGGCCAGCACCAAATTATGCAAGGGGTTTGTGTTTTTATAAGACCTTACAATTCTGACTCGGTCTTTTCCAATGAAAGTATGATTGTTAATCGAAATGCTTTTACCAAAGAAATGATTCAAGGAACACCTGACAGCTCGTATATGGCCGTTTATGAAGAATATCGTCCAGCAACTAAAGAAGTAAATTTGAACGGCACCTATGCCTTAGAATATAGGGGACTTTGGTACATGGTGAAGGACTTTATGGGTGGGCCATTCCTTCACTACACGGTGGTGGATGAAAAGAACAACAGAGTTGTTGAGCTTGATGCTTTTGTGTTTGCTCCTAAGTTTGACAAACGAGAATACTTGAGAGAACTAGAAGCAGTATTAAAGACAGTTAGTGTTAATTAGCAAAGTTAGAACAGTCTGCTACGGTTATTTTTCTGCTAATAAAAATTGATACAATTCCCATAGCAATAGCGAAATAACCCACGAGATCACAGTTGTGGTATAGTCTATCTTCTCCAATAGTAATTATTAACCCGGCGAAAAAAGCGGCAACACCATTGGTTAGCTGCCGGAAAGAGGCATTAAAACTCATAAAACTTCCTCGATTCTGAGGTTTTACCGAAGAGCTTACCATTGCCGTGGAAGGAACCATTCGACCGGCACCAAAGACAAAGAAAAGCGCCGTAATGATTAGCACTAATCCGATAGGCGTCTCCCCTATTTGAGTAAGAAAAAAGATGGGAGCTGTTGCAGCAAGAACGGTTATTGTAAAAATCTTAGATCGGCCATACTTATCAGCCATTCTACCTATAAAAGGAGAAGAAAAAACCGTTAGTGCACCACCTATAAGGTAGATGTATTTGATTTGAGAGTCGCTAAAGCCTACGTTGGTCGTTAGGTAGGGGCTGATAAACGGTACTACCGAAAAGTGACTAAACATGATGACGCTTCCAAACAATAGGGCTAGCATTTGATTTTGTTGCTTGTTACATTGCGCACTATTTGTATCGGAGATGGTTTCTGTTCATAAGAGCTGATATGGTCTGTCATGCTCGGTATGTAAATCGCCATAGGAATGAGCGTCAATAAAGCAAGTCCACCTAATACTATAAATGGCATGTGCCAGTCAGAGAGGTCGGCTAAAAATAGACCTGCAGGCACTCCAATTACAGAAGCAACAGAAAAAGCTGCCATTACCATGCCCATTGCGCTTGCTCTTCGTTCATTAGGAATAGCATCCCCAATGATGGAGAGAATTAGCGCACCCATAACACCGCCGAATAATCCGGTGATGGATCTTGTGATTAATAAAGAGTAATAAGTTTGGGCAAAACCACAGGCTAATGTGCCCAAAGCAAAACCTGCAGCCATTGTCAAAATCGCTTTTTTACGATCAAACCGATCGATAAAGAATGCACCAACGAAACCTGAAGTACCTGCAGAAAAAGTGTATGTTGACACCAATAAGGCGAATTGACTAGGCAAAATGTTAAAGGAGTCCATTAATTGAGGCCCTAACGGCATCAAAATCATAAAGTCTGTAATGTGTGAGAACTGAATAACGGCTAGCGTTAAAAGCAGGATTTTCTCTTTGGTCATACGTTAATTTGAGGGGTTAAAATTACCCAAATACAACCTCTAACACTGCTTTTGACTTTATGTTTGTAAGGCCACCAAGTTGAGTGTTGTAGTAGTTTATTATCATATTTAGAAGACGACCCCGGTCCAACTTCGGCAAATTTTCTGGGCTCTCTCGACCAGTTTTATATAATTCTACTTCTTCCTTAGTAAAAAAGTTTGGGTGGGTTGGCTTTGTTGTGCACCCTTCTCCTTGTTCCATGTCAAAATAGGCATGTTCTTGTGTAATAAATGGCTGAATGCCTAAAATATCCATTAAATCTAGCAGAAATGTGATGTGAAAGGAAGAGGTTGGAATTTTTGCAGTGTTGAGTTGGTGGAGTTTTTCCGCTACGTATTGGTATAAACTAAAATTTTGCTCCTCCTCTTTAATCACCTTCGAAAGAACTTCAGCCAAGAAAAACTGGATCGCATTAGTTGATACATTTTCGGGCGAGGAAGCGATGGAGTTGTTATAAGTGAGCTCTTTTACTCTATGTATGTTTGATTTTGATGAGAGGTAGCATACAAATTCAATTGCCGATAAGGGCTGAAAGAAATTGCCTTGTTTGTTTTTTTTACTTTTTGTTTTATTTGAAAGTAGGGAGATTAACCCTTTTTCTTCGGAAAGGACCCTGCTGATTAACGAGTTTTCACCGTATTTAAATGATTGTAAAACAATCCCTTTACTTTGAAGTAACATGTTATTTGACGAACAGGATTTTCCCTACTTCTGTTTGCAGTTTTAGGTCTTCGTCTTCACCGCTCAGAAAGACGAGGTAAACACCCGTTGATGCCCTCCTCCCATTGAAGTTGTTTCCGTCCCATAATACTTGCCCACCTTGTGATTTTATCTCATTAATCAACGTGCCGCTGATGTCTGTAATTTTTACAGTCGTGTTGTCCAGTAAGCCACTTATGGCAATGTTTCCGCTGTAGTCCGGGCGAACAGGGTTCGGGTAAATGTTGATATCGTTCAGGTTCTCCGCTCCGTTGATCGCCTCCCCTCTGTAAGAAACTAACCCTTTAGAAGTAGCAATATAAACTTCACCGGACTCATCATCTATACTTATTGCGCTAATTGAGTTAGACAGTAATGGGCTGTTGTCAATATTGAATTCCAAAATAGTTTCTTTACCATCGGCAGATAATAAAATAACACCGGAGTTCTCCGTCCCGATCCACTTCCTATTGAATCCATCTATTGCTATTTCTGTAACAATAGAGTTTTGCAGAACAACTTCATTATTTTCACCATCAAAGAAAATCACCCTATCAAAATCTAAGTCGCCGTTAAATACGCCTGACGGATTAAAGTGCACTGCGATTCCATCCGATGTTCCGATCCAGATTAATCCATCTTTGTCCTTTTCAATCTTTATACCTCTTGCTCCAGGAACGCTTCCAAAACCTTCAGTTCTGGTTAGTCGTATCGATCTATCGTCTGAAATGTCTTTAATGGTTCCACGATCATCATAAACAATAATGTCATTGTCCTTTGCCATAGCAATCCACTTATATCCGTTATCATCGACTTCTATGTCGTACATGGCAGTTTCGTCAGATGAATATAAAGAACCAAGATTATAACTGAACCAGCTGCCGTTGGCTAAACGAACTGAAAGGCCATTCTTTTGGTAGGTATTTGTAATCCATAGGTTTCCTTCTGGGTCAAAAACCGTCTCACCAGTTCCAATCCATAGTGCCGGTTTCCACGCTTCTCTTCGTTGTATTGCTGAGGTCAATTGGCCAAAGTTGTTAGTGTAAACCGTATTGGTGTCTTGATATATTTTGAAGGGAACACTGTTGCTAAATTCAGCTAAACCTCTGCCCCAAGAGCCAAAGAATACTTGATCGGGGTTTTCAGGGTTGATGGTAACAGAAACAACGTCAAAAATGTCATTGAGCCCAAGATTTGCGCCATGTTGGTAGGCGGTCCAAGTTGTCCCATCGAAGCGGGAGACCTTTGCAAGGTCGAATCGGTTATTATAGGTTCCATCAATTGCACCATTGGTTACCCATAAACTCCCTTCTGCTGCATCCATGTCGAATATAGCTGCCGTTAATGGTCCGTTTGGTTTTATTCCTGCTATAGTTGCGCCGTCGGTTGTAGATATTTCTACTAATGGAGTAAACCCATTGATTTCAAATAAACGATTGTTAGCAATTGCAGATCCTTTGGCATTAGACCCACCCCTGCTTAAGGTGTTTACAATTTGGGATTGGTTATTGAAAAGTATAGTACTTGTTCTTGTGGTTAGTACAAACTCATTGTTAACCGTCTCAGATAAGTTAATAAAGTCAAAGTTGGCTAACTGCTGATTGGTCGAAAATTGGTTTCCATCATAAGTTAGAACGCTGTCTTTAGCGGATCCTTCACGAAACACAAAGTTGATTAAGCTGTTGTTTTCCCAAACTGAATAAAAAGCAGAAGTATTCTTAACTGGAAGTTTTGTCCATGCATTGAAATCAAGCAGGTTGCTTGAGATGTTAGCTGAGAAAATTCCATTGTCAGACGCTGCATAAAGGCTGTTACCCAGTTGATCTACCGAGTTTATGTTTATTGGTGTTCCATTAGGCCCAAATTTATAGGTGTCTACAATTTCTTGTCGATCTAAGTCAACCACGGTTATGCCATAAGCCATACATAAATAAGCCAAGTTGTCGATGATTCTGATTTCGTTGATTGTCTTTTCTTCATTGCTTAGTTGAATAAAGGGGATGTTAGTTATTTCATCCCGTCGAATCAAATCAATATTAGCATTGTCATAAACAATAATTAAAGTTTCATATGGAGTAGAATGTGCTAACTTTGAGATAGATACGTCGTTTAGGAGGTTGGCCTTGGTATATCTCTCTAAAGAATTGTCAGCTGTGTTGTATGTGAAAAGCCCTGTTTGGGTTCCCGCGTAAATCAGTGTCCCGTTTGATGCGATTGAGGTGCCGCTGTTAAGCGGTAAGTGATCTGTCCAACCTCCAATAGGTTTAAGCTGTGCTTTCGCGTAAATACTGATTACGGAGGCGACAAAGATTAAAAGGTTCTTTTTCATAATAAGTCGAA